>Ga0074046_10004253_pt1 | contig 11742 bp, 13 predicted proteins | sample BogForMeECP23OM3_FD_94441 | JGI IMG/M metagenome (GOLD analysis project Ga0074046, IMG submission 94441) | Bog forest soil microbial communities from Calvert Island, British Columbia, Canada - Bog Forest MetaG ECP23OM3 | ecosystem: Environmental > Terrestrial > Soil > Wetlands ...
CCGGGGGCCCGACGAGCAACACACCCTTGGGGATATGCCCGCCGAGTTGAGCGAACTGCTCGGGCGTCTTCAAAAACTGAATAATCTCTTGGAGGTCGGCAATGGCTTCATCCGCCCCGCCCACATCTTTGTATGTGACCGTAACATCCTCGGGCTTGACCTCGATCGCTTTGCTCTTGCCGACCCCAAAGACGCCGCCGAGTCCTCCGCCGGCGGCTCCGGCCGCTCGCTGGTAGGCCACATACCAGAAACCGCCCAGTAGCAGGAGCGGCAGAAGGTTTAGCAAAATGCCACCGAGGGGGTTCGGTGGTCGCTCGAAGTTATAAGTTACATTTGCGTTCTGTAACTCTTCAATCAGTTTGCGATCGCCGGCAGGCGCAGGTACGGTATTGAATGGGATGATCGAAGGAGATCCATCCGGTTTGGGGTTTTTCATCTCACCCACGATGCCCCTTTCGCCGACGGTTGCCTTTACGATTTGCGCATCAGCCAGTTTTTTCTTGAACTCGCTGTAAGGAATTTCCGAGCTCCGGGTCATAGGAGTTATGACGAACAGCTGGAAGAGCCACAAGACAATCAGGCCCGTGATCAAGTAGCTGATTCCGAAACGAAACTGACGCCGGCTTTGCTCCTGGCGCTTCTTTTCATCGTCATGTTTTTTTTGTGACGATCCCGGTTCATTCATAGTCCACCTCATTCACCCAACTCTGCATGCGAATAGTGCGCCGCCATGATCTTCTGAACGATCGGACGCATCATCAATCCGGTTGCGATCAGTTCAACTCCTGCTCTGGCCATTTCCGTCAGCAGTGCCTTGCCCTGATCATCTACGAAGTCCATATCGTCCAAATCCACGACGAAGGTTTTCCCAACCGCATGGCCGCTGGTCGATCGCCAGCATCTCTCGAGTTCGACGACCCAGGGTCCCTTGAGCTTGCCTTCGAGCCGAAATACTATCTGGTCACCGCTTTCTTCGACCGTAACCCTTAGCATGATGCCCTCACATCTCCTTGTAGCAGACTTGGATCTGCATTCAGACGACCAAGCGGGGGAAGTCGCTCCGTTGCTTGCAAGTTATTCTAGACATGTGGTTTATGGCGAACACGCCGAATGCCGCAATCCGCCGATGCCTGCTCCGCGGCCGCCAACGATCATATCTCGTCAGAGTGACGAGGAAGCTCTGAAGAAGGCGTAGAAGCGAGAGCGCCTCGCTAATCTCGGGTCCAAACGAAAGCAGCCGCCCAGCTTGGAAATCGCACGCTGCAGGTCCTGTCTAACTCAAGCTCAGCAGGGGTTCCTGGTTTTAGGCAACTACCAGCGCGATTCAATCCAGCGGCGCAACGCTAAGTTATTCCAAATATTCTGCGAGGCGTGCCAAGTTAGCGTGCCAGTCCAAATCCTAAAGTCCTGCTCCCATGCTCGTGTCGTCACATTGGCGAGATACCGCCAATTCTCTGCCAATCTTCTCGGTGTATGGAATTTTTTCAGGAGCCCCCAAGTACTCTTTTTTCTTGTAATTACCGAGAATCGGGAAATCACAGCAAGTTGGTACCTACCGTGCTGTTTGTCTGTTTGGTCGGCTGCATCGGTGGCTTCCTTATGTGCCGGTCCAACACTGTTGCCCAACTGTGAAGAGCCCGCTAACGGGAAATCCGGCAGGGCGACCTTGCAAGGAGAGTACTTGTCGGAGTTCATAGACATATTGGTGAGAAAGGGTGCTCAGGTAGTAATTCAAACTGACAATAGGAGATGACTTATGGATCGAATGCTGGTGGTAGTTTTTGACAATGAAACCAAAGCCTACGAAGGGGAAAAAGCGCTTCTGCAACTGGACGCCGAAGGTAGCATCAGCGTCTACGCTCACGCGGTGATTGCGAAGCAAGCAGACGGCACCGTAACGATAAAACAAGAGAATGACCCTGGGCCGATCGGCACTCTGGTTGGCACTGCGCTCGGAAGCCTTATTGGTCTGTTAGGTGGCCCGGTAGGCGTCGCTATCGGCGCCGCCTCCGGCTTTATTATCGGCGGGGGCGCCGACCTGAACAACGCTCGCATTGGGCAGGATTTCATCGACGACGTCAACAAGCAACTGGTGCCGAACAAGGTTGCGGTGGTCGCCGATATTACAGAGGACTGGATCACGCCAGTGGACACCTGCATGGAATCGATCGGCGGGATCGTATTCCGGCGCGCTCTTTCGGATGTTAAGCACACAATCCGCGAAGAAAACATAAACGCCATGAAGGCTGACCTCGCCCAAATGAAGGCCGAGCATGCCAAGGCCCGCGAGAAACGAGAGCAAGCAAAGCTCCAGGAGAAAATCAACCAGCTCGACTCCAAGATACAAGCTGAGCTGCAAAAGGCCAAAGACCGGCGCGAGGCCGCCGATCGCGAGGCCCAGGCAAAGGTCCAGGTGCTCAAGGCAAAAGAAGTGGCTTTGAAGGCTAAGGCGTCATAACGCGAGCCACCGTAGCTCGGAGGTTTGCGAACATGTGAAAAGGGAGGTCGAGAAGACCTCCCTCTTGAAAACAAGATACGCACCTTAAGGAGGATCGAATGTCTACGCAGAGCTTAACTGAAGAAGTGAAGAAACATTCCACGTGGAGCATTTTCATGGGCCTTCTGACCGCAGCCCTGGGAGTGTTCCTTATCATTTGCCCATTGGCAACCGCAACCTTTACGACCGTCTTACTGGGTTGGGCGTTGATTTTCGTTGCCCTGGCTCAGTTTGTCTTCGTGCTTCATTCGCAGACGGTTGGGAACTTTTTCTTGAAACTCGTGCTAGGCGTGCTTTACGGAATCTGCGGCATCGCATTAGCGTTTTTTCCCGTTGTTAGCGTGACAGCGCTGACGGCAGTTCTGGGAATACTGCTGCTGATCCAGGCAGGAGTACAAACTGCGACTGCGTTCCAGTTGAGACCGCTGGATGGTTGGGGATGGTTTTTAGCCGACGCCGTGACCAGCCTGCTGCTGGGCATACTGATTCTCGCAAAGTGGCCCTCCAGTTCTATCTGGGCGATCGGTACGCTGGTTGGAGTAGTTGTGTTCATGGGCGGTATCTCCAGGATCATGATTGCCCTGAAGATAAGGAGCGGCGCCATTAGTATTGACCATGTCATTCAGCGAGCAGCATAGGCGCAGGTGTCGCGCTCGGGCAGCCGAACCGTCGCATGTGTGTGGTGTTTCTAAGGAAAATTGCCGATGCGTTCCAACATCAAACTCGGAAAAATCTCCGGAATAGAGATTGGGCTTCACTACAGCTGGTTCATCGTCGCTGCCCTGATCGCGTTCTCCCTCGGCCAACACTTCCGTCAGGTAACCCCGAATTGGGGCACCGGCCAGATCTGGATCGCTGCGCTGGTCACTGCAGTCCTGTTCTTCGTCACCCTGCTGTTGCATGAACTCGCCCATTCACTGGTGGCCCAGGCCCGTGGGTTGAAGGTCACATCGATTACGCTGTTCGCACTCGGCGGTGTTTCCCAAATCCAGGACGACGCCACAGACGCGAAAACCGAATTCTGGGTTGCGATCGCCGGGCCGATCGCCAGCCTGATTATCGGTTTTGGCTGCCTCGCGATCGCACTCGGCCTTGGCTGGCAACGTTCCACCGAACCGCACACTGCGGTAACTGGGATCCTGGTCTGGCTGGGGTATATCAACATTGTTGTCGCGGCCTTTAACATGATTCCTGGCTTTCCGCTCGATGGCGGCCGGGTGCTGCGCTCGATCGTGTGGGCGATTACCAAGAACGCAGATCGCTCCACACGCATTGCCGCTCGCATCGGTCAAGTCGTGGCCTTTCTATTCATTCTCGATGGGATATGGCAATGTTTTTCCGGCGCCGGCTTCAGCGGCCTGTGGATCGCATTCATTGGCTGGTTTCTGATGGACGCGGCCAAGGCCAGCTATGCCGAGGTGGGAATTACGGCTGCGCTTCGCGGCGTGCGAGTCTCCGAGGTGATGTTTCACGACTGCGCCACTGTGAATCCCGGAATGAGTTTGCAGGAGTTTGTTAATACCTACCTTCTGAGGGCCGGCGAGCGGTGTTTCGCCGTGGAGGACCAGGGCCACTTCGTGGGCCTTATTACGCCCCGCGATGTAAGCAGGATCCCGCGCGACCGTTGGGACACCACCACCGTGCGCGAGGCCATGCGTCCGCTCGAGGAGTTGCATATCGTCACTCCCGACACCCCAGTTCTGGATGCGCTGAAACTCGTGGCCAGCAACGATGTCAACCAGTTGCCCGTAGTCGCGAATGGCGCTTTGCAAGGGATTATCTCCCGTTCCCAGCTCGTGCAGTTGTTGCAGGTTCGTTCTGAGCTTCGACTCCCGGCCCCATATCCGCCGCCACTACCTGGCCACGAGAACATGAAGGCGTTATGAATGGAATGTCGGCAGCGAAGCGCTCAAGGATCCGTCGCTGGACTGTGAAAACGGTGGGCGTCGGCGCTCTCCTTTTCTGTGCCCTGGGGCCGGGCCTGAGCCAAACCCGTCCACAGCCGTACACATTCTTTAAACAGTACATTGGCCTAACCGACGATCAGATCGCCAGCATCGAGCTCGGCAAAGCACTAGCGCAAATACTGCCAACTCCGGCGCCTTCCGAAGTGGCAGTTTTTGGCGCCGTCTACATCAACGCTTTTCCTGAGAGTTACTTGAAGTTAGTCCAAACTTTACCTAGCCTCCGCCCTTCACGGCACTATCTCGGAGTTCGGCAATTCAGTACACCGCCGAAACTGTCAGATCTCGAAGGCTTCATCCTGGAAGACGACGATATCAATGAGCTCAAGAGCTGCAAACCGGGCAAATGTCAGCTTCAGTTGCCAACGGAATCAATGAAGGAATTTCAAGAATCGGTGGACTGGTCCGCGCCCGATGTCGCCAACCAGGTAAATAGGTTAGCGCAGAAGATGGCGCTCGAGGAATTGATCCAATACCAAAAGGATGGCGATAGCGCCCTCGGAACTTACTACGACAAAGAACATCCGTTGCGTGTCGCAGATCAATTCGAGTCTTTGCTGAGCGAGTCCCGCACGCTGACGGATTATCTCCCGGATCTGGAGAATTATCTGATCGGCTATCCCAAAACGCGGCTCCCGAATTCAGAGAACTATTTTTATTGGGAACGAGTGAAGTTCGGTTTGAAACCCACGCTGCGCATTAACCACATGGTTATTTATCGCGGATCGCAGTTGTCCGGCCCGGTCGATTCCGTCGCCATCAAGCAGCTCTATGCCAGCCACTATTTTGAGACAGCGCTCGATGTGTCGGTTTGCGTGAGAGCCAGCGGCCAGTCGGACCAGAAGGGCTTCTACCTGATAACCATAAAGGGATCGCGACAAGCGGGGTTGACCGGGCTCAAGGGCAGCATCACTAGAACGTCTGCCGTTTCCAGAACCCGCTCCTGGTTAGAGGCTTCTTTGACGCACCTGAAAAGAGTGCTGGAGAGCAGCCAGTAGGGTTGAGCGGAGCCGTTTTTGCAGTGAAATCGATTCAACTGTGCTGCCGGCGCGGTGAAAGCGAATGTCGGCAGTGCGCAAATAAGGAAAAGGAGAAACACAATGACCTATTTTTCTGATATCTTCGCCACCGGCCTCCAGCAAGTCAGAAGATCCTGGGGTTGGTTCCTCGTTTTCGGCATTCTGCTGATGATGCTCGGCGTCGTGTGCGTCGGCAAAGCGCAGACCGCAACCACTTTCTCGATTCTGGCGCTAGGCTGGGTATTAGCGATCAGCGGAGTGGTGTGGCTTGTCAATTCGTTCTTCGCCTTCAGCTGGCACGGGTTCTTTCTGTACCTGCTGAATGCGATCATTCGCGGAGTCACCGGATACCTTCTGATTCGTCACCCGGATGCGGGAGCGCAAGGAATAACCATGTTGCTCGGCGCGCTCTTCCTGGTTGGAGGACTATTCCGCGGAGCCGGAGCGAGTGTTATCCAGTTCCCACGGTGGGGATGGATGGTGTTTTCGGGATTAGTCTCTATCGTTCTCGGCATCTTCCTTCTTACCACTTGGCCTGCAGCCAGCACTTTTTTCATCGGTTTGGCGATCGGCATCGATCTCATGTTCGATGGCGCCGCCCTTATAGGTTTCGCGGTCGCGATTCACAGCTTGCCCAAACTGGAAAGCAGAGATATCTCCAAAGCGGCCTGATGACAGGCAGAGTCCGAGCGGGATTAATCCATCTCGAGCCAAGCAATTCGCGCGACACAAAACACATGAAAGGGTGAAGAATGCGTGTTCTGGGCGTCTCCTGATATAACGAATGCGGCTGAAAGGTCGCTGGGTGCCTCTGGCTTGCGTATGAGAATCCTCTCACTGTTGATAGTGACTAACTCGGTATGGAATGGATGCACCGCCTGGGGGACCTGGGTTGATCCTTCGCGGCATCGCAGACAACACCCCTTTCATTTCGATCCCGGCGGGAGGCGTGGAGATATTCATCATCCTGCTCGCGGCACACCGCCATGAATTCCGGGCCTACTATGCCTTAATGGCTACGGTGGGGGAGGCACCCTGATCGGACAGTTGGTGTCGGAGGGAATGATTCGCGAACTGGGACCGCTTATCACTGGTCTCATGGTCGCCGGCCGAAGTGCTTCCGGCATGGCCGCCGAACTCGGTTCCATGCTCGTAACTGAGCAAATCGACGCCATGCGCGCTTTGGGCGTCGATCCGATGAAGAAATTAGTGACCCCTCGCGTCGTCGCAACCGTGTTCATGATCTTTTTTCTCACCATCATCTCCGACTTGTTCGGGCTGTTCGGGGGCGCCGTTATTTCCGCTTCGCTGTTCCGCATGGATTGGCATGAATACTGGAGCACGGCCACCCAGGTTCTCTCGACTTCGGGGATGTGTTCAGGGGTCTGGTGAAACCTTTGCTCTTTGGTTTCATTCGTTCGACGGTCGGCTGCTATTACGGCCTCACCGTGCGCGGCGGGACCCAGGGCGTGGGCCGGGCGACGACGCAGGCGGTGGTGGCTTCTTCGGTGCCGATTCTAATAACGGATCTGTTGGTGACCAAACTACTGATGAACATCTTCCCCTAACCCCCTCTAGGCCCCGGATCGGCCTTGATCTCGCCGTTGATGATTCATGGCTGCCGCTCGAGAGGTCGAATTTCAAATGAATTTGCAACAGGAGGCTCCTGCGCCGTTAGGGCGAGAATGAGCCCGCCTTCGCTAGAGACAGAATGATAGGATTGGGGTCCCAGAGTTGATCATGCAGGCCAGCTCGATTGGCACGAGCGGCAACGGCGGCACTGACCTTCAGGAGGTTAGCGAATGACCTCTTTGCCCATATCGGACCACTCATTTGACTCCCAAGAGTCGTCGAGCGTAAGAGCGGAACTGCAACGCGAAAGCGGCCGGCTGAAGTTGCTCCTGGACATGACGAACACCCTGGTCTCGAATTTGGAGCTTCGAGATCTCCTTCGCGCGGTCGCCGAGAGCATTCGGCAAGTCATGCGCTTCGATGGCGTCGCGGTGTGGCTGCCGGATGCGGAGCAGGTCCAACTACGTCAACTCGCTGTGGATTTCCCGGAAAGCAAGGGATTCTTGACGGAGGATTTCGTGCTGCCGGTCGAGGGGTCCCCAATAGGCACCGTATTCACAACTGGCAAGTCTGCTGCAGTGAATGTCACTAATGAGCAGACTCCTGAGGCTCGCGCAGAGGGCCTGAAGTCCATCTACGCGCTGCCTCTGATCAGCCGAAGCCGGACGCTCGGGGTTCTGGCGTTCGCTCGCCGGGATGAGAACGCATTCAGCCCGGAGGTCGTTGATTTCCTGTTGCGTTCTGCTGGGCAAGTGGCCATCGCCATCGAAAACGCCCTGGCCTTTCGAGAGATAGCTGAACTGCGGGACAAGCTGGCGGAGGAGAAGTTCTACCTCGAAGATGAGATCCGAACCGAACACAATTTTGAAGAAATCATAGGGGAAAGCACCACGCTGAAGCACGTGCTGCAGCAAGTGGAAACCGTAGCTCGCACCGACTCAACGGTGATGATACTTGGGGAGACCGGCACTGGAAAGGAACTGATTGCCCGCGCCATTCATCATCTCAGCAATCGCCGTGACCGCAGCCTGGTGAAATTAAACTGTGCCGCTATTCCCACGGGATTGTTGGAAAGCGAACTCTTCGGTCACGAAAAAGGAGCGTTTACCGGCGCCATCGCGCAGAAGATTGGACGAGTCGAACTCGCAAACAAGGGAACCCTCTTTCTCGATGAAGTTGGCGATATTCCGCCGGAACTGCAGCCAAAGCTGCTGCGCGTTCTCCAGGAGCAAGAATTTGAAAGGCTGGGTGGCACACGCACCATCCGGGTGGACGCACGGCTGGTGGTCGCAACTAATCGCGACCTGGATAAGATGGTCGCTCGGCGGGAATTTCGTCAGGACCTGTTTTACCGGCTCAATATCTTTCCCATTCATGTGCCTCCGTTACGTGAACGGGCTATAGATATTCCTTTGTTGGTCAATTTCTTCGTGAAGAAGCACGCGAAGAAAATGGGCAAGCGAATTGAGAGAGTTCCAACCGAGACCATGCGTGCCCTCTCCCATTGGCATTGGCCGGGTAACGTTCGCGAGTTGGAGAACGTCATTGAGCGGGCTCTGATTCTCTCCCAGGGACCGGTTCTGAACGTGTCGCTTGCCGAACTGAAGGGGGCCCCCCCGACTCCTGTGAGCACCAAGGTCCAAACCCTGGAAGCCTCAGAAAGAGAGATCATCCTCGGCGCTCTCCGCGAAGCCAATGGCGTCATTGCCAGCGCCGCGGGGAAGCTCGGGATGAAACGCACGACCTTAAATTCAAGAATGCGTAAGCTACATATTTCCCGGAGCGATTTATTTTCGGCCTGAGTCGTCGTTCTGACCTAATATCGCCGTAAGGATACCCGGCCTCTCAACGGCGCCTTTTTTTGTGCTATGCCTCATCTTATTAGTGCCCGAACAAGAGCTTTGGCTAAAACTCAAAGACCCGACTCAATCGGTATCAGGCGAGACCTCGCGCTGAGCACTGCCTGATTCGATTCAAGAATCGGGGTAACCGCAGTTTGGCAACGCTCAGCGTGGCGCCAATCCAGACACGTCCGTAATAGCCATCAGCCTTGCAGCAAGCCGGCTTTTAGGCGCTCCGGGGTCATGGGCAGTTGGCGCAGGCGAGCGCCGGTGGCGTCGAAGATGGCGTTGGCCACAACCGCTCCCGTGGTGGTAATCGGCGGTTCGCCGCAACCGGATGCTGGCGTCTCCGGATTCTCGATCAGGATGGTCTCGATCCTCGGCAACCAGGAAAAACGCGGAATCTGGTAAGTGTCGAAGTTGCGGTCGAGCACGGCACCGTCCTTGAAGCGTACTTCCTCAGCCAGGGCGTAACCCAGGCCCATGGTGATACTTCCTTCCATCTGTTGGCGCGAGCCATCGGGATTCACAGTAACACCCTGATCCTGGGCGCTGACGACCCGCTTCACTTCTACGGTCCCGGTGCTTTTATTTACCGTGACCTCGGCCGCGGTCGCCACGTACGTGCCCGAGTAAATGGCGCAGGCGAGGCCAACGCCCCGACCACTCGGCCCAGGCGCCGGCTTCCAACCCAACTGTTTGGAAGCAGCGAGCAACACACGCCGCATGCGCGGATCGCTCAGGTGAGAGAGGCGGAACTCAAGAGGATCCCGGCCCAGTCTGCTGGCGAGCGTGTCGATGTGCGATTCGCGGGCGAAGGTGTTGGTATTGACCGAGGGTGCCCGCCACGGGCCGACTGCGAAGGGGTGGAGTCCGGGAGGGTTGCCACCACTCCAGTCGCCGGCCGATTGCGTGCGCTGGTGGGGGATGTCATAGAACGGCTGCGCTTCGCGGCCGCCAGCGCAGTACACTCGGTAATCCCAGAACTGGAGTTTGCCGGCGTCGTCCAGTCCCGCGCGAATCTTCACGACTGCGGCGGAGCGGCGACATCCGACTTTTTCCGCCGCCTCGATAGCCTCGTGAACCGCAAACCAAAAACGATTCCAAAGAGCAGGACCCACCTGCGACTTCCCCTGTGTCCCCCGTGCCCCCTGTGATAAAGGGTCCGAATCCAGGCGTCGACTCTGCGCTCTCAGCCCGCTTTCGCGAATAAATCGAGCCCCACCCAGCAACCACCCCTGCGAAAATGCCAACCCCATCCCACTTGTTACTGCCCTGATTCCCCAGCGCGAGAGACCCAGCCCCGAAGCGGCGACCGAAAGTAGCCCAGCGCTTCAGCGCCGGGAAAAGTGGAAGCAATGATTCAAGTCCCAGAGGGACGACCCAGCCCCCACCTCGTGCGTGAGCCGCCTAGGTCGTCTTTGTAGAGAGTCCCTCGATTTTTTTCCAGCGAGGGTCCTCGTTGATGGTAGTAAAAGTCGGACCTACTGGGATCATCTTCGCAGCGGGCGGCTTCGGTAACTTCACCGCATTCAACAACACGAGCTGTCCAACGGCCGACAGGGGATGGAGAATTATCGGGATCTCCCCGAGGTTCTCCAATTCGAGAGTCAAGCAACCTCTCCACCCGGGATGAACAAAGGTCGCTGTTGCGATAAGAAGACCTACTCGCCCATAAGATGACCGGCTCAGGACAAAGCCGCAAATATCAAGTGGCAGTGCAATGAACTCGAAAGTACAGCCGAGAACGAAACTCCGCGGGTGCAAGATAAAGCTATCGCCAAAGGGCACCACAACCGATTCTTGAAACAAGTGGACTGTCTCCTTGTCAAGACGAGGAAAATCTATCATCGGCATTCTTGATCGCCGGGGTCGGATGAACCGTGTCCCAAGCGAAATGTCGACCGAGCCATCCCCAACTTGAGAAGGTTCCAATATTGGAGAAATGACCAGGTCATCTTTCAGACGCTGCAATAGCGACTCCCGCGAAAGCACGGCCCCGTTCGGCAAATTCTGCTCTTTTTCGAAATGATCGTCGGAGGTCATTTCCACCCCCTTTTGATCTCGCTAGCCTCCACGGCTTTGAAGATGAGCTGATTTAGATTGCCAAGTCGTTCCATTTTCGGCACAACCGGCTTAAACAGGCCGTAGAAAGCAGCCATGTCAGTCTTGTACAGCTCCCATCCAGCGTTCAGAATAGCAACGACTGGAGCCGGCGTCATCTTCCCCGCATGTTCATCGAAGACCTCGATTGGCGCAATACCGTCCTTCAACCTCTCGAGCACCTTCGGCACCGCGTCTGCGTAGGCCGAGGCGTTAAACGAATGGGCTGAAATGAATTTCCTGATTTCTGACAGGATCCTAGTCAGATTTTGTTGGATCGTTTCCTTTACAACATTTGCTGCTTCGTCTTTCTTGTAACTCACGTCCTTCGCGTCGGCCTCGGCACGCGGCAGCGCTTCAGACAAGACAGCGTCAATCTCACTTTGCGAATTCATGTAGCCCATGCCTTTCAATTCCTTGAGCATAAGCTGAAGTCGGAAGGCAGGCGCTGGATGGGACTCCGAGGGAGTGTTTTCGGCGCCCATATAGGCAAAGAAATCATTGAAGGCGAAGTAGGACGCTGGCCCGATTGCGTGAATTGCCAGAATGTCAGCAATAATCTCTTGGACCCACTTCTCCAAAACCTTGTTGCAAGTTTTGTAGCATTGAGCTTGTACCCCAGGCCTAGCCCGCATTATGCATGTATCGGAAGACAAAGGAAGCCTCATCTGCTACAAACATGTTGTTGAGACAGTGTTTGAGGCAGCAAACGAGGCTTCCAAGTGTCTGACGATAGCACAACACAG
>Ga0074046_10004255_pt1 | contig 11737 bp, 9 predicted proteins | sample BogForMeECP23OM3_FD_94441 | JGI IMG/M metagenome (GOLD analysis project Ga0074046, IMG submission 94441) | Bog forest soil microbial communities from Calvert Island, British Columbia, Canada - Bog Forest MetaG ECP23OM3 | ecosystem: Environmental > Terrestrial > Soil > Wetlands ...
AGAAGTCCGGCATGTTCCAGCCGCTGTGGTGGCTCGACGGCCCGCGCGTGGGTCTCACGACCCGCGAGGAAAAGCATGCCGTCCGCCGCAACGGTTCCATCACCCGACCGACCCTGGGTGCCGGTTCAACCGCGCTGCGCCAGCGCCTTCGGCTCGTTGTAGCTGGCGACGTCGGTACCGCGATAGAGGATCCGGGCGTTGCGCTCGGTGATGGTGCGGTGAAATGCCACGAATTCCGCGTCGAGATCGCGGGTCGGCTGCGGCTCGAGCGCAAAATGGTGATGGCGATCCTCGCCGCGCACGAGGGAGGCACTGTCCTCGCCGGCGAGCTGCGCCACCATCGTCGGGATATAGCGGATGGCAAAGCCAATGCGCCGGTCGTTCGACGGGTTGGGCGGCGAGCCGTGAACCAGGCGCACGTGGTGCAGCGACATCTCGCCGGGACGCAGGGTGATGATCCGCCGTCGGGAGCGGTCGACCTCGACCATTACCTCCTGGCCGCGCGTCAAGAGATTGTGTTTGGCGAAGGTGTCGCGATGGGGGATCTGGTCGAGCTTGTGGCTGCGCGGGATGTACTCCATTGCCCCGTTCGCCTCGGTCGCTGGTGTGAAGGCGACCCACGCCGTAACGACATCTTGTGTGCTGAGGCCCCAATAGGTCGAGTCCTGATGCCACGACACAAAGGCCGGATCGGCCGCCTCCTTGATAAAGAAGTTGGTGGTCCAGCACAGGAGATCCGGGCCGTGGAGATCCTCGACCGCGTCGAGGATCGAGCTGCACCGCACGAGCTCGGCGAGCCAGGTAAACAGCAGGTGCGATTTATGGCGCAGATCGCCCGTGAGCGGTCCGTCCGTCCGCCGCTCGAACGCCTCGAGCCGGCTCCGCAGCTCCGCGGCCTCGCCCTCGGACATGATCCGGATCGGGAAGACGCAGCCCTCCTCCCGGTACTGTTCGATCTGGGCCGGCGTCAGACACTTCGGCATCGATCCTCCCAATCGTAGCGGGCAAGGGCGAACCGGATCACTAGCACTCCCTGGAACGAACGACCATGGTCAGCCCTCCCCGACTTGCGGGGGGATAGACATTTCCGCCACACCGGGCCATCCACGGGAACCAATCATAAGCAAAAACAAACCCGACCGGGTTTGAGCCGCCGAGCCGACTACGGTTCGGATCAGCTGGCGGCCAACTCGGGGGAAACGCGCCTGCATCAATGGCTCGTCGCATTATCCACAAAAGAGCCAGGAGCGTGCACAGGGCATCGCGGTTCTCGAACAAGGCGTGCTCCGAGCCGTCGATCTGCACCGATTCGTCCAGGCAATCGCGCCGCCGGCGCGGCTGATGCGGCGAGGGGAGACGATGCGGACGATCCTGCCGTGACCCATTGGCGACCATCCAACCGCGTGAGTCCCGCGACGCTCGACATCATGAAGGAAGCTGAGTTCCTCGGAAACGATGAACAGCCCAGGAAGCCCGCCCGCCGAATCCAGGCCGGGCAAAGACACCCGTACCCGGTTCCACGAATGATAATTACTCCCTTGGTCGAGTGAGCCCAGACTCAATCTCCGGTTGAGAGAGTATTATACGCGAGATCGGGGCGCAAGGGCAGAGCATAAAGCTAGGTGCGACCGATGCTCCGCCGCCTTGCTTTTGCCCCGGAGAATTTGTGCCGGTGACGGACAGCCTCTTGGCGCTCGAACATCGGGAAGTCACTAGCGCATTCGAGAACACAGCCGGAACTTGCGTCAAAACGGCTACGCTATCTTTCACGGTCTCGTGTGAGCCGCGTCACACCTCTAATAAGGTCCATTAACTATCCTCCTAAAGCGTCGGCGCGACCTATCCGGGCTCACGCCTTTAGCGCATGGAGCGCGACGTACGGACCTTTGGGAGCAACCAGACAATGAGCCAGCTGCCGATCGACGCCAGTAGTTCTGTAGTGGCACTATTGCTAGTCGGCTTTTACGCCACGAGCCGCTTTAATATGCCGCCTGCCGCTCGCTCACAGACGAGTCGGTTCCAGTATGTTGGGAGCTGTGTGTGCTATGTCCTCTCGTCCGCAGGTCTGTTTTTTCTTCTGACGTGGCTGCTTATAAAAAATCCGCAGGCACTCGCCTTCCTGCAATTCGGCGCGTCTACAGCGCTGTCAAATGATGTAACCCAGCTTGCCGCGCCGCTAATCGTTGCTCTCGTCATGACCACCCTGCTTCCATCGTTCCCAATGTTGCGCGATGTCGATGCCGCCCTGTTGCGAATATTCCATCGGATGGGTTCGATTCCGATAGCTGCAGCTGAGTGGTCAAAGCGAATGAACAAGGGTGAGTTTGTGATCTCCAGCCACCTCTTAAAAGAACTGGGGAAACATATCGGCGACAGCTCAGTACTTGCGGATGATATGGTAGACGAGCTTCGGACTGATCCATCGGTCGATAGCGCGCGCTATCGATTCACCCGAAATCTTGCAGTCTACGTCTCGCTGAGCAACTTGGATAGCCAAACCCGTTTTACCGAGACCTACCCCGAGGAGGCTGCAGCATTCGAGAAGACAATAGCCAGCTTCTTCGCCCAATCCACAGGCTTCTTCGCACTGACGAAGCGACTGTCCCTCCAAAAGCTTGATCCCGTACCAGAGCCAATCAAAAACGCTCGAGAGGGCTACAAATCGCTTTGCCACGATGTGTACGAAGAGATCCGGCTGATGCTGGCTCGGGTTCTTCTCTACAGCAGCAACGGGCAACACGAAGTGGGACGGCGATTAGCCGGCCTTGGTTTCGTCATCCAATACCCGCAGCAGATTAGAATTCCCACTAATTTGTTGGTATCGAATGCTGGCGGTGTCATGGCGCTGTTTGCTGTTGTGACCCTTTTGGCGACCGGGAACGGAGTGACCATAGGCCAAGCGCTGATTATCGGATGTCTGGTCGCCGTTAACCACTCGGTCGGTGCGGTTGCTGCTGTGGTGCCGAAACAGCTTTGGGGATTCGCCAAGGTCAACGATGCAGACGGACGACCGATAGCCGCCTACGCGGTCTCTGCATTGTGCACGTTCACAGTCTGCTTACCAATCATGCTTGGTTTCTGGCTGCTTCGACCTGAGTTATCGCTGCCTCCCATCCCCTTCTCCGCGCAGTGCAAGTGGCTGCTGCTGCCCGTTGCCATGGCCGCTGCACTGGCCTTTGAATGTGACGATTACGTCGCCGTGAATAAAGTGCCAGCTTGGCTGCAGTGGATAGAGGGTGCGGCACTGGCCGTCGTCATGGCATTTGCCGGCTTTGTAGCGGTGCAGTGGATCTACCAAAGTCTTGGTACAGCCATCCCACCACGCGTATTACTTCCCATTCTACTCAGCGCGTCGCTGGGATTCCTGTTCGGAGCCACCATTCCGAGCGGTTATCGCAGAATCCTGCGGCAGATACACGCCGAGCGCGGCGGCGATCTGACGCTGCCGCCATCGTCGGTTGGCGCAACGAATAGCGCCATATCCAATGAACCCATGAAATCCAAGCCCCGGTGCTGGCGGCATAATTCGCCAGTTGCGCCGTCAGCTCTTGTTCGGACTGTATCCGAGCAGGCTCTTGGCAGTGGCCGACCGGCGTCAGACCCGCCGAGGCGCATCGGAGGGGGCCGCCACCGGCTGACCTAGCTGCTCGCTCCCAAGAGAACGCCAGCGAACGCTGCGATCGCGTCGGGGTCCATGACTCGGCGCTCGTCCTGCCGGTTGCCGTTGTGGTTGAGCGGTCGGAACAGCGGCCCCACGTCAGCGCCGTGCTCCGAGGCCTCCAGATAGGCGCGCGAGCGCGTCGCGCGCCGCCCTTGCGGCAAGTCACGCAGCAGATCGAAGCCGCGGTTCTGGTGCAGGTCGCCGACTTTAGAGCGCGGCGAACTCGGCGCGTCGCAATCCGACCTCCAAGCCGATCGCGCGTCTCGGCGAGTTGCTCGGGTCACAGCTCGAGCGCTCGACAGTCTGGTTTTAAAGCGCAAGCGATTGTCGGCGGCGTGACCGCTGGCCACATGCGAACCGAGGAGCCTATCGTCGTTACGGGCTGCAAGCGGCCGGCCCGACTACCTTTCGATCTATCGTGATGCGGCCAAGCGATATCCCGACAAGGACCGCGGCTGTCCGGTTGAAGGATTCTTCCCGCCGAAACTCGCGGGACCCGTCGCTTGCCACCTCACCCTCCCGCTACACGGGTCTATCCCTCTCCCCGCTCGCGGCAAGAGGGTTTCGGTGAGGGGTATTCGCCGATCGCCTTGGAAAATATCGCCGATGCGCGCGCCGACGTCGACGGCTACATCGCGGCGCAGCGACTGGCCGGCAGCGAAGCCGCGGCGGCCAAAGAGATTGCCGAACGCCTTGTCGCCGCGGGGCGGCTCGAGGAAGCCCTCCACTGGGCAGAGCGCGCGGACGTGCCAGCGCTCGAACGCGGGAATATCGCCCGGCTGAAGGTCGACATCCTCGATCGGCTCGGCCGCACCGAGGATGCGCAGGCCGTCCGCTGGTCGATATTCGTGACCTCGTTGTCGCCCGACCTGGCCGAATATCTCGACCGGGTGGCGGAGGTCGCCGCGGGCGAGGCTCGCCAAAGGGCGATCGCGGCCGCCCGCGGACATCCCGACGTGCACCGGGCCTTGCCACTGTTGGCCGACCTCGCTCCGGATATCGCTGCCGATCTAGTGCACCGGCGTCTCGGGGAAATCCAGGGTGAGGTCTACTTCGTGGCGCGGCCCGTCGCTGACCGCCTCGCGCAAACTCTCCCAGTGGCTGCCATCCTACTCTATCGCGCGATGGCCGACGCCGTACTGCGCAACGGTCAGTCGCTGGCGTACGATTATGCCGTCCGGATCTGGTCGCCGCCGAGAGGCTCGTCCCGAACGTCAAGGACTGGCTCGGGCATCTACCTCAGGAAGCCTACCGCCAGCGGGTCGCGACCGAGCATCGGCAGAAAAGGGCGTTCTGGAAGAGGATGGAGCGGGCGGGATTGCCATGGCGAGGATGATTCTCCCTCGCTTAGTCATTCGGTCGCAACGAAACAGCGGGAGGCCTTCATCACCTCGCCGTTGCGAGTGCATTCCGGCAATGCGAGGGCGAGGAAGGCGTCGGTGATGCTCTCGGGCGATGGCAGGCGGCTAGGGTCTTCGCCGGGGAAGGCGCGGGCGCGCAGCCGGGTGCGGACGATGCCGGGATCGATCAGGTTGGCGCGCACCCGGGTCTTGCTGATCTCACCGGCATAGATCTTGACCAGCATTTCGAGGCCAGCCTTGCTAACGGCGTAGGGACCCCAATAGGGGAAAACGCCTCGCGCGACACCAGACGTGACAAAGATCGCGCGTCCGGCGGGGGCAGCGCGCAGCAGCGGGTCCATCGCCCTAATCAGGCGCCAGTTCGCGGTCAGGTTCAAGTCAACGACCTCTGCCCAGGTGGCGGGGTCGATATGGCCGAGCGGCGAGAAAACACCAAACTCGGCGGCGTTGCCGACAAGGACATCGAGCCGGCCATAGCGGTCCAACAGCTTTGCCGCCAGCTCGTCGATCTTGATGAAATCGCGCAGATCGAGGGGGACGAGAGTAGCGCTGCCGCCGGCACCGCGGACGGCGTCGTCGACTTCTTCGAGGCCGCCCACTGTGCGCGCCGCCAGGACGACGTGCGCTCCCTCGCGCGCGAAGCGTTCGGCGACGGCGGCGCCGATGCCGCGCGACGCACCGGTAATCAGCGCGATCTTACCAGCGAGACGCCCGGCTTCGGCGGGCACCTTCACACAGGTGCGGCGAGCAGCGAGAGTTGTACGGCGACCTTGCCGTTATCGGCATCGATATGCGGGATCGGGTAATCGCCGGTAAAGCAGGCGTCGCAGAAGCGCGGTGCCAAGTCATCGCGTGCGGGCTCCCCCATCGCTCGGTACAGCCCGTCGATCGACAGGAAGGCGAGGCTGTCGACGCCGATTAACTCGGCCATTCCCTCGACATCCAAATGCGCGGCGAGCAGCTGGTCGCGCTCCGGCGTGGCGATCCCGTAAAAGCACGGATGACGCGTCGGCGGGCTCGAGATCCGCATGTGGACTGAGCGCGCGCCAGCACGCCGGACCATCTCGACGATCTTGATCGAGGTGGTTCCTCGCACGATCGAATCGTCGACGAGGATGACCCGCTTGCCGTTGAGGTTGGCCCGGCTGGCGTTGTGCTTCAGGCGAACGCCGAGGTGGCGGATCTGGTCGGTCGGCTCGATGAAGGTCCGGCCGACGTAATGATTGCGGATGATCCCGAGCTCGAAAGGTAGCCCTGATTCCTGGGCATAGCCGAGTGCGGCCGGCACACCCGAATCGGGGACTGGGACGACAATGTCCGCGTCGACAGGACTCTCTCGGGCAAGCTCCCGGCCGATGCGTTTGCGCGCCTCGTAGACGCTCCTGCCTTCGACGACGCTGTCGGGACGGGCGAAATAAATGTGCTCGAAGACGCAGAACCGGCTGGCGCACCGATCGAACGGCAGCAGGCTCTTCACCCCGCGCGCGCCGATGATGACGATCTCGCCCGCTGCCACATCGCGCACGAACTCGCCGCCGATGATGTCGAGCGCGCAGGTTTCCGACGCAAGGATCCAGGCGTCGGCGAGCCGGCCCAGAACCAGCGGCCGCACGCCGAGCGGATCGCGCACCCCGATAATCTCGTCCTGCGAGAGCGCCACTAACGAAAAGGCTCCCTGGACCTGCCGCAGCGCGTCAATCAGCCGGTCGACGACGGTCTCCTTGAGGCTCGTTGCGATCAAGTGGACAATGACTTCGGTATCGCTCGTCGATTGGAACAGGCTGCCGCGACGCACCAGCTGGCGGCGCACCTGGTATGAGTTGGTCAGATTGCCGTTGTGGCAGATGGCGAGCCCGCCGAACTCGAAATCGGCAAAGAGCGGCTGGACGTTGCGCAGCGCGACCTCGCCGGTGGTTGCGTAGCGGACATGGCCGATGGCGGCACTGCCGCGCAGCCGCCCGATCACCTCCTTGGAGCTGAAATTATCGCTGACATGGCCCATCCCGCGGTGGGCGCTGAATTGCTCGCCGTCATAGGCGACGATGCCGGTCGCCTCCTGGCCCCGATGTTGCAGCGCATGCAGGCCGAGTGCCGTCAGCGCTGCCGCGTCGGGGTGGCCATACACCCCGAAGACGCCGCACTCCTCGTGGAAGTGATCCGCGTCGAAAGGATCGGTCATCGGCATCCGCGATCCTCGTCTCGATCCCTAAAAAATGGTGACTCCGCGCCTTGAATGCGAGTGGGAGACCACGGGCGAGCCCCGCTATCGAGCATTTTCGATGAGCCGGTCCATGTCACGTCGGTCGCCGGGCTTGTAGGCCGGAGTCTGTTCTTGACCGGGCTTCGACAGCAACGGCGCGGCGGGACTCGAAAGCGCGCGCATCGCTTTCTCAGCGTCCCTTGCCCGCTCCAGCGCGCGCTGCGTGTCGTCGGCCGCGGCGGCACTCTTCACCTGCAGCGATTCGGGGAGCACGCTGCGCAAGATATCCGCCCCCTGGGTGAGAAACGGTTCGCTCTTTGCCTGCCTGACCCAGACCGGCCGATCGTTCTGCGGCAGGCTTACATCGAGCAGAAGATAGGCGAGCGAGACGAGGACCGCGCCACGCGCCAAGCCGAAAATCAACCCGAGCGTTCGATCGATCGGCGAGAGGGCGGTCGAGTGCACAAAACGCGCGAGGTAGCCGGTCAGGATTGTCAGTCCGATCAGGCTGATCACGGCGAGGCCGGCCCCGGCGACGAGATCGGCCAGCAACGGCGTGGTAACGAACCGGATGACGACCCCGTAAACTTGATTGAACCCATAGAGGGTGATCAGCGCGGCGCCGACCCAGGCGACGATCGAAAGCGTTTCGCGCACGAAACCGCGCGCGAATGCAAAGACCGCCGAAAGCGCAATCACCCCGAGAACGGCGAGATCGAGAGCGTTCACGACGCCACCCCGATGCGTCGTTGTCGCGGCAGCGGGCCGAGTGGCGAGCGCTTGGGCGTGAGGCGCTCGACGAGCTCGCTCAGATGGCCGACCGGCGACGTCTCGAGCTCCGCCCCGACAGCTGCTTGCCGACGCCTACCTCGGGGGATCGGCATCCAGGCTTGCACGAAACCGAGCTTGGCGGCCTCTTTGAGACGCGCCTCGGTATGACCGACCTGGCGAACATCGCCCGAGAGGGCGATCTCGCCGAACACGACAGTGTCGCCGGGTACTGGCGTCTCGGTCAGGGCCGAGACGAGGGCCGCGGCAACGGCGAGGTCGGCCGCCGGTTCGACGATCCGCAGCCCGCCAGCGATGTTGAGATAGATGTCGTTGGCGCCGAGCGATAGACCGCAGCGCGCATCGAGCACGGCGGTGATCATGGCCAGCCGCGTTCCATCCCACCCGACGACCGCCCGCCGCGGCGTGCCGAGCACGGCCGGGGCGACCAACGCCTGGACCTCGACCAGCACCGGCCGGGTGCCTTCCATGCCAGCGAATACCGCAGAGCCGCTGATCTGTCCGGCGCTCACCGCTCCGGCCACCTCCGTTCCGGTAGCCGGACGTCCGGCGAGAAACAACGCCGAGGGATTCGGAACCTCGACGAGGCCACGATCGCTCATCTCGAAGACGCCGATCTCGTCGGTGGCGCCAAAGCGGTTCTTGACCGCGCGCAAGATACGGAATTGATGGCCGCGTTCGCCCTCGAAGTAGAGCACGGTATCGACCATGTGCTCAAGGACGCGGGGCCCGGCGATGACGCCTTCCTTCGTCACGTGGCCGACGAGGACCAAGACGAAACCACGCCGCTTCGCCAATCGGATCAGCTCCTGCGCCGCAGCGCGGACCTGACTGACGGTACCAGGCGCACTGTCCAGAGTGTCGAGATACATTGTTTGGATCGAATCGACGACGACCAGATCCGGAGCGTCCTCCCGATCGAGCGACGCGATTATGTCCCGGACATTGCTCGCCGCGGCGAGCAGCATGGGGCTAGCGGCGACACCGAGACGCTCGGCGCGTAGGCGAACCTGATCGATCGCTTCCTCCCCGGTGATATAGGCTGCGGTGCCGGGCGGCGCTTTGAGCTTCCCTGGACCCTCCTCGATAGGCGGCGCGACCGCAGCCGCTGCCTGGAGCAGCAATGTCGACTTGCCGATTCCGGGATCGCCGCCGACCAGGATCGCCGAGCCGGGCACGAACCCGCCGCCGCAGACGCGATCGAGCTCGGCGATGCCGGTTTCTCGGCGCGGCGGCAGCATGCTCGGCCCGATCAGGCCGACAAAACCGAGCGAGCGGCCGCCGCGGCGGTCGTGTCCCCGCTTGGCGAGCCCACTCGGCAGCTCCTCGCGCGGCATTTCCTCGATCAGGCTGTTCCAGGCGCCGCAGCCGTCGCAACGGCCGGTCCACTTGGCGTGCACGGCCCCACACTGCTGGCAAGCATAACGAGCCTGCTGCCGCGCCATCGCTTCACTCCCGCCGCGCTCGAGGGAGTATCGTCATACCGCACGGATCTGCATCTGGATCGGCCCCTCGGCGCGGCCGTTGATGAACTGGTCGACGAACAGATCGCCCGAATGATCGATCTCAGCCGTCAAACCGTGCCAGACGATGTGGCCCCCGTGCAGCATCGCGATCCGATCGGCAATCTTGCGCGCGCTGACCATGTCGTGGGTGATCGAAACCGCCGTGGTGCCCACTTCGCGCACGCATTTCACGATCAGATCGTTGATCACATCGGCCATGATCGGGTCGAGCCCGGTGGTCGGCTCGTCAAAAAAAATAATCTCAGGCTCGGCCGCAATCGCGCGCGCCAGCGCGACCCGCTTTTGCATGCCGCCAGAGAGCTCGGCCGGCCGCAACTCGCTAACCTCGGGTCCGAGCCCGACCGCCGCGAGTTTCGCGAGCGCGACTTTCTTTGCGGCCTGCCGCTCCATGCCGCGACCTTGGACCAGTCCGAATGCGACATTCTCCCATACACGCAGCGAGTCGAACAGAGCACTGCCTTGAAACAGCATGCCGAATTTCTGCATCAGACGCTCGCGAGCAGCGCGCCGCAGTCCCACCGTTTCGACGCCGTCGATGCGGATCGATCCCGCCTCCGGATGGAGCAGGCCAAGAATGCATTTCACCAGCACTGATTTGCCGGTTCCAGAGCCGCCGATGATGACGATGCTCTCGCCGGTTGCGCAGTCGATGTCGATACCGTCGAGCACGCGGTTACGGCCAAAAGACTTGCACAATCCGCGCACGGAAATTTTTGGTACCACGGCGTCGGTCATCGTCCGAAGAAGGCTGCCGTAATCACGTAATCGAAGACAAGAATCATGACCGAGGCCGAGACCACGGCGTGGGTCGTCGCGTGACCCACCCCTTGCGCCCCACCGCGCGAGTAATAGCCATGGTAGCAGCCCATCAACGCTACGATGAAGCCGAACACGGCCGCTTTCACTAGACCCGAAACAACATCGCTCATCTCTAGATATTGCTGAGTACGATTTAGATAGGCCTCCGGATTGAACCCAAATCTGTAAATAGCGACGAAGTACCCGCCGAAGACGCCGATGATGTCGGCGACCAGAACCAGGATCGGCAGGCTGAGAAAGCCGGCGATCAGGCGGGGCAGCACGAGATAGCGCAGCGGATCGGTCGACAACGTCGTCAGGGCATCGATCTGATCGGTGACACGCATCGTCCCGATCTCGGCGGCTATTGCCGCACCGACCCGACCGGCGACCATCAGTGCGGAGATCACCGGTCCGAGCTCGCGCGTCATCGACAGCACGACGACGGTCGCGACCGCCCCCTCGGCGGAGAACCGGCTGAAGCCGGTGTAGGATTGGAGCGCCAGCACCATCCCGGTGAAGAGCGCGGTCAAACCGACGACCGGTAGCGAAAAGTAGCCGATATTAATCGTCTCACGCAGAAGCGCCCGGAAATAATACGGCGGTGTCAGAACGGTCGCGAGCGCCAGACCGGCGAACGTCACAAGCCGCCCAGTGGCCGCGAGAAAGCCAAGGAAAACCGCGCCGATCGCGGCGAGAAACCTCAGCATTGGGTCGGCGCGCCGCGATATACCCTATGGCAGCGTCGGCTAAGGGCGGTCAGGATCTCGTAGCCGATCGTTCCGGCATCGGCCGCTGCCGCGTCGACGCCGTAGTCTTCGTCCAATAGCTCGACGAAGCCGCCTGGCCGCGCAAGCGAAGGGTCGACGGCCGAGACGTCGAAGACGACGAGATCCATGGAAACTCGACCAAGAAGGGGAAGCCGCGTGTCGCCGAGGCGGCCCGAACCGCGATGGCTCAGCGACCGGAGCCAACCGTCCGCATAGCCGACCGCGACAGTAGCGAGGCGGCCCGGGTGCTCCATTACGTGCGCGGCACCGTAGCCAACCGATTCACCCCGGTCAACCTCGCGAACCTGCACGATTCTTGCCTTCAGCCGAACGATCTGGCGCATCGGGTTGGGGGCACCGGGCTGCGGGTTGATGCCATAGAGCGCGGCGCCCGGACGGACGAAGTCGAAGTGAAACCTGCGGTGGAGAAAGATTCCGGACGACGCGGCCAGGCTCGCAGGCAGGTCGCCGAAGTGCCTACGCGCGGAAACGAAACGCCCGAGTTGGATTTCGTTCAGTGGATGCGCCGGGAGATCGGCGCAGGCGAGATGGCTGATGAGCGCCCGCCAGCGGGTCGCACTTTGCTGCGAAAGCTTGTCGGCGAGCCTTTCGAACTCACGCACACTCAGGCC
>Ga0074046_10004259_pt1 | contig 11734 bp, 9 predicted proteins | sample BogForMeECP23OM3_FD_94441 | JGI IMG/M metagenome (GOLD analysis project Ga0074046, IMG submission 94441) | Bog forest soil microbial communities from Calvert Island, British Columbia, Canada - Bog Forest MetaG ECP23OM3 | ecosystem: Environmental > Terrestrial > Soil > Wetlands ...
CGGGGGGAAGCGGTGCGTGATGCCAGAGGCAATATTCTCCGACTCTGTGGCACTGTTGAAGACATCACCGAGCGCAAGTCGCAGGTCATTAGGGGCGAACGAGAACCTGAAGGCCAACAAAATGCAACCTATGGAATTACCGGACGATTAATCCAATCGCAAGAAGAGGACAATACAAGGATTGCAAAGGAATTACGAGACAACATCTGTCAGAAACTGTGCCTCGTGGCAGTAAGAATCCAGGGATTGCCCCCAACTCCAGAGTTAACCGAGAAAACAGGAATTCGCATCGATGAGCTCTGGCGGGATACGGCAGGAATAGTCGCCGAAATCGTCCAGATTTCGCACCACCTCCACCCTTCCGCTCTTGATCTGATAGGGCTTCCTCTCGCCATTCAGGGGTTTTGCCGGGAATTCTCGAGTCGAACCAATATCCCAGTCGAATGTAGCTGGACAGACATCCTCCAGGAAAGAATCGGGAACGAGGTCGCGCTCAGCTTCTTCCGCATCCTCCAGGACGCTTTGGGCAACGTTGCCAAACACAGTCACGCCAGCAACGTCATTGTCGAGCTTATCGGCAGCTCGAGGGAACTGCTGCTCCGCGTGTCAGACAATGGCGGAGGCGTGGACCTCCAGAAGACGAATGGTACAACAGGCCTGGGGTTCATCCGCATGAAGGAAAGACTGCGTTTCCTCGGTGGAGAGCTCGCGGTTTGGTCCACGCCAACCCAAGGAACCCGAGTCGAAGCGCGAGCCCCGATGAGAGGATCTCTACAATAGTTAAGGCGGATCTACCCCCTGTCAAAATTGACAGTTTCCAGTTCTTGTACACCCGGTAAGCTGGTCGGGTAATTGAGCGAACTTTCGGGGGAGGGCCGCTCAACTGACGTCCCACACTCTGGGAGTGTGGGACGGTTTTTCATCCGGATGAAGACCCACAGCCTAAGCCGGTCAGTTGTTTTTTTTCGCAAGTCCCTGCAGCCGAATTTCGTGCTTGAAGATCTCTGCGCATTCGGGCAAGCGCGTTCGATACTTTGTAGGAAGTTGAAGGCAAAGGTCCACCGCGCTCTTGCGCATGGCGTGTAGTTCCAGAAGGGCGCCCGTGCTGACCGTCAGTGTAGGTGGCAGATTGCTCTCTACCGAGTGTGGATCCGCGACCACCTCAGTGACTTTCTGCTTGCTCAGACCCGACGTAGAATTCTCAGCCGAGAAGTTGTCATGAAGCCCCACATCATGCACTGCGTCGGAAGAAATCGTTTCAAATACGTAGAGGTGGTTGGATCCGGCCCCACTGGTTCCAGTCTGTCCCTGTGGGGCTTGAGCAACGCCTTGCGGGTCGAGCCCGCCGCCGCTGCCCGAGTGAGTGCTACCCGGAGATGATGTGTAAGCATCATTGCTGGTTGTGATCTGTGTCCATGCCGGCACCGCGAAGAGCAAGCTCACCGATAGAACCGAAACGCAATGCAACTGTCTTTTCTGGTTAAACAAATATTCCTCCTTGAAACACTCTGAGATCGCCTGCCGACCGTATTTTGTGCGCAAGGTACAGCCTGAATTTGCCATGATCCAGATGGCCCCCCACGCTCGTAGAACTTAATCCAGATTTCGGTGGTCGCAAATGGCCCAAAAAGGGGATAACCGCGAACTCGGTGGAATCCTCGTTGTTGTCATTCCTTCCTGTTTCCCATGCTCCGACACACCCAGGAAGACTTCCACATCTCATATGACGAACGTACAAGTTGCGGGCTGAATAGGGCTCGGCTCGACGCCGTGCCTGGAGTAGCAGCCTGCTGAATGGCAGGCACCCCCTCAGCAGGCAGGCGAAGAACCGAGCCGAGGAAAAGACTAGCTCCTTAGCCGGTCAACATCGTTGCTCCGGAGCAACTTAGGAGTTGCGGAAAGCATCGCGATTACGCGTACATCTAATGTTATATAAAACCCAGGTGGCAATTGGCTTTCACCGCGGAGCTGGGAGCTATTCTGTGAAGACGAGGATCGCAAGCGCGCCCCGGTTATCAGTCTGTGGAAGCGATTCGTCAGGGGAAACGGCTTTTCGGGATTGGGCTACTGGGTCAACATCTTACGAAAGCAACAGACGTGCAGGTGAGCCCGCAAGTCCTCACCAGTCGACACGATGAGCCACTTGGGTCGCTGGAATTGGGGTCGCCTGGGTACACCTCTCCTGGATCAAAATCTCGGCGACCCGCCGGTGGTTCGCTGATCGTTGGCTAATACAGGTACTCCGTCTTGTCTCTGTATTTAACCAGCCCAGTATTCTGATTTAGTCGCTGGACCAGTTGGGCTAGATCCCCGTTGGTGTAGACTCGCGTCGCAACCTGCCGATTGACTTGTTCCTCAGCCATCAGTTGAGCCACGCCTTTGCTGCTTTGGGATATGGCAACTCCCAGATTCATAAAGTTCCCACGTTGGGGTTGGGCGAGTGTTTCGCTAGGTTCCACCGAGGCTGCAGAAGCGGCGCCCGGCCCATACCAGGTAAGTGTGGCAAACGGTCCATTTGACGCCGCAAGGGGAGCCGCGTCCAGTGTGACCGAAGGGGTATTTACGAGAGGGACGCCCGCCAGTGCGTGCACTCCCGGCACCTGCACCCGGTTGCTGGCGTACCCAGAGATCACGGTGACCTGGCCACCGTTCTGTCCGACTGCGAATATTGGCACTAGAAGCGCGCAAATCACAGTGAGTTTATGCATAGCCAACTGTAAAGCGTCTGGCATGTGTTGGAAACTGTCAGAAGTTACAGGACGCGATGCAAATCACTGCCCTTCGCCGATCCATTAAACACAGATACGTCCCGACTCCTCGGCATTGTCCGAAAGATGCGGTTTCACGCACGGTGTCAAACACGCTCGCGATGCCCTCAGGCCCCGTCGCGGGTGGAGAACACAGACGTGGTTAGCGTTATCGTGTGTGATCAGATGATCAGATCTACATCGTAGTGGGGCGGCGCTCCAGTTGCCAAAACTGACAGCTCGCGCAGCGCGCCTGCTACGTCGAATGTGCAGTTTGCTCGTGGGGTAACTCTCCGTTGAGACTGTCAACACTGCCAGTTGGAAGCCTCCTTCCACCTGCCTTAAACATTGAATAGCACGAACACTCTGCATGCTTAAACGCAGTCATCAACGAGTAATTGGCGGAACGCCTGTCCACATAGGCGATTGTTACATATGGGCAGCAATCAACTATCTGGATTCCTCGACAGAGTACCGTGAGTATCTCCTCGCTGTTCGTCCCCAAGCCCCTGATATGCATCTACAGTCTCCAAGGATGATGAGCGACGACCCTCGAGGGTTCCGAAGCCCGCGTGTCTTAAATCATCTACTGTTTGCAGTTGTAGCTGTGATTTTGTTTATTTCGTGGGGGCGCGCATTTTCACAAACAGGCATCGAACAAGTTCATATCACCCCCCGAACAACTTCAGTTGTTACTGCAGAGGCGAAGGCTGACTCTTCTTTGAACACAAGCATGCGACCTTTGAAGGCCAGTGTGGACTTGGTTCTGGTTCCGGTAACCATCGTTGATCCTATGAATCGGGTGGTGCTGGGGCTGCAGAAAAACAACTTTGAAGTATACGAGAACAAGGAGTTGCAGCCCATCCGAAGCTTTTCCAGTGAAGACGTACCGATTTCCTTAGGCGTAGTCTTTGACACGAGCGGAAGCATGACGAGCAAGATCGAGCGAGCTCGGCAGGCCGTGATGGAATTCTTCAAAACCGCGAACCCTCAGGATGAATTTTTCATCGTCACATTCGCAGACAGGCCGGAGGAAACCTCTGACTTCACTCGATCAGTAGAGGAGATCGAAAGCAACCTTCTATTTGCAGTGCCGAAGGGCCGAACCGCTCTCCTCGACGCCATTTACTTGGGCGTCAGGAAAATGCAGCAGGCACAATACGCCAAGAAGGCGTTGCTGATCATTTCGGATGGAGGAGATAACCACAGTAAGTATACCGAACGCGAACTAAGAGGCTTAGTGAAGGAAAGCGATGTGATGATATATGCCATAGGGCTTTACGATAACTATTCTTCAACTCAAGAGGAGCTCCTTGGGCCGGAACTCCTGAACGATATCAGCCAGTTGACCGGAGGACGCAGCTTTACCGTCGACAACCCCAATGATCTCGCGGACGCAGCCACCAAGATTGGAACAGAGTTGCGCAATCAATATGTCATCGGATATCGTCCGCAGAACCGGCCGAAGGACGGCAAATGGCACAAGATCAAAATCCGGCTAATGCCGCCAAAGGGGCTGCCACACCTGCGTGCTTATGCAAAACAGGGCTATTACGCCCCCGCCGAGTGAGACATCCTTGCTCGATTCGAGCCTGAAGGACGCCTTCACCAAATCCAGAACAATGGGAAATCAGAATAATTCAGCGATCCCGCCTCCCCAGACTCCGCTAAGACTCCCTTGATTGCTGTGAGGCGTCGAAGACCACCTGGTCATGCCACCATAGCCGTTTAAAGAAGGTGCGCACTAGATTGAGGTTCGTTGTTCGGTGCGAGGACGACAGGATTTTGTCCACGATATCTGCGATGTCACGGATCCCATCAATCGCGTCGAACAATTCCTTTTCCGTCGACCCAATGGGTAAGAACAGATCCCTGTAAGTGTGAGTTCGGTTGATCAGAACAGCCGTCGCGCCGGGCGGCAGCCGATCTTGAACCCAGATCGTGTCGGTCATTCGAATGGGCACATAGTCGAGCCAGGCATCATCGTCAAAACTGATCTGCTCTGGGCCACTAGCGCTATCGTTTCGGTACGCAATTACACTGTGGCGAGCCATCGTGCCTCGGAACAGTTCGATGGCGGCATACTGTTCCGCCAGAGGCAACCTCGCTATGCGGGCTGCCTGCGGGATCTTTGCTCTGACACCACAGTCGAGGCTGTAAGGCGCTTGTCTTACCCAGCGGCCGAACGTCAGACCTCCCCTTTCGAGAAACTCGAACAATTGCGGCACGGAATACGCGCGGTCCTGGGGATGCAGTAGCGCATCGGCGACCGCTGCCTCATGCTGAAAGTCCGGAGCCTGGCTCAGCAGGCTTTCCAGCGGATGTCCGGGAGGCAACACGCTGAGCGCACCCATGAGGTCTCGAATTTCCGGATCGGTGGCATGAATACCGATCCGCCGGCAGAACTCCTGCAGCATATAGATGCCGGTCCTGCCGTAAGGCGCGTACACCATGAGATGCATCGCTCCATCAGGTTTGAGCACGCTGCGCAGTGCTTTGAGGCCGGCATCCGGGTCAGCGAGGTGATGGAGAACCCCCGTACACACGATCTGATCGAAGCTCATATCCAAATCACTTACCTGCTCGATGGCAAGTTGGTGAGCCTGAAGGTTCTTCAACTTGTATTTTTCTTTAAGCTCCTCCGTGCGGCGCACACTCCTTGCGCTACAGTCGATGCCCGTAACCTGAGCCGCGGGCGAACGTAGCGCATGCTTGGCGGCCTGAGACGTCCCGCAGCCGGCAATGAGGATGGATTGGTCTTCCGTATAAGGTCTAGCGGGCCAAAACAGATGGTAGTCCACCCGGCGTCTTTGCAGGTCCTGCCATTGGCTTCGATAGCTGTCGAGATTATCGATCGGCGGAGGGTAAGGATAGTGATCGTAGAAGTCCCGGACTTCCTCTGCGACACCAAGTAATGGCGAAAGCTGTTCTGCTGGTTGGCTCATGGCAAATATTTCATAGACTGTTTCTCTTCGAACAATGTGGATTCTGAGTTCAGTAATCGCGTGCCGCCGCTGCCTTCGAAATGCAGGAGGCGAATGTTTTTTCCAGCAGACTCGCGTCGATGCTCCCGGCCGCACCGATGGCTACGATCTGCGTGCGCGGTGGGCGCTGGCCCCACTCCTCTTGTAACGAGATGTCCACGCGCCTGCCGACCACCTGCAGCACCGCCCGACGCTGTGGCGCGTCGGTGTTGTAGATCACACCTTTGGCTCGGTAAACCGACCCCGGCAGCTTGCCCATTGTTTGCCGCAGAGCTTCCAGCGCCAGCGGCTGGTCCGTTTCATAGCTCCACGTACTGAACACATTCGAGTGGTCATCCCCATGGTGGCCGTCATGACACGTCGGGTTGGTGCAGCCATGCTCAACGGTGTGCACGTTGAGGCCTGCTCGCGAGGGATCGAAACGCCCGACGCCCAACAGGATCTCGTAGGGCACTTCGCAGTAATTGGTCTCGACGGTCCGCAGGCGGCTGAAATGGTCGTCGAGCCAAGCCCTGACCCTCCCAACTTGCTCGGGACCGGCTAGGTCCACTTTGTTGAGAATCAGCATGTCCGCAAATCCGACCTGGAGGAGCTTCAACTCCAGCAGTGGCGGATACTCGGGGTGGGCGAAGACCTGGTCCGCGTCGACGACGCAGGTGACGCTGTCGAGGCGGATGCGATCCCGCAGATTGGCGTCGCTGAAGGTCGCGAAAATCCCGGCGGGATCGGCGACTCCACTGGCCTCCAGCACGATGTATTCGATGGCTTCGGGACGCGCGATCAGGGCCACCACCGACTCGATCAGGTCCTCTCGGATCTGGCAGCAGACGCAGCCGTTGGACAAGCTGATCATATTGTTGTCCACGCCGACGATGAGTTCCGCATCGATATTAATTGAGCCAAAGTCGTTGACGAGGACTCCAACGCGCAGGCCGTGGTTCCCGGTCAGGATGCGATTCAGCAGCGTCGTCTTTCCCGCCCCGAGAAAGCCGGTCAGGATCGTGATCGGAACGGTTTTGCCGTTTTCATCTATGATCTCCATTGTTTAAGGTTTCCTCTCAAGGAAGCCGCCCGGAAAACTCAAACTCATCCAAGATGCGGCCCGAGTGCCCCGCTGCATGGGCGCGGCGGGACTCGGGTACCACGCCGCTATGCTGCTTTCGTCTTACTTGGATCTACGCCCTTGGGAACGTCTTTCAGGAATTTACTCAGATCAATTCCCATCGTCTTCGCCATCTCAAGCAGATCAACCAGTTGCGGGTTCGGCAGCTTGGTGAGCGGCTCACGATAGACGTTCTCCGGATAGTACTTATGAGGATCAATCTCAAGGTCGCGCGTTAATTGTTCCTGCTGTTGCTCGCGCGGCAACCTTGGCTGTGGCACGACGCCCTGGCCCGTAGCGAGCGGCAAGGGGTCTCCGAAGAGTAGGGTGGGATTCGGCAAGGGCTGGCCCGCGAAATTCGGCAGGACGGCATCCCGTTGCCAGATCGCATTCTTGGTCACGTTGACGGTTACCACATCCGGCGCGCCGTATAGGAAGAGACCTTTCCAGTGTGCGCGGACATCGGCGCTTTGCTCGTTGAGCGTGTCATTGTCGAAGCAGAGGTGCGTGGCCATACCGCAGCGCGGGTTGACCTGGTTGATGAGGTAGCCCGTGGCGTAGCCTAGCGTATGGTGGATGTCCACGGTGTAGTTGAAGAGGAATTCCGGCAGACCATACTTGAGCTGGTTAATGTGCGCCAGGTCGGGTTGGAGTTCGGTAACGAAGACATCGACACCCTTAGCGTACTTGGCTGTCAGGTCATCTGGCCGCCCGTCGCCGGTCCACACGAACGAAAGACCGTTCCAGTCCAGGCGGTAGGCCGAGGCGCCGTCCTTGACGTGCGAGCGCCGCCAATGGCGGACGGTGACGCCGTTCTTGTCGTAGCAGATGCCGTTTTCGTCCTTCCAGTCGAACTCGTTGACCTCGACCTCATAGCCGTCTCCGATCGGGCAAGCGTCGAAGGCTTCCAGGTGCCACTTGAGCATCTGCTTCATGCCCGCAACCATGCCTTTCGTGCCGAGCTCGGGCGTGCGGCCGGAAGGCCCAGTAACCCGCAACGGCATCTTCCACCGTCCTGACCACGCTGAAAATGGGAGGAGGTAGGATAGGTCGTGGTAGTGGTCGACGTGCAGGTGGGTAATGAAGATATCGTTAATACTCGGGATCGGGACACCCATCGCCAGGATGTTCTTGACGCAGCCGGGGCCGAAGTCGAAGAAGAAGCGGTCGCCGTTGCCCAGTTCGACCATGATGCACGTGCCGGCCTGGTCGCGCCGGGGCGGGAACGGGCAACTGCCGACGAACGAGATTCGCATCTCGTCCTTCCCGATCGGCTCACTGCCGGGGAAGTAGTTCATCCGGCTGCGGACGGACGGCGTCGGCTGGTAGTAGGGCGGGAACTGCAGGCCGGCGCCCGGCCCACCGCCGTAGGGGCTGACGTTTTGGTCCGCTGCTGGTGTCTTCGGTTCTTTGTTTTCTGTGCTCATCTTTCGCTCCTTCTTATTCCTGGCTTAGTTAATGCATCTCTTCGCTGTTCAACTCGGGCAAACTGCCACGCTGATGGTGCCGACTTGACTTCACGAACACTTTCCATCTCCGTCTGTCACGGCATGGCGTGAAATGCAGCGGAACCCGATGTGGCTCATGCTGGTGTCGACCATCTGGGGCTGCCGCGCAGCTGGACGGTATCGCAAGCAGTAGTTGGGCGCGCACAGGTGTGAGCCGCCTTTGACGACCTTCCGGGGAATGCGGAACTGCGCCTGCGCGGCATCGTAACTCTTGGCTGGGGAGACAATGCGCGGATTGACTGCCGGGCCGCAGCAGGGCTTGACCACTTCATCGGCGTGGCGCAGGACAAACCAGTCACAGGTCCATTCCCACACGTTACCCGCCATGTCATATAAGCCGTAACCGTTCGGCTGGAAGGATCCGACCGGGGAAGTCCCTTCGTAACCGTCAAGGAGCAGGTTTCGCCAGGGAAACTCCCCTTGCCAACTGTTGGCCATCGCCTTGCCGCCGGGAAAATAATCATCGCCCCAGGTAAACTTCTTTCCGTCGAGCCCGCCGCGAGCGGCAAACTCCCATTCCGCCTCGGTCGGCAGTTCTTTCCCTGCCCACTGTGCGTAAGCCTCGGCGTCTTCATAGGCAATGTGAACCACGGGGTGCTGTGCGAGACTCTCGAGCGAGGACTCCGGCCCCAGCGGATGGCGCCAACTCGTTCCCGGCACCCAAGCCCACCAGTTGAAGTAATTGCGCAGGTCGACCGGGCCATCCGTTTTGTGAAAGACCATGGAGCCGGGCACGAGATTCTCGGCAGGGGCGCCGGGGAAGTCTGCAGAATTGAGCGGGCGCTCGGCCAGCGTCCTATAGCTAGTTTCGTTCACGAACTGCGCGAACTTTTCGTTCGTGACCTCGCAGCAATCCATCCAGAAGCCATCCACGCTGACTTCGTGAACCGGCCGCTCTTCGGGATAGAAGTCTTCCGAACCCATGCGGAACGTCCCGCCGGGTATCCAAGTCATTCCAGGATGCCGTGCAGGGCGCAGCGTGCCGGTCGTTTCGCTAAGGTCGTCTGTTATTTGCGATTTCATCTTTATCTCCGTCGGGTCCTAATTCCGTCGGACGTGGCTCGGCGGAAACTTTTGCTTAAAATAAGGGAGGTCTTTCGACCTCCCTTTTAACAGGTCATTAGTCGGCTGCTACACCGGCTGGTTCCTTCTTTTCAGCTGCCGCTTCTTTTGCCTTATACGCCTGGATCGCTGGCCCTAGCTGCGCTAACACCGTGTCCAGATTGAAGGAGGCCGCCTTTTGGCGAGGCGGGTACATCACGAAGTTTTGGATCTGAGACGCCACCAACTCCTGCGCCAGGTAAAGGTACGGGACGTGGTTCATATACCAATCCCAGTAAACGTTGGAATTGAAATCGGCGCGCTCAAACGGATCGCGACGCAGGTTATAAATATGCGGAAGGCGCAGCTTCGTAAAGGGGTCCGCCCAGACATTCGTTGAAACTGAATTCTGGACTTCGAACACAATCTTGTAGTCGCCCGCCCGGATCGCCATGACACCGCCATCATCGCTGACGTAGAAGAAGGCTTCTCTTGGGCTCTCCTTCACCTGGCCGGTGAGGTAAGGCAACTGGTTGACTCCGTCGATGTGCACCTTAAACGTCTTGTCCCCGGCTTTGTAACCCGCCAGGAGCTTTGTGTTTATGTCGGGATCGCCTGCAGCTGCCACCAACGTCGGGAGCATGTCCTGGTGGCAGACGATACCATTCAGCAGCGAGCCAGCCTTGATGTGACCGGGCCAGCGCATGAACGCGGGAACGCGCCAGGCGCCTTCCCAGTTTGTATCTTTCTGGCCGCGGAACGGCGTGTTGGCGCCATCGGGCCACGTGTCGTTCTCCGGTCCGTTGTCGGTGGAATACATGACGATTGTATTATCGGCGACGCCCAGCTCATCGAGCTTGTCGAGCATCTGTCCGATCTGCTCGTCGTGGGTGACCATCCGATCGCTGTAATCGTCCTGACCACTCTTGCCACGGTTCTTGTCGGCAAGATGAGTCCGGAAGTGCATGGCGGTCGAGTTGTACCAGAGAAAGAACGGCTTGTTGGCTTTGACCTGCTTCTCCATGAAGCCGAGAGCGCCTGCAGTAATCTCCTCATCGATGGTTTCCATACGCTTTTTGGTCAACGGGCCGGTGTCCTTAATCGTCTGCTTGCCAACGCGGCCCCAGCGCGGATCCGTCGCCGGATCATCTTTGTCACTCGCAAAGCAGTGCATCACGCCTCGGGGTCCAAAGCGCGCCAGGAACTTAGGATCCTTGGGATAGTCGGGCAGTTCCGGTTCCTCTTCGGCGTTCAGGTGATAGAGATTGCCGAAGAACTCGTCGAATCCGTGCGCGGTCGGCAAATATTCATTGCGATCGCCGAGATGGTTCTTGCCGAACTGGCCGGTGGCGTAGCCGAGTGGCTTGAGCATTTCGGCAATGGTCGGGTCTTCCGGTTGAAGTCCGAGAGTGGCGCCGGGCATTCCGACTTTGGTCAAGCCGGTGCGCAGCGGGTTTTGGCCAGTGATGAAGGCGGCGCGTCCTGCGGTGCAGCTCTGCTGGCCGTAGTAGTCAGTGAAGCTGCAGCCTTCGTCGGCGATGCGGTCGATGTTCGGCGTACGGTAGCCCATCATGCCTTTGCTGAAGTGGCTGAGGTTCCACATGCCGATATCATCGCCCCAGAGGATCAGGATATTCGGTTGCTTTGTAGCCATAGTTGTTCCTTCCTTTTAGTTGAATTGAGGTTGCCGGCTGTGGCCGGGAAAATAGAGCTAAGCGCATTTGCCAAACAAAGAACCGACAGGGATAAGCGGGTCGATGGATTGAATTCGAGGACTGTCATGCCGCCCGCTCCCGAGTTGGATTTTCACTTGCATGATTGGCTAACTTACGAGCGGCCAAGATCATCATGAGGCGAGTCGTGCCGGTCATTACCATGCTGATGCCAACGAGTGTTCCGATCACCTGCGCCGAACTGTGGGGCCAGTGATTCCAAATCATGAAAGCCAAAATCAGAGTAAGGATTCCATCCAGCAGCATCCACCGTGAGCTGCTACTCTTGCGGGTGGAAAAATAGGCGACCAAGTCCGCCACGCCTTCTGCAAGCAGGAATATCCCCAGCACGAGAGTCAGGCCCACAACTCCCAAGGCTGGGCGAGCGAGCAGGTAGGCTCCGGCCGTAAGGTAAAGGACCGCGATCGCGAGCTTCCAAACAATGTGACCGATACCCTTGGACTGAAATGCGTGGACGACTTGCGCAACCCCGGCGAACATCACCAACCATCCGATTACAATGGCGATACCGATTGATGAAGCCATTGGCAACATGATCGCGAAGACTCCGAAAACGATTAACAACACAGACAGCACAACGGAGGTCTCGAACGCACGTTTCAATCCACCTTCCAGCGCA
>Ga0074046_10004260_pt1 | contig 11734 bp, 13 predicted proteins | sample BogForMeECP23OM3_FD_94441 | JGI IMG/M metagenome (GOLD analysis project Ga0074046, IMG submission 94441) | Bog forest soil microbial communities from Calvert Island, British Columbia, Canada - Bog Forest MetaG ECP23OM3 | ecosystem: Environmental > Terrestrial > Soil > Wetlands ...
AACATCCGATCCCCGGCGCCCGCGTCGTGCCAAGTCCCGCTGGCACTATCAGCAACAACGGCCTGGCCCGCAACGTGGTTCTGGTTGAGGGAAAAAGGCGTCTGCGCCCCTGCCACCGAGATTAGTACGAGAAGTGCCGGAACCCACACCCACCGTTTCATTTCTCCTCCGAAGTTGTATGACCAGAGATGCCGGGGCGCGGCTTCATCCCCTGCTTGCGGCAAATTGGGCTGCCGGGGAAAACCACGATCCGGATGAACAGAGTGGAACATTGTAACCTGCCGTGTGGCGGGACCGGACGTCGCGGTACGGTTCGCCATCGGCCGGCGGAAAAGTGCTGCGGCTAGGGCTGCCCATGGTCTAACTCGGGCGATTTCCTTCCAGAATTCATATCTCACTTCCCCGTTTCTTCCATTCATAGTACGTTCACATTACCCCGAACCCCGAAAACCCTGCCATAACAGGGGTCTGCGTTTGGCTCACGGATTGCACCCAACGTAGGCACAGCAAAACTTGAACTGACTATGCCCCAGGAGATTTCAGTCTCGTACCAGGCAATCAAGAGCAAGGTTTACCGGTTAATTGACGCCCTTGTGGTTGGAGAGAAGAACGAAGCCGAGGTGCAGGAGTCGATCCGCCGCTGGTGGAGTCTGATCCATCCTGCCGATCGGCCCGTCGCGCAGAAATACCTGCTGATGGTGCTGGGGCGCTCGACTTCGGCTTTGGACGCCGTCGAAGTGGCCATGCTCTCGGTGGGCGCCTCCCAGGCGGCACACTCCCAGCTAGCCGACTCCGCCTTCGCCAGCCGCCGCGTTCGCCTTGTGGAGCGCATCATCAAGGAGTCCGGCGCTCGGCAGACGGTGTAACCAGCGTAGGCTATTGCAATTTGCAACTCCCCAAGCGGTCGCGGTAAACCCCCAGACAAGAAATGTGCCCAAGAGGATCCGCCCAGGGTCCCGGGCCAGCCCCCAAAGATTTCACCGTGGAACGGGACGGGACTGCCTGCAAAATGCGAGCATCGAAGTGTGGCCCGACGTGTGACTAAATTAGACCCCCAAGGAGATTCTTTATGAATACCGCCCCAGTGGACAAACAGCAACTCAACGCTTACTACGAAGGTCTTTTCACGCGCTATCTCTCGTCCGAACGACACGTACCACCGCCCGCAGGCTGGCAGAAGGTTTGGTTCAAAGCGGCGGAGGATGCGATCCGTGTCAATGCAAACGAAGAAGACTCGTTCATGGGAGAACTGCTGGGGCTGATCCGCGAACAATGCTCCAATGCCCCGCCGGATGAGTGTCAACAGTTTCGGAAGATAACGTTCGACGGTTCCGAGATCGTGGCCAGACACCTTGGAACAAGCACGCTGACGGCCTATCGTGCGACGGCCGATCGCGTGAGCCGGGTGTGGATCGAAATTGCTCCTAAAGCCCGCTCGTTCGCGCGTGGGTATTTTTCATCATAGGAAATCTCGCATTCCCTGCTAACGGGCGCGGCGGCTCGGTGGGCGGTTTCGCAGCAGATTTTCATTCGCCGGCAGCCGAAATCTCGGGTGTACAATTGGCCCCGGAAAGAGCAGGAGAGAACGTATGAGGCAAATGGACAGGCGGGTCTTCTTGCTCACGACACTGCTCGTGGCACTTTCGTCGGCTGCTCAGAATGATTGGCAATCTGACCTCCACAAGTGGGCTGTTTCCAGTCAAACTGATCCGAACTGTAAGGTCCGCTACGTTACCGGTGTTTTCCGTCCTGACTTGGGAGATCAGCCTGTCTGGGGATTGATGTCTGAGAAAATGTTCAAATGGTTTTCCACCGCTGGCGCGAAACTTGCACCGTCGGTCTGCCCGGTGACCAGAGACACAAAGGATAAAGCACGGTATCGGATTCTGCTATCGGTGAGCCCCATGAAGACCACGAGCCAAACTACGCATGGCTTCGAGACGCGAACAACCACCGAGCCATTCAATGCCAACGTTAACTACTCGGACGGTAGCACAGCAACGGTTCAGGGCACGCAAACCACCACGATAGTTGTCCCAACTGAGACCGCAATTTCACGATCCTCTCAGGCTTTGTATATGTACACGTATCGAGTTAAGGGAGACGAACTGGAATTGCTCAGCACCGATAATGTCGTTTTCAGTCGTGTTGCGGCCAGCGGCTCCGGGGCGAACGCGGCTGGTGCTGAATTAGGCGCTGGAATTGGCAACCTGATCCGAGCTTCTAAAGATCGGCACCGGGCGGACAAGTTGTTTGAGGAAGCTGTGAAAGCCATCCTCGCAGACATGCAGTAGTCCCCAGAAATCCCGCCGGACCAGCCCGCCTTTCACTTCCTCCTCAGGAAAGCGAGAACTCCGATATACGCTCCTAAAAGCCCGGTCAAAACGGTAATAATCGTCGCGATCGCGCCGATAATCCTTAGGCGAAAATCCCAGACCTTGCGGCGCTCTTCGATGATGGCACGGTGCAGTTTCGCGCGCGTTGCGCCGTCCAAGAAGAAGTTGGCGTAACAATCAGATTTCCACCTGACGTCTTCGAGCGGAATAAAGAGCTTCTGCGCTTTGTTGACCAGTCGTCTGCTGCGAAGCTCATCTAACGCGTGCCAGTATTCGCCCGCCTCAACGTCGCGTTGCCGCACAACGGCCTGAAGGGCTTCCGCGTCGCCTTTTGCTCTTACGAAGTCAGGAGCGGAACTCCGTTCGATGACCAAGGCCTGTCGCCGTATGGCCCATGTCGGGAAGATTCTGCGAACTAGGCCCAGCCAGCGTATCTTAGTGGGCACATTCATTGCGCCCGGATTCTAGCACCAGGAAGCTAGATATCGTAATACAGCGCGAACTCGTACGGATGCGGGCGCAGCCGGATGGCATCCACCTCCTTCGCGCGTTTGTAGTCGACGTAGGTGCGCAGTAATTCTTCTGTAAACACGTCTCCTTTGAGCAGGAAAGCGTGATCGCGCTGCAGGGCGTCGAGCGCGTCTTCGAGCGAGCCGGGCATCGAGGGAATGCTCGCCAGTTCTTCTGCCTCCAACTCGTAAATATCTTTGTCCATGGGCAGCCCGGGATCCATTTTGTTCTCGATGCCATCGAGCCCGGCCATGAGCATCGCCGCAAAGGCCATATAGGGATTGCAACTCGGGTCGGGAGGGCGAAACTCGACGCGCTTGGCCTTGGGTGAAGCCGAATACATGGGGATGCGGCACGCCGCCGAACGATTGCGCCGCGAGTAAGCCAGATTCACCGGCGCCTCAAATCCGGGCACCAGCCGCTTGTAGGAATTCGTAGTGGGCGCGATGATCGCCGAAAGCGCCGGCCCGTGCTTGATCAGCCCGCCCGTGTACCAGAGCGCCATCTGCGACATCCCAGCATATCCATCGCCGGCAAACAGCGGCTGGCCGCCCTTCCACAGCGACTGATGGGTGTGCATGCCGTTGCCGTTATCGCCGAAAATGGGCTTGGGCATGAAGGTGACCGTCTTGCCGAACTGGTTGGCAACATTTTTCACGACGTATTTGTAGAGCAGCATCTTGTCGGCCGAGCGGACCAACGAATCGAACTTCAGGTCAATCTCGGTCTGGCCTCCGGTGGCCACTTCGTGATGGTGGCATTCCACATCCATACCGACCTGCTGCATGGTCAGCACCATCTCGGAGCGCAAGTCCTGGTAATGATCGGTCGGCGGGACGGGAAAGTAGCCTTCCTTGTACCGCGGACGGTATCCGAGATTGTTCTCTTCCCTTCCCGAATTCCAGCGGCCTTCTTCGGCGTCAATGTAGTAAAAGCCGAACTGCTCACGCTGATCGAAGCGCACGTTGTCGAAGATAAAGAACTCAGCCTCAGCGCCGAAATAAGCTGTGTCGGCAAGACCGGTCGCAGTCAGGTACATCTCGGCCTTGCGCGCGATGTAGCGCGGATCGCGGTCGTAGGTCTGCTTGGTCACCGGATCGACTACGTCGCAGATCATCACCAGCGTCGCCACCTCGGTGAAGGGATCGAGCATGTGAGTGCCCGGGTCGGGCTTGAGCAGCATGTCGCTTTCATGAATGGCCGCCCATCCCCGAATGGAGGAGCCATCGATGCCGAATCCCTCCTCGAATGACGACTCGGTCAACTGGTTTATGGGATAGGAAACGTGGTGCCACAGACCGGGAATGTCGGTAAAGCGCAGGTCGAGAATTTTCGCATCGTGTTTCTTGGCGAACTCAAGAACGGTCTTGCTATCAGCCATGAGGACTCCTTGCCGGGAGCGCACTCCCGTGTGAAAATCGGGGCGATTACTAGCAGAAGTCCCACGTCCCGCGCAAAGCACGCGAGAAATGGGGCACCCGGCCGACCGACTGCTACAATCGGTCCGGTTGCGCAGGACCGAGGAGTGTAAAGCGTCGCTTGGATGTTGGCAATTCGATTGTTCTTATAGACCTGATAACTCGACTTTATACTGGGCATGCGGAACGGACGTTTGCATACGTGTCCGGTTCGGTTTGGACCTGAAGGAGCGTTTCGATCTGTTATGCAAAGGTTTCTTTTAAGACTGGCTCTGATCTTGGTCGTGCTCCTCATGGTGGCGGCAGGCTTAGCCTACTGGAGATTGGGCAAGGCAGAGTCCTGGGAGACCGAGATCCGCAGTTATGAACAAAGTGACCGGGTTGCGCAGCCCAAGCCGGGCGTCATCGTCTTTACTGGCAGTTCGAGTATTCGCTTGTGGGATACGCTCACCGACGACATGAAGCCTCTCGACGTAATCAACCGCGGCTTCGGCGGCTCTCAACTCTTCCAGGTCAACCGCTTCGCCCATCGCATCATCCTTCCCTACCATCCCAGGGCGGTTGTGCTCTATTGCGGTGACAATGATCTTTCCTGGCCGGCGTTGAAATCGCCGGAGACGGTGCTCGCCGACTTCCAGCAGTTCGTCGAGATCGTCCACAGCGCCTTGCCTGAGACCTGGATCTACTATCTCTCGATCAAGCCTTCGACCCTGCGGTGGAACCGGTGGCCGGAAATGCAGCGGGCGAACGCCCTCATCGCCGCATTCGCGCGCACCCAGGAGCGGGTGCAATTCATTGACATCAGCTCACCCATGCTGGACTCGGCGGGCAAGCCGCGGCGCGATTTGCTGAACCGCGACGGCCTGCACCCCAGCCCCAAGTGCTATCAGTTGTGGTTGTCAATCATTAAACCGGTGCTCATACAACGTTTCGGACCGGCGGCCACAACCTCGCTACCATTCCCTTCCGGCAACGTCATTTCGCAAGGGTCGCATGGATTTTGACCAGCTCCAGACGTTTCTCGAAGTGGCGCGGCACGCCTCGTTTTCGCGGGCGGCGGAGAAACGTTTCCGCACCCAGCCCGCCATTTCGTCGCAGATTCGCGGGCTGGAGGAAGAAGTCGGCGCCAGGCTGTTCGACCGTTCGGGAGGCAAGGTTTCACTCACCGCCGCAGGCAAGGCCTTCCTGAAGTACGTCGAGGAAACTCTCGACGCCCGCAAAGCGATGCTGGTCACGATTGCCGAAATGGAGCGCGTGCCCCGCGGCGAGATCATCGTGGGCGCGAACGAAGGCACTTGCCTGCACATTCTTCCCTATGTATTCGCCGACTTCAAGAAGCAATACCCCGACGTGTCGGTGAACATCAAACGGGCTGACTATGCCAAGATTCTGGAGTCGGTGATCGACAACTCGGTGGACTTTGGCGTGATTTCGCTGCCCGTGACGGACAACCGCCTGACCGTGGTGCTCATCCATCGCGATGAGTTGGTGATCATCGCACCGCCACGGCATCCGCTGGGAAAAATGAAATCGGCGACCATCGCGGACGTGGCCAGGTTCCCCCTGGTTCTGCCCAAAGCCGGGCACACGCGCGACGCGATCGAGGAACTCTTTCACGAGCGGCGCCTGAAACCCAACGTCGCCATGGAACTCGATTCCAGCGAACTGCTGAAACGTTTCGTGGCCGCCGAGGTCGGCGTCGGCTTTATCGCACGCTCGAACGTGGATGATGACGTTCGGGCCAAGGTTCTCGCGGCCATATCCATCGCCGACGCCCAGGTTCGCCGCGACCTGGCCCTGGTCTTCCGCAAAGATAAAGCCCTGAGCCGCGCTGCGCTGGCCTTCATTGACATTGCCGTGAAACATAAATCCACGCAACAATTGGTTTCGGCCCCCGGTAGATGACCAAGGCACACACACTCCTGCTTTTGCTGCTGGTTTGCGGGCTGCACCCGCTGGCCTCGGGGCAATCCGCGCAGAAGCCTTTGGCGCAGATGCCCGCGTCTGCCCGGCAATTAATTGCCATCAAAGTCAGCGGAAGCAAGCGCTTCGCCGAAGACGCCATCGCCGCCACCACTGGCCTTCAGCTAAATACTGCCGTCGGCGAAGACGATTTCAAGAAAGCCGCCCGCCGCCTGGGTGATACGGGCGCCTTCAGCGACATCGGCTATACCTACTCGTATACCGCCGCCGGAACCAAGCTCGAACTGCAAGTCACTGACGCGGGCAAATTCGTTCCTGCCCGCTTCGAAGACTTTGTCTGGTTCTCTGACGCCGAGATCCGCCGGCGGGTTAAAGAGCATGCGCCTCTTTTCGATGGAGAGCTTCCCATCTCAGGCCGCATGGCCGACGAGGTATCTGACGTACTGCAGGCGATGCTGGTCGAAAACGCAGTCCCCGGTCATGTGAACTACCTGCGCCTCAGCAAGCCCGACGGGCCCGTGGAGGCAATTCAGTACAGCGTCTCTGACGTGCTCATTCGTGTCCGCAACATCGAGTTCACCGGAGTCGCCGCGGCCGACCTGTCCGCGCTCGAGACAGCCGCCCAGGCGTTTTCCGGACGTGAATATTCCCGCACGCGTCTCGATCTGTTCGTCCAGCGGCAACTCCTGCCCGTCTATTACGGCCGCGGCCATTTGAGAGCCGCTTGCGGAGAGCCCCAACCCAAGGTGGTGGCAGAACCTGCCGCCGAGCCCGAGGAAGGTCCGCGGAACCAGACGGTCGTAGATGTAACCTTCGCCATCACACCCGGCGCGCAATACACGCTGAAAAGCCTGGAGTGGGCGGGCAATCACGAGTTTTCCACCGACACCCTCCAGAAAATGGTTCCCGCCGCGCTGGGCAAGTCGGCCAACACCGTCCGTCTCGCTGCAGAGCAGGAGGAAGTGCAGAAGCTGTACGGATCGCGCGGCCTCATCACTGCGTCCATGAAGGTCCAGGCGCAGTTTGACGATGCGGCCGGGGCTGTGACCGTTCGCCTCGAGGTTACCGAAGGCCCGGTCTACCACATGGGCGACCTGGAGTTTCGCGGCCTCGACAACTCTCTGACCGCCAAGCTTCGCGACGCCTGGAAGCTCCGCCAGGGAGACGTCTACGATGCTACCTACCTCGACAGCTACCTGCCCCAGGCGCACAAACTGCTCCCCTCGCGTCTGGACTGGGAAGTCTCTCCCCATGTGACGGCCAACGTTCGCGACAAAACCGTGGACGTGGACATCATTTATTCGGTGAAAGCCCCGAACTAGGGCGGATTCACCCGGGGCCGTGGAGGCCCGGACGCCCTCGTCCGGGCGGGCGAGCGCAGCTCGCCATTCTAAGGCCGGGCACATCATCTGTGGACCCGCGCTAGTCCCGCCCGAAGGCCCCGAGTTCAGACTCCGTGCGCCTGTTCGGTTTTCGTAACAAGAGACAGGTTTTTTCGCGGCAACAACTTCCTCGCCGATACCCTTGGGCCGTCGCCCGGAGTCCCGACCCCCTCAGGATCCAGGCACGAAGCGGGGATGAGCGCGATGCGCGTCCCCGCATTTTTGTTCTTCCTGCGCGAAAGATTAATGGCCGGGATTTATAGAACTGGTTTCACCAATAGGTTTTGGGCAGGGCCCGACCTTCTGCCGGGCCGCCAAGGGCCGCATAAACGCTGGGCTTTAGCCCCTGAGGGCCTGGCCCTCGCCGGGCGCAAGACCATTTGCGAGACCCGCTCTAGGCGTTGGCGATGGAGGATCGGCGGATTCCTTGTATCTTCTGGCTGACGGAATGCATCTGCTACAAAGAAGCTTTGCGCCCCGCGCGGGGCCACGGGCTACAGATTCCAAGGAGAGATAAGAATGAAATCCTGCTTCCAGAAGTTCGGATTCGCGCTGCTGGCTCTGGTTATGGCCTCAGGCTTGACCGTTTCCGCATTTGCCAAAGGTAAAACCTATACCGGCATCGTCAGTGACGCGATGTGCGGCGCCAAGCACGCCATGCCAGGAGACGCGGCCGGCTGCACCCGGGGCTGCGTGGCGAAGGGGTCAAAATACGCTCTCGTTGTGGGCGACAAGGTCTACACGCTCGATACCACCGACAAGGCCGCTCTGGCCACGCTCGACCAGCAGGCCGGGGCCAAGGTCACGGTGACCGGCACCGAGAAGGACAACACCATCACCGTCAGCTCCGTCAAAGCGGCCCAGTGAACTACTCCCTCAGCTAGTACCCACGCCTCACGGCGTCATCCCGAGCGTGGCCGGTTACCATAGACCCTCGGCTTCAGCCGGGGGCGAGCGAAGCGAGGCGGAGCGAGGGATCTCCCTAACACGAGCGGTTGCACGGGAGATCCCTCGTCCCGCTGGTGAGAACGCGGGACATCGGGATGACGCCGGAGTCCCTGAGCAGCTGCCGCCCGCGCCTCCCGTAATTTTTTTGGCTCTCCCCGCAAATTCATAATTCCTTTACAACGCGGTGTGTTAGATTGTGCTTTCTTAACCACCTATTTTTTCTCTGCGGAGGATCACGGCATTGGGCAAAGACATGGTTCCCAAACGGATTTTCTTCACCAAGGGGGTTGGGAAGCACCGTGAGCGGCTCACTTCGTTTGAGCTGGCGCTGCGCGACGCCGGCATCGCCGCCCAGAATCTGGTGCGGGTTTCCTCGATTTTCCCGCCCAACTGCAAGCTGCTGGCGCGCAAGGAAGGCGTCAAGTACCTGCATCCGGGAGAAGTCGTTTTCGCCGTAGTCGCAGAAAACTCCAGCCGCGAGCCGCATCGCCTGCTGGCATCGTCGATCGGCGTAGCCATTCCTGCCGACCGCAACACCTACGGCTATTTGAGCGAGCACCACTCCTTCGGCGAAACCGAAGACGCCGCCGGGGAATACGCCGAGGAACTCGCCGCTGAAATGCTGGCCACCACCCTCAACGTCGAATTCGATCCCGACCGGTCATGGGACGAGAAGAAACAGATCTACCGGCTGTCCAACAAAATCGTGCGCACCGCCAACGTCACCCAGTCAGCCGTCGGCGACAAGCGCGGCTTGTGGACCACGGTCATCGCTTCGGCGGTCCTGATCTTCGACTAGGCGCAGCCGGCTTTCGACCCCTTCCCTCGACCGCTGCGCGGTCAGCATCAGAACAACTCCAGCAGCTTCATTCCGCAACCGAGAAGCCCATCTGTTCCCTGCTGAGTTGTTCCCTTCCGGGAATATGCTAAGCCATTGAAACCATTTCATTTGTGCAACATCTAATAGAACGACTTGGCGGCGCGGAAGGATTGTCACTTTGGTAACCGGCGAGCGCTGTCGGATGTAATATTCCGTTAACAGCAATCAGTTATCATAGAGATGGCTAAACAGACTCAAAATCGAGATCGAGGAGTAGCAGTGGATATCAAGACGCGCAGACGGAAGCAGCAGAAGCTCATGGTGAAGATGGTCGAGCGTAAGGTGCGCTCGCGCGCCCAGCAGCTCTACGAGACCCGTGGGCAGGCGGATGGGCACGCCTTGCAGGATTGGGTGCAGGCTGAGTCAGAAGTCCTTGGAAACAGTATACTTGCTCCGCTCTACCACCGCATGAAGACGGAAGATCAGAACCCCGAGACGGCAGCTGATTCAACCGCAGATTCCGCCTGCGAGACAACCGCGTAAGTCTGCCCACCTTTCGAAAAATCGGGTAGTGGTGCCGTTTGATTTCCACAGGTCTATTGCCTCCCTGCCAGATGCGCTAGACTTTGAACATGCCTAAGGGCAAGCTGCGGATTGTGAAACAAACTGCTCCTGCCATCGGCGTGTGCGAGCGCTGCAATGCTCAGTTCAAGGATGCTGATATTCAGGCGCAGTTCGATGCCCACAAGTGCAAGCCGATGGACAGCAGTCAGAATGCGCTGCGAATCGTGCACGAAGCTACGGAAGACAAGTAGTTTTCTCATAATCAAAAGTCTACGAAGTGATCCCATCTGCGGCTATCATCAGCTTCTTTCCGAAAGGCAATACAGCCACCTTCAAGGCCGATGCTGCTGTCTGGCGCTATTACTTCAGGTCGCAGGAGCCTGCGAAATGGGCTGCGCCGCAGCAGGCGCTCTGAAAGGCGGCGTTTTAGCGATGGTTCATGGTTCGAGCCATCTACAGCCAGGACGGAATATGCAAGGTTGGTTCTCACAAAACGGCAGACTTTGCGGACCGCTGGCCACGACGCATCATCAAAAGCTACTACACCCCCAACATTCAACATCCGATCAATGAAGAAAAAATCCACTAAAGTGAAATCAAAAGTGTGCCATCCATCAATGAATGCAAAATCGATGCGCTGTTCTGAGCGCTCTAACTCAGCAAGCGCACGGTAGGATGGCGCTTCAATGAGTCGGACAATATCACCGTACCCCGCTCGGCGAAGATTCGCGATGCCGATGCCACCCCAAGAATCTCCCCGCGAGCTGAAGTGTTGATTTGGGTCAATTGCACCGGTTTGATTTGGGTCAATCACAATGTGTTGGGTTCCATTACGGACTTTCAGAACATCGCAAATAAACAGGGCGGAAATCCCATATGCTAGACCGACCTCTAAGCTTACGGTTGGGTCTAGTTGGCGCACAAACTTCTGGAGAAACTGGCCTTCAGACACGGAGATCGAGGAATGCACCTTGACAGTGCTGCTTCCGTTCGCAGTCTTTGTGGCGCCAGTTTCCAAAATCTCGGAGAGAACACTATTCATTGAATGAGCCTCGTGCGTTTTTCATTATTCTTCGCTTTTCAATATCTTCTCTTGCATCGCAAGAAAGTGCTCGTACTTCAGAAGGACGGCAAGTGGCCTGTCGTTGTCCTGAATCACCAGCGTCTTGTCGAGTTCCCGCAGCTGAGTCCGATTACTGCGCGTTCTGCTTTGATCCGCGCACTATCCAGCCCGTTCCACGCTGGAATTAACTCAGCGCCAAGCGATGCGTTGCCAGAAGATACATTCGTTATTGTCGTTAAAGAGAAACCGCCGCCGAGTGAATGGTTCTGACCTATCGCGGCGAGCAACACTACTGCCAAACACAGAACCTGTGGATGCCAAATGGCACCACTACCAAAAACCGCGGAAGGTGGGGCAGCCTCATCATCAGGATTCTACTTCCCTTTTGCCGCTTCCTTCTTAACTTTGCGCGCAATCTTGTGGGCCTTTTCCAGCCGCTCCAGCACGGCAGCGACAATGATCGGCAGCCCCACGGTCGCATCGACAAAGACTTCTCCGAACTTCCCGCCTTCCGACGGAGGAACGAACTTGCCCCACGAGATCGCCTCGCTGTAGGGACTGCCCGAGAGTCCGCCCCAGTAGACCGGCTCGGGGCAAATCCGCAAGCCGTAGTGATAACGCTTCAAGGGCACGTTTTCTCCCAGCCGCCGGTGGCGCAATTCGATGTACGGCCCGAACTGCTGCGACCAGTTGCGCGGCACTCCGCCGCCGATGGTAAAAATGCCCAGCTTCTTCTGCCGCAGCAGGGTCGCGGCAAAGTGCTCCAGATC
>Ga0074046_10004261_pt1 | contig 11734 bp, 8 predicted proteins | sample BogForMeECP23OM3_FD_94441 | JGI IMG/M metagenome (GOLD analysis project Ga0074046, IMG submission 94441) | Bog forest soil microbial communities from Calvert Island, British Columbia, Canada - Bog Forest MetaG ECP23OM3 | ecosystem: Environmental > Terrestrial > Soil > Wetlands ...
CGGCGCCACGCCGGTCGTCATACCCGTAAACCACTTCCGGGACACGCCGATGATGGTGAAGGGCTGCCCGTCGATCGCAATCTGCTTTCCGACAACATCCGAGGCCCCACCGAAGCGACGTTGCCAGAACCCGTAGCTGAGCACGGCCACCGGCGACGTTCCAGTCCCCCCAGGATTCACATCTTCCGGCGTGATCAGTCTCCCCAGAAGAGGAGTTGCACCCAGCTCGGAATAGTAATTCCCAGTGACCGAGCGCACGTCGGCTTGCGAGAGCACGCCATTGATGTCCACATTGGCCATCTGGCCGAAACTCCAGCCAATTAAGCCGGAAAAAACCTTTTGCCCTCGTTCGATCTCCCGAAACATCGGAAACGAGAACATGATTTTGTCGCCTCGGCGGACTACTGAAAGCTCGACAAGGCGCTCTGGCTGCCGGACTGGAAGGTCGCGAAGGAGCAGAGCATCAAGCAGGGAGAAGATGGCGGTATTCGCGCCGATTCCCAGCGCCAGCGAGAGTACCGCGACGGACGTGAAGCCGGGATTCTTGCCCAACACCCGGAGGGTATAACGCAGATTCTGCCAGAGGCTCGCCATCGTGATTACCCCAGAAGCCAGACTTTCGAGGGCCTCTCCACATTTACCCCGATTGCAGCGTTCTTTCAACCCGAATTCGCAGATTAAAGGAGACCGCACCTTTTGCTCGACACCGGGCGCTCGGTCGGGCGCACGTTTTTCAGCCCCAAAGGAGCTGATTCTCTGGCTTCAGTAACGCTCGCACCCCCAGTGTCCAGCAAAAGATGTGGGACATGCTCAGCCCCCGGGGGGTCTCTATCCCCTTTCTTTTCAATGATATTCCTGTATATTGCGCGTAAAGCATTTGTTTTCTGCAACATTCCCGCTTTCACGCCAGTTTTCCACAGCGGTTCTTTGTTTTCATAGAGATTCCCGCATCGGTCGTTCATTTTTAACTCTTCTACAGTTTCTAGCCCCACGAATTCAAGGGCGTAATGTCGCTGTCAGGGACCTCCTCGATGTTCTCCATTCTCGTGCCATCGTGTTGGCTAAACTTCTCACACGAGTAGGCTACCACAGCGCCGGGGCGCTGTCAAGAGACAATGTGTCCACATTCCTAGCCCAGGACTTCTTTAATTGAGTGCTTGACTCATTAGATCATTGGAGAGGGCCTGCCTCGTTTTTTTCAATGAATCAATGAGCCAATGGTTCAAGACGATATCTGCGCAAGCCCCGAGCCCTACCTTGAAGATTTCACTTGCGAAACATATTGACGTTGTGTAAATACATTCGATGCGCTATAGTTGGGACGAAGAGAAAAACCGCCGCAATTTAGCACTGCATGGAATTGCGTTCGAGGATGCGAAGCGGATTTTCGAGGGGCCGACCGTTGAAAGGGTCGATGACCGTTTCGACTACGGCGAAACCAGGGTGTACGCCATCGGCCTTGTAAACGGCCTGGAAATTACGGTGGTTTATTCGGACAGAGAAGATGACGAAAGACGCATCATTTCGGCATGGCGAGCGGAACCGCATGAAAGACGCCACTACTGGCAAAACGTCGAACGCTAAACATGGCACGGACTGGAACAGGCTGCGCCGCGTGAGCGATGTCGAAATACGCAAGGGCATCGAATCCGACCCTGACGCGCGCGCCACCGATGAAGAATTCTGGAGGAATGCCAAGGTCGTTTGGCCCAGCCGGAAAGCAGTCGTGACCATGCGGCTTGATTCGGATATGCTTCAATGGTTCCGCCAGCAGCGCGGGTACCAGACGCGGATTAACGCCATCCTGCGGGCCTACATGAACGCGCATGTGCCCGATCGTGACCGATGAGCAGAGTGCTTTTCCTCTTCGAGAAGCTCGGCAATCGCATGGAAGGCCCGTGATGTGATCTACCCCGGAAATGGGCGAGCATGCCTTGGTGTGCGGTGGCAAGCGCCTGCCTCATTCGTACCTCAGCGCCACCACGGGATCGACCTTGGTCGCGCGGCGCGCTGGAATATAACTGGCCACGAGCACCACGCCGGTTAAGAACAGTGCGACAGCTACGAAGGTGAACGGATCTGAGGGCCGCACGCCGTAGAGCTGGGTCGTCATCAATCGCGTGAGCGCCAGTGACAGTGCCACGCCGATCGCTGCACCCAGTCCGGCCAGGCGTACTGCCGTCCGTAGGACAAGGCTGAGCACGTCCCGCGGCTCTGCCCCGAGTGCCAGGCGGATGCCAATTTCATGGGTTCGCTGCGTCACCGTGTAAGCCATCACCCCATAAATCCCAACGGCTGTGAGCAGCATAGCCAGCAGAGCAAACGAGGAAAGCAGGAGTGATTGGTAACTCGTATCTGTCATCGACTGAGATATGATTTCCTGCATGGTGCTAACGTTGAACAGCGCCAAACTGCTGTCCAGCGAATGGACCTGCCTGCGGACTGTGGCTGACAATTCTCCTACGCCAACCGAGCCCTTTGCTACAACATACAGGCTGCCGACGGGCGGCACAAGGTCGGAAGCAAGCGGATAGTACGCTTGCGGAACCACCGGCTGGCGAAGTCCCCGCTCCTTCACATCGCCAACGATGCCGATGACCGTAACGGCAAGTATTCCTCCCTGGAGGAAGTGTTTGCCGACCGGGTCTTGGTTCGGCCAGAACTGCCGGGCCATCGTATGATTGATGACACCCACCAATCTGAGGTCGGGGGACGGCTTGAACTTGCCGGATTCCATCATGGCGACGACCTTTTTTACCGTTTGGCCAGTGTCTTGCGAATCTTGTTGGGTAAAGTTGCGCCCCTTGAGAAATGGGATGCTGAAGACCCTGAAATAGTCTGGAGTTACCGCGTTTTGCTCAACAAGGATTTTCTCGAATGTCGGGTTTGGGTTCCCCTCGATGGTGATGTAACCGTTGCTCCCGCCATGGAGGGGCAGTTTACTCCCGACTGCCGCCCCTTCGACTCCGGGAGCACCCTTCAGGCCGTCAAGTAACTGGTCGAAAAAGGATTCGGCCAGATCCAGCGTGGCATACTTGTTGGGAGGGAGAACGACCTGTGCGGTTAGTACGCCTTCCGGCCGAACGCCGGTCTGGACTTCCCGCAATTTGGCGAAGCTTCGTAGGAGAAGTCCGGCGCCAACCAGCAGCGCCAAGGAAATCGCGATCTCCCCCACCACCAAAGCGTCACGCAGTATGCGCCGCCGTCCCGAAGGACCGAGAACGGCCTGTACGGAGGTCTTCAGTTCCTCGTTCAGCATCAGTTGAGAAACCTGGAGCACGGGCGCCAGTCCGACCAGGATTCCCACCAAGACCCCAATCCCAAGGGTGAATCCCAGCACCGTGCCATTCAGGGTTATTGGGTTCGGCCTCGGAACGGGCACACTCTCGCCGCTGGCCAGAAGTCGCAAGCAGCACCACCCGAGAAAGACCCCAAAAACCGCGCCCAGGAGAGAAAGCAGCACGCTCTCCGTCAACAATTGCCGTCCGACGCGGCCGCGGCTGGCACCCAACGCTTGGCGCACGGCAATCTCCCGATGGCGGCCTGTGGCGCGGGCCAACGACAGGTTGGCCACGTTGGCGCAAGCGATCAGAAGAACCAGCCCCACGGCAGCCAGCAGAATCAGAAGCGCAGATCGTGAGTCTCCGACGAGCTGTTCCTTCAATGGGATCACAACGACGCCCTTTTGGACCGAATCGGGATACTGCTTTTCGAGGCGATGCGCGATAGTGTCGAGTTCACTTGCCGCTGCAGCGACCGAGACGCCGCGCTTCAACCGTCCGAAGGCCAGGTAATTGTAAATATCTCTGCGTCCTAGGCTCTTCGGGCTCATATCCATCGGAACCCAGATGTTCGCCTCACCAAGGGAACGGAACCACGGCGGCATCACACCCACAACGGTGTATTTCTCCCCATTGAGATCGAGAGCCTTCCCCACGGCATCCTTCTCGCCCCCGAAATGCCGCTCCCAGAAGCCATAGCTAAGGATGGCGACGTGATTTCCTCCCGCCTGGTCTTCGCCCTTCGCAAATGTGCGACCAACGAGGGGCGTGACACCGAGAAGCGAGAAGAAGTTGGCCTGGGTTCGAACCACGTAGGCACGCTCCGGCTCCCCCACACCGCTGGCGTTAAAGCCCTCCCCCCAGTCAAACAGGCTCGTTCCTTCCAAGGTCTGCGCTTGTGCCTGAAAGTCAAGGTAATCCGGCCCAGTAAGCGGATACATTCCCGGCGCCGACTGTTTCTCCCAGAGTTGCACGAGCCTTGAAGGGTCATGGAAGGGGAGTGGTCGCAGGAGGACGGCGTCCACCACACTGAAGATAGCCGTATTTGCGCCGATGCCGAGCGCGAGCGTCAGCACGGCCACGGCCGTGAAGCCGGGATTCTTGGCCAACATCCGCCACCCGTAGCGCACGTCCTGCCAGAGGCTCGCGAGGAAGTTGCTTCTCCCTTCCCCGCCCGGCACAATAGGCTCCTGATTCACTTCTTGCTCTCCTCGTCGCAGACTGCGCGACAGTAGATCCTCGTCGCTCAGCTCTTCGAGCGCCACGCGATGGGCTTCATCTTCTGTCGCCCCGCCGGCGACCAACTCCTGGTAACGATCTTCCAGATGTTGCGCCACTTCCTCAACAATCTCCGCCTCGCGCGCGGGAGAGAGGTTCAACCCCGCCAATCGCTTGAGTATTTCATTGCTCCACTCAGACATAGGTCATCCTTTGCACTGATCCAGGTGAGGGGTCGTTGGGCTCCCCGCCGTCGAGGGTAGGGCAAGCCCTACGCCTACAACCTGTAGGGGGACGGCTTGCCGTCCCCTGATCGCAGTCATGTTGGCGTGCCTGATCTGTGCGCGCCGTGCAACTGACCCCTCACCCGGCCCGCGCCGGCTGGTAAGAGCGCCGGCCGCGGGCCACCCTCCCCAGGGGAGAGGGCAAAACCCGTTTGCACTTCCCTGAATCCCGAATCCTGAATCCCGAATCCTATTCGTACCGCAGCGCCTCCATGGGATCAACCTGCGTTGCCCTACGAGCGGGTATATAGCAGGCTGCGAGCGCCACGAGCACCAGCATGAGGGTGATGCCGGCATATGTAAGTGGATCGCTAGAACTCACCCCCACCAGCAAATGGGCCAGCAGGCGGGCAACGCCGAACGCCATGATTATGCCCAGGACCGAGCCAACCACAATGATGAACATCCCTTGGCGCAGGACCATCCTCAGGATGTCACCCGGCAGGGCCCCCAGGGCCAGGCGCATCCCAATCTCGTGAGTCCTTTGCGCCGTCATATAAGCCACCACGCCATACACGCCAATGATGGCGAGAATTAGGCCGAGGATTCCCATGGCGGCGGCCAGCCCCGCACCCAATTTGAATAACCACAGCCCGTTCGGTGTGTTGAGTGCATCAGTCATGGTCTGAACGCCGGGAAGCGGCATCGCGGGCGCAAGAGATGTGATGAGCTCCGTGATTTCCTGGCCCATGGCTTGCGGATTTCCGTAGGTACGCACTTGGAGCGTGACCGGCAACATACGCTTCTGCGAAAGGGCCATGTAGAAGAAGGGACCCTCTGGGGAGAACAAGTCATCCGTCCTGCTGTTTCTCACCACGCCGACCACTTCCAAGGGATGGTTAAGCTCCCCCTCCAAGCTGAATCGCTTCCCGATGGGGTCCTCGCCAGGCCAGAAGCGCTCCGCCATGGCTTGGTTGATCACCGCTACGCGGGTCGAGTTTGGTCCGTCCGTCTCGCTGATGCCCCGCCCGTGGAGCGTGCGGATACCCATGGTTTCGCAGTATCCGGGAGAGACAACGTTGTAACCCGCCGAAGGAGCTTGCTGCCCGGGCGGCGCCGCAAGACCTTCGACCGCAATATAGGCTCCCATGTTGTTGCCGCCCATGGGCACCGAAGCCGCCAGACTCGCAGATTGGATGCCGGGAAGCGCGCGTATCCGTTCAAGCAAATTATCGACAAATTCATACGACTGCGTCTCGCTGTAACCGGCGAGAGGGGGGTCAAGGGCGATGTTCAGCACATGTTGCGGATCAAACCCCAAATCGGACCTTTGGACGTTCAGGAGGCTCCGAACGAAAAGTCCGGCCACGATCAGCAGCATCAGCGAGCCCCCTACCTGCGCTACAACCAGACCTTTGCGGAAACCATGACCGCCGCCTGTGGTGGTTCGGCTGCTGGCGTGCAGAAGCACACTCAAGTCGCCTCCCGTAGCGCGCAACGCGGGAGCGATGCCTGCGATCACGCCGGCGAGAAGCGCCACCCCTAATGCATACACAAACACGCGCCAGTCAAAGTGAAAATCCAGGGTAATGGGAAAGTCCATGTGGAGAGGGAGCGAGCTAAGCACGCGGTTTGCCGCCAAGCCAACCACAATTCCGCCCACGCAGCCAAGTAACGCGAGCAGCACACTCTCCATGAGTAATTGCCAAATCAGCCGGCTGCGCTTTGCTCCCAGTGCAGTCCGAATGGCAATTTCGCCGCGACGCACGCTGGCACGGGCCAAGAGCATGTTTGCGACGTTGACGCAAGCCAGGATCAGAACAATTGACGCTAAGGTCAGGAAGAGTGCTCCCACTACCCCCAGCCCCCGCGGCGGCTCGGAAGTCGGTCCGGTTGAAGGAAGCGGAAAAGCGTTGAGCGTTCTCCAGTCGTCGGCCTTCGGGTACTCCGCTGCGAGACGTTTGGCAACCACGTCCAGGACTGACCGAATCTTGTCCTCAGAAACTCCCGGTTTAACCCTGGCAATCAATACCAAGCACTTCGCTTGACGGTCGTTCAGGAAATCGCCTTTCGTTTGGTTGTCAACCACCGCCATCCCCAGCGGCATGTAGCCCTGCGTGTCAATGAGCGTCGAGATGGGACGGAATCCCTCCGGAGCAACTCCGACAATAGTTACAGGCCGGCCATTCACGGATACTCTCTTGCCGATGATGTTGGGATCAGCGCCCAGATGCGCCTTCCAAAACGAGTAGTTCAGCACGAGAACGGCATCGGCGCCGGCAGTGCGACCTTCTGAGGGGAGAATGAAACGGCCAAGAGTGGGGCGAACGGCTGTTATCTCAAAGAAATTGCCCGTGACGAAGTCGGTCCACATCCGTTCGCTCTTGCCTGCTATGCTCAACCCTGTGGCGCTAAGGATCTGTACCCCGGCCACATCGGAGAACAAGCTGGTGGTTTGCTTCCGGATGTCCTCCAGGTCCTGATACGAAAACGTGTTGCCACCCCCCTTCCCCGAGGCGGACAGGGTGTAGATCTGTTCCGGATGCCTGACGGGAAGCGGACGGAGTAACAGCGCATTGACTATGCTAAACATCGCGGTGTTGAGGCCGATCCCCAGTGCCAGCGTGACCGCGGCAAGCGCCGTCAAGCCGGGATTCTTAAACAACGTGCGTAAGCCATAGCGTACGTCCGGCCACAGGCCTGCCAGGATGTTCTTCTTCTCCCTTGCCCCCAGAACGACGGGCGTCTGCGTCGCTTGGTGTTCGACCCTCTCCAGTCCGGTGGCGAGAAGTTTCTCCGCGTTGATCTCTTCAAGTGCTGTCCGACGGGCCTCTGCTTCCGTTGCTCCACCAGCCAGCAACTCGCGGTAGCGATCGTCTAAGTGCTGCGCCACTTCCTCCACAATTTCCGCCTCACGCGCCGGCGGCAACTTCGTGCCTGCAAGCTGCTTGGTGATTTCTTCCTTCCAATCAGGCATTTTCAACCTCCGTGATGCGGTTGATGGCCTCGACAAACACTTGCCAGCCATGTCGTTGCGCAGCCAAAACTTTTCGCCCCTGCGGCGTCAGGCGGTAATAGCGACGCCGCCGCTGCCCGCTCTTCTCCACCCATCGGCCTTGAACCCAACCGCGCTTTTCCAAGCGGTAGAGCAGCGGGTAGAGCGAGGCCGCGTGGTAGCGGAGCGTCCCTCGGGAACGCTGCTCGATCAGTTTGCTGACGTCGTAGCCGTGGCGCGGCCGAACCTCCAGCAGGGAAAGTATGAGGAGCTCGGCACTGCCCTTCTTCCACTCAAGATCAGATGGTTTGGTGTCCATATATGGCATACCCACATAGTAAGCGTCCGCGAACGGCGGTGTCAAGCGAATTCCTCTCCATGGCGGGAAAATGCCCGGCGAGGCGACAGGAGCAGAGGTGCAAGCTGGCAGCAGGTAGGAGGTAGCGCAGACCTGCTTTTTAGGTCTGCGGTTTTTCAGATCGGCGAGTTCTCATCCGCCGGGACATGAGCTGGTTGGCGCTTAGTGCTTTCCGGCTTCCCTGGGGGCCACAAAGTAACTGACGCACCCTCCTCCGCTCACCGCGTCGAAACCAGTCGAGGCATGCGTCGAGCTTGTCGGTCCACACCTCATTTGGCTCAAGCGAAACGGGCTGGAATATCTCGATGAGGCGCGAATTGGTCCGGCGTGGAATTAGCCAGCGGCTTACTGTATAGCGGAACTCAGCCCACGTGTGCGTTGCGGGTTGCATGTTGACCGCAAGAATGTCGAAGTCGCCGAATCTGTATGGCCGAGTCGATTCATCACCCGAGGAGCGTGCTCTTGTGGATTCACCCTGCCTCTTCTTTCCTGACCGAGTCTTCTGTACCTCAACCACGTAAAGCTCTCCGGTGTAACGTTTGGGTTGGTACCGCTTCGGTTGGGCTTTCTCTGTCCGCTGCAGCTTTACCTGAATAGTTACTCGTTGCCCCTCGCTTTCCAAAATAAAATCGTAGGGGGGATCGCTAATTGACACCGGCAGGACGTGCCACCCCAGCTTTTCGACGCCGGGTAATATATCCCGTTCGAATACAGCTTCCGCAAGAATCCCTCGCACACCGCGCTGCGTGAGATCAGGCGATCGGTATATGGCCGTGAGGATAGTTTCGGCGTCGATGTCCCATTGCTCCTCAAGCGGGTGCCGCGGAAGCCTTTTTCTTAGATATTCAAAAAGGGCTTTCCGTTCTTTTTCCGAACACTGGTCAATGAACTCTTTGACTCCGTCCAGGGTTTCATTCATTCGCGGGCCTCCCAGGGGCTTCAGGGCGATAGGCTTTGACATCTTCGCGACGCAGGAGGACCTTCCCCCCAATTTCCAGGACCCGGAATCGTCCTTTCTTAATAAGGCGTGCAATCGCTTGGCGAGAAACCCCTCGCATGCGCGCTGCTTCCGACTGTGAAACCCATTCGTCGGTTTGGCGTGGTTTCCCGCGAAAATAGGTTGACAATGTAAATCCTTTTCTGGTATCTTTCATTCGACAACCGCTGTATGATAGGTATGTTAATGGCTAGCGCATCCAAGTCGAATGTCATACGCTCCCAAAATAAAGAGGGCACGGTCCAGCCGAACGAGTCTTCCCGCACACATCCTGCACGGCTTCTTCGCCGAAAACCGTACTTCCAGACTAAGCTTGGCGCCGCATACTTGGCCGATTCTCTTGAATTCTTGCGAGAGCTACCTGAGAAATCGATTAGTCTCGTCGTGACTTCTCCTCCATACGCGCTACACTTCAAAAAGGAGTACGGCAACGCGCCCAAGGGACAGTACGTCGACTGGTTCCTGCCATTTGCGCGTGAAATCTTCCGGGTGCTCGCAGACGACGGCAGTTTTGTGCTCAATATCGGCGGAAGCTACAACAAGGGCGTCCCGACCCGGTCTATATACCATTTTAAGCTTCTTGTGGCACTCGTCGAAGACCTCGGATTCCATTTAGCGCAGGAGTGCTTTTGGTACAACCCTGCCAAGATGCCGATGCCAGCGGAGTGGGTCACCGTCCGCCGGATAAGGATAAGAGATTCCGTAGAATATGTCTGGTGGCTCTCCAAAACACCGTGGCCCAAAGCCAGCAACTGGAACGTACTCAAAGAGTACAGCAATGATATGATCAGGCTCAATCGAAATGGATTGCGGGGTACGATCCGCCCGTCTGGACATGTCATTCGTCAGTCCTTCAAGGGCATTGCCGCTGGTGGGTCCATTCCGTCGAATGTCACAGAGGCACCTTTCCCCGACCTGCCCGAAACGATGCTGGTCATGGGAAACAATTCGGCCAACGATCAGTATATAACGCGTTGCAGGGAGGCCGGAATCAAGATTCATCCTGCAAGGTTTCCCGCTCTCCTGCCCAGGTTCTTCGTGAAAATGCTGACCGAACCTGGTGACCTCGTCCTGGATCCATTTGCGGGCTCCAACACCACGGGCGCCGTCTGCGAGGAACTGGACAGGCGTTGGATCGCCAGCGAAGCCGTGGAAGAGTACCTCAAATCAAGTGAGTTTCGCTTCGGCGCGCCGACCGAGGAAGCAGCTTCCAACCCACGACAATCAGCTCTATTCTAACCATGGTCAGGCGTCGCCGACAACACCCGATCATGGGGGTGGGCTTTTCCCCTGCCCGATGCTGCAGCGGGAACCGCACGCCGTCATTCCGGATGGGGCGCCTCGCTACCGTCGTCCTGCCTTACCCGCCCCTTCCGATTCCTAACGAGGCATGACTCGTCGGTCTGAGGCAACGCCTCTTTAGAGGTTCTGCTTGAAGAATTCCAGCAAGCGCTGGGTCAGGTAGAACCTTGCTGCCTCGCTAGCGAATCCGTGCTTTTCTCCCGGCTGGAGGTAGAGATCGAAGAGTGTGCGCGCCTTGACTAGAGCTTCCACGAAGTTTAGGGTGTTCTGCATGTGGACGTTGTCGTCGTCGGTGCCGTGGATCAGCAGCACTTTGGCTTTCAGCTTATCGGCGGCCTCGAGCGGGGAGGAAGTCTTGTACCCGTCGGGATTTTCCTGGGGCGTGCGCATGTAGCGCTCGGTGTATATGCTGTCGTAGAACTTGAAGTCGGTGACGGGACCACCCGCTGCGCCGCACTTGAACACGTCAGGCGCGTGAGTCAGCGCATAGAGCGTCATATAGCCGCCGTAGGACCACCCGGTGATGCCGATCCGCATGGGATCGACATAAGGGAGAGACTTCAGGTAGGCGACGCCGGCAAGCTGATCTTCAAGCTCGTAGTGCCCAAAGTTCTTAAACACCCTTGATTCCCAAGCGTGTCCTCGCCCCCACGACCCGCGATTATCGAGCGACCACAGGATGAAGCCCTGTTCCGCGAAGAGATGGTCACTGAGGGAAGTCAGGCCCCAGCGGTTCTGGACCAGTTGGACCCCAGGCCCGCCGTACACTTCGATGATGACCGGATATTTCCTCGCCGGGTCAAAGTCCGGTGGCTTCACCAGGCGCGCGTAGAGCGTGGCGCCGTCGGCGGCTTTCACTTCTACTAATTCCGTCTTGCCCAGCGCGTAATCATCAAGATGGGGTGTCTGCTTGCTCAGCGTGGTGAGGAGCGACCCATCCGCCTTGAGCAGCCGGGTTTCCGGCGGGTCATGGAGTGAGGAAAAGTTGTCGAGCAGAAATTGGCCATCCGGCGAGAGGGTCAGCTCGTGGACCCCGGGCTGCTGCGAAAGGCGCTCCAAACCGCTGCCATCCAACCTCACGCGGTAGAGCTGGCGCTCGCGTGGGTCCGGGTTGGTGGCCGCGAAGTAGACCCAGCCGCCCTTCTCGTCCAAGCCGATGATGGGAAGGTTTTGGAAATGCGGATGATCGATCATCCAGTTGCCGTGGGTAAGCTGTTTCTGTAGCTTTCCATCGCGGCCATAGAGATAGAGGTGCAACCAGCCGTCTCGCTCCGAGAGCCAGAGGAACCGCTGGTTGTCGCCGAGGAAGTGCGGTGGCTCGAGCGAATTGATCCAGTACGCATCCTTTTCTGTGAGCAG
>Ga0074046_10004262_pt1 | contig 11733 bp, 12 predicted proteins | sample BogForMeECP23OM3_FD_94441 | JGI IMG/M metagenome (GOLD analysis project Ga0074046, IMG submission 94441) | Bog forest soil microbial communities from Calvert Island, British Columbia, Canada - Bog Forest MetaG ECP23OM3 | ecosystem: Environmental > Terrestrial > Soil > Wetlands ...
TACCGCTGCCCCGTGGAGAAAGCTTCGCGTTCGCTGATGAACGTGGTGTTCCGCGTGGCCGGCGGCGATGAGGCCGTCGAAAAGCAATTTGCCAAGGACGCCACCGCCGCCAGCTTGATCGGCACGCCGGGACATCGCTCCGTGGGCGGCATGCGCATCTCGCTGTACAATGCCGTGGGGCTCGACGCCGTTGAAGCTCTGACGGGATTCATGCGCGAATTCCAGCGCACCCGCGCGTGATCCCGGCGCACGGAATTTCTTCCGCGCGCGATTAACCCCGCTGGCTTATCGGAGGGATGATGAACCTCTACTCCAATGTTCTGTTCGTGCACATCCTCAGCGCCCTCGCGCTTTTCATCGGTTACGGCCTGGAGTGGACCGTGAGCTCGCTGCTGCGTCACGCCAGCACCACAGATCAGGCGCGCGCGTGGCTGCGCGTATACCGCGTGTCGCCGCCGGTGACTGGTGCGGCGCTGGCGGTGCTGATCCTTTCGGGTGGATGGCTCGCTGCGTTGACCGGGGGCATGTACCATGGCTGGCTGATCGTTTCCGTTGCCGGGATTGTGGTGGCGCTGCTGATCGGGTTCGCGCTGATATTGCCGCGCGTGCAGGGGATCCGCGGGGCGCTGCCGGAAGGCAACTTGCCGCTGTCGCCGGAGGCACTGCTGCAATTGCAGAGCGCCGCGCTGCCCACGCTGATTCGCGTGCGCGCGCTGCTGGCGGCGGGGATTGTTTATCTGATGACCGTGAAGCCTTCGCTGGGCGCTTCGCTGATTGTGCTGGCGGCTTCGATGGTGCTCGGCCTTCTGTTTTCCGTTACGTCGTGGTCGCGCGGGTCGGCCAAGAGCGCGGCTGCGTAGCCGGGAGTCAAAAGCTGAAAAGTCATTTCCTCAGGGGCTAAAGCCCATTGAAAACCGAGGGCTGAATGTCGGAGCTAAAGCTCCGACCCCCTCAGGAAAAGAGGGCGGGATTGCTCCCGCCCATTTGGCGAGTTTCGCTTTTCGAGTATCGCGTGCCGGCGCGTGCGCCGTGTGAATTACGCCAGATCGAATAGGAGCACTTCGGCGTCATTCACACCCGCTAGCTCGATGGAGTGCTGTTCGGAAATGGCCGCGCCGTCTCCGGTGTCGAGCGCCTGGCCGTTCAGCGTGACGCTGCCGCGCGCGACTTGCACATACGCGTGGCGCTGCGGTTTCAGCTCGTGCTTGACCGTTTCTCCCGGCGCGAGCACGGTGGCGTAGAGTTTGTTGTCCTGACGAATCTTCACCGAACCATCGCGGCCGTCCGGGGAAACCACCAGGCGCAGCTTGCCGCGCTTGTCCGCTTCCGCAAAGTGCTTCTGGTCATACGTGGGCTTGTGGCCCTTGTGGTCCGGGAGCATCCAGATCTGGTAAAGGTGAACGGTTTCCGTTTCGGAGGCGTTGAACTCGCTGTGCGAAACGCCCGTGCCCGCGCTCATATACTGCACATCGCCGGGGCGGATCACGGAGCCGTTGCCCATGCTGTCGCGGTGCTGGAGCGCGCCTTCCAGGACGTAGGTGACGATTTCCATATCGCGGTGCGGATGCGTGGGGAATCCGGCGCCGCCGGTGACGCGGTCATCGTTCATAACGCGCAGCGTACGGAACTGGGTATGCGCGGGATCGTAATAATCGGCGAACGAAAAGGTAAAGCGTGAATCGAGCCAGCCGTGGTTGGCATGGCCGCGCGCGGCGCTCTTGCGAATGTGAATCATGGGGTCTCCTAGTAACGACAGGGGCATGATACTCGTTATAACGACTATTGTCAAGAGGGCAGTCGGCGCAACCCATTAATTGCCTTTATCTCCTTACACATCAGCCCGTTGAGAGCTTTTTCGCGCCTCATTTCCACCCGCGCGCGCTTTGGTGTAGAGTGATATTCCTATGCGGCCGCTCCCCGCACTCGTTGAGGTGTAGGTTCATGGATTCTGCAATGCCTGCAACGCAAGCGAAGGCCGAGGACGCCTCCTCCTCGACGCGCCGCGAGACTTTATCCATCACCGATAATCGCACCGGGAAAGCCTACGAGGTGCCCATCACGCACGGCACGATTCGCGCCATAGACCTTCGGCAGCTCAGGGTGGATCCCGCCGACTTCGGGATGATCAGTTACGATCCGGCGTACAACAACACCGCTTCGTGTATCAGCCGCATCACGTACATTGACGGCGACGCCGGGATTCTGCGGTACCGCGGGTATCCCATCGAAGAACTTGCGGAAAAGTCCACGTACCTGGAAACGGCGTACCTGCTGCTTCACGGGGAGCTTCCCACGACGGCGCAGTTGCAGGATTGGCACGATAACGTCACGCATCACACGTTCATTCACGAAAGCATCAAGAAGTTTCTGGATGGGTTTCACTACGACGCGCATCCGATGGGGATGCTGGTCTCAGCGATAGCGGCGTTATCGACTTTTTATCATGACGCGAAGGACGTGTTTAACGCGGGATCGCGCAAGAAGCAGACCTACCGGCTGATCGGCAAGTTGCCCACGATAGCAGCATTTTCGTACCGTCATACGCTGGGCATGCCGTTCGTGTACCCGGATAACGAACTGAGCTATCCCGGGAATTTCCTGAACATGCTATTCCGGACGAGCGAGACGCGCTACCGGCCGAATCCGACGCTGGAGCGCGCGCTGGACATCCTGTTCATTCTGCACGCGGACCACGAGCAGAACTGCTCGACGAACACGATTCGCGGCGTGGGCAGCTCGCACGTCGATCCGTACTGCGCGGCAGCGGCTGCGATTGCCGCTCTCTACGGGCCGCTGCATGGCGGCGCGAATGAAGAAGTTCTGCGGATGCTCAGTGAGATTGGCACCATTCAAAAGGTTCCAGAATTCATCAAGCGGGTGAAGTCCGGCGAGACGCGCCTGATGGGCTTCGGCCATCGTGTGTATAAGAACTACGATCCGCGCGCCCGGATTATCAAGAAGATCGCCTACGAGGTTTTCGACCTGATGGGCAAGAATCCGCTACTGGAGATTGCTTTGGAATGCGAGCGCATTGCGCTCGAGGACGACTACTTCGTGAAGCGCAAGCTCTATCCCAACGTGGACTTTTATACCGGGCTCATTTACCAATCCATGGGGTTCCCCATGACGATGTTCCCGGTGCTCTTCGCCATTCCGCGCATGTCCGGGTGGCTCGCGCAGTGGGAAGAGATGCTGCTGGACCCCGAACAGAAGATTGCGCGGCCCCGGCAGATCTACGTCGGCCACGATACACGGCCGTACGTGCCCATCGATCAGCGCTCCTGAAAGCGGCAGAACAGCAACAACCACCAGACGCTTTCCCGCTGAGGGCGCAGGTGTGGCCGGCAACCGAAGTGTTCAGCATGTGTCTAAGAGCGTTGGAACCCGTGGGGGTTTGATTTCGCTCTGTGGTGAGACTCGCGCAAAAACGTCAGATCCATTTATCAGCACATGACCGTGTTGTCTATGCGGCGTAGCCTTTTTGCATACGCTGTTTGCCTTGGCGCTCGACTTTCTTTTCCCACGCTGTATATTGAAAGGTGCGAGGAAATATGGGCCAATCGCCGAACGCCCCGAGTCACGCAGCTCCACGCCGCCGAAGCCAGCGGGTCTTGATGCAGGTCGCTGTTCGCATCCGTGGTAAGAACGCGGAGGGCGGTCCCTTTGAAGAAGAAACGTCCACGCTGGCCATTAATGCGCACGGAGCTTTGATTCTGCTGCAGGCGCGTATCACCAGCGGCAGCATAGTGCAGATGCAGCACAACGGCACCAAGCAGGAACAGGAATGCCAGGTGGTGTTTCTCGGCCCGGTGCGCTCCGGCAGAGCGGAAATCGGGCTGGAGTTTTCCTCTCCCTGCCCTACGTTCTGGCGCGTCGCCTTTCCTCCTGAGGATTGGTCGCCAAAGCATCCCGAAGCCCGCACGGTCATCTCCACGACCGCACCCAGGAAATAGCTCCTCTCCACGTTTGCCTGAAGGTCTCCAAACAGGTTGCAGGAATAACGGTAATTCGCAGGAATCCCGCTTGTCCCTCGATGCTTTTTTCGAGGCTCAGAGCAAGCTGAAAGGGCGATTCCTCACTCCGCAGACTCCGTTCAGAATGCCGCAGGACTACGCCTTGCCCAAATGAAGTCGAGCACTGCTCGACACCTACACGGAGGGAGCGGCGGCAACGGCGTAGCGCGGCGGGCGATGCGTCAAATTCCTGCAACAAGGTATTGACACTGGCAAAACATTTTGCAAGTATGCTTCCCCCGTGGCCCCGGAGATTTGAGATGCGAGACTATCGGCCGCAAGAGCAACCCTTTCGGATGGGTTTTTCCCCTTCGCGAAGGCTGACAAGCCGCGTGGAAGCCGCAAAGGATGTGTGGGTGTACTGGGAATGCAGCCACCGCGTGGACGTGTCGCGCGTGCGCAATGTGGGCATGGGCGGATTATTTCTGGAAACACCTCACCGGTTCGCCACAGGGCTGATGGCCAAGCTGCACTTTCTTGTGGATGAAGGACAGATTCGCGCGGAGGCAGCGGTGAGACATATGGAGCCGGGCAAGGGACTTGGGATGCGGTTCACGGCTGTCCATCAGCAGGATGGGCCGCAACTTGCAGCGCTTATGAAGCGCCTTCGCTCGGTGCGCTGAGAATGCCGTTTGCAGTTTAGGGCGGCGCCAAATCCTGAACGTCACTTTCTAAAACTCCGTCTTAATCCCAACATGCGAGCGTGTCCGCGGTTTTCTCCTTCGGGCTCTGGCGGAAGTGTGCCGAGGGCGAGTGGCACGGACCGCTATCTGCTATCATTCCGGGCTTGCGGACAACGGAGGATGCATGAGCCTGGCGCAGCGGCTGGAGGAGGTACGAACGGGGTTTGAGCGGCCGTTCTGGGTGGCCAATATCAGCGAGCTGTTTGAACGGCTGTCTTATTACGCGGCATTTGCCTCGCTGGCACGGTATCTGCACGAAACGTTGAGCTTTCCGCTGGAGCGGGCCGCGGATCTTTCCGGGTTGTTCGGCGGGTTGGTGTGGTTTCTGGCGATTTTTGGGGGAGCGATTGCGGACCGGCTGGGTTTCCGGCGCGCGCTTTCGCTGGCGTACCTCATTCTCTCCGGGTCGTATTTCCTGCTGGGGTCGCTGGGAGCGCCATGGCTTGCGCCGGTGCGCAGCGCGGTGCCGCTGGTGGTGTTGGTAACAATTGTGTTGATGCTGCCAGCGCTGGGTGTCGCACTGGTGAAGCCCTCGGTGGTGGGAACGACGGCGCGCGCATCGAATGAAAACGTGCGTTCCCTCGGGTATTCCATCTACTACACACTAGTGAATATAGGCGGGGCGCTGGGACCGTTCGTGGCATCGTGGGTGCACAGGAATCTAAGCGTAGAAAATGTGTTTCGCGTTGCGTCGCTGAGCGTGTTCCTCATGTTTTTTGCGGTGCTGCTGTTTTTTCGAGAGCCACGCAAGTCTGGGGACGCGCGCACGGAAAGCCTGGGCGTGACGATTCGCAATTTCGCCCAAGTGGTGAAGAATCCAAAGTTCATGATTTTCCTGCTGATTTTTTCGGGTTATTGGATCGTGTATTGGCAGGAATTCATCACGCTGCCGATCTATGTGCACGATTACGTGGATGGCAAGGCGGACACGGAGAGGATGCTCTCGACGGGACCGCTTGTAGTGATTGCGTTCACGGTACTGTTCAGCGTGCTGACACAGAAGATAACGGCATTTCGAGCGGTGGTGCTGGGGACGTTGATTGCGATGCTGGCGTTCGCGATTCTAGCGGTGCATGCGAGCATCGTCGCGGTATATGCCACATTGGTGGTGATCGCGGTTGGAGAATTGATACAGCAGCCGCGCTACTACGATTACATCTCGAGGCTGGCGCCCCCGGGACAGCAAGGCACGTACATGGGCTTTGCGTTTTTGCCGCTGGGCATTGGGGCATTTGCTTCGGGCCGCATAGGCGGGGCGCTGCTGCATCATTTCGGTGAAGTGCAGCACCGGCCGGAACGGTTTTTGTGGGCCTTGGTAGGGATTGGATTGGCAACCACAGCGATGTTGTGGATTTACGATCGCGTGGTGAAGCCGGGGAGAGAGTCGGCATAGGGTAAGCGGATTGCTGACAGATTCCGTGAGAAGAACCCACGCAGGAGCAAAATTCTAATTGACCATGCGGCGGAGGGATTCGAGGGCCTGGCGCGCGAGGGTGTAGCGCGGTTCCAGGTTGATGGCTTCCTGGAAACAGCGCATGGCCTGGCCGTACATTTCTTTTCCGAGATACGCGCGGCCCAAGTTGTAGTGGGGAAAGTGACGCGGTTCGTAACGGCGCGCTTCAACGGCCTGCTGCAGCCAGGGGATGGCTTCGTCGAACTGCCCCAGCTCGATCAGGTAGGCGCCGATATCGTTATAGGGATTGCCGAAATCGGGATCAAGCTCGATGGCGCGCTTGCATTCGGAGATGGCCTCGAGAAGGCGGCCCTGGAAATGGTAGGTCCAGCCAAGAAAGGTGTGCGCTTCAGCGGTGGGATGAAGCTCCAGAGAAGACTGATAGAGTTCGGCGGCGCGGTCGTAATCGCCTTCCATCTGGGCCTGGTAGGCGTCCTGCAAAACCTCCCAAGCCCGGGTCAAAGTCTCCTGACTCATAAGGCCATTGTGAAGGGAAATTTAGAGGAACGTCAAAGGTACGAAGGTGCTAGCTGTGCATAACCACAAACTGTCCTTTTTGACGGGTCGTGGGTGGAAATTGGCCGCCAGAATGTGGAGAATAGAGAAGTCCTGAACTGAGTGAAAAGGGGGAATCGTGAGGAAGTTTTCATTGAGCTTGGCAGTTTTGGCGGGGTGCGTGGCGCTCGTGGCCGGAAGCGCCCTGCTGGGGCAGGAATCCGGCAAGAAATCGAGCAACAGTGCCGCAGCGGTTGCGCGCGGCAAGACCATTTTTCAGCAAAAATGCACCGTGTGCCACTATGACACGAGCGATCAGAAGAAGATTGGGCCTGGCCTGAAGGGCATTTCCAAGCGCGGCACGTTCAGCGTGAATGGCAACAAAATCACGGACGAGACTTTGAAGACGTGGATCGAGAACGGCGACCAGTTGATGCCTGGACTCAAGGATAGCCTGGAAGCGTCGCAGACCAAGGATGTGATTGCGTACGTGAAGACGCTGTAGGCGGGCGGGGGGCGAAAGAAGGGGTAGCGGCGCCCTGAAGATTTGGAATCGAAATGAAAACCCCCGATGACCTGCGGGCGCAGGCAGCCGGGGGTTTTCGATATTACAATCTCCCGAGCGGGAGAAAGAATCTACTTCAGAACGGCATCCTTCAGCACCTTCGCCGGGCGCAAACGGACAACCGTCTTGGCCTTGATCTTGATCTGTTCGCCGGTCTGGGGGTTGCGGCCAAGGCGCGCCTTGCGGTGAGCCTTTACAACGCGGCCGATCCCGGGAATGACGAACTTGCCCGCGCTACCCTTGGCTTCTTTCACGGCGAGCTTGTGGAGCTCTTCGAAAAAGGAAGCAACGGTCTTCTTGGCGGTGCCGACCTTTTCCGCAATGTGCGCGACAATCTTTGTTTTGCTCAGTGGCTTGGCTGCCATTTCTTTTGCTTATCCTCCTGAATTGTCTATTCACCCCGAACGTATCGAGGCCAGCCGCGAGCGAAAAACCCCTATTTATCAAGGAAAAACTCGGGCCGAGACGAACTATAACGAAGGGAAAAGGGGAACGCAAGGGGAAAACAGCAAAAATCACTGGAAAAACGCGCTTTTTTTGAGGGCATGTGCAAAAGCCCAGCTTTCATGCGGTAATACGCAATGCCCTGAAGCAAACTGGCGGCCAGCGGTGCTGTGTTATCCTTGCGCACCGCGCTTAATGAAGGAGAAAAGGTGATGAGCGATAGTCCAAGGTGGCTGGAAGTGGAACGCGAAATCGCGGCGGTAGCGAAGCTGAGGCAGCGGCCCGTGGCGGTCACCTATCTGGACGCGGAACCCGCGGGAATCAAGAAGTTCGAAGGCTCGGAACCATCAGGTTGCAGTTTCTGGCGTCTAGCGGCGGAAGGGAGCACCTTCTATACCGTTCCAGAGAATCACTTTAACTGCGCAGTGGGCGCATATACCCACAATATCCCGCTTTCGCCGGAGCGCGAGAAAGAGACGGAGCAGACGCTGAAAATGATGTTTGAGCTGGGATATGTGCGGCCGGAAGAAGTGCCGCAAATCCCACGGCTGGCGAAAGGGCCTAAAGCGGTGATCTATTCACCATTGGGAGAGGCTGCGGCGACTCCGGATGTGGTGCTGTTTGCGTGCAAACCAGCGGGGGCAATGTTGTTGCAGGAGGCCGCGAACCGGGCGGGAGTGGGCAGCGGCGCGCCGGCACTGGGGCGGCCGACATGCATGGCGCTTCCGGCTTCGATGCAACATGGAGCGATGACCAGTTTAGGATGTATCGGGAACCGCGTGTATACGGGACTGGGTGAAAATGAGCTGTACGTGGTGCTGCGGGGAAGAGATGTAGCGAAGGTCGCGGAGGCACTAAAGACGATCGAGAGCGCGAACGTGGCATTGCGGGACTATGCGAAGGGACGCCGGGAACAACTCTCGACTCTGTGAGACGGTGGCCGGAACTGCCTACAAGGACGCCAGGCCCTCATAGAAGTAGGCAATGGCCTTGATGCCGCTAAAGTAGTTCTCCAGAAGAATGTGTTCGTCCGGTGCGTGGGCGTTTTCGTCCGGCAGGCCGAAACCAATCAGGACACAGGGAACTTTAAAGGTGTCGTGCATCTGCGTGACGAAGGGGATGGAGCCGCCTTCGCGGATGAACACGGCCTTCCTGGTGAAGCCCTTTTGCAGAGCCTCCTGGGCAACCTGGAAAATCGGCGCGTGATAGGCGGCAACCCAGGGCTTGCCGGTGCTGAGGACCTCGAATTTGCAATGCACGGTCTTGGGCAAGAGATTGCGAATGTGGGCCTCGACGAGCTTGGCGATTTTCTTGGGATCCTGGTTGGGAACGAGCCGAGTAGAGAACTTGGCGTGAGCTTTGGAGGGGATGACTGTCTTGGCGCCTTCGCCCTGGTAGCCGCCCCAGACACCGTTCAATTCGAGCGTCGGGCGAATCCACAAGCGCTCGACGGTGGTGAAGCCCTTTTCGCCGACGTAGGCGGGCGCTCCCACGGCATGCTGGAAATCCTTCGCCTTCCAGGGCAATTTGTTCAGGGCTTTGCGCTCCGCAGCGGGAGCCTGGGCGACGTCGTCGTAGAAGCCGGGAACGGTGACGCGGAAGTTTTTGTCGTGAAGCTTGGCGAAAAGTTCGGTGAGAACGGTCAGCGGATTGGGGACCGCGCCGCCATAGACACCGGAGTGCAGATCGCGCACCGGGCCGGTGAGCGCGATCTGATAGTAGTTGAGGCCCCGAAGACCGTAGGTGATGGAAGGCACGCCCTTGGCGAGCATGGCAGTATCGGAAACGAGGAGCGCGTCGGCCTTCAGCTTTTCCTTATGGCTCTGGACGTAATCCCAAAGGCTGACACTGCCGACTTCTTCTTCGCCTTCGATGAGCACCTTGATGTTGACGGGGAATCTTCCGTTTAACTGGTGTAGCGATTCAAGGGCTTTAAGGTGGATGTGCACCTGGCCCTTGTCGTCGGCGGTGCCGCGGCCATAGAGGTTGCCGTCGCGCGATTGGGGCTCGAAGGCGGGCGAGGTCCAGAGATCGAGGGGCTCGGCGGGCTGCACGTCATAGTGGCCGTAGAAAAGGACGCTGGGTTTTCCAGGAGCTTCGAGGGATTCCGCGTAAACCAGGGGATGAAGTTTAGTGGGCACGATTTCGACGGTCTTGAAGCCCGCAGCACGCAAGCGATCAGCAACCCACTGGGCGGCGCGTTCGATATCGGGCTTGTTTTCGGATTTGGCGCTGACGGAAGGAATGCGCAGGAATTCCAGGAGTTCCGCGAGATGCTGGTCGCGGCGGCCTTCGATAAATTCAGTAAGGTTCATAAATCCCCCTGGGCACAAAAATTCGCTTGCCTATATGAAAACTCAAAAATTTCCAAGAAAAGCACGGCAGCGGGATGCAAGCGAGGTTCGGGACAAGATGCCGGAGCCGCTGGCTTTATTCTAAAGCTTGCCGAAACAGGGTACAAGCCAGTCCCAAGAAAGCGAATTGGCACTTGGGAAACACCCGTCCGGAAAGGCAATTGACGAGGTTCTGGGTAGGACCCCATGATGGGCGCATGAACGAAGCGCTCTATGCGACGTCGCGGCGCAGCCAGCGCGTCTTCCACAAGGTGAAGCTGCAGGCCCAGGGCCGTAGCCAGGATGGGCGGAAGTTTCGCGAAATCTGCGAAACACTGGTGGTGAACGCCCATGGAGCTCTGCTGAGGCTGCGGCACGAGGTAAACAGCAGCGAGATTCTCGTGCTGGTCAACCCGCTGACCCTGGAAGAACAGGAATGCCGGATCGTGTTCCTGGGAGGAAGTGGTGAGCACGGCCAACGGGTGGGAGTGGAATTCCTGACGCCGGCGCCGCACTTCTGGGGCATCGATTTTGACACGCGGGCACTGCCGCACTCGGGGGAGGACGGCCCGACGAATTGAGGGTGCAACGGCTGCGCTGAAAGGGATGGAGCTTTAGAACACTCCTGCAATTGCGATTCTGCCAAAACTCCTCCGGGAATCGCCACATCCCCACCGGTAAGGAAGCCGCAAAAAAAACCATTCGTCATGAGGGTGAGTTTTCAGGGGTGTGCCTGTTCGCGCCCTTCATGACAAAGTCGGCACAGTCGCCATAGCTGGTCGCACCGTCGCCAGTTCACAGGTAGTCGAACAGGGTCATGAATCCAAAGTCCATGTGGAGCTGCTGGTGACAATGAAAAAGCGTGAGTCCGGGATTATCAGCGGTGAAGCGGATTTCCACTTCCTGGTATCCGCCGACCATCACGACATCCTTCATTACCCCTGCCAAAGGGTGTCCGGCAATTTTGGTGAGTTCAAAGGAGTGACGATGAAGATGGATAGGATGAATATCGTCGCTGGCATTGCGCATACGGATGCGGTAGCGCCTGCCCTGGCGGAGATGATAAGCGGCGGTCATCATCTCTTCGGAAAACACCTGGTCATTGATAGACCATAGGTTGAAGCCGTGTTCCGCGGCGTTTTGTTTGGCAAAGATCATTTCTATCAGTTCGTCCGGTTCGGAGGCGGGAGCGTTCTGTTTCGCGAAACGCGCATAGTTCCAATGAAACGGCTTTGGCGGAGTCCACACCGGTTTGCCCTTGTGTCCCGCGTATTCAACCACAATGGCCATGCCGTGAGCGCGGTCATCGTCCGCAAGATCACCCATCAGCCACACGCCCGGATGATTCATTTCGACGACGGCGGAAATTCTTTCCGCAGTCCCGAGCCAGAGCACGGGAACCTCGGCGGGCGTGGGTACGGGGTTGCCGTCGAGGGCCACGACCCGAAAGTTGTGCCCGGGCAGCGCGAGGCTGCGAATTTCCGTGGCGCTGCCGTTCAGTATGTGGAAAAGAACGCGCTCGCCGTGCTTCACGCGAACTGGGTCGCCGTGCCCTGACATTCGGCCATTGATTGTGAAAAACCGGTAGCCCACTTCGTAGCCGTGTGGCATGCCTTTTGCGAGCGAGGCTTTCATCGCGGACTCGCCGGAAGTTTCCAACTCCTTCACCTTCGTGGCTGGAGCGAGGAAATCCATGGCCATGTCGCCGCCCTGGCTGAACGACGGTTCAAACTCCTTGAGGACGAGA
>Ga0074046_10004263_pt1 | contig 11732 bp, 10 predicted proteins | sample BogForMeECP23OM3_FD_94441 | JGI IMG/M metagenome (GOLD analysis project Ga0074046, IMG submission 94441) | Bog forest soil microbial communities from Calvert Island, British Columbia, Canada - Bog Forest MetaG ECP23OM3 | ecosystem: Environmental > Terrestrial > Soil > Wetlands ...
ATCCCGCCGGCGCGAATCGTGAATCAGTACGGAATGACCGAACTCGCGAGCCAGTTTCATGACTCCGTCCTTCGCTTCCCCGGCGCACCCCGCCGCAAGCTCGCTCCGCCCTGGGCGCGCGTGCGTCTTGTCGATCCGGCGACGGGGGACCCGGTTTTGCCCGGGGAGGTCGGCGTCATCGTGATCCACGACCTCGGCAACACCGGTAGCGTATGTGCGGTCGAGACTGCGGACCTCGGGCGCGCTGTGGGCGACGGCTTTGAGGTCCTTGGGCGTGAGCCCGGCGCCGAAGCCCGCGGCTGCTCACTCGCTGCGGACGAAATGTTGACCGGCCTGGGGCCGGCTTGAGCGCGTCAAGCGCCGGCGAAGTCGCTGCTGCACTCGCGCGGGTTCGTCGTGTCGGCCAGGCGCTGCGCGCTCGACCCCGAGGCGAGACCCTGGATTCCCTTGCGCAGGTGCTCGATCGCTGGCGCGATCCCACCTCGAAAGCCCGGGAGTCCCTCGATGTCGCGCTACCGCAGGCAACGGGATTCTCCCGGGAGGTGGTGCGGGCCGGCCTCGCACACGCCCTTCAGGGCTGGACCGGCAACGCGCTCCGCGCGGTGGTTCAGCGTGAGCTCGGAAACGGGGGAGGTCGCGATCGCCAGTGCACGCTCGCGGCGGGCTTTGAGACCACCTCTGTCCTCTTGGCGGGCGCCCTACCGACACCCACCCTCCTCGCCATCGTTGCGCCGCTCGCCGTGGGCTCACCCGTACTCGTCCGGACTCCGTCCGGTGACCCCGTTACGGCGCGCGTTGTGGCGTCATCGATTGCCGAGGTGGATGCGACCCTTGGAGCATGTGTGGAAGTGGTGCGATTTGGGGCGGGTGAGCTTGATGCACTGGACATCTTCCTCTCGGCGGAGTGCGTTGTGGCGAGTGGCTCGGACGCCACCATCAGCGCCATCGCGGCACGTATCCGCGCAGCCAGGCGCTTCGTCGCCTATGGACACCGAGTGTCGATCGCAGTGCTCGGCCCGGGAGCTCTCACGTCCTCCGCCCTGCCCGAAACCTGCCAGCGCCTCGCCCTCGACTTGGCGCTTTGGGACCAGCTCGGTTGCCTCTCACCCATCGCGCTCTACGTCGTCGCCGCAAATCCTTCTGCAATCGATCATTTGGCTACCGGTCTGGCCGCGGCTCTGGCACGGGCGGAACTCCAGATCCCGCGGGGAAGAGTCGCAATCGCGGCCGCCGCGGCCTTTGCACATGCCCGTGCCGAGGCGGAAGTTCGGGCTGCGGCCGGCCGCAGGGTTGCCGTTTATGGCAGCCCGAAGGACCCATGGTGTGTGGTGCGCGAGGACACCGACGAGTTGCGGGAGGCACCGCTCTATCGCTTCGTGCGGATCCATCCGGTGGCCGACCTCGCAGGGCTTTCCGCAGCTCTCGGAACCCTCACCCCCCACCTGGCTGCGGTTGCGATCGACGGCTTCGGAGCCGACTCTCCGAGCGTCGCTCAACAGGTCGCCGGTCTCGGCGCCTCGCGCGTTTGTGCACCTGGTCGGATGCAGGCCCCGCCTCTCGGCTGGCACCACGACGGACAGGGGATTTTGACTCCCCTGTGTCGCTTTAGCGACCTCGAGGTGGACTAACCCGTTTTGGTCTCTTTTCTTTCAGATTTACCGAACTTCTACACCCCGCTCGGTCCAAACTGTTCCAGCATGAGGCACGTCGCAAGGGGAACCCATGAAAATCCATCTCGTGACACCGAAGAACCCCCCGTCCTTCTGGACCTACGACCACATTCTCCCGGCGCTCGGCAAACGCTGCATCTTCCCAAATCTCTCAATGCCTACGCTGGCGGGCCTTACGCCACGAACGCACGACGTCACGCTGTGCGATGAGAACGTCGAAGAGATCGACTTCGACGTGGACGTCGATGTGGTCGGCGTGACGGGATACATCGTGCACCGGCAACGCATGTACGAGATCATCGACGCGTTCCGACGGCGGGGGCGCTTCGTCGTGGTGGGAGGACCTTTCGCGTCGCTCTGTCCGGAGGAGTTGCGTGGGCGCTGCGATGTCCTCTTCATCGATGAAGCGGAAGAGACGTGGCCGCGGTTCCTCGAGGACCTCGAGGCAGGTACCTGGAAGAGTGAGTACCGCCCCGCGGAGAAACCTGATCTCACGAGCTCTCCGACACCGCGCTTCGATCTCCTCAAGGTCGATCGCTATCACGCGCTCACCCTTCAGTTTGCCCGGGGCTGCCCCTTCAACTGCGAGTTCTGCGACATCATCGTCGTCTACGGCCGGCGACCGCGCGCGAAAACACCGGCCCAGCTGATGCTGGAAATCGAAGAGTGTCACCGACTCGGAGCCAAACAGGTCTTCATCGTCGACGACAACTTCATCGGAAATAAGAAGCTCGCGAAGGAACTTCTGCGCGAGATCGCCGAGTGGGGCGCCGAGCGCGGCTATCCAATCGACTTCAACACCGAGGTGAGCCTTAATGTGGCGCAGGACAAGGAGCTTCTCGAGCTCATGCGCGCAGCGCACTTCACCACGATCTTTATCGGTATCGAGAGCCCCCGAAAGGAGTCGCTGCGCGAGACTCACAAGACCCAGAATGTGCGCGGCGATCTGGTGGAGAACGTGCGGACGATCCATTCCTACGGAATCCAGGTTCAGGCCGGAATGATCGTGGGTTTCGACCACGATGACGCGACGATCTTCGAGGAGCAGCTGCGCTTCATTCAGGAGGCGCGCATCCCAGTGTCGATGACGGGGATGCTGCAGGCGATGCCCAAGACTCCCCTCCACGATCGGATGGCCCAAGAGGGGCGCCTCGTCGCGGAGAGCACCGGCGATCAGTTCGTGTTCTCCAACATCTTTCCGAAGAGCATGAGCCGCCTCGAGCTCTACCGGGGCTACCGCACGCTGATTGCCCAGCTCTACGACTTCGGAAACTACCGGCGCCGCACGCTCGACTTCCTACTCCACAAGGGCGACCAGGTGGCGCAGGGGATCCGCATCAAGTCCGGAGAGCTCCGCCTTCTCGGACGCATCCTGGGTGAGACCGTCCTGCGCGCCAACCCGCGGCGCGCTTGGTTTACGCTCTCATTGCTCGGGGCCACGCTTGTGCGCCGACCGTCCGTCTTTAAGGACGCGGTTTCCTTCGCGATCGTGCACAAGGCCTTCCACGAGTACATGGAGGCCTTGGACCGGCACCTGGCCTCCGCGATTGCCGACCTCGAGCGGGTCCCGAAGCCCGAGGAGATGCTCCCGGCCTAGCAACCGTCCTCACTCCCTACCTCACTCGCCCGCAGGGACACCAGGAGTGCGGGAGCTTGGAACGGAGGGCCGGCCCCGCGTTGGGCTGCTTCCGCGTAAGCCCTTGACCGCCTGTATCCCCTGGGGGGAAATGAACTCTCCGGAAGTCGTACTAACGGGGTCCGATATTTACAGGACCCGATTGGTCCCCTATCGTTGATCTCACGCCGTGAACCACCGCCGGCGCAACACGAGACCTGCCCATGATTCGCATGAGCAAACTCACCGATTACGGCATTGTGCTCCTGGCAGAGCTGGGCTCCCGGCACGACGCCGCCCCGCACAACGCCCGCGAGCTCTCCGAGCGGACCCACTTGCCCCGGCCCGTCGTGAGCAAACTGCTTAAAGCACTCGCCAAGGAGGGTGTCCTCGTCTCGCATCGTGGGGCGAAGGGGGGCTACAGCCTCTCCCGACGGCCTGAGGAGATTTCGGTGGCAGAGGTGATCCGTGTTCTCGAGGGTCCGATCGCCCTCACGGAGTGCGGTACGCATCCGGGTCTCTGCGCCCAGGAGCAGCTGTGCCAGGTGCGGACGCCATGGCAACGCATCAATGAGATCATCCGCGACGCGCTGAGCCACGTGACACTGGCGGAGCTCATCACCCCGACTCCGGGGAGCCGCGGCGGCCCGCCAGGCGATTCCTTCCTCGCGTTGGATCGCGTGGCTCGGGCTTCGAACTAGCACGCAGCAAGTAGGGGGGAGACGAAATGGCAGGTTCTGCGGAGACCCTCGAGCACCTCGCGAACCGCGAGTACGAGTGGGGGTTCGTCACCGACATCGAGGCCGATCAGGCGCCCCCTGGGCTGAACGAGGACATCATTCGTCTGATTTCCACGAAGAAGAACGAGCCGGCTTGGCTGCTCGAGTGGCGTCTTCGTGCCTACCGGCGCTGGCTCGAGATGCCCGAGCCCGACTGGTCGACCGTCCAGCACCTGCCAATCGACTATCAGAACATCGTCTACTACTCCGCACCGAAGCAGGGCAAGCAGCCGAAGAGCCTGGATGAGGTTGACCCGGAGCTTTTGCGCACCTACGAAAAGCTCGGCATCCCCTTGCTGGAGCAGAAGCGGCTCGCGGGCGTCGCAGTCGATGCGGTGTTCGACAGCGTGTCCGTCGCCACCACCTTCAAGCACGAGCTCGAAAAGCACGGCATCCTCTTCTCCTCGTTCTCGGAGGCGGTCCAGAAGCATCCCGATCTGGTGCGCCGCTACCTGGGCTCGGTCGTACCCTACTCCGACAACAAGCACGCATGTCTCAACTCCGCTGTCTTTACGGACGGCTCGTTCGTCTACGTGCCGAAGGGCGTGCGCTGCCCCATGGAGCTCTCAACCTATTTTCGAATCAACGCCGAGAACACGGGTCAGTTCGAGCGTACGCTGATCATTGCAGACGAGCAGAGCTACGTGTCGTATCTCGAAGGCTGCACGGCACCCAAGCGCGATGAGAACCAACTCCACGCGGCGGTGGTCGAGCTCGTCGCCCTCGACGACGCCGAGATCAAGTACTCGACGGTCCAGAACTGGTACCCCGGGGACGCCGAGGGGCGCGGCGGCATCTACAATTTCGTGACCAAGCGCGGGAAGTGCCTGGGCAAACGCTCGAAAATCTCCTGGACTCAGGTCGAGACCGGCTCGGCCATCACCTGGAAGTACCCGAGCTGCATTCTTCAGGGCGACGACTCGATCGGCGAGTTCTATTCCGTGGCGCTCACTGCAAACCGTCAGCAAGCGGACACCGGGACCAAGATGATCCATCTCGGCAAGCGCACCCGGAGCACAATCGTTTCCAAGGGAATCTCGGCGGGTCGCGGTGTCAACGCCTACCGTGGACTTGTGAAGATCGGCCCCCGCGCCGACGGCGCGCGCAACTACTCCCAGTGCGACTCCCTTCTGCTCGGCGATAAGTGTGCCGCGCATACCTTTCCCTATCTGGAGGTCAAGAACCCGACCGCCACCGTCGAGCATGAGGCCACGACTTCAAGGATCGGTGAGGACCAGCTCTTCTTTTGCCAGCAGCGGGGCATCTCGCCGGAGGACGCGGTTTCGATGATCGTGAACGGTTTCTGCAAGCAGGTGCTTCGGAAGCTTCCGATGGAGTTCGCCGTGGAGGCGCAGAAGCTGCTTGGCCTGTCGTTGGAGGGCAGTGTCGGATGAGCCCGCCCCTACTCGAAATCGAGGACTTGCACGCCTCGGCCGGCGGCGAGGAGATCCTGCATGGCATCGACCTCGTCGTGCGCGCCGGCGAGGTCCATGCTGTGATGGGCCCGAACGGGAGCGGCAAGAGCACGCTCGCGGGTGTGCTCGCGGGCAAGCCTTCCGTGGAAGTGACGCGGGGCAAGGTCTCCTACCTGGGCCGGAACCTGCTCGAGTTGGCTCCGGAAGAGCGCGCGCGGGAGGGGATCTTCCTGGCATTCCAATATCCCGTGGAGATTCCTGGCGTCTCCAATATGTATTTCCTCAAGGCCGCCCTGAACGCCGGACGCAAGCACCGGGGGCAAGAAGAGCTCGACGCGATCGACTTCCTAGCCCTCGTCCGAGAGAAGATGAAGCTCATGCAGATTGACGACAAAATGATGAACCGCTCGATTAACGAGGGATTCTCCGGTGGCGAGAAGAAGCGGAACGAGGTGCTGCAAATGACCGTGCTCGAGCCACGGCTCGCCATCCTGGACGAGACGGATTCTGGTCTGGATATCGACGCGCTCCGCATCGTCTCGGATGGCGTGAATGCGCTGCGCTCGCCGGCGCGCGCGATGATCGTCATTACGCACTACCAGCGCCTGCTCGACTACATCGTGCCTGACTTCGTCCATGTGCTTGCGGGCGGCCGGATCCTCAAGTCTGGCGGGAAGGAGCTCGCACTGGAGCTTGAGGAGAAGGGCTACGCGTGGATCGAGGGAGGTGCAGGACGCTGAAATGGCATTCTTGGATCCGCGGCAACACTACGGCGACCGCTTCGAGCGGTTCGAGCGCACCGGGGGCGCGAGCGATCCCGTCTGGCTGAAGGCCCTTCGCAAGGACGCCTTCGCACGCTTCGCGGCCCTCGGTTTCCCGACCACCAAGCAGGAGGAGTGGCGCTACACGAGCGTCTTGCCGATCGCGGAGCGCGCATTTGAGCTCGCGTCCGACGGGACCGCCGGACTCTCCCGCGACGACGTCGAGCACTGCTCCTTCCCCGTCTATGCCTGCAGTCTTTTCGTGTTCGTGAACGGGCGCTTCGCCCCGCGCCTTTCGGCTCCGCGCGCGCTTTCGGGAAGCCCTTCTGTCGAGAGCCTCGCCAGCGTGCTCGAGTGCGCACCCGAACGCGTGGAACAGGACCTTGCGCGCCTCGCGCCCTTCGACGACTCCTCCTTCGTGGCGCTCAACACCGCCTTCCTGCACGACGGTGCTGTCGTACGGGTGCCCGACGGACTCACGGTCGAGGCACCGATTCATGTGGTGTACCTCTCGCTCCCCGGCGCGGACCCGCTCGTCTCGTATCCCCGCACGCTGATCCGCGTCGGGCGCGGAAGTCGCGTCACGGTGATCGAGGACTACGTGTCGTTCGGCGCTGGCGTGTGCTTCACAAACGCGGTGTCCGAGGTCCGGCTTGAGCCCAATGCCCAGCTCGACCTCGTGCGGCTTCAGCGCGAGGGAGAGCTGGCCTTGCACGTGTCCACGGTCCACGTCGAGCAGGAGCGCGATACCCGATTCACCGGCCATGGCCTCTCGCTTGGCGGCGCTCTGGTGCGCAACGACATCGCGGTCCGTCTCGCCGGCGAAGGCACGGAATGCACGCTCGACGGCCTCTACATCGCGAGCAGACAGGAGCTCGTGGACAACCACACCCTGATTGACCATGCGCGTCCACACGGCACGAGCCGCGAGCTCTACAAAGGCATTTTGAGTGGAGGCGCGCGAGGTGTCTTCCACGGACGGATCGTGGTGCGCGAAGGGGCAGGAAAGACAGACGCACGCCAGACCAACAAGAACCTACTGCTCTCTCGCGACGCTGAGGTCGACAGCAAGCCGCAGCTTGAGATCGCAGCGGATGATGTGAAATGCAGTCACGGCTCGACGATTGGCCAGCTCGACGAGGCTTCGCTGTTCTATCTGCAGGCACGCGGCATCGACGCACCCTCCGCCCGACGGCTTTTGATGCGCGCCTTTGCATCGGAGGTGACGTCGCGAATCCGCCAAGAGCCGCTGCGAGACGAGGTCGAAGAGATCCTGCTCGAGCGCCTCGCGCGCGAGGAGGCAAGGGTCCTGTGAAGGACAAGCTCGATGTAAAGCGCCTACGCGAAGATTTCCCGATTCTGCACCAGACATTGCAGCACGGTCGTCCCCTGGTCTATCTCGACAACGCTGCCACCACACAGAAGCCGCGCGCGGTGATCAACGCGCTTGTCCGCTATTACGAGCGCGACAACGCAAACATCCACCGCGGGGTGCATGAACTCTCGCAGCGCTCGACCGCAGCCTTCGAAGACGCCCGTACAAAAGTGCAGGGCTTCCTCGGCGCAGCGCACCCGAGCGAGATCGTCTTCACCCGCGGGACGACGGAGGCCATCAATCTCGTCGCCCAGAGCTTTGGCCGGGCGAATGTCGACTCTGGGGACGAGGTGCTGATTTCTGCCATGGAGCACCACTCGAACATCGTTCCTTGGCAGATGTTGTGCGAGGAGAAGGGCGCACGCCTGCGCGTGGTGCCGATCGACGACCGCGGCGATCTCGTTCTGGATGAACTCTCTCGCCTGCTCGGTCCCCGCACCAAGCTCCTGGCCATAGCCCACGTCTCGAATGCACTCGGCACGGTGAACCCGGTGCGGGAGATCATCGAGCTGGCGCACGAGCGGGGGGTCGCCGTGCTGGTCGATGGCGCACAAGCTGTCGCCCATACGCGGGTGGACGTTCGCGATCTCGGCTGCGACTTCTATTGTTTTTCCGGTCACAAGCTTTACGGACCGACGGGAATCGGCGCGCTCTACGGGCGAAGCGAGCTGCTCGAAGCCATGGCGCCGTGGCAAGGTGGGGGGGACATGATTGCCTCCGTGACATTCGAGAAGACCACCTACAACGTGCTCCCCCACAAGTTCGAGGCGGGGACGCCTCACATTGCGGGCGCGATCGGCCTCGGTGTCGCGATCGAATATGTGCAGTCGGTGGGTCTCGATGCGATCGCTGCCTATGAGTCGGAGCTCCTGGCCTACGCCACCCGCGCCCTTGCGGGGGTGCCTCGTGTGCGACTCATCGGCACGGCGCGACAGAAGGCGAGCGTGCTCTCGTTCGTGATGCAGGGCGTGCACCCTCACGACGTGGGAACGATCCTGGATCAAGAAGGCATCGCCATCCGGACGGGCCATCACTGTGCACAGCCGGTGATGGATCGCTTCGACGTTCCCGCGACGGCACGTGCTTCCCTCGCGTTCTACAACACGCGGGACGAGATCGACGCTCTGGTGGCGGGGCTTGGCAGGGTGGCGGAGGTCTTTGCCTAGATGTCAGACATCCGGGAGCTCTATCAATCCGTGATCCTGGACCACAACAAGCGGCCACGGAATTTCCGCAAGGTCGACGGCGCAAACCGACGCGCCGAAGGCTACAACCCGCTGTGCGGCGACAAGGTGGCCGTCCAGCTGCGAATTGAAGACGGCGTGGTGCGCGATGTGGGGTTTGAAGGCTCGGGCTGCGCGATCTCGACTGCGTCCGCATCGATGATGACGGAGAGCGTGAAGGGCCGGTCGCTCGCCGACGCGGAACAGCTCTTCCAGCGATTTCACGACCTCCTGACCGGTGAGACGCACGCAGAACCCTCCGTCGACGAGCAAGCGGCCCTGGGCAAGCTCACGGTATTCTCGGGGGTCCGCGAGTATCCTGCGCGTGTGAAATGCGCGACACTGGTCTGGCATGCCCTTCACTCTGCTCTCGAAGGACGGGCCGATCCCGTCTCAACGGAGTAGCGCCGTAGCCGACACGAGAGGAAGACCCATGGAGACCGCGACCGAGCCTATCACCTCTCCCGAATCGCTCCGGGATCGCGTGATCGAAGTGCTCCGTTCATGCTATGACCCCGAGATCCCTATTAACATCTATGAGCTTGGGCTGATCTACGAGGTGAACGTGAGCCCGACAAACGCGGTCGAGATCCGCATGACGCTCACCTCCCCCATGTGCCCCGTCGCGGGCAGCCTTCCCCCGGAAGTCGAAGAGAAGGTGAGCGCGCTGGCTGGTGTGGCCGGGGCCAAAGTGGAGGTCGTCTGGGATCCACCCTGGAATCCGAGCATGATGACCGAGGCCGCGCGCCTCGAGCTGAATCTCTCCTAACGCCAGAGTCGGCTTGCTCCCTATAGGTTTTGCGGCCTTCCTCGCCTTCGGAGTCGTTCTCGTCCTGGTGGGCGCGAACCAGGCCGATCTCGCGAAGGCCCTCGGCATGGACCTCTCCCGCTCCGGGCTCCTCGGCGCGGCCGTCGCACTGGGTGCAGGCACAGGCGTCACCACGGCGGGACCGCTGGCCGATCGCTTCCCACACAGGCCTCTGCTCGTGGGGGCACTCCTCGTTGCGGCTCTCGCCCTGCTCACGATTGGCCGAGACGTGGACTTCTGGCACGCTTTCGCGCATCTCGTCGTGCTCGGCATGGGTGCGGGCTTCTACGACACCCTCCTCAATGCAGCGGTGATTCATGAACGCGGCGTCCACGCCGCGAAACCTCTCGCGCTGTTGCATGCGGGGGCGACCGCCGGCGCGGTGGCTGGTCCTCCTCTCATCGGATGGCTAGCGCGTCTTGGCGACTGGACGTGGAGCTTCCATGCAACCGGCGCGATCTTCGTGCTGCTCGCCGCCTGGGCGAGCTTGGTTCGGCTGCCCGCACCACCCCGGCGCGCAGCCGGCCAGGCGAGTGGCCGCATCTTCACGCTTCCCCTCCTCGCGCTGGCCGTGGTGGGGTTCGCCTACGTCGGCGTCGAGACCGCAGTGACGCTCTTTGCGGTCCCATGGGCGCAGACGCTCTTGATGCTTCCAGCGGCGCGTGGACAGACTGCGATCAGCGCTTTCTGGCTCGGTCTCCTGGGCGGCCGCCTTGCCATGCTTGGCCTCGGCCGCAGTCTTGGGACTCGCTTCCTGGCAGCCGCCGGCATTGGCGGCGCCTTCATCCTCGCCGCTGCTCTGTGGGGGCGGATTCCGCAGCTCGAACTCGTGACCCTGGCCTGCGGTCTCGCGCTCGGCGCGGTCTATCCCGTGATGATCGCGCTCGCAGGCGCCGAGTTCCCGTTCGCGGGCGGCACCGCTGCAGGTCTCGTCGCCGGCGCGGGCGCCCTCGGCGGGTTCGCGATTCCCTGGATGACGGGCGCTCTGGGGGACGCCGTGGGACTCGCCACGGGGCTCGCGACCTCGAGCCTCTGGTGCCTCGCGATCACGGCCGCCGGGTTGGCCCTCGCGCGCATGAGGCGTGTCCGGTCCGCAGCACGTTAGCCCGCGCGCAGCGGCAGGACGGTCGCCACAAGCCAGGCGAGCCAGCTGCTCTCGGTCACGGCGATCACCAGCCAGTTACCCGATGCCGCATACACACCCGCTGCAAAGACCTCGAACAGAAGGGAGAGGATTGCGAGCAGCGGAACCAGCAGCATCACAACCGAGGGGATCACGCGCACCCGAACACCCAGGATGACCACCGCGACCACCAGGATACGACCTCCAACACCAAGGAGCGTCGCTCTCATGAGGCCGCCGCGCCGGAGAGCCGCCTCAAAGGCAAGGAAGAAAGGCAGCAACAGCGCGGCGGCGGCAGCGGCCACGAAGAAGCGCAGGGCCGTGGGTGCTGTGCGGTGCCCCACCAAGCCGAGGGGCGTGAGCAGGAGGTAGACACCCGCGAACCCGACCGCTCCGGGCACGAGTGCAAGGCGCAGCTCCCGCGCAGGGATCGGGGAAGAGCGGAGGGCGCCCACGCAAAGCAGGAGACCTCCGGCTACGGCGAAGAGCGACACCATGACATCACCGACATCGAGGGACAGGAAGGCGGCCGGTACACCGACGGCGAGGACCGTGATTGCCACAAGCAGCCCGGCGGCGAGCATCGCAAGCCCTGCGGCGCCTCCGCGGGCGGGTCGATCCTCAAGCCCATGCGCGAGGCGACCGCACATCCAGCCGACCCCCGCGAGCAGGACGAGGGCTCCGGCCATTGCACCCGCCAGGGGCGGGAGCCGGGGGTCGCTGAGGTCGGAGGGAGGAGCAGCGCTGCGATCCACCTGGAACACCGCGTCGAGCCAGTGAAGGATGCGCGACGCTGCAGAAGTGGAGAAGATGATCGTCAGGTGGTCCGTGCCTGGCACTTCCTCGAGCCGCACAGCCGTCCCGTGCGCCATGTCCCCATAGGTCTTGCCGTCCTCCGCCGGGTCGACGCCTGCGAGATGGCCTGCCAGTGCCGTGGCGCGCCCTTGCAGGGCGGCGGGGTCC
>Ga0074046_10004264_pt1 | contig 11731 bp, 10 predicted proteins | sample BogForMeECP23OM3_FD_94441 | JGI IMG/M metagenome (GOLD analysis project Ga0074046, IMG submission 94441) | Bog forest soil microbial communities from Calvert Island, British Columbia, Canada - Bog Forest MetaG ECP23OM3 | ecosystem: Environmental > Terrestrial > Soil > Wetlands ...
GGGAGGTGGAGGCCCGGATTCACGGCCAGCCCCTGGAGGAGGTGCACTTCCACGAACTGGGGGCTCTGGATACCCTCCTGGACATCGTGGGCGTGGCTTACGGGGTGGAGAAATTGGGGATCACCCGGGTCTTTTGCAGCTCCCTGCCCATGGGCTGCGGGATGATCGCCGGGAGCCATGGCCTGCTGCCCAACCCGGCCCCCGCCACCCTGGAATTGTTGAGGGGACTGCCGGTTTACGGCACCGATTTGCCCGGGGAGCTGGTGACCCCCACCGGCGCGGTGATTCTCCAGGGACTGGGGGCGGTCTTTGAGCCCTGCCCGCCCCTGCGTCTGGAACGGGTGGGCTACGGCGCCGGCAGCCGGGAGCTGCCGGGGTATCCCAATCTGCTGCGCATTTATCTGGGGACCCCTTTGACCCCGGCCGCCGGCCGGCGGGAGCGGGTGCTGGTCCTGGAGACCCACATAGACGACATGAACCCGGAGCTCTACGAGCCCTTGCTGGCCGGGCTCATCCAGGCCGGGGCCCTGGACGTGGCCCTGAGTCCCCTGCAGATGAAGAAGGGCCGTCCCGGGGTGGGCCTCATGGTGATTGGCCCACTGGCGGCCCGGGAGGCCCTGCTGGAGCAGCTGTTCACCGAGTCCACCACCCTGGGGGTGCGGGTCTCGGAGGTGGAGCGGGTGGCGGCCAGGCGCTGGCAGGAGAGCGTGGACACCCCCTACGGCCCGCTGACGGTGAAGGTCATGGAGTACGGCGGCCGGCGCCGGCTGCTGCCGGAGTACGAGGCCTGCCGCCAGATGGCCGCAGCCCAGGGGCTGCCGCTCCTGGAGGTTTACCGGCTGGTGCCCCGGGAGTGACCCCCCGGCGGCGCCTGCTCTCGATGGCCGCGGTCGCCGCTACCTATTTGAGCGGTTTATTATAAGACTCCGGCAATAAGGAAATGGAAATCAGCGCAATGATAATCATCCCGATAAGATAGAATGCCGGGGATGCGTTATTGCCGGTTTCTTTAATGAGATAGGTGGCAAAGAATGGACCCATGCCACCCCCGATGGCCGCGCAGATGTTGTACCCCACCAGAGATGAGATCCGCACCTGAGTCGTGAAGATTTCCGCGATAAAGGCCACGGCAGTCCCGGAGAACATGGAGACAAAGAGAGCCAGGACGAATTCCGCCAGCAAGACCTTGATAAAACTGCCATCTGCGATAAATAGGAACAAGGGGTAGGTGAAGAAGATGAAACCCAGGCAAGCAGTGATCAGCACGGGTTTCCGGCCGATCCTATCAGATAGGTGTCCCATGATAGGCATAAGCACAATGAGCAAAATGCTGGAAAAAAAGCTGGCCAACAGGGAGAGACTCAGCGGGAGTTTTAAGATCGTATTGATATAGGTGGACATGAAGGTCAATAACATATAAAAGGCGGCGTTCCAGCCCAGCGACATGCCCATAGCCTTGATGATACCGCTGAGATTACTTTTAAGCGAGGCCATCAGGGGATTTCTCAGTACTTGATGCGCTTCCTCCACTTTTACATAGGAGGGGGTATCCTTAATCTTTCTCCGGATAAACCAACCTACATAGCCCAGGACGATGCCAAAAATGAAGGGAATCCGCCAACCCCAGGATAATAAGGCCTCTTTGGCTAAATAGTGAGTCAGGAAAAAACCTACCAAAGAACCGATGGTCATCCCGACTACCGCGAGATTCTGCTGGAAACTGCCATAAAACCCACGATTATTTTCCGTCGCATACTCAACTAAGAAGGCGGTTGACCCACCCCATTCGCCCCCGGTGGAAAAACCCTGGATCAGCCGGCAGGCAGTCAATAATATGGGCGCAGCCAGGCCTAGAGCGGCATACGACGGGATAAAGCCGATGCAGAAGGTGGCCCCGGCCATGATATAGATGGTCCAGGCCAGGGCAATCTTGCGGCCGTATTTGTCGCCGATGTGCCCGAAGACGATGGCGCCCACCGGCCGCATGACGAAACCGAGGCCGAAGACCAGAAAGGTGAGGAGGATGCTGACGACCCGATCTTTAACCGGGAAGAAGATGGTGGAGATGATGGGAGCCAGCGTGCCGTAGACCCCGTAATCAAACCATTCCAGGATTTGGCCGGCGCCGCCGGCGTAGATAGCCCGCATTCTGGTGGATTTATCGATAGAACTCATACATTTCCCCTCCGGCCGGTCAGGGCCGCTTAAAGGTAGAATGATTCAATGATATAATCATGCTATCATGCAAGTCAAGAAAATATTTTATAAGGTATATCATTGTGAAATAATGAGGATTTTTAAATATTAGATTGGAGTTATTCCTTGACAAAGGGGGGAAGTCGTAGAATGATAGTACCATGGGATTCCCTCCAGGGCTTGCCCGGCCAAAGCCGCTACCGCCAGGGGCCGGCAAAGCAAGGGCCGGGGGATTCCGGGGGGGGCGGGAGGGACGCGGCATCCTGCCAGGGGGGTCGCGGTCCTGCGCCGGGAACCGTTGCCGGTGGCCAAGGCCGGGTTTAGATGGGGATACCCCAGCAGAGAGAGAAATCCATGGAAATGACCAGTCTGAGACGCATGAGCGCGGCCGACGAAGCTTTTAAGGCGCTGTACGACAGGATCATGTCCGGTCAGTTGAAACACGGCGATAAGCTCCCTTCCCAAGACAAAATAGCCCTGCAGTTCGGGGTTAGCCGCAATACCATCCGGGAAGCCATCAATAAGCTCGTCGTCATGGGTCTGCTGAGCGCCAGGCAGGGTGTGGGCACCGTGGTCAATATCACCAGCGCCACCGGGTATCTGGCCTCGCTTTCGGATCATCTGCTCCTGCAGGCGACCACGGTGCGGGATTTTCTGGAAGCCCGGGTAATCATCGAAAGGGCCACCGTGCGCCTGGCGGTGATGCGGGCTGATCCCAAGGTGATCGCGGAACTGGAAGTCAACCTGAAGAAACAAAAAGAGGCGATTCGCAAGGGCAACATCAAGGCCTTTATTGCCCAGGACGTCCTGTTCCACACCACTCTGGCCAAGGCCAGCGGCAACCAGGTGTTGTTGCAGTTGCTGGGGACTGTAACCGACCTTCTGGGTAATTTTATCAAAGAGGTCTCTCTGCTACCCATGGCCATGCAAAATGCCCTGGCCTTTCATAAGCAAATACTCAAGTTGATCAGGGCCGGCGACACCGAAGGCGCGGAAAGGAAGGTGGTTGAACATCTTTACGATGTTGCCCGGAACATCGAGCAGAGTACCGGTACCGCCATGGCCCTGGAATTCCCCTTCGACCTGGGCGGGGGCAGCAGCCGGCCGCGCCAACAATGAAATTTAAAGATAAAGGAGGCAGCTATGTGAAACTTGGCTGGGCAAGGTAAACGTTAAATGCCCACGGTGCGGCGGAGCAAGAAAAAAGTAGATTTTCGCCGGGGACGCTCATTGCCCCCCTCTAACTATCTACCTCCCGTGGTATTCTGAAAGGGAGTGAGGTTTTGGCGGAGAGGGGTTTCCAAACAAATTAATTAGTTTGGATGAGAAGGAAGGGAGGAAAGAAAAATGGTTCGCAAATACGTAGGCCTATGGATACTGGTTCTTGCCATGGCGGTTATTCTCCCTGGGACAAGCCTTGCCGCTGGGGTCATTAAGATCGGCGCCGTTTACCCCTTGACCGGGGATGTAGCCTCGACGGGACAGGAGTGTAAATCGGGGGTGGAACTGGCACTCGATATCATTAATAATAGCTATGACATAGATATTCCCTTTGCAAAAACTGCTGGGATTCCCTCCCTGGGTGGGGCAAAGTTAGAGGCTGTATTTTCAGACTCCCAGGGGTCTCCCCAAACGGGGATTAGCGCAGCAGAGTACCTTATCTCCAACAATGGAGTTGTGGCCATGGTCGGCGCTTATCAAAGTTCCGTAACCAAAACGGTGAGCCAGGTAACCGAGCGCATGCATATACCCATGGTGTGTTCGGACTCGACTTCTACCGCGTTGACCGAACGGGGTTTTCATTATTTTTTCCGCGCTAACCCCAACGTCACGATAGGCGCCCAGGACCAATTCGAATTCTTGGAGGGCATGAGAAAGCAAGGGCATTCTATCAATCGGATCGCCCTGGTATACGAGAACTCAGAGTGGGGTTCTAGCGTTGCCGAGCAAGAGAAGATTTGCGCCAAGAAATACGGGTACGAAATTGTAGCAGATGTGCCCTATTCTCACAGCACCACGGACGTCTCCAGCGAAGTGGCCCGCATCATGGATGCACACCCGGACGTCGTGATGGAAAATTCCTATGTTTCGGATGAAATACTTTACACGGAAGCTTTCAAACTGCATAACTTCACTCCACCGGCCCTTATGTCATGGACGGGGCATACGGATAGGTCATATTTGAAAACAGTAGGCCCCGATGCAGATTATTTCGTGGTGCTGTCTGAGTTCAATCTTGCTATGGCAAAAACCATTCCGGCGATTAAACAGGTCAACGATCTTTACCGCAAGAAGTTTGGTCACGATCTAACCGAAAATGCCGTACGCAGTTTCAACGCGCCGTTTGTTTTGGCGGATGCGATCAACCGTGCCGGCTCCACGAACCCGGATGCCATTCAAAAGGCGCTGACGGAAACAAACATGAGTGCAGGCATTATGCCCTGGAAAGGAATTCAGTTTGACCAGAACCACCAGAATCAATACGCCTCTTTAGTCTTACAACAGATGGTCAAGGGAGAATTCCAAACGGTCTGGCCTCCAAACGTCGCCACGATGAAGATTGTGTGGCCGTTTCCCGGCTGGGGCAAGTAGCAGAGGTCGGGGGGCTTGCCCACAGGCAGGCCCCCTTTGAACTCTGAGCAGGTGCGCGGAGCAGAGCATGGAAAACCAGCTTCTTCAAATGGTGGTCGACGGATTGCTGATGGGATCAATATACGCTCTGATCGCCGTGGGCATGACGTTGATTTGGGGTGTAATGAACATCATCAACTTCGCGCACGGGGCCTTTTTAATGCTGGCTATGTTCCTTACCTTTTGGGCGGACAAACTGTGGGGAATTGACCCCCTCGTGTCGCTACCATTGGTCGCACTGATTATGTTTTTCGTTGGCTGGGGCACGTATAGCACTACGGTAAGGAAGGTCCTGACGGGACCTATATTGGCACAACTGCTCGTAACGTTCGGAATCGCCATCTTCCTGGTTAATTTGGCGGTCTTTCTTTGGAGTCCCGACTATCAGCAACTGCGCGGCACCCTGATTTCAGGTACCTGGCGTTTTCCATTATTTGTGGTCAGCGAGGCAAAAGTCGTTGCTGCTCTAGCCAGCGTTGTCGTTTTCGCAGGGACGTACTGGTGGTTAAAAAAAACCCGTCTGGGCCGCGCCGTGCAGGCAACCTCAATTAGTAAGGAAGCGGCCGCGCTGATGGGGATCAATACGGAGCGCGTGTTTGGCATTACCTTCGGTGTGGCGCTAGCTCTGTTGGGCGTGGCTGGATCTCTGTTGTGTAATTTTTACTACGTCTTTCCGAGTGTGGGTGACATGTTTGGCCTACTGGCCTTCGCCATCGTTGCCCTGGGGGGATTTGGCAGTGTTCCGGGGTCGTTCTTAGGAGGCCTGATGATCGGCCTTGCAGAGCATCTTGGAGGCCTATATCTGGGACCTCAATACAAGTATGCCGTCATCTTCATAATCTACCTGGGTGTGGTTTCTATTCGGCCGAAAGGTCTGTTTGGATGGTGACCAAGATAGTGAATCAACGGCAGCCAACCTTAGGCGGACACAGGCGGAATAAATCAAAGGTTAAGATTGACCACCTTTGGATGCCGGCGGCGGCCCTCCTCTTCTGCATTCTACCTTTGGTGTATGACAATCACCATTTCCAGCACGTATTGATTTTAGTTTTCATGTACGCCCTTCTCGGGCAAGCTTGGAGCCTGGCGGGGGGATATGCCGGCATGATCTCGTTCGGGCATATCGCCTTCTTCGGCTTTGGAGCATATACGTCAACTTTACTGTTTCTTGATACTGGACTATCACCGTGGCTCGGGCTGTTCGCGGGTGGGCTCATCAGCGCCATGTTTGCCGTTTTGATCGGTTATCCACTATCAAAATTGAGGGGTCATTACTTTGCGATTGCGACCATTGCGCTTCAGCAGGTTGTGCAAATCCTCTTTTCCAATTGGAGCTTAGTAGGCGGCGCTAATGGGTTGAGTTTGCCACTCAAGTCGGGATGGGGCTATTTCCAATTCTCCAGCAAGCTGCCATATTACTATATCATCCTGGGCCTGTATGCCTTGAGCGTATTGGTCACCTACTGGATGATTCGAACGAAGCCCGGTTTCTATTTTCGTGCCATCGCCAACGACGAAGATTCAGCGAAACGACTAGGGGTTCACATAGCCCGTTACAAATCTTTGGCATTAGGCGTCAGTGCTTTCTTTGCAGCTTTGGCGGGCACTTTTTACGCACAATATGTTCTTTATATTGATCCAGCCAGCATTCTGAATATCAACATGTCCACCATTATCGTGCTGGTGGCTACCCTGGGAGGAGCCGTTTATTTGTTTGGACCTCTGGTTGGCGCTTTAATCCTCATCCCCATTTCAGAGTATGCCCGGGCCTGGCTAGGAGGCACAGGGCGAGGCGTGGACCTGATGATTTACGGTTTATTGATTATCATTATAGTTATCTATCAACCTAACGGCGTTATGGGATGGTTGCAGAGGCTGCGGAACTTTCGGCGCCGCCCCGGGCCCACAGGTCTGTCGATCCAGGCCCAGCAGGGAAAACCGTGACCAGCTTACTCGAAGTGAAGGGATTAACCAAGCGTTTCGGAGGCCTGATCGCCTGCCAGGATGTGAGCTTGGAAATCGGCGAGGGACAGGTGGTTGGTCTTATCGGCCCGAACGGGGCCGGCAAGACTACCATCTTTAACTGTATCAGCGGTTTCTACAGACCTACTGCCGGAACGATAAAGTTTGCCGGGCAGGAAATCACCAAACTTCCCTCATACCGGGTACCTCATACCGGGCTCGTCAGAACCTTTCAGGTAGTCAAGGTGCTGATGGATATGAGTGTGGTGGAAAACGTCATGGTGGGGGTCTTTGCCAAGACATCCAGAGTAAGCGAAGCCCGTCGGCGGGCGGAGGAAATCCTTAGCTTGACGCGCCTGGAAGCGAAGGCACTCCTACCCGCCAGGAGCCTGACCATAGCAGATAAGAAACGTCTTGAGGTGGCTATGACTCTGGGGTTGCAACCCAAGCTGCTGATGCTCGATGAAACTATGGCTGGTCTGAATTCCTCGGAGATTCACGAGGCGCTTGATTTACTGCGCAATTTGCAAAAAGAACAGAAGATCACCCTATTTATGGTGGAACACGTGTTGGAGGCGCTTATTCCCATCGCGGAATGGATCTATGTGCTTGACGGAGGCCGGCTCATCGCCCAAGGCGTGCCAGAAACGGTTCTTAACGATCCAGCGGTCATTGAGGCCTATCTGGGGGTGAAGTATCATGCTAAGGGTCGCTGACATTGAGGTGAGGTATGATGAAGTCCCGGCACTGCGAGGGATAAACCTCAAGGTGAATGAGGGGGAGATCGTCTCGGTAATCGGTTCGAATGGAGCTGGGAAAACGACGTTGCTCAAGGCAATCTCTGGACTGCTGCACCCAATTGAGGGGACCATAGAATTTATTGGAGAGAATGTCACCGCCCTACATCCTTATGACATTGTTACCAGGGGTATGTCGCATGTGCCAGAAGGGCGCCTGATCTTTGGCAAAATGAACGTTCTTGACAATCTATTGCTGGGAGCCTACACGCGCCACGAGCCGAAAGAAATAGAAGCTACGCTAGATCAGGTGTTCAAAATGTTTCCCCGCTTACGGGAGCGTCAATTTCAGAAGTCAGAGACCCTCTCAGGCGGAGAGCAGCAGATGCTTGCCATAGCCAGAGGATTGATGTCTCGGCCTAAGCTGCTTATACTCGACGAGCCCTCACTGGGCCTCATGCCGAAGTTGGTTGACGAGGTTTTTGAGGTGATTTTGCGCTTGCGGTCGGAAGGCTTGACGGTGCTACTCATTGAACAGAATGTCTACGAAGCATTGGAAGTCGCGGATCGCGCCTATGTGCTGCAGACGGGTCGAATTGTTCTTGAAGGGACAGGTGACGAGCTGCTGTCCCATGACGGGGTTCGCAAGGCCTACCTTGGCGTATCCTGAGGACGGATTATCCCCTAGAAAGTGATGTTATTCCTTAATCGAGGAGCGGCTGATGAATTTGCAACCCGATTTCGAGCGCCTCAGAAAAACGGTGCGGCACGAGGAGCCGGATAGAGTCCCCCTTTGTGAAGTGCTCATCGAATATCCCATACAGGGCAAGTTTCTCGGTCGTCAAGTGACCCAGGACGACCTGGGGTCGCAGGTGGAATTCTGGGCCAGGGCCGGCTACGATTTCATCCCCCTAACCGTGGGGATGATGAGTCCCGGGAAGGTGACCCAGGAGTCTTCCATTTCCCGGGTCATCCGGGAAACCATGCTCAAGGACTCCCCGGATAGCCGAGATGATAAGGCCTGGAACCTGGAGTACACGAGCTTCATCAAAACCCGGGAGGACTTCGAGAAATTTCCCTGGGAGCTGGCCTCGCAGCTCGATTTTTCCAAGTTCCATCAGGTGAAGGACCTGCTCCCGGATGGCATGAAGGTCATTGCCGTCTCCGGCAAGATCTTCACGCTTACCTGGATGCTCATGGGATTCAATCATTTCGCCATGTCCCTCATTATGGATGAACAACTGGTGGCGGATGTATTCAGCAAGGTCGCGGAAATCCAGTTCCAGGGGCTCGAAGCCATCCTCAAGATGCCTTATGTTGGAGCCGTATGGGTGGTGGACGACCTGGCGTTCGGCAACGGCCCCATGATCTCTCCCCAGGCCTTCGGCGACCATGTTTTCCCCTGGTATCGGGAAATGGCGGCGCGCTGTCACCAGAAGGATCTCCTATTTTTTATGCACACCGACGGGGACGTGATGCCTTTAATGGAGGACCTCATCCAGATGGGCCTCGACGTTTTACAGCCCATCGATCCAACCTGCATGGACATTGTCAAAGTCAAGGAGATGTATGGCGATCGCCTCACCCTGGTGGGAAATGTCCCCAATGAACTCTTGAGGAGCGGCGCCCCCGCCGAGGTGGAACAATACGTGAAGAATCTTATCGCCCAGGTCGCCCCGGGGGGCGGGTATTGTGTGGGGTCGGGAAATTCAGTCCCCGAATGGGCCAATTTCGACAATTTCATGGCGATGCGTGAAGCGGCGCTAAAATATGGGGGCTACCCCATCAAGCGCTGAACCCAAGGATCTCGGGCTACTGAGCAACTACGGAAAACATTGCTGGAGGAGCAGGTAATGAACCGGAGCATAGAGCAGATCAAAGAGGCCGTGGTGGCTGGCAAACACAAGGAGATCGTCGGCCTGGTGGAAACGGCGGTTAAGGACCAAATCGACCTGAACAGCATAATTAACGAAGGCCTGATCGAGGCCATGGATATTGTGGGGAGAAAATTCGGGACCGGGGAGATCTATGTTCCGGAGATGCTCGTGGCCGCGGCCACCATGAAGAAGGGCCTGGCAGTCATCCAGCCTTTGCTCAAGGGGGCAGCCTCCCAGCCCAAGGGGACTGTGATTATGTGCACGGTAAAAGGTGATCTCCATGATATCGGGAAAAATTTGGTAATTATGATGCTCGAAGGCGCCGGCTTTCGGGTAATTGACCTCGGGGTGGACCTGAGCGCGGAAAAACTCGTCGACCAGGTGGTGGAGATCAAGCCGGAGGTGCTCGGTCTTTCCGCCCTGCTCACCACCACTATGCCCGAGATGCAGCGGGTGATTGCGGCATTCCAGGAAAGAGGATTGCGGGGCAGTATCAAGATTATGGTGGGCGGCGCTCCGGTGGACGCCAAATTCGCCGCCAAGATCGGCGCCGACGGCTACGGCAAGGATGCCGGGGAAGCGGTGCAATTGGCCAAAAGGCTGATCGGCGTGCATTGATGCGCCAAGATGCGCCAAAGGCTCCCGGGCGCCTTGGGCTTTTCGCCTTCAGGAGCGCCGGCGGCCGGGGTGATTCCAGATCTTAAGAATTCCGCATAATTGGCTGAGGTGACCCAGATAATGGAGTACCCAAAATTCGGTTTGGTTCGGCAAAAATTCGCAAAAACGAGTTTCTCCGATCCCCGCACTCTGGTCAAGAGGGAACTGGAGCGCTCGGACCTCCTGGCCCCTATTCGGAGGGGCGATAAGGTCTTGATCACCGCCGGCAGCCGCGGCATCGAATCGATGCACGAGGTGCTCCGAACCTGCATTGAAGCAGTAAAGGAACACGGCGGCGCCCCCTTTCTCTACCCGGCCATGGGCAGTCATGGCCGGGGAGATGCTGAGGGGCAAATGGAGGTCCTGCGCCACCTGGGAATTACGGAAGCAAATTTGGGCGCGCCGATTTATTCCGGGTTTGACCTGGTGGAGATTGACCGGGTGCTCGACTCGGTCCCGGTCTATGCCGACCGGGCTGCCGTAGATGCCGATCATCTCCTGATCGTCAATCGGGTAAAGGAGCATACGGAATACCTGGGGGAAACGGAGTCCGGAATTCTGAAGATGGCAGTGGTGGGATTCGGCAGGCAGCTCGGGGCCGAAACTATGCATAAGCTGGCGGTCAACATTAGCTACCTCAAGGCCATTCACCTGATCGCCGCTTCCCTGTTCAAGAATTTAAAAATCCTCGGCGCGCTGGCGCTGCTTGAAGGCCACTTGAACCAGCTCCGCAGGGTCGAGGCCCTCCGGCCCGACGAAGTTTTCGCCCGGGAACCGGCTCTTTTGGAGGAATCGAAGCTTTTCAAACCAAAGCTGCCTTTCGCAGCATTGGATATCCTGCTGATAGACGAGATCGGCAAAGAGATCTCCGGCGCGGGCATGGATACCAAGGTAGTGGGCCGGATTATGAACATCTACGAGAAGGAGTGCGAAACCCCCAAGATCACCCGCATCATCGTCCGTGACTTGTCAGAGACCACCGGCGGCAACGCCACCGGGATCGGGCTGGCGGACTTCACTACTCGCAGGGCCGTGGAGAAAATTGATTTCGAGGCCACCGCGATGAACTGTGTGACCGCGGCAGCCCCGGAAAAGGGGCGCATTCCTCTGACCTTTGCCTCAGACCGGGGAGCCCTGGAGGCCGCCTTCAAAACCGTAGGGCTTTGGACTCCGGAGCGCGTCAGGGTTGCCTGGATTGCCAACACCAGTGATCTGGAAGTGCTGGCGGTCTCCAGCGCCCTCTTGGATTCGTGCCCAACCGAGCTTGAGGTTTGCGACGGAGTGGGATTATTCGACCTGCCCTATGATGCCTCCGGAAACCTTCCTAAACTGCGAGACCTTCTGCAAAAGAGAGGAATTTCCCAATGACAGGCGCGCCAAGAACCCATGGCCAAGCAGGAGCTTGGCAAAACAACTGGCGTTCCCAAGCGGGAGCTTGGGAACGAGAGGAAAGAATCTAAAAAGGCGCGTGAGACCCGCCCTACTTGACTGTGGCCGGCAGGCTGCCTAGCTTGGGGGAGAGGAGACCTGAACATGAGCCGCATGGAGGGGAAGAATTTCTCCCAGCCGGATGAGGTGCGCACCTTTGATAAAGGCAAGTTGGAATTGGTTAAGTTGGGCGGGGTTACCTTTGGCAGGGCCACCTTTCAGCCTGGTTGGCGGTGGTCCACC
>Ga0074046_10004265_pt1 | contig 11730 bp, 13 predicted proteins | sample BogForMeECP23OM3_FD_94441 | JGI IMG/M metagenome (GOLD analysis project Ga0074046, IMG submission 94441) | Bog forest soil microbial communities from Calvert Island, British Columbia, Canada - Bog Forest MetaG ECP23OM3 | ecosystem: Environmental > Terrestrial > Soil > Wetlands ...
CTTTATCCACGGAATCTCGGGATGCAGACTCGTGCCATCGGTCCCTTGCACTCAGTGATCGGGCCATAGGATTTGCTCATGGCCTTACAGTTTCGATCCTCTCGAACGCTCTATCTGCATTGTCCCGTTATCAGAGGTGCAACGTGCAGGATCTGCGACTACGGGTGCTTCGCCTCCTCTTCTTGGCCGTTCGTATCTTACAGAGCCTGCTTAACCGCTATGGAGCAGCATTGATCGTGCCATTGCAGTCGAATCGAAGAACGTTCTTAGAGTTGGCACATCCAATGCTCTTCAAAGCACAATGCTCAACGCCGAAGATGGTGGATTCAGATGCAGCGCCCCGTTCAAATTACCTCACGTGATTTTCAGTTGACCCCAGCGATGGAGGCACAAATCCGCGAACGCGCCGAAGACCTCCAGTTGTACTACCCGAGGCTCACCGGATGCCACGTGGTGGTCGAAGCGCCGGTTCATCACCACCGCAAAGGAGGTCCGTTCAACGTGCGGATCGATCTCCGTGTGCCCGGTGCAGACGTCTCGGTCAACCGGCAAGAGGCCGACGATTTGGCCATTGCGATCAGAGATGCATTCGACCCCGCCCGGCGTCGCATCGAGGATCACCTTCGCGAACTCAGACGTGACGTGAAGGCACATGAGCTACCGTCTGTCGGTCGCGTCGCTCGCATTTTCCCAAAAGAAGGTTACGGTTTCCTCGAGACAGCTGATAGCCGCGAGATCTATTTCCATCGCCACAGCGTCCTCGGTGAGCATTTCGATGATCTGACGCCGGGAACTGCGGTGCGCTTTGCCGAGGAGGAGGGTGATGAGGGTCCGCAGGCGAGCACCCTCGCGATCGTCGGAGGCAAACGAGCCTCGTAGCAATCTTCGAAATTCGAATCTGGTTCCGATCGCGCCAGTTGCTTCGCCATTTCGAGACAGCCGAGCCACTGATTGGAGCTGAGAGGTGAACCTGCATGGTTTTTCGAGCAGGTTCAGGGTTTTAATGGCTGGCATGTGCCGTGCTCCACCGAATCAAAGGAGAGATTCATGCAAGATCAAGAATTCTTCAAAGATGTGATGGCACGCATCGGATGTGACCTGCGTCGCGCGGAGGGGCTGACCTTCGCGGTGTTCCAGGAACTGCGCGATCGGATCACGCCGCGGGAGGCGCTGCATGTTGCCGCACAACTACCCAAGCGGTTGAAAATGATGTGGATGTCGCTCGAAAATCCCAATCGCAAGGTCCATCGGGTCGGCGGCGATCAGTTCATATGGGAGGTACGCCGGATGGCCGGACTCACCGACGATGAAGAGGCGGAACGCGCCGTATCGGCCATTTTCGCGGCGTTGCAGAAGTTGCTCGGCAGCCCGACCGGCCAGGAAGGCGAGGCGTGGGACGTGATGAGCCAGCTTCCAAAGGATTTGAAAAAGTTGTGGGCCGACGCGCAGAGGCAGCATGAAAGGGTCAATCCGGCAGGGGTTTAGCGTTGATGCATGACTCAGCGGAAATCGTACGTGAGGTGCATGCGGCTCTCGGACGCGATCAGCGCGTAGACCTTCGCCGCCATCCTATTGTTATCCAGTGCGAACCAGACGGAAGCCTCCTTCTGCAGGGCGAAGCCAAAAACCTGGCAGCCAAGAAGATCGCCCTTGAACTGGCGGCTTCGGTTGGTGGCTCAACCGGGATCGTCGACCGGATTCGGGTCGCTCCGAGACAACCGATGGGTGACGGTGCGATCCGAGATCACGTACGCGCCGCGATGTTGCAGGAAGGATCTTTCACTCGCTGTGAGACTCAAGCCGCCGAAGAGGGCCGTGCCAGATCGGCCATAGAGACGACCTCTGACCGAGTTGACTACATCGCGATCGCAGTTGCCGATGGAGTCGTAACGCTCGATGGTCAGGTCGAAAGTCTCTCGCACAAGCGTCTGGCCGAACTGCTCGCATGGTGGGTTCCAGGCACTCGCGACGTCGTAAACGGAATCGAGGTCAAGCCCTACGAGGACGACAGCGATGACGAGATCACCGACGCCGTCACGATGGCGTTGGAAAAGGATCGCCTCGTCACCCATGACTCAATCAGGGTCAGCACGCGAAACTCGGTGGTGACTCTCGAGGGCGTAGTGCCCAACCGCTACCAAGCGGAGATGGCCGAAGCTGACGCCTGGTACATCTTCGGCGTCGATCGCGTCATCAACCACCTGCGAGCCACACAAGAGTAGCCGCTTATGAAATCGCGAAAATTCCATTACGCAGCAAATTAAGGAGCGACCAATGTTGGCGAATCAATTCACAGAAAGTCGCGCATCTGGCGGTGCTCGCGAACCATCCGCAGGCGCTTGTTTGTCAGCAGGCCGACTATCCTCAGATGGCCAGCATCAACGGGTGCGTAAGCTATCTGCAAGACCGCATCAAATGATCGCAATCCGACGGCCGCGAGCTCAGAGGCTCGTCACCTAGGGCCTCTATTTCTTCTGCAGTGTTTCCACATAGTGAACGATCGCGGAAATTCTTTGCTTCACCGCCGCGTTGCTGCTGGGTGAGTATTCATCCCGTTGTTTCTGGAGATAGTCGCCCCAGAATGGCATCGCGAAGCGCCTATGCGATCCCTTCATCTCACGGCCATCAACGGTTCTATAGGCCTCCTCGAACGGGAACTTGCCGCCATTCTTTTCACTGAGCTGCGTAAGGTCGGGCGGGCTTGCTTCAGTAAGGTCCCTTCCTTTTCCGCTGCCGTCTATTCCGTGGCAGGAAGCGCAAATTGTATCGAAATCATGTTTGCCCGTAGCCTGGCACCGGGCGCTCGAACTGAAACCGAGCGCCAAGAGAACAAGTAGAGCAGCAACGAACGTCGAAAGGTGCCATCGGAGTGTTTTTTCCAGCATCATCAGATTCTATCGAGGTTGGTTTTCATTGACGGAGGAGGTGGATCGCCATTTAGGAAAATCGAGGTGCAACGACCTCCAAAGCTGCGAGGTCGATGTCGGGCTCGCAAAATCGGTTGAACAGGACTAAGCCGTCGGCACCGGCATCGACTAACTGCGTCGCCATATGATGCATAGAACTGAAATACGGGCTTATCTTGATCGCGACGGGAATTCTTACGGTCCTCATCACGGCTTTATGGGATGTCGATATAGCGATCCTCGACCTCGCGCTCCAACATTTAGGGTCCAGCCGGAATAAAATAAGTCTAGCTCAAGGTAACACCGGACGCCATCTTCTCAAAACGGCAGACATCAACATACGCGGCCCATTAGGCGGCCGGCGCGACCGACCGTGTCGTAGTACTGTTGCCGAGCAGATCGCCGGACGCCCCTTTCTGGTCAAGATCTGTGCTGGTGTTGTTCATGTTTTGCCACAGCGATACTTCTAGAGGGCATCATTCATGCCCTACAGTCGGAAGGGCACTAGAGCACGTAAATTGCCCGAAAGATTTGACCGCTTTGAAGAAACATGAGCCCGTGCGGTCCGCCAACCATATATTCACGATGTATCCTTATGCGTCATCCCAAATCATTGGCTGGTGCTATCGGTGACAGCTTGGCTTCGGAATCCAACTTCGAGGATGTCCACAACGTTGCGCTCCCTTGGCGCAAAGCTTCTTTAGAACGATTGAGGCGCTCGGGAAGTATGTACTGATGGGCACATCAGTGCTCCGTTTGAACGACTTGGGAATTTCCCGCTTAAAGCCCTGCCAGTTAGGCGACGGATTTGAGCGGTAAGCATCTTTGGCGGCAGGGTTAGCGGAAATCCGGCGTATAAAATCTGTTGTGCATCGCAATATGGTCCCGAAGGTGCTTAAGGTAGACGAGGTTGCCTTGCGGGCAGGGACAAGAAGACCAGCGTTGCCGAGGGCTTGGGCGCCCCGCCACGCGCATTTCCACTGAGGCGTAGCAACGCTCGATTCTCTTGACGTACGCGCGCGTCCTGGAGCGAGGGTTCTTCGAGGATAAACAGTTCCATGACGATCGGGGCTAATCCGCGCAGGCGATTCGTTCTTGGCAATTGGAAAATGAATGTGACCGTGCACAAAGCACGGGTTCTTGCCGCGGCGCTTCGCGCTACGATAAATCGCGATGCTGCCGCCATTTTGGAGCGGTGCGATGCCGTCATCGCACCGCCACTGTTGGCGATACCAGCCGTCGCTCAGGAGATTGCCAGGTCGTGCATAGGCCTCGCCGGACAGAACATGTACTGCGAAGATAAGGGGCCGTTCACGGGGGAGGTGTCTGCACCACGCTTAAAGAACATCGAGTCTCTTACGTGCTCGTTGGCCATTCCGAGCGCTGCGATTTGTTCCATGAGGATGACGAGCTGATAAACCGCAAACTCAAAGCTGCTCTGCGTCACGGGCTGACGCCAGTCCTCTGCGTGGGTGAGCATGCGGTCGAACGCGACGCCGGCCGCTTGAGGTGGTGCTTGGTCAGCTCCAGCGCGCACTATACGATATCGATGGAAGTGCCCTCGCTCGAACGGTTGTTGTATACGAACCGGTATGGGCGGTAGGAACGGGGCGCACTGCGGAGCCGCAAGCGACCGAGTTGGTTCACGGTTCGATTAGGAGCGCTCTTGGTGACCGACTCGGCCGTAGAGCTGCGCAGGCGGTGAGGATCGTTTACGGTGGAAGAGTTACTCCCGCAAACGTGGTGGCGTTCCTGTTGCAGCCAGAAATCGACGGGTTGTTGGTCGGAGCGGCGAGCCTTGACCCTGATTCATTCATTCAAGTTGTGAAAGCCGCAGCCCTGCGCACTTGAGTTCGGATGAATTCAAAGGAGCGACAACCGCGGGATACTGTAAGATGCGTATCGACCGATTTTCTTTTGGTCGACTCGGATCGACGTACCACCCTTATCGACTTATGCACGGGACGCAGCAATAGGGAATTAGTCGAGGCGCTCGCGGCTCGTTATTTAGTAGGTACTTAAGACGTATGTTATCCAGCAAAACGTCACCACGCATAGTTACCTTAACCCTCAACCCAGCAATCGATCTAGCCTGCATCACGCATTCGGTCGTTCCGGTTCATAAGATACGGACAACGGCAGAGCAATACGACGCGGGTGGTGGGGGTAACAATATCGCCCGAGTGTTGCGTACACTGGGTACGGATGCACTCGCCATACTAATGGCCGGGGGTACTACGGGCCAATTCTTGCGAGAGTTGCTTGACGAGAAGGGCATAGAATACCTCATTATTCCGATCCTGGGCCGCACTCGGATTAGTCTCAACGTCCATGAGTCTTCCACAGGGCGCGAATTTCGCTTTGTTCCGGCGGGGCCGTTGGTTACCGAAGCCGAATGGCATGCACTACTGGAGGCACTGGAAAAGATCGAAAGCCAATGGCTCGTGGCCAGCGGTAGCTTGCCAGAAGGAGTGCCGGAGGACTTCTATGGGAGGTTGGCCAGACTTGCCGCCCGGCGTGGTATGCACTTCGTCTTAGACACTACCGGTGCTGCGCTGAAGCATGCGCTCGGCCAAGGTGTAACTCTCATCAAGCCGAGTCAAGGCGAACTGGAAAGCCTGCTGGGACGTACGATTAGAGATCGGCGCGAGCAAGAGGCAGCAGCGCTAACGCTGGTTCGCGCTGGCGCAGCCAAGTTTGTGGTTTTGTCACTCGGCGCCGAGGGTGCGATACTAGCTCGGGACAAAGGTGTCCTGAGACTTCCAGCTCCAAATGTGGTAGTGCGAAGCTCAGTCGGAGCCGGTGACAGCTTCACAGCGGGTATGATCCTTGGCTTGTCGCGCGGTGATGCACCTGAGGCCGCCTTCGCCCGTGGGATCGCGGCTGGAGCAGCGGCAGTCATGAATTATGGAACGGCCCACCCTTTGCCTGCGGATGTCGAAGCGCTTTACCAACAAATTGTTCTGCCCACTCCCTGACGTATCCTCTCTGCACAGCCGTGCGATTCTCTCAAAGTTCTCTTAGGTTCTGTTGAACGCAACAATCGAAGCGCGATATCTCTTAATCAAGAGAACTGCCGTCTTCAAAGCCCCACATTCTCTCATCACTAGGATTTTTGGCCCGCTGATCGTTAGGTTTCACCATCACAATCGACGTTCAGATCGTCGGGCCGGCGTAGATTTCCACAATCTTATTCGAGGGTGTTCATTCGGAACCGTTGCAAGTGCACTATGGGCTGTCGATAGGTTCAAGGACTGAGAGGAAGTGCATTCTCGTCGGCCATCCGAACGAGATAATGGTCCAGACGCTTCACCGATACTATCAACTCCTTCTGTTGAACGATGGAGCACAACCGCAGGAACCGCTTCACATAGCGATCGTAATCGCGATCGATAGCTCCAGGCGCCTTGAACACGTTAAGTGCGTCGTCCCATGGAACTAGACTCTTCAAGCTCAATTCGGCATAGCTGTTATAGATGGGGACCGCCGGATTGTGGAAGTGCAGGTACTGTGAGACGAAAGAATGGGGCGATTTTAATTTTTGAGTAACCGGTTCTAGCAAATTCAGTATGCGCCCATGCACATCAACAATCGCCCGTAGGTCTGCGGATTCGATGTCGCCCGAAAGAGACCCAATCCACTTGTCCAATTGGTTTCCGTGCCTAAGAAGATATTCCGCTACTTGAGATATCGAGCTTCCTTGGGTACCCCGAGTCTTTACCTGGCGCTCTATTTCAGTCTCGTAAGACCGCCCAATGATAAAAACCTTGGCGAACACAGAAGGACGTGACGAATTGTCGGGATTCTCTCGACAAAGTCGGTAAAGAGTCTCGTCTAGTAAGCTCCACTCGACATCGTATCGTGAACAGGCAGAGAGGTATTCCTTCTTGTTGAAAAAGATCCTTGGATTTCTGGGCAATTGACTTCCTCCCGTCAGATCAGAGAACTTAGAGCGCGTCGCGCAGGTTTTCAAGCGCCTCGGTTGTGATTAGTCAAAACCTAAGCCCGGACGTATTGATGATGCGGCCCGCCTAGGATTGGTGTCGCGACGATGCTGCCAACCGTCGCCGAACCTCGGAAGTTCGGGTCGTCTTTGCCCAACGAGCCGCCGCGCGGCCGCCCAAGGATCAAACGCGAGGTTCGTGATTTGATCGGAGAGATCAGCCGCGACAAACCGCTCCGTGTCGATACAGACGGTCTCTTTCGTTCGACGTTCGAACCGCTAAAGTTGTACAATCACGCGTCGGAACGGACAGCGCTGAACTAAGCGTCGGCCAAAGCCGCCTGGTCTTAACCACCGACTCCTTCGTGGTAAGCCCGCTCCGATTCCCCGGCGGCGACATCGGCTCGCTCGCCATAAACGGCACGATCAACGACATCGCAGTAGTTGGCGCGCAACCGCTCGCGCTCTCCGCCGCCTTCATTCTCGAAGAAGGATTTCCGAATCGCTGAACTGCGCCAACTCACCGATTCGATGGGCGACGCCGCGCGCGAGGCCGGCGTGCCAGTCATCGCAGCCGACACCAAAGTTGTCGAGCGTGGCAAGGGCGACCGGCTGTTCATTGCGACCAGCGGCATCGGTGTCATTCAAACCAATCTTGGCCTGGGACCACAGCGTGCACGTCCTGGAGACGCCGTTGTGGTGAGCGGTCCTATAGGAGATCACGGGATTGCCGTGATATCGACGCGCGAAGGACTCCGATTCGACGCCACTGTAGTCAGTGACTGCGCTCCGCTTCACGGACTGGTTGCGCTCATGCTCGCCAGCGGCGGCGCGATCCGATGCACGCGCGATGCGACGCGCGGCGGTGTCGCCAGCGTTATCAACGAATTGGCGAAATCCTCTGGCGTCGAAATAATCATCGACGAGCAGGCGGTACCGGTGCGCGACGCTGTCAGCGCTGCCTGCGAGATCCTCGGCCTCGATCCGATGTACGTAGCGTGCGAAGGCAGACTCGTTACGATCGTCGACGAGCCCGACACCGACAAGGTGCTCGACGCGATGCGCCGCCACCCGCTCGGAGCTGGCGCATGCAGGATCGGCACCGTCACAGCAAGCGGCGAGCCACGAGTCTTGCTTCGAATGGCATTCGGTCCGACTCGGCTACTTGACGTTCTCAAGGGCGAGCAGCTCCCGAGAATCTGCTGAAGCTTGTCCTCCTGACCTGTGTGTGGCGAATTACTGATTTTTCCCAGAATCAGCAATTCGCCACACACAGGCCTCTTTCCACTATACAGATGCAAAATCGTCCGTCGATCCGATCGAAGAAGGTTTCTCAACACCCTGCTAGAATTCGCTTCCCGCGGCCAGCCATAGTCGCTTGAGATCGGTTGGAAGTTGGCCCGCGACATGTCCTGCCACTCCCGTAGTCCCTGTCGAACTTCCCAAGGCATCCTGAAGCGCGCCAAAGACCGCGACGACTGCTCGCTCGGCCTCAACGTCGCCGTCGAGCGCAGCCATTCGCTCTACCTCGCCCAAGAACTGGCGCTCATGAACACGCCGGACCTGCCGATCAGGTCGCTCAAATGACATCCACAGCATTTTGAGTGATGCTGGGAGCTGTGCGGCGACTTTGGCGGCCTCGTTCGGAGTGAGTCGATCGCGCAACTCCTGAAAAACAGCAAAAATCAGAGTTTCAGCCCGGCGCTCGTCGCAGTCAGCGAGCGCGGCAACTTCGCGGACAAATGATTTCTCGTTCATGGTAACCTCCGTTGATTCGCTTGGCAGGTAATCAGCACCGCCCAAACAATCAGCATCACTTGTGCCAGGCGTTCCCGCCAACATGCAGATAAAACCTATGTCCGGGGGTTTCGAAGCCGCGGAAGATTGTGTCCTAAAGCACCAGCGAGACTACCGCCGACGCGCAAAGGAGACACTCCCGTCCAGCCGAGTTCAGATCGGGAGTTTGTTATAGATCGTACTTCGCGATCTTGGCGTAGAGCTTCTTGCGGGAGATCTTCAGCAGCGCGGCAGCCTGCACTTTATTGCCTTCAGTTGCCTCGAGCGCGCCGCGGATAAGGTCTCTCTCCGCATCGGCGAATGTGCCGACGGGATTTCTCCTCTCGGTGCGCGCGTGTTCGGGAGGGCGCGAACCAGAGATCGAGGGCGGCAGGTCCTGCAACCGGATCACCTGCGAACGGCTGAACGTAAACGCAGTTTCGATCGCGTTGGCAAGCTCGCGCACGTTGCCTGGCCACGAATACCGGCGCATCGCCTCGATAGCATCGTCTTCGACTCCTGTGACTGGAACTGCGCGCATCTGCCTGGTGTTGAAGAGCTCGATGAAGTGCTCGACCAGGAGCGGGACATCTTCAAGGCGATCTCTCAGCGGTGGTATCTGAATGACGCTCGCCTGAAGGCGGTAGTAGAGGTCTTCACGAAGCCGCCCCGCCTTCACCGCCTCCTGAGGATCGCGGTTGGTCGAGGCGATCAAGCGTACATCCACTGCAACCTCTTTGGTTGAGCCCACAGGACGCACCGTGCGCTCCTGGATCGCGCGCAGCAGCTTGCTCTGCGTATCAGCACTCATCTCGGTGACTTCGTCCAGGAGCAGAGTTCCACGGTCAGCCGCGCGGAACAGCCCCAGGTAATCGGCGTTTGCTCCGCTGAAAGCGCCCCGCTTGTATCCGAACATCTCGCTTTCGATAAGATCCTTCGGTACGGCCGCGCAGTTGAGCGCGACGAACGGTGCCGCCGGCTGCGGTCCACATTCATGAATCGCATGTGCTACGAGCTCCTTGCCCGTGCCGCTCTCGCCGACGATCAGAATCGTGCCGCGCGTGACAGCGGCCGCTTCCACGCGGTCGTACAGCTCCCGCATCGCCGCACTGGCGCCGACCAGCCCGTGGAACGAGCTACGAGAATGATTTGGAATCACTCTTGCCTCTCGTTCGAGTGCTGAGATTCGCGCTCCGGAGACGGCGGCCTTCGACCGAAAATAGGTATCTGCCAGTACGATCATTCGGATGTGACTCAGCTTGTCGAACGAAAGGTACGTCCTCGGCATGAGTGGCGGAAACGACGGAAACGCAGTGGCTGCGCTCTCTTCGAAAAGGTGCATCGAGACGATCAACTCCGCGAATGGCACCCCGCGTTCGGCGAGCTGTTCCCCGATTCGCGTGATATCGGCGGCAAACTGATCCATGTCTTTGTCGAGTAAGTCCTTCAACGTGGAATCGAGTTCACTGCCGAAGATCTCCATGAATTCCGTCTTCGGCAGCGCGCGATGGTCAGCAAAGTGCAGCACATAGAGCTGGTACCAGCGTTCAAGAACGTGGTTGCGCTGCTTTCGAATTGACTCCAGGACCGGACGCAGCTCGTCGAGTTCCGTGTCCCATAGCAGGTGAAAATAGCGCGGCCCCCCGCCGGGCAGAGAAGCAGAAGGCGGTGAGTTGGTGTCTGTACTCATTCCGGACTGGCTCGAAAGGCGCCAAGCGGGTTCAAAAACACCCTCGGCGCGGACAAATCTTCTCTAGCATAGGTCCACCCAAAACCCAAAATTGTGTGAATTTCAGCGGCTTTTGGCCGGAGGGATGGCGCTGGCATGCCTTAAGCATGGGCTGCTATGTGGCCAACACCTCAATCAATTGAAGTGAACACTGTCACGAAAAAAACACGCCTGTCGCCCACGTTGCTGCTTCTCTCTGCAGACGAAGCGTTGACGGGCCTCGTACGGGGGGTCGTCAGGCGCCCTTGGAAACTGGTTCGGCTTGGAGCGGACAAATTCATGACTCGCGAGATGCTCGCCCAGCCAAATGTGCGACTCGTGATAGTCGACGATCAGACAGTCGAAGAAAATGATCGCGGCTGGATGCTCGTGCAGATTCGCAAGCACTTCTCCGGTATCCCGTTGCTCTACGTTGCCGGCAGGCAAAGCGACGCCAACGAGAAACAGGCGCGGACGAACGGCGCTCAGTACTACGTTTCGAAGCCACTGTCGGTCGAGCGATTTGGACAGGTGGTGCGATCGTTTTTGCAGGCGCAGCAAGTCGACGGACCAACCACTCATCCAGCGGCGGAGAAATCCGAGATGAATGCAGGAAAATCGAGCGCTGGGAACGCGACACACATCGACGCGGGCATCCGCCGTCTTTCGGTGGAACTCAATCGCGAAGATTCAGAGCTGAGGTCTCGCGTGCTCGATGCGGCGCTCGCGGGCTTACGCCTGGCGCGTAATCCGGAGCTGCCCGAGCTCAAGCGTGATGCTGCGCGCATTTGGACGGCGATCGAACCAATCCTGTCCCATCATCTTGACGCTGAAGAGAACCAGCTACTGCCATGGTTGGAGCGGCAAGGCGATCTGTCGCCCGAAGCGGCGCGAAAGGTCCGCGCATACCACGACCGACTGCGAACGCTCATCGACGCGATGGCAAACGCGGGCGCGGATCGTCTCACCGATGCACAGGCGTGCGAGGTCGGACGAGCGTTAAGCGGCCTCGCCGTCAATCTAGACGATGCTATTGATGACGAGGAGCGCCGTCTTTTCCCGACGATTCGAAAGGCGCTCTTCGAGGTCGACCATCGCAGTTGAGACCGACTGGCGACCACGGCTGGTGCAGCGCTTCTTATTCCATACCAGCATCGTGTTTGCGCTGGTCCTCGCACTTGTTGCCTCCGCCGCGAGAACCGGAGCCGCATCCGCGCAGGACGTGATAGAGCCGAAATCGATTCCCGTCCGTCACCAGATCTCTGGGACGCGCTTCACCTATCAAGTAAGTGACAACGATACATCGGATTCGATCGCGGCACGTTCAGGAGAGCCCGAGCTGACGCTGTTCCCGGACGGCAGCGAACCAGATGCGGGTAGCACGATCACGATCGATA
>Ga0074046_10004266_pt1 | contig 11729 bp, 8 predicted proteins | sample BogForMeECP23OM3_FD_94441 | JGI IMG/M metagenome (GOLD analysis project Ga0074046, IMG submission 94441) | Bog forest soil microbial communities from Calvert Island, British Columbia, Canada - Bog Forest MetaG ECP23OM3 | ecosystem: Environmental > Terrestrial > Soil > Wetlands ...
AGCTGCGATGTGCTCCTAATGATTGGTACGGACTTTCCGTATCAGCAGTTCTATCCCAAAGAGGCGACCGTCGTTCAAATCGATCTTCGCGGCGAACAGCTCGGACGCCGTACCAAGCTTGACTTCGGCTTCGTTGGTGACACGAAAACCACGTTGCGGGCCCTTTTACCGAAGCTGCAGCAAAACCCATATGAAGCGCATTTGAAGAAATCGCTCGAACACTATCGCGAGGCGCGGAAGGGCCTGGACGAAGTGGCAACAGGAATTTCCGGCAAGAAACCGATCCATCCTCAATATGTAGCGCGCCTACTCGACCAACTCGCAGCCGAGGATGCGGTCTTCACCTGCGACGTAGGAACTCCAACGATCTGGGCCGCCCGATATCTGACCATGAACGGCAAACGGAGGATTATCGGTTCTTTCAACCACGGATCCATGGCCAACGCTCTGCCTCAAGCTATCGGCGCGCAGGTCAGTTATCCGGGCCGACAGGTGGTCTCGATGTCGGGCGATGGCGGCCTGGCGATGCTCATGGGGGACCTGCTCACACTTCGCCAACACCAATTGCCGGTGAAGATAGTCGTCTTCAAGAACGAGTCCCTGGCGTTTGTCGAACTGGAAATGAAGGCGGCGGGCATCCTGGACTTCAGCACAGACCTGCACAACCCGGACTTCACGAAAATTGCCGAGGGTGCGGGTCTGCTCGGACTAAGAGCCGAAACTCCAGACCAGGTAGAACCCATGCTCGCGCGGGCTCTTAAATATGATGGTCCCGCACTTATTGAGATTCCCGTTTCCCGCCAGGAACTGTCCATGCCTCCAACAATCACCTACGAAGAGGCCGAGGGCTTCAGCCTCTTCATGACCAAAGCAGTTCTCAGCGGTCGTGGCGACGAGATCATCGATCTCGCGAAGGTTAACTTGTTTCGCTAAGCGCCTGAAAGCAAAGGCAAAAGTATCCAGATGACTACGAAACCGAAAAGGAAGGGAGCTTTACGAAAATGGCCACAGCACAACCCAACATGCCAATAGGTCGGTCGGATATTCCTCGCGGAATGGATCTTCTCAATCGGCAAGGTCTGAACAAAGGCACAGCCTTTACCGAGGACGAGCGCACAGAATTTGGACTGCACGGGCTTCTTCCGCCGCATGTCGAAACCCTTGACGAGCAAGTCGTGCGCGCTTATGGGGCTTACCAGAGAAAAGATGACGATTTGGAGCGGCACATCTACCTACGCGCTCTGCAGGACACGAACGAGGTCCTCTTCTACAGACTTCTTCTCGACCACATCGAAGAAATGACGCCGATCGTTTACACACCAACAGTTGCGTTGGCATGTGAGCAATTCAGCCACATCTATCGACGTCCCCGTGGACTATTCATCTCTTATCCGCTCCGGGATTCTATCGCCCAGTTGCTTCGGAATCGCCCGAATCAGGACGTTGATGTAATTGTCGTGACTGACGGCGAGCGCATTCTGGGCATCGGTGACCAGGGCGCAGGTGGACTCGGCATTCCAATCGGCAAACTTTCCTTGTACACACTGATTGGTGGCATTCGTCCGGAACGAACACTGCCGATCATGTTGGATGTGGGGACCAACAACCCAGAGCGATTGAACGATCCTGAGTACCTTGGATGGCGTCATGAACGAATCACTGGGCAAGCTTACTTCGACTTCGTCGATCAGTTTGTGCAGGCGGTGAAACAGGAGCTTCCTGCAACCTGCCTGCAGTGGGAAGACTTCGCAACTCCGCATGCCCGGCCCATTCTCCAGCGCTATCGCGACCAATTACTCACCTTCAATGATGACATCCAGGGCACCGCGGCCGTCGCTCTCGGAGCCATCTTGGGCGCAGTCAAGGTGACTGGAAAGAGCTTAAAGGAGCAACAGATTGTCATGCTCGGCGCGGGTTCCGCCGGCATTGGCGTTGCTGATGGATTGCGTGCGGCAATGAAAGGAGAAGGTCTATCCGAGGAGCAGGCGCATAGCCGCTTCTGGGTCATCGACAAAGATGGCCTTTTGCACTCAGGCCGAAAGGACCTTACTCCTGAACAGAGCGTTTATGCCCAGCCGGAGAGCCGCATTTCCGGGTGGCCTCGAACTTCCAACGGACATATCGGTCTTGCCGACGTAATTGGAAGGATCAATGCAACCATTCTGATTGGTCTCTCCACGGTTGGGGGCGCCTTTTCCGAACCGATTGTTCGTGAAATGGCGCGTAAGGTCGAGCGCCCCATCATCTTCCCGCTCTCGAATCCTACTTCCAGATCGGAAGCGAACGCCGAGAATTTGATTCGCTGGACCGAGGGACGCGCACTGGTAGCCACGGGTTCGCCTTTTGCCGCGGTCAGCTATGGTGGGCGGAAGATTCAAATTGCGCAGTGCAACAACATTTACATCTTCCCTGCCATGGGACTTGGTGTTGTCTCCTCCGGTGCTCTTCGTGTTACGGAACCGATGATGCTGGCAGCGGCCAGGACCCTCGCCGGGAATTCGCCGACCCTCAAGGATCCTTCCGCATCCTTGCTTCCACCGCTGACAGAACTCAGGAGAGTGGCAGCGGAGATCGCGTTTGCGGTCGGCATCGAGGCACAGAAAGATGGCGTCGCCCCAAAGATCAGTGAAGACGAACTTCATCAGCGAGTGCTGAAAACGCAGTGGACGCCCACTTACCCCGCGTTGGCATAGCAAACGCGAAAGAGAACTGAGCCTTTCGGGACGAGCGTGCAGCCGCGCTGCCTCATTTGAGGCGTGCCAGGCCCACGATGTCTCGAAGCAGATTAAATCGCGCAGATGAGTTAGCTAGACGAGCAAAACATTTGGAGACAAACGTGCTCTCCGTTCAGCGTGCAGCGAGTTCAAATGCAACGAAAGAGGGGTTAACATGTTAAGTAATGCGACCCTGGTATATTCTGTCGGCGATGTGACAACGCGAAGTGTGGCCACGCCGCACCGCGTAATCACCTTCTGGCAGACCATGATCGGGAAGAAGGTCGTAATGGCGGTCACTGGAGTCGTGCTTGTGGGCTTCGTGATCGCCCACATGTTGGGCAATCTTAAGATATTTTCGGGTCCGGACGAGATCAACGCCTACTCACGATTCCTGCGGGAAGTAGGTACACCTGCGCTTGCCTATGGACAGCTGCTCTGGGTTGTGCGAATCGTCCTGCTCACATGTGTGGCCCTTCACATCACCGCCGCAGTCCAACTCAGCCGGATGAGCTGGGCCGCGCGACCAGTTGGATATAAGGTCAAGCGCAATCTCGAGACGACCTTCGCAGGACGCATGATGCGCTGGGGTGGGGTGCTGCTGGTTGCCTTCCTCATTTTCCACCTTCTTCACCTGACTGCAGGTGCAGTTGGGTTCCATGCCGGCCAGTTCAGACATCTCGCCGCTTACCAGAACGTGATGGCAGCTTTCGCCGTCTGGCCCGTTGCACTCTTTTACATCGTGGCGATGGGTGCGCTTTGCGTGCATCTGGACCATGGAATCTGGAGCATGCTGCAAACCCTCGGCTGGAATACTGCCCGAAGCGAAAGGATGCTTCGGACTGCTTCACGAGCCATAGCGATCGTGGTGTTCGTTGGATTCAGCTCAGTTCCGGTTTCGGTACTGGCAGGCTGGGTGCACTAATTGCTGATTGCATTAGTTAAGGGGAAGACAAATGCTGGAAACAAGGACACCCTTAGGTCCAATTGAGCAGAAGTGGGACAAGTGCCGCTACGAGATGAAGCTGGTGAATCCAGCGAATCGCCGCAAACACTCGATCATCGTAGTGGGCGCAGGGTTGGCAGGGGCGGCCGCCGCCGCTACTCTCGGCCGACAAGGCTACCACGTCCACTGCGTTTCCTATCACGATACCCCACGCCGGGCGCACTCTATCGCAGCCCAGGGAGGCATTAACGCCGCCAAGAACTACCGCAACGACGGCGACAGCGTTTTGCGCCTGTTCAAGGACACGGTCAAGGGGGGCGATTTTCGCGCCCGTGAAGCCAACGTGTATCGTCTGGCGGAAGTCAGCGGCAACATTATCGACCAGTGCGTGGCTCAAGGCGTGCCGTTTGCAAGGGAGTATGGAGGACTCCTAGATAATCGGTCTTTTGGCGGCGTGCAAGTCGAACGAACCTTCTACGCGAGAGGCCAGACTGGACAGCAGCTGTTACTCGGTGCTTACCAGGCCCTCGAAGAGCAGATAGCCACCGGAAGCGTCACGATGCATTTCCGGAGTGAACTGCTTGACGTAGTCGTTGTCAATGGCAGAGCGCGCGGCATAGTGACGCGCGACCTGGTAACTGGTCAAACAGACGGTCACGCTGCCGACGTGGTTGTGCTCGCAACGGGAGGGTATTCCAACGTTTTCTACCTCTCGACTAACGCCAAAGCGTGTAACTGTACCGCCATATGGCGAGCTCATCGCCGTGGTGCCCTTTTTGGAAATCCGTGTTTCACCCAGATTCATCCGACGTGTATCCCATTGAGCAATGAATATCAGTCCAAATTAACGCTGATGTCTGAATCGCTGCGGAATGATGGTCGGATATGGGTGCCTAAGAAAAAGAGTGACACCCGCGCTCCAAATGATATTCCGGAAAATGAGCGCGACTACTATCTTGAGAACCGTTACCCAAGCTTTGGCAATCTTGTGCCTCGCGACGTCGCATCGCGAAATGCGAAAGAAGTATGCGATGAAGGTCGCGGGGTCGGTCCGCACGGGCAGGGTGTCTACCTGGATTTTGCGGATGCTATTCACCGGCTCGGGCTGGAAACAGTTCGCGAGAAGTATGGCAACCTGTTCGATATCTATCAAAGGATTACTGGAGAAGATGCCTATAAGGTACCAATGCGGATCTATCCCGCTCCCCACTACACGATGGGCGGACTGTGGGTTGACTATCACCTGATGTCAACCATCCCCGGGCTTTTTGTTGGGGGCGAAGCAAACTTCTCCGACCACGGCGCAAACCGGCTCGGCGCCAGCGCTCTCATGCAAGGTCTCGCCGACGGCTACTTCATCCTGCCGGCTACTGTGCCCGATTACCTTGCTTCCACCAAATTGGAGCCCGTGAACACGTCCGACAGCGCGTTCAAGTCGACCAAAGCCGAGGTGAACGACCGTATTAACAAGCTGCTTGCGATCAAAGGGAAACGCAGTCCCGATTCGTTCCATAAAGAGCTCGGAAAGATTGTTTGGGATGACTGTGGCATGGCCCGTTCCGAAGAAGGATTGCGCAAGGCGCTCGCTCGAATTCCGGAATTACGTGAGGAGTTCTGGCGCAACCTTCGTATCGTCGGCACCGGCGAAGAGCTCAACCAGAGTCTCGAGAAGGCGAACCGCATTTCCGACTTCCTCGAACTCGCCGAACTCATGTGCACCGACGCATTACACCGCACAGAGTCGTGCGGAGGCCATTTCCGCGTGGAAAGCCAAACACCGGAAGGTGAGGCAAAGCGCGACGACGCGAATTTCGCTTACACAGCTGCCTGGGAATGGAAAGGTTCAGGCCAGGCGCCCGCACTTCACAAAGAACCGCTCACCTTCGAATACGTCCCGCTTTCACAAAGGAGTTACAAGTAGCCATGAATCTCACGCTCAGGGTTTGGCGACAGCAAAGCGCCAATGCACCAGGCCGCTTCATCAGCTATCAGGCGAAGGACGTCACACCCGACACGTCATTCCTGGAGATGCTCGACGCCCTCAATGAGGAGCTGATCAACCGGCAAGAGCCTCCCATTGCCTTCGACCACGATTGTCGCGAGGGTATTTGCGGCGCGTGCGGCTTCCTGATTAACGGTGTAGCGCACGGAGGTCAGCGCGGCACCACGGTTTGCCAACTCTCGATGCGCTTTTTCAAGGATGGCGAGACGTTAACGCTGGAACCATGGCGCGCCCGGGCCTTCCCGGTCATTCGTGATCTGATGGTCAATCGGTCAGCGTTTGACCGAATCATTCAGGCGGGAGGTTTCATCAGCGCAGCGGCGGGAAGCGCTCCGGATGCGAATGTAACCCTGATTCCAAAAGAGGAGGCAGACACGGCGATGGACGCAGCCGCATGCATTGGGTGCGGGGCCTGCGTCGCGGCCTGCCCGAATGCGTCAGCCATGCTTTTCACCTCGGCCAAAATAACTCACTTGAACTCGCTCCCACAGGGTCGACCGCAGCGCGATCAGAGGACCCTCAGCATGGTGGTCGCGATGAGAAACGAACTCTTTGGCAGCTGCACGAATCATGGGGAATGCGAAGCGGTATGTCCCAAACAAATACCTCTGGAGTTCATCGGGAAGATGAACCGCGATCTGATTCGAGAGCTCTGGCACAAGCACCGGGAGCCACTGGTCATTCCCAGTGTTGTGCAACTGCCATCGGCGGAGGACTCTCACGAGCAATTTCATGAGGACGTTCACCCACAACTTCAAGAGGATGCTCACCAACATCTTCACGAAGAGGCTCGGGCACATGCGGAAGCGGAGTTCCCCGGGCGCGCTGGGGGGCGCCAGTGAGGTCCTGAATATGGCGGGTAAGAAGCATGGCGGACGGCATCTGCGAGTGCTGGACACGCAGTGGACACCTGCTTACCCGTCGTTCGTCTGGGCAGAGATGTAGGAGGAAACACGCTGTGATGTACCCATTTTTGAATGTGCGGTCAGCGACTCTGGCGAGAACCGCCCGCGTCATTGCTGGATTCGCTCTTCTTCTGATGAGCGGCTCCGCTTGGGCACAAACAGTGCACGAAAACCTGTCCGCTTGTCCGAGCGGGTCAGCGAAGCCCCCGCTAATGACTTATGACGAGAATGCTCAATACCTTGGAAACCCCGACTGTCAAACCAGATTTTTGGATGCCATCCAGTTTATTCCGCTCGGTCAAAATGAGAGCTACTACCTGTCTTTTGGCTTCTGGATTCGGGAACGCGGCGAATACGTCAGCAACCCTAACTTCTCCGACAACCCTCCCGGAAATGCGTATCTGATGCAGCGCTATTTCCTGCACATGGACCTTCACTTAGGTGAACGTTTCCGCTTCTTCGGTGAACTTGCAAGCAGCCTTTTGAACGGCAGGAACGGAGGGCCACGACCGGGGCTGGACGAAGAAAAGATGTACGTGCACCAGGGTTTCTTCGACCTCGGTCTTTGGACCTCGGGTCGCGACAGCCTGACGTTACGAGCGGGGCGACAGGAGATTGCGCTCGGATCACAGAATCTCGTTTCGACTCGCGATGGCCGAAATATCCGGCGCAGCCTCGATGGAGCCCGCCTTACATGGGTCAAACGAGACTGGACCGTTGATCTGCTTGCCGTCAGACCAACCTTGGAGAATACGGGGTATTTCAACGATCCACCCAATCATGCCAGCAGTTTCTGGGCAGCGTATGCAGTCCACCCATTTCGCTTTCTGCCGCGGGGAAACATCGACCTCTACTATATGGGACTTGATAACAAGAGCGTGCCCTTCAATGGAAAAGGGACGGGCCGAGAACAACGGGAGACAATCGGCACACGACTGTGGGGAACCACCGACCACTGGGATTATAACGACGAGTTCACCTTCCAATGGGGCTGGTTCCGCTCAGGCGACATTCGCGCCTGGGCCGTTTCGACGGAGCACGGCTATCGTATTGACCAAGTTCCTCTAGCCCCGAGGTTTGGTCTTCGAGCTGTGGCCTTCAGCGGTGATCAGAATCCAGCAAGCCACAATGTGGGCACATTTAACTCGATCTACGAGAAAGGCCCTTATTTCAGCTATGCGGAACTGTTCGCCAGGCGCAACTTGGTCGTGTTGCAACCATCAGCAGACCTCAAACTCAGCAAATCCGTCTCGCTCCTGTTTAACCCAGCCTTTTTCTGGCGGGAGAGCACGAGCGACGGTTTATACAGCGTAGGCAACGCCGTGATCGTTTCGGGCCTGAAGAGTGACGCGCGATATATCGCCACGCAGGCCTCCGCGCAACTGCAGTGGCGAATGACTCGCCACCTGAGCTGGTTCTCGGAGTACGGCCACTTCTTTCCAGGCGAATTCCTAAAACAGGCTACGCCCGGCCGCAACCTTAATTATTGGACAGGGTGGCTCGATATCAGGTATTGAGACCGAATCGATCGATTTTGTTTTGGAAGAGGGAAAGATGGGAGTCTCAAGCACAGCTATAGGCAACGTAACGCAGGCTGCCCCGCCCAGCGGGTCCGTCGCAACGCCAAGCAGACGCCCGGAAGCAACTCCTGCGACTTCTATGTGGAAGGCGCTAGCGCCTGTCGCGATAGCTATCGTCCTCGCTTTGTTCCCCGTTCCTTCCGGTCTAGCTCCCCATGCGTGGTATTTCTTTTCTATCTTTGCAGGCGTAATCGTCGGCCTCGTTCTCGAACCATTGCCCGGCGCCGCGGTCGCGGTGATTGGCATAACTGCGGTCACAGTGCTCGGACGTCTTGTGCTGTTCAGTCCACAAGAGCTGTTACATCCGGGTTTCCATCCCGCAGGTACTGCTCTCACCTGGGCCCTTTCAGGATATAGCAATTCGACAGTGTGGCTCATATTCGGAGCGTTCATACTCGCGCTTGGCTACAACAAGACTGGACTGGGCCACCGCATTGCTCTTGTCATCATCAAACGCATGGGCAAGAGCACTCTGTTGCTGGGCTACGGTATCGCTTTGGCCGATGCAATTTTGGCCCCGTTCATACCGTCCCCCACTGCGCGGAGCGGAGGGATCATCTACCCGATAGCGAACGATCTGGCCCTTGATTACGGATCCAAGCCAAATGACGTGACTTCTCGCCGAGTGGGGTCCTATCTCATGTGGGTCGCCATTATGACCACATGCGCAACAAGTTCGCTGTTTCTCACCGGAGCCTCTTTTAATTTGCTTGCTGCTGGATTTGTCGAAAAGCTTGCGCACATTGAGTTGCGATGGACGGACTGGTTTATCACGGCTGCGCCTGCAATCATCCCGCTTCTGATTCTCGTCCCCGTTCTGACTTATTGGCTCTATCCGCCAGAAGTCAAACGCAACAGCGAGGTTTCGAGTTGGGCAGCGGCGCAACTCGAGAAGATCGGGCCACTCACACGACCTGAAATGATCCTGGCGGGAGTCGTTGTCCTCTCGCTTGTGCTGTGGGTTGCAGGAGGCGTCTACGTCGGTGCTGCCACGGTCGCATCCATTGCGGTCTCCCTGATGTTGATCACCCGGGTGCTGACCTGGAATGACATCGCGGAGCATAAGCGTGCGTGGACTACATTCCTCTGGCTTGGCGCCCTGATTGCGCTTTGTGACGGGCTGAACCGCGTCGGATTCGTGAAGTGGTTTGCTGACGGCATTGCAACCCACATGCGGGGTTTTCCGCCCCATCTCGCAATGATCATTCTGCTCGCCCTATTTTTCGTGGCCCATTATGTATTCGCCAGCGTGGATGCGTACACGACTGCGCTGCTCCCAGTGTTTCTGTTGACCGGCGCTGCTATTCCGGGAATTCCTGTAAAGGAATTCGCCCTATTGCTATGCATGGAATTGGGAATAATGGGTGTGATAACGCCCTTCGCGGATGCGGCCAGCCCGATCTATGCCAATAGCGGTTACCTGCCGGCCAAAGACTACTGGCGTCTGGGAACGATTTTCGGAGCGATCTTTCTCGTCTTGTTCCTTGGCATCGGCGTCCCCTGGGCATCCCTGCTTTGGGGCAAGTAAAGATTCTTTAAGGAAGGTGACTACCATTATGCGTACCATCACGACTAACGAGTTCCGTATCGAGGAGGACGCTTTTGGAGACGTCCAAGTTCCGGCCGAGCACTTGTGGGGTGCCCAGACCCAACGCTCGCATGTCAATTTTCCAATTGGCGTCGAGCGGTTTCGCTGGGGACGGCCGGTCATTCGAGCCCTCGGTATTCTGAAGAAAGGTGCCGCCTTGGCCAACGGAGAATTGGGCCAGCTTCCTAAGGAAAAAGTCGATTTGATTGTGCGAGCCGCACAGGAGGTGATCGACGGTCGTTGGGACGATGAGTTTCCCTTGGTCGTGTTTCAGACCGGTTCTGGCACGCAGACGAACATGAACGCCAATGAGGTGATCGCCAATCGTGCGATCCAGCTTGCAGGCGGTGTAGTCGGCTCAAAGACGCCAATTCACCCCAATGACGATGTGAATCATAGTCAGTCCTCGAACGACACCTTTCCCACGACTATGCACATTGCCACCGTCGAGACGGTCGAGAATAAGTTGCTTCCTGCTGTCAGCCGCCTGCGCGACGTGCTCGACGGGAAATCGCAACAGTATCGCAATGTGGTCATGGCGGGACGGACGCACCTTCAGGACGCGACGCCGCTTACGCTTGGCCAATTGATCTCCGGCTGGGTGGCGCAGATCGACCAGGCTCTCAATGGCATTCGCCAATCTCTCCCCGGGATTTACGCACTTGCAATCGGTGGCACCGCAGTCGGCACGGGACTCAATGCTGATCCCCGCTTCGGCGAAGTAGCTGCCCGGCGGATCGCTGAAGAAACCGGTCAGCCATTTATTTCAGCTGCCAACAAGTTTGCGGCCCTCTCGGCGCACGACGGTATGGTCAGCGTGAGCGGAGCACTTCGCACGCTTGCCGGGGCATTGATGAAGATCGGGAACGACGTGCGTTGGTATGCCTGTGGTCCGCGTACCGGGATCGGCGAACTCAAAATTCCTGAAAACGAACCCGGCTCCTCCATCATGCCGGGAAAGATAAATCCCACTCAGTGCGAGGCTCTAACGATGGTCGCGGTTCAAGTGTTCGGCAACGATCACGCCGTGGCGTTTGCAGGTTCCCAAGGCAATTTCCAGCTGAATGTATATAAAACGGTCATGCTGCACAACGTCCTGACGTCGATCCAACTCCTCGCCGACGCCACCCGCTCGTTCTGCGAACGTTGCGCCGCCGGGATCGAGCCGAATGCAAAACGCATCAAGCAGCACCTCGACAATTCTCTGATGCTGGTGACGGCTCTCAATCCGCACATTGGATATGAGAAGGCGGCGAAAATCTCACTGACCGCATATCACGAAGATCTCAGCTTACGTGAGGCTGCGTTGAAGCTCGGGTTCCTCACCGGAGAACAGTTCGATTCATGGGTGCGCCCAGACGAGATGACCCATCCGCTCGTACGCGAGTTGTGAGTGAAGGATGGAAGGTGGATCTTTGAGGCCGGAGTGAAATGTCCGAGTACCTAAAACTGCTCTTCCATGTCTTGCGTACCGGTGCCGCAATCTCGTTTCTCCTGCTGTCCACCAGAACTATTCTGGCCCAGACAGCGCCTGTTTCATCCGACCATCCATGGCATGGGCACGGAGAACAAACAATCGAAACTGACGCGAGGGCTCTTGTTGCAGCCAGGTTCCGCGTAGATCCGGACAAGACTTACTCCTTGGCGGAGCTCATCGATTTGGCGGAATCGCACAATCCTGAAACACGCGTCGCCTGGGAGCGCGCTCGCGCCCAGGCAGCGGCTCTCGGTGTCGCACAGAGCGAACTCTATCCCACTTTAGCGGCGGCCGCACTCTCTGGGGTCACTCGCTCCCAGGCCTACCTGGTGGATCGTTTCTATCGGCAAACCATCGGGGATTTTCAGGTGGCCTTAAATCTCAATTACAACATTTTCGATTTCGGCGCACGATCGGGTCGCATCTCCGCCGCGAGCGCGGAGGTCCTCGCGGCAAACTTTTCGTTTAACGATACCCACCGCAATATCATTTACCAGGTCGAACAGGCCTACTACCA
>Ga0074046_10004268_pt1 | contig 11727 bp, 7 predicted proteins | sample BogForMeECP23OM3_FD_94441 | JGI IMG/M metagenome (GOLD analysis project Ga0074046, IMG submission 94441) | Bog forest soil microbial communities from Calvert Island, British Columbia, Canada - Bog Forest MetaG ECP23OM3 | ecosystem: Environmental > Terrestrial > Soil > Wetlands ...
AACTAGCCAGTATACCGACCAAGTTTGTCGGTTCTCGTAAAGGCCAGCGGGTAACGCAGAGTTAGGCGTAGCTTGCCTTACTCTGCGGTTCTTAACATGACGGCCTTAACTTATAATATCCGATGGCGAAAAGCGGCGGCGTAATGCCGCTGGGCGCGGCATAACTCCGCGCTACCGAACTCCTGGAGACCACTTCCAGGTTCGCGAGGGCCTTCCGAATACGTTTGCCGTCGGCCGCGCGCCCGGGAAGCGCCGGCACTTCTAAACGGTCTCTCTGGTAGGCAGGGGGCAAGGGTCATAGTCGCCCTAATATGAGGGGGTGCACCCATGACGCTGGGAGAAACAGGCTCGAGATTCGGGGTCGCAGAACGGATCCCCGAACCCCGCTTGCTGAAAGCGAGGGCTGAATCCTCAGATTGGGAAGGCGGCGGCGCTTTCTTCTTTCAGAATTCACAATTCACCATTTGCCATCCCAACGCCAACCCCGCCTGCAGATTTTCCTTGACTTTTCCCAATGATGTGATAGCCTAGGAATACCAGTCGTCGGGGCTAGAGGGGAAATGGTGAATTGTGAATTGTGAAAAGGAGGCGATTCCGCTGCGTGAGTCCAAACAGGGCAGGTAAGCCCGGGACGAAGCCAGGCGAAGCCATGGGGATCAACCACTTTATATTCAATGGAATACGCTTGGAACCTGAAACGCGAAGCCACGGCGACCAACATCCATTGCTTCAATCGTTTACGGCCGTCTTAACCCGGTTTTCTCGAAAGTCGCTACCGACGCGACGGCTCTATATTGCCGATTCGGGCGGTTGGGATGGAGAGGCAAAGGCTAGAGCAGATAGCCACGTGAATTCGAGGGCGGGCTCGGGTGGTGCATGTCTACCGATGTGGTATAACGGAGAAAATTAACGGGGAATTTAATTACCTTTTATGGCTGTGGATAACGGAAAGGCGGTATGGCAAACAAAGGAGTTATCGCAAGGAGTGTCCGTTTTCGGGCGTTTTCGGGGTACAAAATCGTACCGAATTTTACCACTTTTTGCCGAGAACGTGCACCGAACGGGCCCGAAGGCGGACTTAAAGGCCCTTAAGAGCGGGTCTTTCGGGACCGTTTTTATTAAAACGTGTCAAGTCTCGCGGTCCGTGTCAAGCAGAAACCGGCTGCTGCCGTGCGCCTCTGGAGATCGAGAGAACCGACGATTTGCCCTGGAGGGGCCGAGCTTTTGAGAGCGCGTTGGCTCCCCGTAGGGGGAGCACGCCGTTGGCGGCAGGCAGTCGACACGAAGGCGGTCCGGCAAGATCGGGAGGCGTGCGCTTGGCGTGAAGGATCCGATCGAGGTCATGTAGGCCAATCTGTTGATTCTAAGGATGTTGTTAGCGGAATCGCTCAGCCGGAGAAGCTACGGCATGTTGATTTAACAGGACTTACTGGCCACGCTTCCGACGCGCGTCGGACCACCTCTTCGTGCTTTGCAGGGCGGCCGAAACGTGGCGATGGCAATCTTCTGATTCCGCAGGGGTTGTTGGCCAAGTTGCTGAAGAGAGCGGAAGAAGCTCTATTCAATCTAAAGGAGTTGCTAACTGTGTTTCTACCCAATCTGGAGCGCACATTTGAAAACGAGTCTCGTTTAGAGGCCCCTTTTTCGTGCAGAATCGCGCCAAATTCCGCCATTTTGCGACAGAAACGTGCAGATAATGGCAGAAAAATCGACGTTCTTCGCGACCCGTTTCAATGAGAACGAGCTTCGCCTGGGGGCGTGGGCGTCTCGCCCGCTCTTGCCCTCAGCCGTAAATGAGGCTGCCAGTGGATCGGGTCCAGCCGAGAAAGGAAGAGAGGGGGGCGGGCGGGACGCCCGCGCTCCAGGAGTGGGTCAATTCGGTGTTGTAGCGGCGAGTTTACGTTGCCGAGTGGCGCGTAAAGCCGCCGCCATATCAACATTGATGAGCGATGCGCGCCTAGCTGCATTGTGATACCATGGTCGGACGTTAAGGAGGTAGTGACATTCCATCCCTAGAGAGTCCAAACGGCAAGCTGCGAACCATTCCACTGGGAGGCCTGGGTGAGTTCGGCATGAACATGATGGCGGTCGAGTATGGCGGCCACATCATCGTCATCGACTGCGGTCTCATGTTTCCCGACGCCGAACTGCTGGGCGTGGACGTGGTGATTCCGGACATCACTTATCTGCGCGAGAACCGCGAGCGGGTCCGCGCCATCATCCTGACGCACGCCCACGAGGACCACATCGGCGCCCTGCCCTACGTGCTGGACGAGATCGACGCTCCTGTTTACGGTGCGCCGTTCACGCTGGCGCTCGTTCGCGGCAAGCTGAAGGAGCACGAACTGACTGACCTGGTGGAGTTGCGCGAGATGCTGCCCAGCCAGCCGTTCGACGTAGGCCCGTTCCACGTGGAGCTGATCCACCTCACGCACAGCATCATCGACTCGGGCGGGCTGGCCATCACCACTCCCGTCGGCACCATGATCCACACGGGCGACTTCAAGTTCGACCCCACGCCTACCGACGGACGGGTGAGCGACTTGCACACCTTGGCCGACTATGGCCGCAAAGGTGTGCTGGCCCTCTTCTCCGATTCCACCAACTCCGAGCGGCCGGGCATGACGCCCTCCGAGCGGGGCGTGCGCGAGCGGTTCGCCGAGATCATGGCCGAGGCCAAGGGGCGGGTGCTGATTTCCTGCTTCGCCACTTCGCTGCATCGCATGCAGATCGTGTCCGACCTGGCCGCCGAGCATGGCCGCAAGGTCTGCTTCGTGGGCCGCAGCATGTTCCAGAATTCCGAGATCGCCATCCAAATGGGACGCCTCCGCATCCCCCCGGGCGTGCTGATCCAGCCCCAGGACGTGCGCCGCCTGCCGCGCAACCAGGTGGTGGTGTTGTTGACCGGCAGCCAGGGTGAACCGATGTCCGCGCTGGCGCGCGTCGCCGTGAATGGCCACCGCTGGATCAGCGTCGAACCCGGCGACGAGGTGGTGGTCTCCGCCCGCGTCATCCCCGGCAACGAGAAGCCGATCTTCCGCATGATCGATCACCTTTATCGCCGCGGCGCCCACGTCCATTACCACGACGGAGCCCAGCCGCCGGTGCACGTCTCCGGTCACGGCAGCGCGGAAGAGATGAAGCTGATGCTCAACCTGATCCGGCCCCAATACTTCGTGCCCATCCACGGCGAGTATCGACAACTCTATCGCCACATCGAGCTGGCGCGCGAAGTCGCCGCGGTTTCGAAGGAGTGCTTCCTGATGGAGAGCGGCGACGTGCTGGAGTTCGACGAGCGCGGCGCGCGGCGGGGCGAGCGCGTAAGTGTGGGCCGCATCTGCATCGATGTCGGGACCCTCGACGAAGTGGGCGACGTCATCCTCAAGGAGCGGCGCCACATTTCCGAGGACGGCATCGTGATTCCCATCCTCGCCATCAACGAGCACACCGGTCAGCTTCAAGCGCCGCCGGAAATCGTCTCCCGCGGCTTCGTGCCCCTGGAGGAAGCGACAGACCTGGTGGAAAGCGCGCGCGAGGTGATTCTGAAAACCATCGCCAAGTCGAACCCCGAGGAAATGGGCGACTGGGGCGTGATCAAGGAAAAAATCCGCACCGCGCTGCGCAAGCACTTTGATCAGGAGACGGGCAAGCGTCCCATGGTGTTGCCGGTGATCCTGGAGGTTTAGCGCCACGGGCATGGTGAATTATGAATGACAAGGTCGGGCCGGCAGAATAGTGGCGCTTGGGTGATGTACCGCAAGCAACTGGCCGCGTGCAATTGATTATGGTGAACGGATGAAGCTCTCCTTGGCGATGAGGCTGTTCCGATCGGCTTGCCTCATGTTAGCGTTTTCGATGATCGGCGCGCCTAGCGTGTCGAGCCAGATCGGCTCCAGACCGGCAGGAGCCCGAGGGGAAGAGACTCCTCTCGCCACCACGCTTCGCAGGGCGAGGCAGGCGCAAGCCGCCGGTCATGTAGCGCAAGCTAAGATGTTGTATCTGGATGCCATTCAGATCGCCCGCCAGTCGGGTGATGCTGGCCATCAGGAAGCGAACATTCTCATTCAAATGGCTTCGGTCAGCGAGCCCGAGGAAGCCATCGAGGGGATCAAGCGTGCCGTGACCCTTGATGAAAAGGCGCTCGGACCCAACAACGCAGCGGTGGCCCGAGATCTCAGCTCCCTGGCTCTGTTCTGCCAACCACAAGAAGGGTGTGCGGATGCCGAGAAGTATCATCAGCAAGCACTCGAAATTGCGGAAAAGTTGCCGCCGAAAGACTGCTGGGCGCGCATTAGCGTACTCCACAACGCGGCCGATTTTTACCGCCGGCAAAAGAACTACCCGGAAGCCGAGAAGTTGCTGCGAGAGGCCATCGAGGTTGTTGATAGCTCGCCCGTCCGGCACCAACCCGACGTCATGGGTGTACGGAGTTCGCTTGCTTCACTCTATCAAGAGGAAGGGCGGTTTGACGAAGCCGAGGAGTTCCTTCGCAGCGACGTGCCATCTGGCAAGGACCGGAACATCAGTCGCAGCAATTTGGACGTTTCGCGCGCCGTGAACGAAGAGAAGCCGGCGCAGCAATGCCAGGAACAGGGAAAGCTCGACGAGGCGGAAGTCCATTACAAAAGCGCGCTTGCGGTTTTCGAGAAGGCCGACCGGCGCGACGCGCCGGGGCTTGTGTCCATGGACCTTAACCTCCTTGGCCAACTTCATAGGCTTCAGGGCCGTGATTCCGAGGCAGAGCAGTGTTTTCTGCGCTCGCTGGAAATTCGCGAGAAAGCTGCCGCCGGCCGCGCGGAGCTCGCGCGCCTTCTCGGTTATGACTTCGAGTTGCTGAACCTTTACCGGGACCAGGGACGCCTCAGCGAGATGGAGCCCATCTACCAGCGCGCGGTGGCCATTCAGGAAGCCACCCTTGATCCCCTCGATAACGAAGTCAGTAACACGCTCATGGCGCTAGCGCGGGTCTATGGGGAAGAACACAAGTACGATGATGCCGTGCCAGTATACCAGCGCGGGTTACATATCAAGGAAACTAACCTTGGGTTGAACAGCCCTAATCTTGCCTTCTTCTTGGACGAATATGCGGGGCTGCTGCAGAAGTCGGGCAGGGCAGATGAAGCGGCCAGCGCGCGGGCTAGTGCGGAGCAGATTCGCAATCGCAAGGCAGAAGGGAAACGATGATCAACCGCTGGTGGTTACTGGCGTTGTGTGGCGTTCTCGACGCGATACTAGCGCTGCTAAACCTTTCTATGCAGGACCCGGATGGTTCGCTGACTTGGCGTATATTCGTGCCGATGAGCACGGGTATGCTGATGTGTAGGCTCGCAGTGGCGGCAGGAGCTTGCACCATCGCCGCCGGCATTTGGAGATCCAGAGAGGGCAAGTCCTGGCTTCTGGTGCTGAATGGCCTTGCTTTTAGCGCCTACGGACTGATCCCCATGATTTTTTCGACACGTCCACTTAGCTTTCGTCTTTTCGCGTTCCTGCTCGTGGTGATGGCAATGAGCATCGGTATTCTGGAGCTGGCAACCGCGCGAACCCTGCGGCGTCATGTTGCGGACAAATGGTTTCTCCGCTTGACTGGCGCGGCCTCGGTTGGTTTTGCTTTGGCGTTTTTTGCTTTAGGGGTTCGCTGGATCAAACTGGAACCAGGGTCGCACTCAGTCTTCCTTTGGCTGGGCTCTTACTTTGGGTTCAGCGCCATCTGCATGCTGGGGCTGGCCCTGCGCCTACACAGCCGGGGTCTTTCCCAATCCGGCCAGTGGGAAGCTTTACCACCATTAGGGAATCCAAAATACGTACATTAGTCAGGCAGCGGTTGCGGTGGGAACCGCAAGCTCTTGTCTTTGCTCTTAACCTTCGACCGTCGACCGTCAACTGTCTTCTGAGGAAAGCTGATGCCCCTTTACCAAGCGATCGTCCTTGCTATCGTTCAAGGCCTCACCGAGTTCCTGCCGATTTCCAGCACGGCCCACTTGACGCTTTTTCCCTGGTTTCTTCACTGGGAGGACCCGGGACTCACTTTCGACGTGGCGCTGCACGCGGGCACGCTGGTCGCCGTGCTGCTCTACTTCTGGCGAATGTGGGTGGACATGATCGCGGCGGCGGCCGGCTTCGGCGACCGCAATGATCCCAAGGTGAGCGAGCACCGCCGGCTCTTCTGGCTGCTCGTGGTCGGCACCATCCCCGCCGGCATTGTGGGCTTCCTGTTTGAAAAATCTGCCGAGACGAAATTCCGCGACCCGATGGTGATCGGCACGGCCCTCATCGTGGTCGGGCTGCTCATGTGGGCCGCGGATCGAACGGGAGACCGCAGCATGACGCTCGACCGTGTCGGTTGGGGTGAAACGATCCTGGTGGGGCTTTCCCAGGCGATTGCTGTGATCCCAGGCGTCTCACGCTCGGGAATCACCATGACGGCGGGGCTTTTCCGCGGCATGACGCGCGAGACGGCGGCGCGGTTCTCCTTCCTGCTCTCCACGCCCATCATCGCCGGTGCGGTGCTCAAGAAGGGCCTGGAAGTTCACCATGAGGGTATGCCGCCGGACATGAAACTGCCGTTCCTGGTCGGCATCATCGTCTCGGGTATCGTCGGATACCTGGTCATCGCCTGGCTCATTCGGTTTCTTTCGCACCGCAGCTTCAAGGTTTTTGTGGTTTACCGGATCGTCTTGGGCGTGATAGTATTGACAGCGGGATGGGGATTGCTGCGCCACGGCTAAAAGATGAAGGGTAAAGGGTGCACGGCTAAAGTGTAAAGGTTGAAGGGTAAAGGGTAAACGAAGAAGTGACGGGCCGGCTAGCGAAGAGTAGCTAGTTGCGGCGACTTTTCGGTTGCCATGTCTGCCACTCCACGCCACTCGTCACGGCACTTCTTCGTTTACCCTTTACCCCTTAACCTTTACCCTTTCCCATTAGCCGTCACCCTTCACCCTTTGTTCCGCCGGTTCGGTCCAATGAAAGGACCATGCCCATGGGTAGCGCTTCCTCGTCGCCTGCCAAGACTCGGGACACGTCTTTGCGGTTCCCTGATCCCAGGCCGCGTCTCTTCGACCCGCGACGCTTGTCGGAGCTTCTCGGCTTTCTGATCGGCGTTCTTGGCCTTTTGATCGCCCTGAGCCTCGCTTCTTATCATCCCCTGGACGTGTCCTTCAACACTGCCGCCCCCTCTTCGCCACCTCCTTCGAACTGGATCGGAGTGGTCGGCGCTTACACGGCGGACGCGCTCTTTCAGGTATTGGGGTGGGTGGCGTGGCTGATGCCGGTGGTGCTCTTTGTTATCGCGGTACAGATGCTTCGGGCGCGCCCGTGGCATGCACCATGGACCAAGCTGACCGGTACCGTGATGCTGTGCGGCTCGCTCACCACTCTCCTGGAGTTTGTTCCCTCCACTCCACAGGTGGCGGGCTTCGTTCGCGGTAGCGGACTGGCTGGTTACCTGCTGGCGGCCGGGCTCGTGCACATGTTCAACCGCACTGGATCGGTGATTGTGGCCGGGGCGGTCTTCCTAACTTCGCTGTTCTTGGTCACTCGTTTTTCTTTCTCGGCGGCGGGAGAATTCCTCAACGCGCATTTCGTGGGGGTTCTCGGCGCGCGCTGGGCCGTCTGGCGCGAGGCTCGCCGGCGCGAGCGGCTTCGACGCGAGGTGGAGCGAAGCAAGGTCGCCGGCAAACAGCCGGTGCAGCAACGCACTGGGCCACCACCGGCCGCCGTGGTCCCGAAGGGCCCCGTGCCGGACGTGCTGCTGAAGGGTAAGGGCGTCACTTCGCCAGCCACGCCGGTACTCACGTCGATAGTCACGCCGCCGGCGACTGCCGTCAGCGCCGAACCGTCGGCCGCAAACGAGGCTCCGCCGGCCATCGCCTCGCCCGTTGCGCCCCCGATCGTTCGGAATCAGGGCCTCGATCGCGGTCCCGAGGCGGTCCCGCTTGGCGGGATCAGCGCGTCTCGGTCCCGGGCCGCGGCGAGATCGGCCAAGATTGTGGGCCGAGGCGCTCAGGCCTACAAGTTGCCGAGCCCCACGCTGCTGCGGGAGCCGGACGGTGAGCAAGGGATCGACGAGCAGGAACTACAAGAGCGCGCCACGCGGCTGGTGCAAAAATTCGCCGAGTTCGGCGTAACCGGCGCAGTGACGCAGATTCATCCCGGACCCGTCGTCACCACCTTTGAGTTCAAGCCCGAGGCCGGCATCAAGTACAGCCGCATTACCAATCTGGTGGACGACTTGTGCCTGGCGATGAAGGCCGAGTCGATCCTGATCGAACGAATCGCGGGCAAATCCACGGTCGGCATCGAGGTTCCCAACCTCCATCGCGAGATCATCCACCTGCGCGAGATCGTGGAGTCGAGCGAGTTCGCAAGCGCGCCCACCAAACTCACCATCAGCCTGGGCAAGGACATTACCGGCAAGGTCAGGATAGGGGACCTAGCCCAGATGCCCCACTTGCTTATCGCCGGCTCGACGGGCTCGGGCAAGAGTGTGGCCATCAATTCCTTGATCGTCTCCATCCTTTATAAATCGACGCCCGACGAAGTGAAGATGATCCTGATCGACCCCAAGCGGCTCGAGTTGAACCTCTACGATGCCATTCCCCATCTCTTCACGCCCATCGTGACCGAGCCCAAACAGGCCGCCAATGTGCTGCGGCGCGCCACCGTGGAAATGGAAGAACGTTTGAAGAAGCTCGCGGAGCACGGGGTACGCAACATCGAGCAGTACAACAGGATCTTCGAGCCGGAGGCGACGCTCGACCTCTTTGGCTCCGACGGCGAGCTCGAAGGCCCGCTGCCGTATCTGGTGATCGTCATCGATGAACTGGCGGACCTGATGATGGTGGAGCCGCAGAACGTGGAGGAATCGATCACCCGCCTGGCGCAGATGGCGCGCGCCGTGGGCATCCACCTCATCCTGGCCACCCAGCGGCCATCGGTGGACGTCATCACCGGACTCATCAAAGCTAACCTGCCTTCCCGCATCTCCTTCCGCGTGGCCTCGAAGGTGGACTCCCGCACCATTCTCGATGCCAACGGCGCTGAAGCCCTGCTCGGCCGCGGCGACATGCTGTTTATGCCCCCGGCCAGCGCTCGCCTGGTGCGGCTACACGGACCGCTGGTGACCGAGAAGGAGATCAACAAGGTCGTCGACTGGTGGAAGTCGCAAAGCCAGCCGCAATACAACGAAGAGTTCCTGAAGCCTTTCAAGGACGGCAAGGATGCCGAGGCCGAAGCCGGGGACGCGGAGGAAGACGACGCGGCCGATCTCGACGAGGTTTACGAGGATGCGGTGCGCCTGGTAGTGGAATCCGGCAAGGCGTCCACCTCTCTCTTGCAGCGGCGGCTGAGACTAGGCTATGGACGTGCCGCCCGCCTGCTCGACCTGATGCAGCGCGACGGCATCATCAGCGCGCCCGACGGAGCCAAGCCGCGCGAGGTCCTCAAGCGTCCCGACTGGCTGGCCGAGGTCGACGAGCCGTTGCGGTAGCCTGCCGCAGTGGGGATGGCCGCGCTCGTCTCTGATTCCGGAGCCAGAAGTCAGAATGAAAACGAAGACTGTCTTCCTCTAATCAAGCGACGCGGGCATGACTCAGCCACTCAACTCACTCGCCACTTCTTAAGCAAGGGCGTGGTAAGCTATGATTTCCGGTTACGCCAGCGTCGACGCTGGGCGCATTGGACGAAACTCCGCAGCGCTGTAGCACGTCAAACAGGAACGCGCTGCGAGCGGGCTTCCGTTGGAACCGGCGTCGGCGTGGCACGCGCCCAAGGGGCCCCAAGAGGCCTCAAGAGGATTGGCAAGATGGTGTTTTCAAGAGTGCTGAATCACAATTGGCTGGAAAGCAGGTGCTGGCTGCCGACGGTACCGGTGGCAGCCTGCCTTGCCTTGCTCCCGGCCTGCGGGGGCAAGAACAAGGAAGTTGCGGCGGCGCCCCCGCAGCAGATGGCGATGACCGTGCCAGTGACGGTGGGGACCGCCACTCAGAAGACGGTTCCAGTGGAGGTCCGCGCCATCGGGACGGTGGAAGCGTATTCCACCGTCACGGTGAAGTCCCAGATCGACGGTGCGCTGGAGAAGGCCTACTTTACTCAGGGGCAGGACGTGAAGAAGGGCCAACTCCTCTACACCATTGACCGCAGCCCGTTCGAAGTCGCTCTCCATCAGTTGGAAGCCAACCTGGCGCGCGATTCCGCCCAGGCCCAGAATGCCCGAGTTCAATCCGAGCGCTACGCGACGCTGGAGCAGGAAGGCGTGGTCTCCAAGGACCAGTACGATACCTTCCGGACCAATGCCGCGGCGCTGGACGCAACCGTGCGCGCCGATCAAGCAGCGATCGAGAGCGCCAAGATCAACCTGGGTTACTGCTCGATCTATTCTCCCATGGAAGGCCGGACAGGAAGCCTGCTGGTGCAGCCCGGCAACCTGGTGAAGAACAACGATACGAGCCTGGTGGTGATCAACCAGATTGTTCCCATCTACGTCGACTTCTCGGTGCCCGAGAAATACCTGGCGCAGATCAGAAGCTATGGAGCGCACAGCCGGTTGCGCGTCGCCGCCACGATTCCGGGGCAGGAGAATCGACCCCTGGAAGGAGTGCTCGACTTCATCAACAATACGGTGGACAGCAGCACCGGGACGATCATGCTGAAGGGAACGTTCGCGAACGAAGAGAAGCGCTTGTGGCCGGGGCAATTCGTCAACGTGGTTCTGGATCTCGGTGCGTTAACCAACGCCACCGTGGTTCCGTCCCAGGCTGTCCAGACCGGACAAAGCGGCCAGTACGTTTTTGTTTTGAAAACTGACAACAGCGTGGAGATGCGGCCCGTGGTGAGCGGCGAGACCATCGAAGGGCAGACGGTGATCGAGAAGGGGATTACGCCGGGCGCCGTGGTGGTCACCGACGGCCAGCTCATGTTGTTTCCGGGGGTCAAGGTCCTTATCAGGGATTCCTCACCAGCCAAACCAGCGAGTCAGCCATGAACATCGCAGAAATCTTCATCCGGCGGCCCGTCATGACCACGCTGGTCACGGCGGCAATCCTCGTCTTCGGCATCATCGCCTATCGTCAGTTGCCGGTGAGCGATCTGCCAAACGTCGATTACCCGACGATCCAGGTGTCCGCGGCGCTTCCCGGAGCCAACCCGGACACGATGGCCTCCGCGGTGGCGACGCCTCTCGAGCGGCAGTTCTCCACCATCGCGGGTCTGGATTCGATGACCTCGGTCAACACCCAGGGCTTCAGCTCGATCACGCTACAGTTCACCTTAAGCCGCAACATCGACGCCGCGGCGCTGGACGTTCAAGCCGCCATCGCGGCGGTCCAGGGGCAGCTTCCCACGGATATGCCCAGCCCTCCCACCTATCAGAAGGTGAATCCGGCCGATCAGCCGATCATGTACATGTCGGTGAGCTCGGCCACCCTTCCCCTCTCCACCGTAGACCACTACGCAGACACCGTAATGGCAGAGCGTATCTCCACGGTGAGTGGCGTGGCGCAGGTGCAGGTGTTTGGCGAGCAGAAATACGCGGTGCGGGCTCAGCTTGACCCCAAAGCTCTTGCTGCTCGTGGCATCGGCATTGACGAGGTAACGTCCGCCATTCAGACCGCCAACGTCAACCTCCCGACCGGGCTCCTTACCGGCGCGACCAAGGCCTTCTCCGTGCAGGCCAACGGTCAGCTCCTGGACTCAGCAGCCTATCGTCCGATGATTGTGGCTTATCGCGGCGGC
>Ga0074046_10004269_pt1 | contig 11727 bp, 11 predicted proteins | sample BogForMeECP23OM3_FD_94441 | JGI IMG/M metagenome (GOLD analysis project Ga0074046, IMG submission 94441) | Bog forest soil microbial communities from Calvert Island, British Columbia, Canada - Bog Forest MetaG ECP23OM3 | ecosystem: Environmental > Terrestrial > Soil > Wetlands ...
AGCGTCGGTCGCTATCCACCTCCCCATGGGATCTTATGTGAGGTCGCCCTCCGTGACGCCCAACTCTCGCGTCGGCGACCTCACATAACCCTCCAGATTCTCGTTTAAGCGGACCCGAACATTCTCTATCCTCTCATTGATGATCAGCGTCTTCGACCTGTTCAAGATCGGAATCGGCCCGTCCTCATCGCACACCGTCGGTCCGATGAAAGCGGCGCACGCCTTCGCCGAAGGGCTCGCGCGGTCGGGCGCAATCGGACGCATCGAGACGGTCGGGGTCACCCTCTATGGCTCGCTCGCCTTCACCGGACGCGGCCACGCGACGGACAAGGCGGTCGTCCTGGGTCTCAGCGGCCTCCAGCCGGAGACGGTCGATCCGGACGCCGTGGACAGGCTCGCCGCGTCGGTGCGCGAGAACCGGCGTCTCCTCCTCGCAGGACGCCGCCCGATCGCCTTCGACCCGGAGCGCAATATCGTCTTCGACGTGGTCAACCCGCCGCCGCGCCATCCCAATACGCTCCGCCTCGTCGCCTGGGACGCCCAAGGCGCGCCGGTCGCGGACGAGACCTGGCTGTCGATCGGCGGCGGGTTCGTCGTCCGCGACGGCGACGCGACGGTCGCTGCGGAGGAGGACGGGCGCGCTCCCTATCCGTTCCGTTCGAGCGCCGAGCTTTTGGCGCTCGGGCGGAAGACGGGGCTCTCGATCGCCGACCTCCAGGGCGCCAATGAGGCCGCGCTGCGCCCGGCCGAGGCGGTCGAAGGCCACGTTGGGAAAATTCTCGCCGCCATGTTCGGCTGCATCGAGCGGGGTCTCGCGCATTCGGGGCCTCTGCCCGGGGGCTTGAGCGTCGAGCGGCGCGCGCAGGCGATCCACGCGCGCCTTATCGAGAACGCCCACCGCAACGCGCGTCCGGCGCACGAGATCATGGATTACGTCTGCGTCTATGCGCTCGCGGTCAACGAGGAGAACGCAGCGGGCGGACGCGTCGTGACCGCGCCGACCAACGGCGCGGCCGGCGTCGTCCCGGCGGTGCTGCGCTACTACCGCGACCATTGCGAGGGCGCGACCGCCAAAGGGTTGTCGGATTTCCTGATGACGGCGACGGCGGTCGGCGGCCTTTTCAAGCTCAACGCCTCGATTTCAGGGGCCGAGGTCGGCTGCCAGGGGGAGGTCGGCGTCGCCTCGTCGATGGCCGCGGCGGGCCTCTCAGCCGCGCTCGGCGGGTCGAACGGCCAGATCGAGAACGCCGCCGAGATCGCGATGGAGCATCACCTCGGCATGACCTGCGATCCGGTCGCCGGGCTCGTCCAGATTCCCTGCATCGAGCGCAACGCCTTCGGCGCCGTCAAGGCGATCGCCGCCGCATCGCTCGCCCTCCATGGCGACGGGCGGCACCGCGTGTCGCTCGACAGCGTGATTGCGACCATGCGCCAGACGGGCGCCGACATGCAGTCGAAATACAAGGAGACGTCTCTCGGGGGGCTCGCGGTCAATTTCGTCGAGTGCTGACGGCCGGCGACCTCACCAGGTCGAGAAATGCGCCTCGACCTTGGCCAAAAACTTCTTCCGGCGCTCCGGCTTGGTGTGGTTCATGTCGTAATGGGCGAGATAATCGCAGCGCGCGCCGGGGGCGCAGATGCCGCGCAACGAGCGCGTCAAGAAGCGCCGCGGCGGGTCGCCCATCAGGATGGTCAGCACGCGGCTGCCGCCATAGGTGCACACGACCCCGAGCCGCTTGATGTTGGTGAGGGTCGGGACGTAGTCGCCGTTCTCCTTGAGGCTGAAGCTGACGCCGGGCACGAAAACCCTGTCGACGAAGCCCTTGAGGATTGCCGGAAAGCCCATGTTCCAGACCGGAAAGGCGAAGACGAGCGCTTCGGCGGCGAGCAGCCGGTCGACGTAGGGCCCGACGTTGCGGCGGTTGACCTTGACGTCATGGTACTCGATCCGCTCCTCGCGGCCCATGACCGGGTCGAATTTTTCCGCGTACAGGTCGCAGTCGTCGACGTTGTGGCCGCGGGCCTTCAGCGTCCGCACGATCATATTGTGGAGACCGCCCGAAAAGCTCGTCTCGACCGGATGGGCGTAGAGGACGAGGATGCGCATCGCGCGCTCAGACCTGCGCGGCGAGCGCGCGCGCCTCGAGCCCGGGGAACAAAAAATTCTTGCCGGCCGAATAGTCGAAGGCGGGGTCCTCCCAGGCGATCATCTTGCCCGGATTGAGAAGCCCCTGCGGATCGGTCTCGCGCTTGAAGGCGAGTTGGGTCGCGTCGGTCTGCTTCATGCCGCCCTCCTCGAGCGTATAGCGGTGCGGGTTGAACACCATCGCGCCCATCGCTTCGTGCTCGTTCATGATCTCCTGAAGCCGCTCCTCTGTCGAGAAGCGCACCATCGGCAGACCGGCGAAGCCGACGCGGCCGTTGAAGCGGATGATCTCCAGGTGGCCGAGCACCTCGTCGCGGAATATTTCATGGATGCGGCTGATCAGGGAAAGCCCTCTGTCCTCGGGATAGCGGATTTGGAGATATGTGATTGCCGGGTCGACCCTCAACGCACGCAAGGTCGTGTGGTTCCAGGCGAGCTCGTAATTCGGCGGCAGGCCGGTAAGGGTGTCTTTGGCGGCGCGGCTCGAGACGAACAGGATTCCCGCGCCCCTGACCGGCCGGGTGAAGGCTTCGAGCGCGTCGAGCGCATGCGGCGCCACCATGGCGAGCACGACGCTCTTGCCCTCGGGGATGATCGCGCGGTGGCGAAGGAAATAGCGGCTCGGCGCCGGCGCGGCGACCACGGTCACAAGCTTCTTGAGAATGCCGTCCTGCTGGCCGAGCGCGTAGCCATAGGCCGCGGCGGCGTCGAACGAATCGAAGCCGACGATGACGTCGACCCAGTCATAGGCGGCGGTCAGGGGCGCCTCGACCTCCGTGATGACGCCGTTGGTGCCGTAGGCGTGGACCGCCTTGTGGAGATCGGCGCCGGTCAGCTCCAGCGTGCGCGGCTCGCTCTCCATCGTCATGACGCGCAGGCGAAGGACGTTGCCGAAGTCGCGCAAGCCCCCCCACGTGATCGAGCCGACCCCGCCCGAGCCGCCGGCGATGAAGCCGCCGATCGACGCGGTCGCCCGCGTGGACGGGAACATCCGCAGCTCCTGTCCCGACGCCGCCGCGGCCTTGTCGATATCGATGAGCAGCGCGCCGGGCTCGGCGACGACCCGTCCGGGAGAGATGTCGAGAATTGTGTTCATCTCGATCAGGTTCAAGAGAACCCCGCCGGTCAGCGGCATCGCCTGGCCATAGTTGCCCGTTCCGGCGCCGCGCGGCGTCACGGGGACGCCGAGCTTATGGGCCGCGGCAAGAACCGTCGCGACTTCCGCTTCGCTCCGCGGGCTGACGACGAGGTCCGCCGTCACGTGCTCGAGCTCCCGCTTCAGCACGGGCGAATACCAGTAGAAGTCGCGGCTCTTCTGCTTCACCAGGACCGGATTGTCCTCGCACTTGATCGCCCCGATCAGGGCGCGGAAGGCGGCGATGTCGTAAGTCTTGGTCACGAGGCAATCCCCAGGGCTTCCAGTTCGGCGTAGTCGGGCGGAGGCGGCGGCCGGCGGCCGGCGCGCAGCACGACGCGGTCGGCCTGCGGTCGGGCGAAGAGCTGGGTGAACTCGCGCGCGTCGGTCAGGATCAGGTCCGCCGGCGCGCCGGGCCGGACGCCGTCGAGCCCGAGCCCCATCGCCTTCGCCGGCGCTTCGCGAACGGCCGGCGCCCACCGCGCAAAGGGATAATCGAGATGGAGGACGCGCACGCCTTCGCGCCAGACTTCGAGCATGTCGAGATCGCCATAGGCGTAGAACGGGTCGCGCACGTTGTCGCTCGCGATCATCACGTTGACGCCCGCGTCGCTGAGTTCGTGCAGCGCCGTCACGCCGCGCCAGCGCGGCGTGCGCCCGGCTTGCCGGTCCTGAAGGAAGAGATTGCACATCGGCAGCGAAACCACGCTGAGGCCGGCGCGGGCGCAAAGCTCGACGGCGCGCTTGTGTTCGTCGTCCGGCTGGACGGCGAGCGAGCAGCAATGGCCGACGAGGATGCGGCCGGGAAAACGGCGCCCGAGCGCCGTCTCGGCGATGACGCTGAGCGACCGCGCCTCCGGGTCCGCGGATTCGTCGACGTGGAAGTCGAGGTCCCAGCCCTTGCGCTCGGCGAGCGCGAACAAGGCGTTCAGTCCCTCGCTGAGCTCCGGGACCATGAAGGTGACGGCGCCGAGCACGCCGGTTCCGTGGGCGTCCAGCATCGCCACGACGTCCGCCATGTGCGTCTCGTCGAGAGCGGATTCGATCTTGAAGAGCGGGGCGGCCTGAAGCTCGATGCGGCGCTTCCAGCGATCACGCGTTTCGGAAAGCACAGGCCAGCTGATGCGCGTCTGCGGTCCGATGCTGTCGATGTGGGTGCGGATGGCGGAGGTTCCGTGCGCAAAGGCCGTGCGCAGGCAGAAGTCCATGCGCGCCGCGACATCCGCCGCCGTCCAGTTGGCGGCGCGGTCCCGGGCGACCGTGTCGAGCGCGCCCATGAAATCGCCGGTCGGGTTCGGCGCCCGGGGCCAGATGTGGGCCTTGTCGAGATGGGTGTGCGCGTCGACGAAGGTCGGCAGCGCAATGCGGCCCGCAAGGTCGATGCGCGGCGCGTCGGCGGCCGGCGCCGCTACGGCGGCCGCCACGTCTGCGAAGCGGCCGTCGTCGATCAGCAGATCGACGAGGACGAAGCCGTCGCGGTCGACGGACTCTGCGGCGAAGGGAACGTGGGCGGCAAGCATCCGCGCGCCTGCGAGGGCGAAACGGCCCGCGGACGGGATGGCGGGAATCACAAATCGCGGCTCCGGGCGCTGTCGTGCCACCGGCGCAGCATGAAGTACGAGAGGCTGGTCGTAAGCAGGAAGATCGCGACGCCGGTGATCGAGATGAGGACGAGGGCTGCGAACATGCGCGGGATGTTCAGCCGGTATCCGGACTCGACGATCCGGAAAGCGAGGCCGGCGCCTTGTCCCGCCGAGCCGGCGGCGATCTCCGCAACGATCGCGCCGATCAGCGCCAGCCCGCCGCCGATGCGCAGCCCGCCGAGAAAGTAGGGCAGGGCGGCCGGGATTCGGAGCCACAAGAGCTGCCGCCACGACGAGGCGCGATACATCTGAAACAGGTCGAGCAGGTTATGGTCGACGGAGGACAGGCCGAGCGAGGTGTTTGCGAGGATCGGAAAGAAGGCGACGAGGAAGGCGACGACCAGCACCGCCGTCCCCGGGCTCAGATAGACGAGCAGGAGCGGCGCGATCGCCACGACCGGAGTCACCTGCAGGATCACGGTGAACGGGAAGAACGTGTACTCGAGCGGCCGCCACTGCGCGAACAGCAGCGCCAGCAGCGCTCCGCCGACCGTCGCGGCGATAAGCGCCTCAAACGTGATCGACAGCGTGACTTCGAGCGACCGGAACAGAGTTCCCCAGTCCTTGACCAGCGTCTTGGCGATCAGGCTCGGCGCCGGAAGGATGACCGGCGGGATGTCGTTGATGCGGACGATCGCTTCCCAAAGGAAGAGCGCCACGACGAACGCCAACGTCGGCAGAATGGTGCGGACCGCTCTGTCCCTGCTCATCCGACGCGCTTCTGACCCGGTTCGGCGCTCATGGCGCTGTGCAGCGCGCGCGACGTCTCCCGGCAGAGTTCGGCGTACGCGTGCCCGAGGCGATAGTCCTCGTTGCGCGGCCGCGGCGCGGGCACGTTGACCTCGGCGACGACGCGCCCGGGGCGTGGCGCCATCACGACGATGCGGTCGGAGAGGTAGACGCTTTCGAACACCGAGTGGGTGACGAAGACGACGGTCGCGTCCAGTTCGCACTTGAGCGCGACCAGGTCGTCATTGAGCTTGGTGCGGGTGATCTCGTCGAGGGCGGCGAAGGGCTCGTCCATCAAGAGCAGCGCCGGGCGCGTCACGAGGGCGCGCGCGATGGAGACGCGCATCTTCATGCCGCCCGACAGTTCGCGCGGATAGGCGCAATCGAAGCCGGAGAGTCCGACCTTCGCCAGCGCTTCCTCGACCTTCGGCCGCGCCGTCTTGCGCGACTGCCCGCCGAGACGCAAAGGCAGCCAGACGTTGTCGAACACGTTGGCCCAGGGCATCAGCGTCGGCTCCTGAAACACGAAGCCGAGGTCGTGGCTGGTCGAGAGCCAGTTGATGTAGCCGAGGCTCGGATTCGTCAGACCGGCCAGGAGCCTCAGAATCGTCGACTTGCCGCAGCCCGACGGGCCGAGCAGCGACAGGAATTCGCCGCGCCGGATCTCGAGATCGACGCTTCTCAGCGCCTCGACGCGGTTGGAAAAGGACTTGCCGACCTTCTCCAGGCGGGCGAGCAGCTCCCGCGGCGCGATGGGCGACGTCGGGACGTCGCCAGGCCCGCTGGCGATTGCACGCGTTGCATGCATGGGCGAGGGCATCGTGCTCAGCTTTCCCGGCTCACTTGCCGGCTCACTTGGGCCTCAGGTCGAGACCCACGCCCTTGTTCACGAACTCCAAAGTGTAGGCCTTCTTGTAGTCCAGCCCCGCCTTGACGACACCCGCCTTGACCATCTCATCATAGAACGACTTGACGCGCTCGTCGGTCATCGCGCCGACGCCGTGCTTCAACGTGTCGCCCGAGTCGACGAGCCCGTACTCCTTCATCTTGGCGATCGAGAAGGCGATCTGCTCGTCCGTCATCTCCGGGTTGTCTCTCTTGATCCGCTCGTTCGCCTTGGTGTTGTCGCCGTAGAGGTAGTGGTACCAGCCGATGGTCGAGGCGTCGACGAAGCGCTGCACGACGTCCTTGCGCTTCTCGATCACGTCGGCGCGCGTCTCGATCGTCGTGGCGTAGGTGCCGTAGCCGTGGTCGGCGAACAAAAAGATGTTGGGCTTGAAATGGCCCTCCCGCTCGACCGCGAAGGGTTCGGACGTGACGTAGCCCTGCTGGATCGAGTGCGTGTCGGCGATGAAGGGCGCCGGGTTGAAAGTGTAGGGCTTCACGTTCTCTTCCTTGAAGCCGTAGGACGTCTCCATCCAGCGGTAGAAGGAGGCGAGGCCCTCCTTGCCGATGAAGGCCGTAGCCTGCGGCAGGTCTTCCCATTTGTCGAGGCCGACGCCCGGATGCGACATCACCATCTGCGGGTCTTTCTGGAAATGCGCCGCCACCACCACGATCCCCAGATCCTGGTCGACCGCGTCGAAGGCGAGCAGAAGGTTACCGCCCATGTAGAAGTCGAGCTTTCCAGCCGCCAGAAGAAGGCCGTTGTTCGCCTGCGGGCCGCCGGGCACGATGGTCACGTCGAGGCCGTACTTCTCGTAGGTGCCATCGACCAGGGCTTGGTAGTATCCGCCATGCTCGGCCTCGGCGAGCCAATTGGTGCCGAAGGAAACCTTGTCCGCGGCGTTCGCCGTCGTTGCAAGGATCAAGGAAGCAAAGAGAAATGCGCCGGTTCGCTTCATTAAGCTGTTCTCCCGAAGGCCCAGACTGGCCCGAGTGTTGCAAACCCGGCGCCAACAGTCTCAACTGGCGGGGATAAGGGCGCCCAGTTCGAAGGCTAAGTCTATGCGAGGATTGAACCCGAAAACAATCCATCCGCCCTTCGCGAATTACGCGCATGGGCTTGAAGTCGAGGCCGGGGCGCGCCTCATCTTCTGCTCCGGCCAGCTCGGCGTCGCGCCGGACGGCGCCATCCCGCCCGACGTTGAGGGGCAGGCGCGCCTGTGCTTCCGCGCGATCGAAGCCATTCTTGCGGAGGGGGGAATGGCGCTCTCGGACCTCGTCCGGCTCAACGCCTATGTCAGCGGGCGCGAGCACCTGCAGGGCTACATGCGCATACGGGACGAGTTCGTCGGGACGCCTGCGCCCGCTTCGACGCTCATGATCGTCCAGGGGTTCGCGCGTCCGGAATTTGTGGTCGAAATCGAAGCGGTCGCCGCTCGCAAGCCGGGAGTCTAGGCATGTTGCCGACCAAGTTTTGGGCAGAGATGAAGTGGACCGATTTCTTGGCGGCGGACATGACGAAAGTTGTGGCGGTGCTGCCCGTCGCGGCGATCGAACAGCATGGTCCGCATCTTCCCGTCGGGGTCGACATGTTTCTCAACGAGGGTTACCTCAAGCGCGCCGTCGAGCGGGTTCCCGACGATTTGCCCGGGCTGTTCCTGCCCGTCCAGGCCATCGGCAAGTCGAACGAGCATATCCAGTATCCCGGCACGCTGACGTTCTCGATGGAGACGATCACCCGCGCCTGGACCGAAATCGGCGAGAGCGTAGCGCGAACCGGCTGCCGCAAGCTCGTTTTCATGAACTCGCACGGCGGCAACGTCGCCGTGCTGGCGGCGGTGGTGCGCGAACTGAGGGTGCGCTTCGGCATGCTGGCGGTCCACGCCGCCTGGCACACCCTTGGCTATCCGGAGGGCCTGTTTTCGACCGAAGAGCGGGCGCACGGCATTCACGGCGGCGACGCCGAGACGTCGCTGATGCTCGCGGAGCGGCCAGACACGGTGAGGATGGGCGAAGCGCGGAATTTCGTCAGCGCGGCGGTCGGGATCGAGCAGGAGTTCAAGCGGCTCCGCGTGACGCAGCCGATCGGCATCGGCTGGATGGCGAACGACCTCAATGCCCTCGGCGCGGCGGGCGACGCCTCAAACGCCACCGCCGTCAAGGGCGAGGCGTGCTTCGATCACGGCGTCGCGGGCTTCATCGAGCTCTTGCGGGACGTCGTCGCTTTCGACCTCGCGCGACTCTCGGCCGGCCCGCTGGCGCGGTGAACCGGCGTTTTGAATTTGGATGCCGCGTTTCGACCCGGTGCTGTCATTCGGCATGAACCGGGTGCGAGCGGAGAACGCTCAAAACCGCCCGTAGAAGCTACGGAGAGGAAGCGCCATTATCGGTCGCTCCTGAAAGGAGCGTCAGCTCACCATCGGATGGCGTCGAGGAACGACTTGATTGCGCGGTTCACGGCGTCTGGCTTCTCCATGTGCACCGAGTGACCAGCGTCGTCGATGACGACGAGCTGCGATCCCGCGATGTCTTGGTGGAAGCGCGTTGCGGTCCGGACGTCCACGATGCGGTCGTCGCGTCCCCAGATGATGAGGGTCGGCGCCGTCACCGACTTGATGCGGGGCACGTTGGGGATGGCGAAGTCGAAGTGCAGCGCCCGCTGCATCCAGTAGAACGCGTCCCGGGCGTTCGGGGTGCGGTTGATGTCGCAGATCTCCGCGACATACGCCGCGTCGCGCGCGAACGGGGCGGGATCGCGAAAGATATATGGGAAAAAGCCCTTGACGATGGCGGGGTACGACGAGAACGACATTAGGATCGCGTTGGTCGTCCGATGGACCAAAGGATTGAGCGCTCCCAGCGTAACTCCGCTGGGATAGCCGCCTGCGTCGATAATGACGAGGCCGGCGCTCCGCTCGGGAAAGTCGAGGGCAAACTCGAGCGCGACCGTGCCTCCGAGCGACTGTCCGGCGACCACCGACTTCGGTATCCCCATGGTCGTCATGAAGTCACGGACGAACTCGGCGTAGCTCCGGTGCGTGTACGGAAACGTGGCGGGCTTGTCGGAGTAGCCGGAGCCGGGGAGGTCGAATGTCCAGACCTCGTGCGAGCGGCTCAAGGCGTCGATGTTGAATCGCCAGGTGCTTGTGTGGCTACCGCCGGCAGGAATGAGGATCAGCGGCGAACCCGAGCCGCGCCGTTCGTAGTAAGTGTCGATGCCGCCGACCAAGACGAAGCGCCCTGACTTCGCCAACGCATGGGGTGACAGCGGCGGGATGAGCGCCCACACGGCCCAGTGGGCCACGGGGAGCAGGATGATCGAGGCGATCACGACGCCGACGATGATCACCGCTGTCGTCATGGGCATTCTAGGTGCAGCGCCAGCGAGGCTGTTTGGACAGACGCTCTCTGTTTTTCGTCCATGCATCAATTAGACTTTTGCGCCAATCGCGATGTGCCGCTGAGGCTCCGACGAATGCGTCCTTTGGGCGGACTATGCGCCTACAGGCTCAGCCTTGTACGCGCGCTATCCCGCCCGTTCCCGCCGTTCGCCCGACGCTCGCTCTCCGGCCCTTCGCGAGGTCTACCCTTGGACGCGCTGGATTACGAACCATGATAAACCGCTGGCGATCGCCGCGCGTGCGCCCGGAAGGCGCTGCGGCGGCGCCGAACGCGGGTCGACCTGAAGAGCCACGCGCGCCTCGCGTTCGACAATTCCTTGCCAGCTTCTGAAAGTTGTTCTACGTTTGTTCTTTCGAGTCGAGATCGAGGCCGCCCGTGTCCGAACTCCACCGGTTCCGCTCGAGCCGCGACCGCGAAGGCTCCCGCGCCGCGCGACCGGCAAGCGTCGAGCGCGAGCGGCGGGTCGTCGAGGGACTCAAAGGCGGCCTGTCGATGGCCGAGATCGCGGGGCGCGAGGGGATCACCGAGCGCGGCGTGCGCAAGTATGTCCGCAACCTCATCGCCCGGCGCGCGCCCGAGGTGACCGGCGAGTTCATCGCGGTGCAAATGAGTCGGCTCAACGAAGCGCTGCTCGTCAGCTTCGGCGCGATGTCGGGCGAGAACCTCGCGTCGGTCGACCGGGTGGTCAAAATCGTGCGTGAACTCGACCGCTATCACGGGCTCGGCGGCGGAGCGCGCGGAACCGAAACCCGCCGCAAGCTCCTGGAAAGTCTCGTTTCCGCAGCCGAAATGACGGCCCCTCCCCACGCCGACCGGGTTCGGGGCGAGGAACTGGCGGCGGGGACGGAAGCGGACCCGACTCCGGACCGGGCCGAGCCCCTCGCCGACCGTCTTCCCCAAGAAGCAGGGCCGGAACAGCGCGGAACCGAGAGTCTCCGCAACCCGCTGGAAAGTCTCAATCCGGGAGCCGCGATGGCTCCGGCGCCTCCTCCCCTGAATTATGCTCGGCCGGACTTTGCGCCTGAGGCTCAGCCTTGTCGGCCTGCGACTCCGCCCATTCGCCCGGCGCCTCCGTCCAGACCCGAAATTCAATCCGAGACGCCACATGACCCGAGAGAGAGTCGCAGCGGCCGCGCGGGCGCGCTACAGCCGATTCGTGTCCACGAATTCGTCGCCATTCGCAAGAGCAGCGAGAATGAGCGCTCAGCCCTATAGCGCCGCCCCGTGACCGCCCGCCGCTCCGGCAGCGCGGACCTGCCGCTGCACGGCGGGCGCGTGCCGCGCTGGCTCGGCGAGCGGATGACGAAACTCGGGGCGGTCATCGCCGAGGCGATCGTGATCGAATACGGGCGCGAGGAGTTCTTGCGTCGGCTAGCCCATCCGTTCTGGTTCCAGTCGTTCGGCGCCGTGATGGGGATGGACTGGCACTCGTCGGGAATCACCACGTCCGTCATCGGTGCGCTGAAGCGCGGCCTCAATCCGCTCGCGGGCGAACTCGGCCTCAATGTGTGCGGCGGGCGCGGCGCCCATTCCCGGCAAACGCCGCACGAGCTCGTCGCGATCGGCGAAAGGGTCGGCTTCGACGGAGACAAGCTCGCGGCCGCGAGCCGCCTCGTCGCCAAGGTCGACAGCGCCGCGGTGCAGGACGGCTTCGACCTCTACCTGCACGGCTTCATCGTCGCCGACGACGGGCGCTGGGTGGTCGTTCAGCAGGGCATGAACGGCGACGCCCGCCAGGCGCGCCGCTATCACTGGCTGTCCGAGGGGCTGAAGAGCTTCGTCGAAGA
>Ga0074046_10004270_pt1 | contig 11725 bp, 13 predicted proteins | sample BogForMeECP23OM3_FD_94441 | JGI IMG/M metagenome (GOLD analysis project Ga0074046, IMG submission 94441) | Bog forest soil microbial communities from Calvert Island, British Columbia, Canada - Bog Forest MetaG ECP23OM3 | ecosystem: Environmental > Terrestrial > Soil > Wetlands ...
ACTTGGTCTCCACTACAGGGGAATTTCAAAGCCCCCTCATTGAACCGACTCGTGTTTTCCCCCCTCCCGGACCCAAACTTCGCCGCCAGCCTGTTCCAATTGAGAAAGTAGGGCTAAAGCCACCGCGCCACACTCCTACTCTACCGATTGCGGGCCTCCAATCTCGGATCCAGGCGGGTCCCCAGCGGCAGGCGCGGACCCCTACGGCTTCACCATCTTGGCCGAGGATCGGCGGTCGAACTCCCCGGGGTCGAGGCTAATCCCTGAATTCGCGCGCGTTGCGACATCGGGCGAAGCCAAAATTTCCGCGCCTTTCAGGGAAACGCCGGGCCTTGATCCGCGTTATTGGTTGCGCGCCGTGACGCGCCTCACAGCGCGCGAGCCGAAAAGGCGAGATCGACAAGCCGTTCGATCGCCGCGATCGGTTAAGCCAGCAGGGGCTCATCCCGAGGCGAAGGCGGCGGTTCGCGAGGGCGTCATGCTCAGGATACTTGTCCTTCTGGTGGCGGTGACGATGGGTTGTGGCGTCGCCGCGGGCGTGACCGTCGCCCACGCGCCGGTTCACGCGATCGAGGTCGAGCAGGGCTATTGAGGCGCGTAGACGCGGCCTTTACGCCGGTGGCGTCGCTCTTGCGACTTCGGCGATGAGCTCGAAGCACCTGAGCCGTTCCGCGTGGTCGTAGACGTCGGACACCACGATCACTTCGTCCGCCTGCGTTTCCGCGACGAGCGCCGCGATCCCCTCGCGGACAGTCTCCTGGGAGCCGACGATCGAGCGCGCGAGCATGCGCATCGCCTGCGCCTTTTCCGCCGGCGACCAGTAGGTTTCGATGTCGTCGATCGGCGGCTGGCTCAAGCCCCGCGCCCCGCGAAAAATGTTGGCAAACGACATCTGCTGGGTGGTGGCGAGGCGGCGCGCCTCCGTGTCGGTTTCCGCGGCGATGACGTTGACGCCCACCATCGCGTAGGGGCGCTCGAACTGATCGGACGGCTTGAACCGGCTGCGGTAGATTGCGAGCGCCGGGATCAGCTCCTCCGGCGCGAAGTGCGAGGCGAAGGCGTAGGGAAGGCCGAGTTCGGCGGCGAGCATCGCGCCGAAGTGACTCGACCCGAGGATCCAGACCAGGACATTCGTTCCAGCGGCGGGAACCGCCTGGATGCGCTGGCCGGGCCCGACCGGCGCCGAAAACGCCTGCAGTTCGAGGACGTCCTGGGGAAAGGTTTCCGCCGATTCGGGCGAACGGCGCAGCGCCCTCAGCGTGAGCTGGTCCGTTCCCGGCGCGCGGCCGAGCCCGAGATCGATCCGGCCGGGAAAGAGCCGCTCCAGCGTCCCGAACTGCTCCGCGATCACGTACGGCGCATGGTTCGGCAGCATGATCCCACCCGCCCCGACGCGGATGGTCGTCGTCCCGGCCGCGATATGGGCGAGGACGACGGACGTTGCGGCGCTGGCGATGCCCGGCATGTTGTGATGCTCCGCCACCCAGATGCGGCGGTAGCCCCAGCGCTCGGCGTGGGCGGCAACGTCGCGCGCATTCATGAGCGCGCCGCGCGCGTCGACCGCCTCAGTGACGCGGACGAGTTCGAGGATCGAGAGCGGGATCGTGGGCGCGGTCATAGGGTGAGAAGGCCCCCCTCCGGCGCCGGACGGGCGCGCTGGTTGTAGAGCAGCTTTGCGCGCCGATCCTTTTCTTCCTGGGGCAGGCTGTCGAGGTCCTCCGGCGGTCCGGCGGAGACGGCGAGGCCGCGCTGCACGGCGGGACGGGCGCTGAGCTCGTCGAACCAGCGCTTGAAGTACTTGAACTCCGAAATGTCCTGCCCCTGCCCCTGCCAGTTCACTGTCCAAGGGTAGCTGATCATGTCGGCGATCGTGTATTCGTCGCCGGCGATGTAGCGCCGGTCATAGAGCCGGTTGTTGAGGACGCCGTAAAGACGGTTCACCTCATCGGTGAAGCGGCGCACCGCGTATGACTGATCGCCCTGCCTGTCGCCGAGACGGCGGAAATGCCCGCACTCGCCCGACTTCGGCCCCTGGTTGGCCATCTGCCAGAAGACCCACTGGTTGACCTCGGTGCGCTTGCGCAGCTCCGGCGGATAGAAGCGTTCCTCCTTGTCGGCGATATACATCATGATCGCGCCGGACTCGAAGACGGCTATCGGCGCCCCGCCGTCGGCCGGAGCGTCATCGACTATCGCCGGCATGCGGTTGTTCGGACCGATCTTCAGAAACTCGTCCTTGAACTGGTCGCCCTTGCCGATGTTGCATGGGACGATCGTGTAGGGGATGCCCAGCTCTTCGAGCAAAATCGTGACTTTCTTGCCGTTCGGCGTCGGCCAGTAGTGCAGGTGGATCATCGAGGGGCTCCTTCTGGCGGGACGGATGGCGCCGACGACGCCGCATTCCAAGGAGCGGCCTCGACGCATGCGTCGGATTACAACTTCGGCTTGTCGCCTCCCGGCGGCAAGGCCTGGACCGGCGACCCCGGCCCGATCTTCTGCAAGTTGCCGACGATGATGCGATCGCCTTCGCCGAGTCCCTTGACCACGTTCACCAGCGGCCCCGCGGATGGTCCGAGCGTCAGGAGACGCATCTCGGCCTTGCTGTCGGCGCCGACGACATAGACGTATTTGCCCATCTGGCTGGAGCCGAGAGCCGCCTGCGGCGCCATCAGAGCGTCGGTCTCGTCGCGGATGTGCAGACGGACGCGCACATATTGCCCGGGCAGCAAGACGAAATCGGGATTGGCGATCGTCACGCGCGCGGCGATCGTGCCGGTGGCCTTGTCGACGGCGTTGTCGAGGAAGGTCAGTTCGCCTTTGCGGACCAGCTCGGAACTGTCGGCGAGGGAGATTTCCGCCTCCACCTTGCCGGCCGCACGCGCCTCCGCGATCCGGCCGAGGTCAGACTCGCTCGGGTTGAAGGCGACATAGATCGGGTCGAGCTCGACGAGCGTGTTGAGCGGGCCGCTCGACGGTCCGACGAGCGCTCCTTTCGAGGCCTGATTGCGCCCGAGCCGTCCGCCGAAGGGCGCGCGGATTTCGGCGTAGCCCGAATTCAGCCGCGCCGCGGCGATCGCGGCGCGGTCGAGCGCAAGCGCGGCTTCGGCCTGGCGCATGGCGCTCGACCGCTGGTCAAAGACATCCTTCGTGACGTAGCCGCTCTTCACCAGCTCCTCGCCCCGACCGAAATTGGCCGTGGCGTAGTCGAGCGAGGCGGCGTCGCGCTGGGCTTGCGCCTCGGCCTGGTCGAGCGCGGCCTGCATATCGCGAGGGTCGATCCGGTAAAGAAGGTCGCCGCTCTTCACGTCCGCCCCGTCCGCGGCGGGTTGCGAGTCGATGTACCCGGAGACGCGCGCCTGCAGCGCGATGCTGCGGATCGCTTCGATCCGCCCCGGATAATCGAGATAGATCGGCAGCGTCGTCTTGACGACCGCCGCCACCGGGACGGGCATCGCCATCATCGGCGGGGCCGGCGACGAGGCCTTCGCTCCGCCAAGGTAGTGGCCGGCGATCTGGACGCCGGCAATTCCGGCCGCGCCGAGGGCGACGAGCGAGGCGAGGGTCGCGGTCAGGAAGCGCATTCGGGGACTCCAGCGATCATTCCGCCGCTTCGGGGCGCGGCACGAGATGGGGCGCGGCGTGGGGAGACGCCATCTCCGCGGTCCGGCCTTCGCGCGCCCGCTCGATCAGCGCGTAGAAGACCGGCACGAAGATGAGGGTGAGCGCGGTCGCCGCGACCATGCCGCCGAATACCGTCGTGCCGAGCGACTGCCGGCTGGCGGCGCCGGCGCCGGTGGCGAACATGAGCGGAATGACGCCGAAGATGAAGGCGAAGGCGGTCATCAGAATCGGCCGCAGCCGAAGCCTCCCCGCCTCCATCGCCGCATCGACGATGCTGAGGCCCTCCTCGCGCCGGCGCCGGGCGAACTCGACGATCAGGATCGCGTTCTTGGCCGCAAGGCCGATCAGCATGACGAAGCCGATCTGCGAATAGACGTCGATCTGCATCTGGCGCACCCACAGCGCTCCGAGCGCGCCGATCAGCGCCAGCGGAGCGGACGAGAGCACCATGAACGGCATCGTCCAACTCTCGTATTGCGCGGCGAGAATCAAAAAGACGAAGACGATCGCCAGCGCCAGCACCACGGTCGCGATCGATCCGGCGCTGAGCTCCTGATAGGTCACGCCGGTCCATTCGTAACCGAAGTCGCGCGGCAGGGCCTCTGCGGCGGCCCGCTGCATGGCCGCGACGGCCTGGCTCGAGCTGAAGCCCGGCGCCGGCGCGCCGTTGATCAGCGCGGAAGCGTAGTTGTTGTAATGCGGGACGGTCTCCGGGCTAACGATCGGTTTCAGCGTTCCCAGGGCGCTCAGTGGAACCACGCCGCCGGTCCCGTTGCGCACGTAGAGTTTGTTCAAGTCGGAGGTCGAGGCGCGCGAGGCGCTGTCGGCCTGCAGCGTCACCCGGAACGTATGGCCGAACAGGTTGAAGTCGTTCACGTAGAGCGAGCCGAGATCGATCTGCAGGGTGTTGAAGATGTCGGGCAGGCTGAGGCCCAGGAGCTTCGCCTTCGTCCGGTCGAGATTGTAGAAGAGTTGCGGCGTCGAGGCGGAAAACGAGGTGAACAGCGATTGCGGGTTGAGCTCCGGCTGCTTGCGCGCGGCGGCGATCAGCGCCTGGGTCGCGTCGTTGAGAGCGGCGCTGCCCTTGCCGGCGAGGTCCTCGACCTCGAACTCGAATCCGCCCGTCGTGCCGAGTCCATTGACCGAGGGAGGATCGAAGCTGAGCGCAAAAGCCTCCGGAATCGCTAGGAGTTTCGGCCGCACCTGCGCCACCAGATTCGAGGCGCTCTCGTCTGGGCCGCGCTCGTCCCACGGCTTCAGCACCGCGAACTCGACCGCCGAGTTCGACTGCGCGGCGTTGGTGAGAAAATTGAGCCCGCTGATGAATCCGGCGATCTGGACGCCGGGCGTCGCCTGCAAGATGTCGCGAACTTTTTGCGCGACCGCGTCGGTGCGCTCGAGCGAGGCGCGGTCCGGGCCCTGGATGACGACGAAGAAATAGCCCTGGTCCTCGACCGGCAGGAAGGTGGTCGAGATCGACCGCGACACGCCGTAGGCGCCGGCGACGATCAGGACGAACACGCCGACCAGAACCCAGCCGAACCGTATGAACTGCCGGACCGAACGCGCGTAGGCGTGTGAAAGCCAATCGAAGCCCCGGTTGAACCAGCGGAAGAGAAAGAACGACCCCTTGGGCCCGTGGCGCAGCATCGCCGCGCTGAGCGCCGGGCTTAGCGTCAGCGAATTGAAGGCGGAGATGCCGACTGAGATCGCCACGGTCAGCGCGAACTGGTTGTAGAGCCGACCCGCGACGCCGGGAATGAACGCCACCGGCACGAACACCGCCATCAGCACGGCGGTCGTCGCGATGATCGGACCCGTGACCTCCGCCATCGCGGTCTTGGCCGCCTGGAGCGGCGGAAGCCCCGCTTCCAGCTGACGCTCGACATTCTCGACGACCACGATCGCGTCATCGACGACGAGACCGATCGCGAGCACCATGCCGAGCAGGCTCAGCATGTTGAGCGAGAAGCCGCAGACTTCCATCACCGCGAGCGTGGCTATCAGCGAGACGGGAATGGCGATCGTCGGAATGATGGTCGTCCGCCAGCTCTGCAGGAAGACGAAAACAACAAACACAACGAGCGCGAGCGCCTCGATCAGCGTCGCGACGACGTCGTGCATGGCGGCGGAGACGAAGCGCGTCGCGTCGTAGTGCATCGCATAGGCGATTCCGCGCGGGAAACGCGTCGCGAGCTCGTCCATCTTCTCCTTGACCCGGCGCTGCAGATCGAGCGCGTTGGAGCCCGGCATCTGGAAGATCGCGAGGACGACCGTCGGATCCTTGCCGAAATAGGCGGACGACGAATATTGCAGCGCGCCGAGCTCCACGCGGGCGACGTCCCTGAGCCGCACCACAGCGCCGCCGGACGGATCGGCGCGGACGATGATGTTCGAGAATTCTTCCGGGTCGGACAGACGGCCCGCGGCGTTGACCTGGAGCTCGAAGGGCGTCCCGGGCGGCGCGGGCGACTGGCCGATCTTGCCGGCGGCGACCTGGACGTTCTGTTCGGCGATGGCGTTCTCGACATCGACGGCGGTCACGCCGAGATTGGCGAGCTTGTCCGGATCGACCCAGACCCGCATCGAATACCGTCGCTCGCCGAAGATCTGAACGTCGCCGACTCCGGGCAACCGCTTCAACTGATCGACGATCTGCAGATAGGCGTAGTTCGACAGCGTCACCGAATCGACCGACTTGTCGGGCGAGATCAGGTTGACGATGAGGACGAAATTCGGGTTCTGCTTCTTGATCGTCACGCCGCCCTGATTGACGATCGCGGGCAGGGAGGACGCGGCCTGCGACACGCGGTTCTGCACGTCGACGGCGGCGATGTTCAGCGGATAGCCGACATTGAAGGTGACGGTGATGGTCGAGGAGCCGTCGTTCGAGCTCGCCGAGGACATGTAGGTCATGCCCTCGACGCCGTTGATCTGCTCCTCGAGCGGAGTGGTGACAGTGTCCGCCACGACCTCAGCGCTTGCGCCCGGATAGTTGGCGCTGACAACGACCTGCGGCGGCGTGATCTCCGGAAACTGCGAGACCGGCAGCGCGAAGAAGCAGATCGCGCCGGCGAGCACCATGATCGCGGCGATCGCCGATGCGAAAATCGGACGGTGTATGAAAAAGCCGACCATCAGCCCGGCGTCGCCGACTCTGGTTTCAGCCGCAGAGCGCCGAGCCGCACGGGCCCAGGACCGCCGGCGGGCGGAGGCGCGCCGGCTGGAGGGCGCCTCGCGACGGCCCTCGCCGGTCGATCGCCGGTCTTGCGAACACGACGTTGGCGGACTTGGACTCGCTGTCGGCCCGCGGAGCCGCGATGCGGCCGGCGACGTCGGCGAGCATCGTCCTCAACGCCAGCGGCTCGACGTTGTCGGCCCGCATGACGGCCTGGATCAGCGAATCTCCGAGGAGTTCGTCGATGGTCTGGCTGAGGCGCTGCGACATGGCGCTTCCTTTCGGGGTTGCGGCAAAACGTCTCGCGCGGCGGCGGGGCCGTCGTCTTGTGTTGACTTCCGGCGCGAGGGGGTGTTACCGATCGGTAACGCTCATTAAATACCGATCGGTAACATCGCAGTCAAGGGCCATGGCGAAGAAACCTGCAAGACCGGAACGCGGCGACGCCGACGTCGAGCCGCCGCGCGAGAGAATCGTTGCGTGCGCGCAGGAGCTTTTTCACCGTCATGGCATCCGCGGCGTCGGCGTGGAGGCGATCGCCGAAGCGGCCGGCACCAACAAGATGACGCTCTACCGCCATTTCGGCTCGAAGGACGATCTGATCCTCGAGTATCTCAACTACAAGGGGCGAAAGACCGACGAACTCTGGGCGGAGATCGAAGCCGCGAGCCCGGGCGATCCGGTCGGCCAGCTGTACGCCTACATCGACGCAGTGGGGCGGTTCATCGCCGAGGACGAGCGCGGCTGCGATTTTGCGAACGCTGCGGTCGAATTGACCGAGACCGGGCACCCCGGCCTCAAAGTGATCGAGGAATTCAAGAACCGTCAACGCGATCGTCTGGCTGGGCTCTGCGAGGCCGCCGGGGCCACCCAGCCCGGCCTGCTCGCGGATACGATCTTTCTTTTGATCGAGGGCGCGCGGGTCAGCCGGCGCAGCGTCGGGACCGAAGGACCGAGCGCCAATCTCGTACGCACAAGCCAGGCCCTGATCGCGTCCTTCGGCGTGCCCTTGCGAAAGGCTTCTGCGTCGGACGCCCGCGTGGACAGCGGCGGCCGCACCTGATCCTGAGGCTGCGAGCGCAAAGTCAGTTTCTCGCCGTGTTGGGTGCGTGAGCGCCGAATCGCGCGTCTTCGGACGCGGCGCCGGACGGCCGCTGCCGCCGCCTTCGGTCGGCCAACTGCGCCGCCACGACGCCGTGGGTGATCAGGTAGAACGGCACCAGCACGGTCGGGACGTGGGAGAACGGAAGGAACTGCATCGCCTGCGACCCGACGCCGGCGTCGATGAGATGCAGCGGGCTTCCCTGAGCCGAGGCCAGTCCGAGACCGATCGCGGCGACGAGGTCGAGCGCGCCGAAGGCGTTCCAGAGCCCGACCCGGCCCGCGCCGCGCTCGGCGGCCCTCGCGACGGGGATCGCCAGAACCCCGGTGATGATGTCGCCGAGGCCGGCGGAATAGGGGAACGGCCCGCTGAGCCGGCCGACGGCCGCAAGCGACAGGAACAGCGCCCCGATGACGCGCAGGACGTCGAGCCGGATCAGCATCGGCATCGGGAGGGCCATCAGCGCGTCGCGGAATCCGGGAACCCAGAACCAGCACGCGGCCGTGGCGATCACGGGCGCGGCGGCCATGAGGCCGATCAGGGGGACCGGCTGCCCGGGCGTAAACGTCAGGGCGCCCGCGGCGCCGAGCCCGGTCGCGAGGCCGATCCACGCTCCGGCCGCGCCGGCGAGCACAACGCGCCGGCGAAGCGAGGTCGCCAGAACGCTCGCCATCGCGACGAGATTGATCGCGATCGCCGTCATGCCGGAAATGTCGCCCATCATGTTCAACATCGCAGTTTCCTCCGTGTAGGTACACCTATCTGGGCGCGGCCTTTCCCTTACGAAGGCGTTGCCGGCGCCTCAGGTCATGCGCGCGTCCGAAAGACGATGCAGCGCCGCTACGCCGACCGGACCGAACGCCGTGGAGACGCGCTCTTGCGCCCGGCGCCACGCCGGAAAGGCTTCCCGCGCCAGGGCCTGACCGGCGGGCGTGATGGAGAGAACGTGCAGGCGCGCGTCCCCACCGTCCGCCGTGACGGCGATCCAGCCCTTGGCGGCGATGAGGGCGGCGTTGCGGGTCAGCGTCGTGCGATCCATGCCGAGCGATTTGGCGAGCGCGCCGACCGTCGTCTGGCCCCGCATCATGAGCATGGTCAGGATCGTGAACTGTGTGGCGCGGAGGCCGTGGGGCCGCAGTTCGCGGTCGTAGACCGCCGTGATCCGGCGCGCAGCGCTGCGCGCCGCCAGGCACAGGCAGTTGCGACACTCGGCAAGGTCGGTCGCGCGTTCCATGCAGTGAGTGTATATGCACCCTTTGGGACCGTCAAGCCTGTGGGCGGGGCCGACGAGCGACGCGCGCGGCGTTGAAACCGGCCATCGTCGCGCTATGGTCGCGCTCGGCCCGATGGGCCGGCGAAGCGGAGCCGCACTCATGACGCGTTGGACACGGCGGACGGTGTCTTCGGGCTCGCCGCTCGAACCGAAAATCGGATTCTCCCGCGCGGTCCGGGTCGGCCCGTTCGTTTCGGTATCCGGCACCGCGCCGATCGGCCGGGACGGGCGGGCCGCCCATGTCGGCGACGTCTACGCCCAATCCCGGCTCTGCCTCGACATCATCGGCCGGGCGCTCATGGACTGCGGCGCCCGCCTCGAGGACCTGACGCGCACGCGGATCCTGCTGACCGACATGGCGACATGGCAAGAGGCGGCGCGCGCCCACGGCGAAATATTCGGCGCGATCCGGCCCGCCTGCACCTTCGCCGAGGTCAACCGCTTCATCGATCCGGAGTGGCTGGTCGAGATCGAGGCGGACGCGGTCGTCGAGGAATGACGCGGCGCCCTGCTACGGCAGGCCCGCGTGCGGCGAATCGACCGTCGCGATGTCGATTCGGCCCTTGGGGGCGGCCGCCGCGCGCGCGGGGATCGAACTCGGCGCGGTCATCATGAAGAGCGTTCGGCCGTCCTCGCCGCCGAGCATGCAGGCATAGCAATGCTGGCTCGTCGCGACGGTATCCATGACCTCGCCGCCGGCTTGTATGCGGGCGCATTCGGGACCGACCGGGTTGGCGATCCAGACAGCGCCGGAGGCGTCGAGGCAGATCCCGTCGGGCGCGCGCGGCCAGGTCGGCGCCCAGACCCGCCTTCCGCTCAATGTCCCGTCCGGCCCGATGTCGAACGCGGTCAGGCGCGCCGCCAGCGTTTCGCCCACGATCAGCGTCTTGCCATCCGGCGTGATCACGCTCCCGTTGGGGAAGTGCATCTCGTCGGCGACGGCCGTGACGAGGCCATCCGGCGCGATGCGTGCGAGCTTGGTCGCAGGGTGATCGGCGAAGACAGCCATTTCGCCGCGCTTCAAGGCTTCGTCGTGGAAATCGAAGCCGAAGTCGCCGGCGTAGGCGCCGCCTTCCGCGTCGACGACCATGTCGTTGGAAAGAAACGCCGCCACGGGGCTCAGATCGGCGTGAACCGTTATCGCGCCGTCGGGCGCGCGCTTCAACACCCGGCGCTTCGCCATCGAGACGACCAGGAGGGCGCCGTCCGGCGTCCAGCCGAGGCCCGAAGGAGCATCATCGTCGAGCGCGAACTCGACGCGGACGTCGCCGGCGAGCGAGACCGACTTGACCGCCCTCGCGTAGAAATCGCTGAACCAGAGCCGCCCGTCCCGCCAGCGCGGGGCCTCGCCGAAGTAGAGTCCCTCGCACAGCACGCGCGTGTTGCGGCTCATCGTTTCCTCTCCTGAGTTCGGACCGTTCCCGGGCATACCGTCTTTTGACCCGTCGGCGCCCTCGAAAACTTCGCGCGGCGGCTGCGCCCTCTTTCCGAAGCGCAAAACGGCTGCCAAGCGATCGGACGACAGTCTTGCTGCGCGAACGCGAACAATATAAACGTCTCCCGGTCGGAGCGCCGCGAAAATGTCTATCTTGAGGGCTACGAGGCGTTCGCGCCCATTGAGAAATTCCACACAGGGAGGAAGGGAACGATGGCTTCTCTGAATGCAGAGTCCTTCGTCAACGCCCGTCACATCGAGAGCGCGCAATACACAGGGGCCGATGATGCGCGGTTCCTTCAGCCCGCCGCCGGCCGGATTATCGCCGGAGCCGGCCTCGCCGGCGGCCAGCTCCAGCAGGTTCTGCGGCATCACGGCTTGGTCGCGCGGCGCATCGTGCTGGGCCGACAAATCCTGAAGATCATCGGAAAACGCAACAAGCCCCTCTAAGCGCCTGAGGCGGTCGTCGGACGCTCAACAGTCGACGACGTCGCCGAAACGGTTCTGCAGGTCGCGGGGGGACGGGCGCGCGCTCCCGTCCCCCGGTTCCCGGCTGCCGCGCCGCCGGATAAACCTTCGCCAAGACACCCTGGTTCAGAAGATCGCGACGACCGTCCGGAACGGGCTCAAGATCTCGCTCTTTTGACCTCGGAGATACTCTCCGGCCGCACGAATCATCGCCTTCCGCGTCTCCTCGTGCGGGATCATCGCCGCGTGCTTCAACGCGCCCAGCGTTTCCTTGATCGCGTAGAAACCGTCCGGGCCGCCGCCTCGGTTGCCCGGATGGGTTGTGACTTCGCCCGTGTCCGTATCGATCTCGAGCCAGCCTGCGTCGGAATCCGGATTGCCTACGATGATCTTCATGATCGATGCTCCGCAGCCTGCTTGAGTGACGACATGCCTTTCGGTCGGCATTCGATCGCTGCGCGCCGGGCGAGGTCGCCGCCGCAAACGACGCCGCTGTCGTGCCACGGCTGCTGAGCGCCGCGCTATGACGGGGGTCACAGTGCGGACTGTTCTCTAGAAACTCGAACGACTCGCGCCGGGTTTTCATGGAGAAAACCCAAAACTACTCCGGCGCGGCGGTCAGCGGCTCGAGCGGCCGGGCGATGGACC
>Ga0074046_10004271_pt1 | contig 11723 bp, 11 predicted proteins | sample BogForMeECP23OM3_FD_94441 | JGI IMG/M metagenome (GOLD analysis project Ga0074046, IMG submission 94441) | Bog forest soil microbial communities from Calvert Island, British Columbia, Canada - Bog Forest MetaG ECP23OM3 | ecosystem: Environmental > Terrestrial > Soil > Wetlands ...
ATAGTCGAGCTTCATGCGCTCGATCGCATCGAGTCGCAGGCTGGTGACGAAAACGTCGGCGTGTTCGATCAGCTTGAGCGCGAACGCGTGGCCGTCGGCCTTGCGCAAGTCAACGGCGACGCTGCGTTTGTTGCGATTGTCGAGCTCGAACGGCGGACGGATGCGCGCGTTGGGATCGCCCATCGTGCGCGTGACGAAGCCGCGAATCGGATCTCCCGTGCGCGGGTCTTCGAGTTTAATAACGTCGGCGCCCCAGTCGCCGAGCACCGCGGTGGTGGACGGCCCTGCGACCCACATCGCAACTTCGACGACTCTGACGCCTTCGAGCGGAAGATCCATAGGAACTTGATTGTAGTGAAACCCGCCGTGGGTTTGCAGGGGTGGCCCTTCACCCAATGTTAAGAAAAAGATGTGAGACCTCGTCCCTGTTGGAACTTCCTTAATACGAAAACCGCGCGCGGACCTTTGTAGTCCGCACGCGGCAGAGTGCTGCTATCAAATTAGTGCGCTAGCGGGCGCGATGCATCCGGCGCGGCTCGCGGCGCCGCACTCGATTTACCGTGAGGCGCTGCATCCGGCTCGCTTCCTTCAGGCGCAGGCGGAGCGGACTGCCGCCGCGGCCTGCCACCAGTTCCGACAGGCGCCATCGCAAGCCGTCGGCGTCGATGCCGAGTGCGTCGCATACGCTGACGAACGACAAAGGACTCGAGACACGATTGCTGAAGAACCAGTTCCAGGCCTCGTTAAACGAGTTGCGTTTGCGCAGGCTCGAGGAGCCGCCGAATTCCTGCACGACATTAATCGCGTCGGCCAGCACCGCGAGCATCAGCCGCTGCTCGCTCGAGAGCGCGCGCGTGCCGACCATCTCGAAGAACTGGCTGCGAAGGATTACGTCGGGAAAGGGACGCGGATCGGCGACGCCGATTGTGGTGATGGTACTCATTGTTCAGCTTCCCCCCTCCCCCGAGCGAAGAGCTTGAACTCGAAAGATTCCCTGCGGGCGAACAGCAGCTTCACTTACACACCGCCCTTTTCCGTCCAGTAAACAACGACGGAGAGAAAGAAACTTAGTGAGAACGGTGACTCATTGCAAGGGAAAAGTCAGAGCCTAAATTCGCCGTTGCTAGCTTTGGATAAGCAAAAATTGTCTGGCGATAACGTTAGAATTAGCGTAAGCGAATGGCGCCCGCGCGCAAAAAACAATTGTTGTCGATACGCACGGACGCTCTGCTATAGTTGCATCCTCACTAAGAAAGGGCGGCCCAAGGGGAATCGCGATGGCAGATTTCTACGGCAAGGAAACCTCGAAGTATCTCCGCAACCTGCGCCAGAATGCGCCCGACGCGTTCAAGGGCTTCCTGGAATTCGACAAGGAAGTCTTCAAGGACGGGGCGATCCCAAGCAAAACGAAAGAGTTGATGGCGATCACGGCGGCGCACGTGACGCAGTGCCCCTGGTGCATCGAGGCGCACGTCACGCGCGCGAAAGAGAAAGGATGCACCAACCAGGAGATTGCGGAGGCGGTGTGGGTCGCGGCGGCGATGCGTGCGGGCGCGGCGTTCAGTCATGGCGCAATTGCGATGGCGGTTGCGGACGAGCACAAGCACTAGCAAGCCTGGCGCGCATTCGGCAGCATAGGTGGGAATGGATCACGCGCTTAAAGATCGGAAAACACGGCAGATAACGATTGGCGGTACCAAGGTCGGCGGCGACGCGCCGGTGGTGGTGCAGTCGATGTGCGCGACGCGGACGATCGACATCGATGAGACCGTCGCGCAGGCGCATCAGCTGGCAGATGCGGGCGCGGGAATCGTGCGCATCGCGATCGACAGCGAAAAGGAAATCCCGGCGGTCAAGGAGATCCGCGAGCAGACCAAGGGTGTCGTCCTGTCGGTCGATTTGCAGGAGAACTACAAAATCGCGGACCGCGTCGCGCCGCACGTCGACAAGATCCGCTACAACCCGGGGCATCTGCACCATATCGAGAAGTCGAAGACGATCGAGCAGAAGGTGAAGTGGCTGGTCGATGTGGCGCGGGACAACGACGTCGCGATTCGGATCGGCGTCAACTGCGGCTCGGTGGCGCCGGCGTTCCTGGACAAGTACCCGGGCGATCAACTCGCGGCGATCGTCGAGTCGGCCGCGTACCATTGCGATCTGATGGACCAGCTCGGCTTCACCCGCTTCGTCGTGTCGCTGAAGGATTCCGATCCCGTCAAGGTGATGGACGCGAATCGCCGCTTCTCGAAGCGGCGGCCCGACGTCCCGATACATCTTGGCGTCACCGAAGCGGGGTTGCCGCCCGACGGGATCATCAAGACGCGGATAGCGTTCGAGAAACTGCTCGCGCAAAGTATCGGCGATACGATCCGTGTCTCGCTCACGCTGCCCAACGAGCGCAAGCATGAGGAAGTGCTGGTCGGGCACAAGATTATCCAGGACGTCGCGGCGGGCAGGTTTATCTCGGTGCCGGACTTCGGCGCGGGACTGAATATCATCTCGTGCCCGTCGTGCTCGCGCGTCGAGAACATGAAATTCGTCGAGCTGGCGCAGCAGGTGAAGGAGCTCACGGTCTACGCCGAGAAGTACAAGATCACGATTGCGATCATGGGATGCCGTGTGAACGGGCCGGGCGAGACGGATGAAGCCGACCTCGGGCTGTGGTGCGGTCCGACGACGGTGAATCTCAAAAAGAAGGATCGCAAGCTGGGCTATTTCGGCTACGAAGAAGTATTGCCCAAGCTGCGCGCCGAGCTGGATCGGTTGATCGCAGAGCGCACTGCCGCCGCTGCCACCACGAATTAAGCGGCTACCTGGCCGCGCGCAAATTCGTTCGCTGCATTCACCAAGAGAAGAGCCGCTCAACTTTTCCTGAGTCATCGCGCTGTTATGTCGTCCCTGTTTTGTGCCATCTAAGAGGCTGGCCAGGCCGCTTCGATCGCTTCATCCGCTGCTAACCCGGCCGGCAGGAGGATTTTATGAGCGAAATCACCGGAGCTGAGCTGCTGCTGCGATGTCTCGTCGCCGAGGGTGTGCGCTTCGTCTTTGGGATCCCTTGTCCCGAGGTCGATCCGCTGCTCGCCAAGCTCGAGCAGTACGAAGTGCGGTTCGTGCCGGTTCGTCACGAGGCTGCCGCCGTCCACATGGCGGAAGGGTTGTACAAGACTACAGGGCAGGTGGCCGCCGTGCTTGGCAATCCCGGGCCCGGCTCCGCGAATCTTCTGCCCGGGGTGATCACTGCGCGGCACGAGGGCGTGCCCGTCGTCGTCATCACTGCGCAGCATCGCCTCGGGATCGTCTATCCCTCGCCGCCTTCGACCTTCCAGGGCCAGGACCAACTCGAAATCTTCAAGCCTGTGGTGAAGTGGAGCGGTCCGATTCTCTCGTGGGATCGAATCCCCGAAGTAATGCGCATCGCCTTTCGTGAGATGTGGACCGGGCGTCCTGGCCCGGTACAAATCGAGATACCTGCGCCCGTGATGTACGCGACCGGTGACGACACAAAAGTCCGGGTGCTGAAGCCGCTGGAATACCGCGCTGCCGGCCCGCTGCCATCTGAAGCGCAAATCGAAGAGGCAGCCGCGATGCTCATAGGCGCGAAGCGGCCGCTCGTCATCTCGGGCGCGGGAGTGGATCGCGCCGGCGCCAACGAAGCGCTGCTTGCCGTCGTCGAGCTGCTCAACTGTCCCGTCATCGGCTCGATTGCCGGACGTTCGTCGGTGCCGCTCGATCATCCGAACTTCCTCTACGGCTACGGCGCCGGCGCCGACCTCGCGCGCCGCGAATCCGACGTGATCCTTGTCGCCGGCTCGCGGATGGGCAATCTCGACATTCCGTACGACAAGTACTGGGGCGATCCCGCCAGTCAAAAACTCATCCAGGTGGATATCGATCAGCGCAACATGGGCGTCACGCGGCCGCTGGCCCTCGCGATCGTTGCCGACGCGAAAAGCGCGCTCGAGGGTTTGCTGCGCGTGCTCAGAACAAAGCGAGCCCAGCGCAAAGGCGGTGAGGATTTGGCGCGCTATCGAGAGACCGCCCGCGAATGGCGCGAGAAGCGTTTCGCATCGGTCGCGAAGTGGAGCGGACCCGGAATCCATCCGGCGCACGCGATCGAAAAAATCGGCAAAGTCTTCGGCGCCGACAGTATCTATGTCGCCGACGGCGGCAACACCTCGTTGTGGTCGCTCTGGTTTCTGCCGTCGACCAGGCCGCGCTCTTACCTCAACATCCTCGAGCTGGGAATGCTCGGCACCGGAATCCCGTCCGCCATTGGAGCGAAGCTTGGCAATCCGGAGCGCGAGGTTGTCTGCGTCAGCGGCGACGGCGCTGCGGGATTCAACTTCATGGAGATGCAAACGGCGGCGCGCGAAGGCCTGAAGGTCAGGGTTATCGTGTTCGCCGAAGGTTCATGGACGATGGAGGAGCCGAATGAACGGCGGCTCTGGGGAAAGACCTTCGGCACTGAGATGGGGACCGTGCGATGGGACAAGGTCGCCGAGGGCCTCGGCTGCAAATCGTTCTATGTCGAGCGCATGGAAGATCTCGAAGCGGCGCTCAACGGCGCGAAGTCAGCGGACGGCCCCGCGGTCGTCTGCCTCAAGACCAATCGCGACGCCAACCTCGCGATTCCTGGCGAGCTCGGCCTCCGCTTCGGCGAGGTGTATCAAGGCCCGATGGGTTGAGCTGTCCGGCGCGCCGCCGCGCTAAGGCTTGACCCCGGTGACGATGCTCATGTAGCCGAACGTCGGCTTGACTCTGATATCTTTGAAGCCTGCTTCACGCAGCATTTCCGCGATCTCGTGTCCGGAGTACTGCCTCCCCGTCGTCCATCCGAGCATGATCATCGTGTATGCGGCCGCGGCAAACGGCCCGGTCTTGTCCTTGTTGTAGAGCACCTCGTGGACAATCAGCCGTCCACCCGGTCTAAGGCTCTCAAAGCTCTTACGGCTCAGCAAGCGGCACTTATCCGGCGGCCAGTCGTGGTAGATGTACGAATAGAAGTGCACATCGGCCGGGGGAAACGCATCATTCCACATATCGAGGGCGTGTGTGCTGACGCGATCCTGCAGGCCGGCTTGTTGCGCGATTTCGCGGGCGACCTCGCACACCGGTGCAATATCAAAGACCGTCGCCCTCAACTTCGGCCATCGCGTCACGGCGCCGATACTATGCGCGCCCGATCCGCCACCAACGTCCAACATCGTCTTGCACTTCGACAAACTAATTGCGCTCGGCCAAGCCAGCGCCGGCGCCATGCTGATACTGTGCATGGCTCGCGTAAACGATCTGGCTAAGTTGGATTGCTCGTCGTGGGACTTAAAGACTTCGGCGCCGTGATAAACCTGCGGCGAATCTGTGCGCACTGCTTTCTCAAGGCTCTCGATCGAGCAAACCGGGTAGTTGTCGATTATCAGATCGAAGTAGCTGCCGAAGTAGCTAGGACTGCTTTCGAGCAAATAGTCTTCGGAGAGTGGGGTGAGCGCGTAGCGGCCGCTCTTTAGTCTGACAAAACCCAGTGCCGCGTTCGCCGCGAGGATCGTCTCAGCCGGCCGGTTCGCGATTCCAAGACACCCGCAGATCTCGTCGAACGAGCGCGGCTTCTCCGCGAGAAATGGAAAGAGTCTGAGTTTGTGCGCGAGCAGCACCGCCGGCGCACCGTACACTGAAAACACAACATCCCACAGCGCCCGATCGTCGCGCCGCGACTTTCTAATGGAGGGTTTCTTTTTCACACCAACCTGTTCTAACAGGGACGAAGTCCCGCATCTTTTCTGCTCACTGGGTGCAGGGGTCACCCCTGCCCAGGGAAGCGTGAAACCCACGGTGGGTTTCACATTAGATGAAGTGACTTTACTTCTCCGCGCCGCGGCCCATCCGTGCGTCGAACTCCTGCGCCACCTTCTCGTCATTCTCCATCAGTTGGTCGCTATCGAGATCGGCGTAAGCCATCACGCCCATGTTCGAGTACGCGCGGCGAATCTTCGGCCCCCAGAGCCCGATATTCTTGATCGTCGGAACGATCCGCGAGAACAGCCGCGACTGAAACTCGCGCATGTCCGGCGACGAATCGACGTACTCGACGCATTGCTCGACCGGCAGTCCCAAAGTTTCCCACACTTCCTCTGAGCGAAAGCGGTCGCGCATCAGGTAGGAGGCCTCGACCGCGAACTCTTCGCGCTCATCGCGCTCCGGCTGCGTGAGCTGCGGATAGTAGTCGCGCAATGCCAGCCGCCCGAAGGCGACGTGCCGCGCTTCATCCTGCATCACGTAAGCGTTGACGGCCGCCGCCAGCGAATTTTTTGCGGTGTCGCGGATTCCCGCGAACGCCGCCAGAGCGAGCCCCTCGATCAGTACCTGCATCCCCAGGTACGTCATGTCCCATCGCGAATCACTGAGCACGTCATTGAGCAGACGCTTGAGGGGTGGCGTTATCGGATAGGCGAGATCGAACTTCTCGTGCAGCAGCCGCGAGTAGGTCTCGACGTGACGCGCCTCGTCCATCACCTGCGTCGCGGCGTAGAACTTCGCATCGACGTTGGGCACCTGTTGCACGATTTTCGCCGTGCAGATCAGCGCGCCCTGCTCGCCGTGCAGAAATTGCGAGACCGACCACGCTTGCATATGCCGCCGCAGGTTGGCGCGCTCCTGCCGGTTGAGCCGGTTCCACAGGTCGGATCCGAAAATCGAGATACTCTCGTCGGGCAGCTCCTGCGGATTTTCGGGATCGAGATCCTGCGACCAGTCGATCCGCGTCGTCGTGTTCCACTGAAGATTCTTGCCCTTCTCGTACAGCTTGCGCAGCGCGTCGCTGCCCTCCTGGTATTCCCACTTGAACACCGTGTCGAAGCTGCCCGGCACCGCCCATTCGGTCGCGTCCACAGGAATCGCGTAGCGCTGTTTTGTGCTCATCGGAGAACCTCGCTTGTGGCAAGGTTTTCCTTGTAACCCGCGCTCCGATCTATGCGCAAGCGTGCGACTTAGCCGCGCGATTTGTGCGCCGGAACGACATCGAGCCTCAGTTGCTCCGTCCTGCGCACCGCGACCTGGCTCATCGTAAGATGACGCTGCAAATCGTCGATGCCGGCGATCGGCGAGTCGCCGAGGACTTCGACCTGGGTATCCGAAGGTGGACAAGATGATTGCGGGCCTGCGGTGGACCGTTTCCATCGGCTGCGGATCATTCTTCGTGGCCGGCGTTTACCGCGGGATTTGGCGCTACACAGGACTGGCCGAAATCGTGCGCTTTGCGCTGGCGGCGATGATGGCGGGGTTCGTCGTCAAGCTGGCGTCTTCGTTCCTGCCGATTACCATATGAACTCTTCTGAGCTTGTGTTGCATCAACGACTCTTTGGCTGTATCGGACATGCTACACGGGCCCCTGGATGTACCGACTTTCAACGCAATGTTAAGGCATAGAAGTTGCTGGTACCATCATTTCAAACTCTTGGTCGTAGCCCTCGGAAATGCCGATTTCTTTGTTGTTTCCTTCGGAAGCATACTATGTGCAACGGAAATCCGAGATTCCGCGATAACTGCTGCTGAAAACGGAAGTGCCGGCTGAAAGGAAATCATGATTCGAAGATTGAGTGTATTTTTGCTCACCATCGTCGCGACCGTTTCAGGCGCGAGTATCGTTTGCCGGGCGCAAGAACAGGTTCCGTTAACGCGTCATGTGCGCGAAGTGACTCTCAGTGGGCAGGCGCAGTTAATCGGGCGACTCCCCGCAACAAAGTCAGTGCGCTTCGACATCGTGCTGGCGCTGAGCAATCAGACAGAGTTGGATAATTTCTTGCAGGAGCTCTACGATCCTACGAGCCCCTCCTACCGCACTTCCTTACGGTGCAAGAGTTTACGGCGAGGTTTGGTCCCACTCAGGGGGACTATGACGCTGTGATTGGTTTCGCGAAAACGAGCGGCTTAACCGTGGTTGGCGGCTCCCGCGATGGTATGGACGTGCAGCTCGAGGGCTCGGTCGCGGCCATCGAAAAGGCCTTGCATGTTACCATGGGTGTCTATCAGCACCCTACGGAAAACCGCACATTCTATGCGCCGGACCGGGAGCCCGGGGTGGACCTGCCTTTTCGGCTGTGGCACATCTCAGGTTTGGACAACTATTCGATCCCGCATCCCGCAGCCCAGCATAGAAATCTGATTGCGAAGTCCGCTGCCGTTAGCGGCTCCTGTCCATCTAGCTCATATTGCGGCAGCGACATGAGGTCGGCCTATTACGGGGGAACGGCTCTCACCGGAACGGGCCAGACGCTCGGGTTGCTGGAGTACTACGGATAGGACACAGCCGACGTGAACACTTACTTCACGAACGCTGGCCAGAAGAATACTGTCCCTATCGACGGCATTTCCACTGACGGTACCAGCTTGAGCTGCCTCTATGCGGATGGTTGTGATGACACTGAACAGACCATCGACATAACTCAGGCGGTTTCCATGGCCCCGGGCATGACCGCACTAAATGTTTACGTGGGGTCCTCCGATACCGCCATCTTCAGCGCCATGTCTACGCATTCCCCGCTGGATGCGCAATTGAGCTCATCGTGGACCTGGAGCCCGTCGGACCCCAGCACTGACGACCCCTACTTCAAAAAGTTTGCGGCGCAGGGTCAAAATTTGTTTCAAGCAGCCGGCGACAGTGGCGCGTATACCTCGTCTTCCACGTATGTCTACCCCGCGGATGATGCGTATGTCACAGTGGTCGGCGGCACGGACTTACAGACCAGCAGCGCGGGCGGCTGGAGTTCAGAAACCGCCTGGGCCGACGGTGGCGGCGGCTACTACACGCCGGGCGCCATTCCAATTCCCTCCTGGCAGCAGCTCGCAGGCGTCATAACCTCGACCAACGAGGGGTCGACGAGCTTGCGGAACTCGCCGGATGTTGCGGCAGAAGCCAATTTTGACTTTTACGTCTGTGCCAACCAAAGCCCCTGCATTGCAAACTACTGGGGCGGAACAAGTTTTGCTGCACCCATGTGGGCCGGCTACCTCTCTCTGGTCAATCAACAGGCGGTTGCCAATGGCAATTCGAAGCTGGGGTTCATCAATCCGATTCTTTATTCGCTTGGTGTGGGGCCAGACTTTGCCACCGATTTCCACGACATCACCAGCGGTAGTAACGGCTTTCCGGCAGTAACCGGCTACGATTTGGCGACCGGCTGGGGCAGTCCGAACGGAACCAGCCTGATCGACGCACTTGCCGGAACCGGCGCCGCCTCACCTACCCCGACATCCACTGCGACGAGTACCCCAACGGCCACTACGACCAAAACAGCAACGGCGACACCAACTAGGACCGCAACCCCGACTAGAACAGCGACGGCTACAGCAACCAAGACCGCAACTCCGACCAAAACCGCGACGGCAACCAGGACTGCGACTCCCACTGCCTCACCCACGTCTAAAGGCCACGGGCACAAAGGGTAAAATTCATTCGCCTTGAGGCCGCTCCAAATGCCACCGCTAGTGCAAAACATAATCGTCGGATAACACCGGCACCGGTCTCCCGCCCCACAATCCAGTCCCCCCTTCCACCAATGCGAGGGGGTGGTTGGGGGGGAGGTTTCTTCGCCCATACTGCTCCTCGAAATCCCCCGTCCGATGGTATAAATCCCGGACCCGATTCGGTGACAAAGGAGGCGACCCACCAATGGATGCAGCCAACGGCGAACCGAAATTCGGATCGCGATCCAGCGCCTACGATGTCGTCGCCGGCCGCGACCTCTCCGGCCACACGATTGTCGTCACTGGCGCCAACACCGGAATCGGCGAATGGACCGCGCGAGCGCTGGCCAGCGCTGGGGCGCGCGTCATCTTCGCATGTCGACAGCCGGCAAGCGGAGAAGCCGCCGTCGCCCGGACGCGCGAAGCGCACTCCGGATGCAAGGCCGAGTCCGCGGAGCTCGACCTCGCGTCGTTCGCGAGCATCACGCGTTTCGCGCAGCACCTGAATGCCGATCGGATTGATGCCCTCATTTGCAACGCGGGTCTCCTGCAGATGACCTGGGCCGAGACGGAGGAAGGTTTCGAGCGAATGGTGGGCGTCTGCCACATCGGTCACTTTCTTCTCGCACGATTGCTGATGCCGCGGATGCTCAGGTCCGCGAGCCCGCGGATCGTCATGGTGTCGAGCCTGAGCCATCGCACGCCGGCGAAGCTTGATTTCGATCGGTTACCGATGACGCGCGAGAACTTTCGAGGCATGACGGCATACGGTCAGGCGAAGCTGTGCAATGTGCTGATGGCAAAGGCGCTGCAATCGCGCTATGGCAACCGCGGTCTGGTCGCCTGCGCGCTGCACCCGGGCACGCTAGTCACGACCGATATCGGCCGCAGTTCCATGCTCTTCGGCGCACTGATGAAACTGGTGAGTCCCTTTACCAAGAGTCCGGTTCAGGGTGCGGCGACCAGCGTCTATGCGACTGTCCACGAACCAGCGTCGGACCTGGCTGGACAATACCTGCAGAACTGTCGTGTCACGCCCTGCAGCGCAGAAGCGAACGATCCCGCAGTAGCTCAGCGTTTGTGGACAGTAAGTGAACAGTGGATCGCGCCGGCCGCCGCCCCTGCCTGGCCGTAACACCGAGGGAAGGGGGTTGTGTTGCAATGCACCCACAGAGGGGATAAGCTCGACCGACGAACAGGGCGGCGACGACGAATCTCCAACCGAGGTGCGACTCGATGGCTCTAGATTGGTTCAATACCGTTTTTCTTTATGAGTTGGGACGTGACTTGCAGACATTGACACAAGCTGCTCCGACTTCGCTGGCTGCCGTATCAGAGCCACTGCTCAATGCTCAGATAGCACTGGATGTTCTCTATACTTCAAGAGTCTTAGGGAAGCCGCTATTACCGCTGCCAACTTCCCAACGCGCGTACAAATCGCTTAAAGGCGTGCTTGACCAGATAGACAAAGCGGTCACCAAGATGACTTTGGAGACTGCGGCTCAGCCTCTGGACTCAAGACTTCTGTCGGATTTGACCGAAAAACTCGCGCAATTTCAAATTGTGTAAGAGGCCGATCTTGGTAGGTCTTGGACTTACGTTGTTAAACAGCCCGGCATTCTTGCCGTTGATTCTCTGATTTACGGTGCGCGTGTAGTTTTTGAAGGTTATGCGAATCGCATTCCAGAAATCGCAAAGCGAGATACCGACCAAGCTGGTCGTTGTATCGCTTTTGACCTTCCAACTGCCGCAGGTTTCCATATCGCGCGGGCGACCGAGGCCGTTCTTGTGAAATATCTTGAAGCATGGGGCAAAAAGGTTGAAAAAGCGAGTCAACGAAACTGGGGAAAATACACTGATTTGCTCAAAGAGACGGGTGCAAACAAGAAGGTGATCAACTCGATTGACCAAATAAGGGAATTGCACCGCAATCCGCTGCTGCATCCCGAAGATACCTTAATTATGGCCGAAGCGCTTAATTTGTGGGCTATTTGTTGTAGCACGATTCAAGGAATGATCGCTGACATCGAAGAACGATTTCCGAATCCTAGCCCCGAAATCATCGGAATGCTGCCGGACGAAACCAGATAAAACCCCGATGCCGAATTGTCGTAAAATTAGTATGCTGCACGAATGCCATCGCGACTGTACTACTGGTTCGCGTTAGCTCTAAGCGTTGCGGGAATCGGATTGGCGCTAATAAACAATCAGCAGGACTCCGCAGCATTGGTGGCGTTCGTTATCGCCTTTGTCTTGATATCCGCAGG
>Ga0074046_10004272_pt1 | contig 11722 bp, 15 predicted proteins | sample BogForMeECP23OM3_FD_94441 | JGI IMG/M metagenome (GOLD analysis project Ga0074046, IMG submission 94441) | Bog forest soil microbial communities from Calvert Island, British Columbia, Canada - Bog Forest MetaG ECP23OM3 | ecosystem: Environmental > Terrestrial > Soil > Wetlands ...
CACCGTTCGCCCCGATCGCATCGTGCGGACGCGGCCAAACACGGTGGGCAGGTAGCTCAGTCGGTAGAGCAAAGGACTGAAAATCCTTGTGTCGAGTGTTCGATTCACTCCCTGCCCACCAACAAAGCCAAATAAATCAAGCACTTTCTTTCACCGGTATTGCCCCAGAAACCGACCCGCTGGCAATCTTGGGCTGTTCTTGGGCTGACCTCAGAGGCACCACGTTCGAGGCCGTCTTCGGCCGCGCCGCCAGGTACACGCCCACCTGCTCGATCGCGAGCGCCTGATCTCTCTCGCTCGTGATGTTGTAGCGATCGAAGATCGAGCGCGTCTTGTGGCCCGTGATTGACATCGCGGTCGTATCCGGCACGCCGGCGCGGACGAGATTCCGAACCGCGGCTCTGCGCAGGTCATGAACGAGAATATGGCCGAGCCCCGCGGCCTTGCACGCCGACGCCCAGCTTTTCCGGAATAGCCCGAGCGCGTGGCCGTCGCGCCGAAACACGAAAGAACAGTCAGGGCTTCTGGTCGCCTTGGCGCGCTGGATTATTTCGGCCAGCTCTCCTCTCAGCGGCAGCACGCGCGGCTTCTTCGTCTTCGAATTTTCAATCCTGAGCCGGACGACCATCTGCTCGACGTCGACATCCCGCCATTCTAGCGAACGCGCCTCGCCGACGCGCCAGCCGCTCAGATAGAGAAACTCGACCACGTCCTTCAGATCGTCGGGTAGCGCTGCGTGCAGCCTCTCGAATTCGGCGTGAGTGAGGAAGCCCTGACGGGCGTTGTCTTCGCGCGGTATCGCGATATGCGGCGCTTCGGAAACTTTCCTCGCTCGCACGGCAAGCGTGAAGGCCCGTTTGAGCGCCGCGAGCTCGCGGTTAACGGTCGCCCTCGCGGTTCGCACTTCGCCGGTCGCGTCGCACTTAACGCAGGGGTCATCCCGACCATCCAACTTTCCAATACCGTCGCATCGCCCGCACTTCCTGGGGCTCAGGCGATCGACCGCATACGCGGTGACTCGATCGGTGGTGATGTCGCGGGCGAGCCGCTCGCCGAAGAACGCCTCGAGATGATCCATCGCGGTCTCGATCCGGGCGGTGCTGCGCAGGCCGTTCATCTCGTAATCAGCGATCAGCATTTTCCGGAGGTCGGCGAAGGTTGTGCGCGCCATCTCCGGAGTGACCGTCTTCCCGAGCGTCGCCTGCGAGGTCCGCAGCTTGAGCAGTTTCTCTGCTTTTTTTCGATCCGTCGACTCGCTGCCTTCCTTCAGTTGTTTGCCGTTTACCGAGTACTGAATCCACCAGACGGCCGACGTTTTCCTGATCCTGCTTCCGTCCGGTAGCCGCACCGTGTAAGTCGGCTGGTAGACTCTTCCGTCCCCACGCTTGCTCATGGCTGACCCTCCGTTTTGTTCGCTACGTTGGAGTGCGCAATCATCCGGAGCCACGCGGAGAGAGTCAGCCCGAGGCTTTTCGCCCGGGCGAGGAAAACCCGCTTCTCCGTCGCCGACATCCGGACCTGCACCGTGACTTTGGCCTGTGTATTCCTCTTCTCCATAGCGACACTGTAGCGACAATTCACGGACGGTGTCAACACGCCCAATCATGCGGTTTGCCTCGAAAGCCAGCGGTCGAGCGCGCGCCGAGACCACAGAAATTCGCGCCCGCGCCGTTTCGCCGACAATTGCCTGGCATGTCGATACAGCCATTTCGAGCTGCAGTGTAGGAACGCCGCTGCCTGTTCGGTATCAAGCAAGTCGTCGGCCTCGTCATTCGCGGCCGCAGGCGCTGGGAGTGGCACCGTGATCAAGCGTGCTGCCAAAGCTCCCTGCAAGGCCGCGAGTGCCGATAGGACGGCCGGGATCTCGGCTTGCGCGATCGAGTCGGAGTCCGGCAGCGAGAAGTTCACGCGATCACCTCGACCAGCAAAGCGACCAGCTGCTCGTGGCTCAGAGCGTTGAGTCTCGGCTCCGCGCTCATAGCATCGTCCCCGGCGACCGAAGGCGCAGCCCGTTAAATCCGCGGCCGCCTTCCTTTATTGCGTAGCGAAAGCCCAACTCCTCTAAGGTTTGGGAGAGCGCTTTTTTTGAGATCACATATTCCTGTGCGCCTGCCGCCCACGCCCTGAACGAGTCATAAAGCGAGGAGATCGTGGTGAACGCTTGCGAGTCGCGTTCGATGCACTCCTCGAACCAGCGTCCGATCGCGTCCTCTTCCTCCAAGTAGTGCTCAGTAGCTGCCCGAACTTCCTTGGGCGCACTCAACCCTTGTGCCTGCCAGTCGAGGCAACCCTCTATCATCCAGCGTAGGATGCCGGGCCATTCGGCGCGAAGTTTTGCGGAGAGCTCCTTGTCTCGTTCGGCTGAGGGAATCGTGATGGTGAATGGAACCAAGTGTAGCCGCCGTCTGATGGCTTCGTTGATTTTCCAGATAGACGGCTTGTGGTTTCCGACGATGAGAATCTTGAAAGTCGGAACGAACTCGAAAAAATCGCCGCGCATGAATCTGGCTGGGATAGCACGCTCGTTGCCGGTCAGTTCGGTGATCCTTGACTCGTTCCAGTGACGGCCCGCACCGATTTCACTTGCAGTTACCAGTCGTGTATTCAGCAGATTCGCGACGGTAGTCGGATGCTGTTCGATCTTCGACGCGAGAAAAGTCTCCGCTGGAACTGTTTTCGCGTAATCTCCCATTGCTCCAGCGACGGTGTTCAGAAGGACGGTTTTTCCGTTCGCGCCCCCACCGTGGAAGAAGCCGAGGAACGCTTCGGTCGTGATGCCAGTCAGAGAGTAGCCGCAAAGTCGCTGAAGGTACGCGACAAGGGCAGCGTTAGCCTGGGGATCAGCGCGTTCCATGACGCGCGCAAGGAACGAGAGCCACAAAGGGCAATCCGCGCGGGCGTCCGGAGCGACAGCTGTCAACTTAGTCATCAGATCGCTACGGCGACTTTCGCGCATCTGGCCGGTGCGAAGATCGACGACGCCCCCCGGGGTATTGAGTAGCCACGGATCGGAATCGAGCACGCTGTGCGGAATCACAATGCGCGGATCACTGCGCGCCAGACTAACGACCGCATTGACTGTGCGACTCGCCGATAGAGCGGACTTAATCTTTTTGTTCTTTGCGCTGTTTGCGGCCGCGCGGCAGATGGCGCGTGAGCGGTCGAACACTTTGAGCTTTTCGTCCTCGCGCCAAACTACGTTGTTGTTCCATACAAACCAGCGGTTGAACTTCGGAACGTAGCGCAGTTCACTCGCGTGCCGCTCCGCGAAAATCAGCGCGAGTTGGTCCTCAGAGTTTGGAACCGAGGCGCTCGGCGTCGCGCCGCCTTCAGCACCTTCCGAGTCCGCTGCGTCCGCGCCGGCGCCTGTCTCGGGTTCCTCGCGCAGTGCAAAGGGCTCTGCGCTGTCCAATAGGAGGTCGACGTCGCCCTCAAAGTCGGCCGCGTCTCCTTTCGGCGGCGCCTCTTTCCACTTGATCCTGAAGACCTCTCTCGCGCCGAGATCGCGCAGACGCTTCCCGAGCCTCTCCATGTGGTCGAAGCCAATATCGTCGTTGTCGGGCCACAGATAGACTTTGAAGGGCAGCAGCGGTTTCAAAGATTCATCGCAAGGGATCGGCTTGTTCAGGCCGGCGCCGATCACCGTACTTACGGCCAGGATTCCGCGATCCCAAAGTGAGTCACCGGCTTTCTCGCCTTCGCAAACGATGACCGCTTCGCCCTCGCTGCTGTCTGCGGTCCGATTGATTCCATAGAACGGCAGCAAGGCCGGCTTAGTTCCTACTGGCTCCCACGGCATCGACTTCGAACCGTCGCTATACTCGTGGCGCAGATGCGTAGCCTTTAGCTCGCCGTCCAGGTCGCGGATCTCGTACTTGAGCGTCCTGACTAAGTTGCGGTTCTTCCTGTCGCCGTTTTTCTCAGCGGTCGGCGGAGCCTGATGACCGTTCTGGCTGACACCGAGCAGTCCACTGAGTCTCTTGGCTGTTTCCAGAAAATCGACATTCCAGACTCGCATCGCGAGATTGAAAACGTCGCCGCCTTCACCGCACGGATCGCAATACCAGGTCACCTTGTTGAGATTGCATCGTAGGCTAGGGTTTCTGTCTTCATGGAGAGCACAGTGCGCGACTGGCTCTTTGCTACCGGCCTTGCGAATCAGGGACTCACTTAAGACCGCTTCGAAGGCTCGCCGAGGATTCGCGCTGATGGCCGCTTTTATGGCATCAATATCGACTGAGGATGGTTTCGGTGATTCGAGTCGGCTCCCACTTGTCGCGGCATGAGGCTTGCCATCGCCATCGTTTGAAGATGACCCAGTTGCGGCTTTGGTGCGCTGACCCGCGGCGCCACTGGTTGAAAGTTCGACGCGGATCGGCCGGCCGAGATGCTCACTCGCGAGCTCCGCGATCACCGACCGGTTGCTGCTCAGGTATCGAATGTAAATGTCGTCGCGCGCGCTGACCGTGAGCCTGTCGCCGTCCAGCGCGAGCCCAGCCCCGTTCTCCATGAAGCCCGCCAACGCGGCGCGGCGGCTGCGGATGAAGTCGCGCAACTCGAGAAGTTCCCGGGTCTTTTCATCCTGGGCGGCGTCGACATTCATCGAGGCGCACCGCTGGCCAGGAATAGGAGACGGAGCTGAAGCTGTTCCACCTGGCGCTGCTGACGGAGAATTACCGATCGCAGCAAATCGTTTTCGCGACCGCGCTCGGCGATCACCGACTTGGCGAGGTCGAGCAGCAAAGCAGCACCCGGACTTGCGGCAACGGCGTCAGCGTGTAATGGTTGCGATTGTGATGCTACTGACATCACGTTCTCCTTTGGATCGCCGGGACGCCAGCCTCGGCGATTCCTTTTTTGTGGAAATAAAAAAAGCCACCGCACTTTCGTGCAAAGGTCGCGAAGGTCCAGGATCGCCCGATTGCACAGCTATTTCTCGCGAAGATCGTAGGCGCCGCCACGGCCCGTTGGCGCTCGACGAAGTGATGTTGCACTTATCATTCACGGGCATCTCGCGCTGTAGTCTTGGCCGGCGCGGCTTCGAGATAGCGTTCGACTTCTGAGCGCGTCACTACGATCCTTCGTCCCAGGCGTACGGCCCGCAGATTGCCGTTGGTCAACTCCGCACGAACAAATCCCGGACTAACACCCAGCGCCGCCGCGACCTCAGTCACCCCGAACGATAGCCGCTCGGAACTCCCTTGCGATTTCTGGACCATTTCACTCATCTCGGTAGCTCCTACAGTATCCATATCTCGGTAATACTTATTGTCGAAGGACGCTCGATCTCAGTACACCTCAGTGATATCATTCAGCACCTATCAATCAAGGGAATTGCCGACGATGGCGAACAAGAACGCGTCCCGTCCCGAGGTACAAAAGCATTACAGCCTTTTGATCAGGCTGGTCGACGCGGCAAACAGCGATCCGTTTCCGGACCGGTTCATCGTTCTGCACGAACCCCCAGCAAAAGGCGCGGCCGCATTCGATGGCGTCGCAGCGTTCTTTCCATATATCCGCGAAGCCCTCCGCACACTCGCGGCTCATCCTGGCGGTTCGCGCCCGTGGAAATCAGGAGAGTTCTTCGAAAGTTCAACAGTCGAGCTCGCCGCTCCTTGGACAGGTCAGGCGACCTTTCTGATCGGCCCTCGAGTCCGCATCGACGCGATAAATGGTGCCATCACGCGCCAGGGAAATTTCTACGACGATGTTTTCATGCGCGCGATCGAAGGGCGCAGCGTCAACCGACTCGGCATTTGCCCGATATGCGACAAGCTGTTTATTGCCTTTCGTTACGATCAGCGCGCGTGTAGCGCGCGGTGCGGTAACGTCCTGAGAGTCCGCGAGAGTCGATGCCCGGGAGCCGTGCCGGGCAATTCGCTTCCGGTTGCGCAGGTCCAATCAAAGCGCGAACCAGAAGATCCGGCTGAGTTGCTCTCTTGCGCTGACTGTGGGGAGCGCACCAAACGAATGGATACCCGCCACGACAGAGGCGGTAGAAGGCTCTGTCAAAAATGCTTCGACGCTTGGGAGAGAGAAGCTGAGTTAGAAGCCGAGCGAATTGCCGGGGCGGTCGCAGAAAAAAGAGGCGCCTCCCGGTCATCCTCAGACGAGAAGGAGAAAACGCGTCCAAGACCTCACCGCACCGGAGCAAAACGGCGCCGCAGAGCAGTCGGAAAGCTGAAAATAAAAAGGGTGCGAAAACATTGAAGATTGACACTTGTGACAAGAGCCCCCATTTTAAGCGTCTATACTATCGATCTCTTCGCGCGCGCATACGTCTGTAATAAAAGCACCTGTCACATCTGTCATGGGCTTTCGTCTGAGGGGCGTTTGTGCGGCATCCCTACGCGCGCGATGGCGCCCCGGCCCGAGCTGCTGGCCGCCTCGATAGACGGCTCGCGATGGCGGTGACGAGAATCCCGCTCTCGCGCTCCTTGGCACCGGCCCGATTTTCGCTCTGGAAGTGATCGGCTCCGGTCTGGAGATTCGGCCCAAGATTAGCCCAAGTTGAGAAATAGCCCTTGATTCCGCAAGCCGATTCGGGGCGCGAAGGTTACATAGTCCAGTGCTCCCTCGGCGAAATTGATCGAGTGTGATAGAGACAAGACGATGCTCGAACCTGACTTCGATCCCGTTCCGACGGCTGTTCAGATCGGCCGCTGCGGCTACGCGGCGCAGTGCCGGGCCCCGCGGTGCGCCGCACACGCTGCGACAATCGTTCTTCGGAAGGTCGATGCAGCCGGCCGGCCGGTTCGCCAGATCGAGCTCTGCGATCGCCATGCCCAGGTAGTGATCTCTCGCGAGCGTGAGCGCGGCTTGGAAATATTCGACCGCCGTGATTGGCGCTAGCCAAGAAGGCGCGCTGGAGTCAGGGTTGGCCCTCTGGTCTGTTGGGCCCGGTTTCTGTGACGGTGACGCGAAAGTAGTTAGCCTCTCCAGGCTGGTGAGGGCCCCGAAGCCAGAGGGGTTCCTCCAGGGAGAATTGTCTGGCCAGCTCGGCGACCATTCCTCGGACCGCACTTAGGGACCCTTCGGCGTCCCTGGTGGTAAGACCGAGTTCGCCTAGGAAGGAAGGCACACCCGAAGGTTGCCAATCTTCGACGCGACTCTGGTAGTGAACCAAGGAGTTTCGGAAACCGACCAAGCGATGAAACCCTTGGAAAGGCTGCGCACCGGGGTCAAACCCCGGTCTGGCGGGTTCAATCAGCCTTGGAAAGAGCAGCCACTTCGATTCCAGAGACGATCGCTCGAACGCGCGGTGGAGGATTCCCTCTAGACTTGCGGCGTGAGCGTTGATGTGAGCCTCCAGCGATGCGGCAGCGAGGATATGAACGAGTGCCAAAGACTGGAGGAAGGGCGCATAAGCCATACCCAACTCGTAGTCAGCGTTTTCCATCTGGATGTAGACCGGTTCCAGTTCATCATACGCTGCGTAAGCATCCCCATTGTGCCTCTCAAGAGCGATTTCCTCGCGTTCTTTCAGCCGAGCGATTCGCTTCTGCGCGCGATCGATTCGGCGCTGTTCGCCGACGGCCTTCTGTAAAGCGCCGCAGGCTGCGTGAAAGTACATCTCGTCTACTGCAAATGCCGTGGTGACAACCGTTGGCACGCTAACGATTCGTGGCACAGGTTTCGACGCCTCCGCCGTGTGTGATTTGGCATCAGCTTAACGGGATAAAGGTGAACAGGGCCAGCCGCACGCGGGCTGCCCTCGTTCGCCTCAGTCCCTGCTTGCGCGTTCGGCTTCCGCGATGAGCGCGGACAGCTTTTTGCTAAGGGCGCGAGCAACTCGCTCGGCAACGTCGATCGTCGGCTTGCGTTCCCCGCGCTCCAGTAGGCCGACATACGTGTGATGGATACCGGCGGCCTCGGCGAGCGCCTCTTGAGAGAGCCCCTGCCGGGCGCGGTGCTTTCGCACCACGCGAGCGAAAGACGCGGTGAACTGTGATGCAGCGGCCATCACAGCATCTATTGCGTTTCTTTAACTTCAACCTGCCACAGACTATAGTCTCAGGCGGCTGCCTTAGCTTATTGCGGTGCTCAAGAATCCAACTGTCCGAATTCTGGGTTTTGCGAGACTGGCGCTGATTCTCCTCGCCGGGTGCGCCGAAACGCGCGGCGAGAAATGGCGCGATCAGGCGGCCGCCAATCTTCAGGCTGCGCAGCTCCAGTGGAACGATTGCTCTGCGAATCCGAAATGCACAGGCGACGATATGTTCAAGGCCCGCGCGAACCTCGTTGACGCTCAGGCGGAATATGATCGCGCAAACGAGCAAGTTCACCAAGAATACGGAATGCTGATGCACTCGATGGATCAGATGCAACAGCAACAGCAGACCGATCAGATCACCAACGCGATTCGCGCGAATCAGCCTCCGTTTGTGCTTCAAACAATGCCGCTCCCACCGCCAATTGGAAGCTACCAAACAGCACCGCCTTTTTGAGGCTTCTATGACGGATCGGCTATGGTCGGTTGCAGGACCAACAGGGGCCGCTCAATGAATGAAAATCTAGGCGCGGCGATCGTGCTCGCGACAGGCATTGTCGTTGCCAGCATCTTCATCGGTGGAATCTACGAATCGCCAAGCGCAGGGAATGCAGCTTACATATGGCGGGTAAATCGGTTTACCGGCTCGACAGTCGTTTGCTCGCCAGTGTCCAAAGACCCCGATGTGCTAGCGCCTCAATGCTTCGACGTTCCGTTCAGGAAATCGAATTGAGAATGGCTTTCCGGCGTGTTAACGCAGGGCCTATTCAACGGCGGAATTTACAATGCAACATCTCCCCAGCTTCGGAGTGATCGCCGGCGCGTTATTCGTGGCCTATGTTCTCGGCGCCATCGTCTGGGGACTCTGCTGGGCTGTAATTCGCACGTTCCTCGGTAAGCGGCCGCGCCTAACAGAATGGCTCGGGGGGTGGCGCTTGATGCGTTGGATCGCAGCGGTCTCGGTCGTTCCGATTGCCCCGGACCAGTCGGCGCTTTTCTTCGAGCGTGCCCATGATCGAGGCCTTCCCTGGCGAGAGCGGTTAGGTTGGAAACGCGTCGCGCGGCAGACGCTTTGCTTCACTGCAGCGGGGTTCTTGATTCTCTCGGCGGTCTACCTATTTGGCGCCTACGAGCGATCGGTTCAATGGTATGAGATCGAACCGCCGCCCGACATTTCGGGAAGCCTTGCTGGCGATGTGCGACCTGATTCGAGCGCTTGGCTCACGGATTGGACGGTGACGGGCGTGTTCTGGACTAAGGATGCATGCTTACAGCACATTCGCCTCGAAGCGGAGACCGACGCCAACCTCCTGCTCGACCGCACGCGATCTTCCACCTGGTACAGAGCTTTTGCTGCCGCGCGGCGATGCATCGCGGCTAACACGCCCCACGCACCCGCACCCGAGCCGGACTCCGATGGGGAGTCCTCAGAGGATCCCGGCGATTAGGCCTAGATGAGCGCCGTGGCGTGGCGGAGATGCGTGCCGGTGTAAGATATGTGCTCCGCGATCGCAAAGGTGCTCCACGTTTCGCCCTCGGATACTTTCCCGATGACAGAGTGCGCTCGATGACTCGAATCGAAAGCTTCAAGTGCGGTTTGAAGCGCGTCGGTTTCGCAGTGATTCTCAGCTCACGCGCGGGCAGTTTGTTACTTCAGCCTCCGCTTTCTTGCCCGTCAGTTTTTCCCAGCGCGCGAGCGCGACGTCGACGAAACGCGGCTGGTAGTTGACCGTAGGCGCATCATTATAGCGATTCTCGTAGAGTCTTCTGGAGGGTTTCAGCGTGAGCACGTTTCAGCACTCCGAGCTCAGGATAAATAGGGCTGAGAAAAAGTTGGCGGATTTGGAACTTGAAATTAAACTCGCTACTAAAAGAGCACTTCAAGTCGCTGCCGAACAAGCCAACCTTCAGGCTAACCAGAAACCGCTCGAAACATTCTTGGGTGAACTCTGGGAGGAGGTGCGTTTTCTCACCAGCGAATTTGCCTTGCACGCTCGCGTCGCCTTGGATTACCTGGTGTTCGACTTGGCTTGGAAAGATTCGGGAATCGAGCAAAAGGGCACACAATTTCCTATCGATGATAGTCCGGAGGGTTTCGCTAGGCATATACCTACCCGCCTTAAAGGCCTCACGGACGAACACATCGCAATGATCGAGAGCTTTCAGCCGTACAATGGATTTCACATGCACTCCCTGCTTGTCCTGAACGGACTCTCCAACAGAGACAAGCATCGTGAATTCGCTCATATCACCTATATTGGCGGAAGTACGCCCGACCCCAATCTCCAGACAAGCCCCCCGTCCGTCGGAATCACCCAGATGCAAGTGAATGCTGGCCGCACCTTTCACGTATTGCTCCACGAGGCTGGCCCCGACGCTGAAGACCTTTCGGAAGCGCTGGCGAACATTCTCTCGCTGATAAAAAAGATAGTTGATTATTTCGATGGGGTCGTCGGGCAGCCCTGAATCGAAAACCGGCCTGTCACAATGAGAATTTACCATCGCGTTCCCATATCACCTCCGCTTTCTTTCCGGTTAGCCTTTCCCAGCGCGCGAGCGCGACGTCGACGAAACGCGGCTCCAATTCGATCGCGTAGCATCGGCGATCGAGCTGCTCGGCCGCGATGAGTTGCGAGCCGCTGCCGCTGAATGGCTCATAGCAAAGGTCCCCGGGCATCGTGTGCAAGAGCATGGGCATCGCGAAAAGCCGGTTAGGTTTGCAGGTCGGATGGTCCTTGCTCTCCGCTTCGCTGTTCGGAATCGCCCAAACGGTGCTTGAGTAGCCGCCCTCGACGCCGCGGCGGACTTCCGGTTTGTTGCCCTTGATCCAGCCGAACATACAGGGCTCGTGCTGCCACATGTAAACCGAGTAGGTCAGCACCGGTCTGCTTTTCACCCAAAGGATTTGCTGATGCATGAAGGCGCCGACTTCGTTCCAGACCGCCTCGAGCATCGCCTGGCGCTTGCTAGCGTGCCAGCAATACCACGCCGCGTTCGGGGCGATCGCGTGATCGACCGCAGCCCTGCAGAACGAAAGGTAAAAAGACCGGGCGCGATCGGCGTCGCTGCTCTCATTGTCGAAAGTCGTCTGGCCGGCCTCCTGATAGACCCTCGACCAGTCTTTGTCCCTGTTTGCCTTGCCGCGGTTCGCCCGCGTGGCCGGATGGCTGCCGCCGCTGTAGTCGACCGCATAGGGCGGGTCGGTTTGAAACAGCTTCGCCCTCTCCTCGCCCATAAGCCGCTGAACGCTTCCCGGGCGCGTAGAATCGCCACACAGGAGCCGGTGCTTACCCAACTGCCAGATTTGGCCCAAACGCGCCACAGGGTTTGCGGGTGGCGCGGGAACCGCGTCTTCTTGAACCTCGCCCTTGTCGAGTGTTTGCCACGCGCTCTCGCCGGCCACGCGCTCCAGCATCGCGGCGAGCGCCTTGTCCTCCGTCCGGACCTTCGATAGCAAGGCCTCGAGTTGGTCCTTGTCAGTCTGGGCCATCGCCGAGATTGGATCGAAAGTCAGCAGAATCTTGTCGGCCTCAGCCTCTGTAACGTCGAGCACCAGGACCGGGACGATCGCCTTCGGAGTCGTCTCAAGGCGCAGATGGCCATCGATGAGCTGGAGCTTTCCATCGGGGAGCTCGCGCGCCAGCAGCGCGCCGGCGTAACCGATTTCATTGAGCAGCCCGCGCATCGCGGCCGATTGCTCTTTGGGGTGACGTCGATAATTCTTAGGGTTGG
>Ga0074046_10004273_pt1 | contig 11722 bp, 12 predicted proteins | sample BogForMeECP23OM3_FD_94441 | JGI IMG/M metagenome (GOLD analysis project Ga0074046, IMG submission 94441) | Bog forest soil microbial communities from Calvert Island, British Columbia, Canada - Bog Forest MetaG ECP23OM3 | ecosystem: Environmental > Terrestrial > Soil > Wetlands ...
CTCATTGCGGATTCACCGACAATACGGCAGGTAACAACAGAAAGGGAACCTAACGTAAACGTTGCTTCCTTCACGCTCAAAGACGACACTGGTTCCGCGAGAGTTACCCTGTGGAGAGAACATGCCGGCTATGCATCTAATCTTCATGCTGGACAACGAGTGAAACTTACCGGAATCCGTGCGCACGCTGGCCTTGGCGGGCAACCTGAGCTAAGCTCAATTCAACTTACAAAAATCGAGACAATCAGTCTAAACTCAGAAGGCGAAACCAAATGAGTTCACATCCAAAAATCTAATACCTATTTCAATAACATTATATAGATAAGATCCAGGAGCCTATGCAGCCTCTATGTCGCTGCCTAATTTCTTCCGAGACTGAAACTAAAATTAATGATGCGTAGTAGGTATCTACTTTGTCCCTTCTTCGGAACGTCATCGGACCACATCCCAACCTATGGGATTACGTGAATAACATAAGGAACCCCACAGTGAAATCAACAATAAAGAAGCGGGTGCAGGAATATCAACCCAAACGTCAGATTATAGAAAAATTCGCAGGCCTTACTGATAGATACTTCTTCGTCGTATTCGCGACGGAATGGAACGTTGAATGTAGGACAGAATTACCCAACCTCATGAAGTTCTTCACTGCAACTAACAATGCCGCGTTGAACATCAAGGTCATCGATTTTGACGAAAACCGCGATATCGCCGACGAAATGAACGTTCTCAGGATCCCAACAATAATAGTACATGACAAGTCTTGGCGCGAAATCGGTAGATTCGTCGAGAAGCCTCAGCATGGAGAGACCTTGGAAGATGACCTCTGGGAAATAATCCAAAAACATGTTCAGAAGACGAGCTAGATTCACGCTATCCGTGATATTCAGTTAATACGTCGAGATCTTAATCACTCCAGGTATCTTCAACATCTTCTGCAGTACTTCACCACTCGGCTCTTTTTCTACAACCAATGTAAGCTTTGGCTCCGGAGTGAGATCCGGATCGTCAGCTATAGCCTGTCGAATCGCAATGTTTTCTTGAGCAACAAGAGCAGTAGCCTGCGCTACAATTCCTACCGTATGTGGATCAGCATAGATCTCTATGACACTGTAGTTGAGAAAACGTGCGATCTCAGCCAGGAGTGGCCCAGCAGGGCGCATTCTCTCGAACACAGATTTGAGAACAGGATCTGAAGATATTAACTCGGCAGTCTCTCTTACAGTTCTTCGATCCACACCTAAGTGACGCGCTATTTTCGCGTCGGACAATTCGATTCCACCACAATAAATTGATGAATTCCCTCGTATACCCAACCCCAGCTCTACAAGGGTTCTAACAACTTTCTGCCTTCCAGGATAGTCCTTGACTCGCTCTGAGATTTGTCTCCACATGAGCCTTCAGGAATCACGTACAAAATTGTGCAATAAAGGCTTCGATTGTACATTTTAGTTGCGAAGTCGCGTTCCCTAACCTATACGGCCTAATCGAAATTTTTCTGGTTTCGGCAGTCACTCTTTTCGAACTAACTTTGTTAGGTCCATCGTTTGCAGCTGTTCTCGAATCTCGTCGAGCCACCGATCAAATGCCCGGTTTGTTGGACAAGTTATGTGCAATTTTCCGTCCGGAAGTAGCTTCAGGCTACCTTGGTCTTCGGTCTTGAGTGGAATGATCACGCTCTCACGATGAATGTTGAACGAGTCAGTAATCTCGAGTATCTTTATGATTTGTTCAGGACGCAACGATACCACCATGATTCAGCGAGCGTTTGTGTCGTTGATAACAAGATAGCTCGACATTTGGTCATGCTAAGCGCGGATATCGTACCAATGCATCTGGACTGGTGCTTGCGCAAGGAGCCGAGTCTCATTGAATAAATCTATGATTCGTTGAACTGAACTGTTGTCGCTGTTTATACTGTACACGCTAACTGGACCATAATTTTTCATATGAATAAGATCTGCTGCAAGTAATTTGCTTAAATGTTTCCGTATAACTTTCCTATCCAATCCACTAAATTTCGCAATTTTATAGATCGTTAGATCTTCTCCACGGTTTCGAGCAAGAACTAACAGAATTCGCAGTCTTGCTTCGCTACCAAGAACTTTCAAAAGAAGCGGTCTCAGCGGCAATATGCTCACGAAAACATAAACGGTCACGTGTAGAAATAAGCAAGAGAGTTAAGTGAAAGTATATTTCGTTTGATACCTGATCATGCGAAACATGCTTTTCTTAATTCGAACCATGTGTCGATTCATAAATTGGAATTGTCCCAACGGCTGTATTCAATACCCGTTCTGGATAAAGGCAATAATCTGATTCCTTACCATCGGATATGGTTAACTCTGGCGTAAAACAATCTTTAGGATGAAGGATTTGGGCTGCGTATTCTGTGAAATAGTCAAGGGAACGGCTCAGGCTTACATAATTTATGAAGATGAGCAGTTCATCGCAATATTAGATAAGTATCCGATTTCGATTGGGCACACACTTGTTCTTCCAAAGCTACACTGTGAACGAGTAAACGATCTATCTCAGAGAGATTTCTGTGCTCTGTATGCACGTGTGCACGCGTTAAATCCGTTGATCACTGCCCGAGTAAACGCGTCTGCCTCCCATATCTCCATTAATGATGGGACTGCAGCTAACCAACTTATTCCGCATGTTCATGTTCACATAATTCCACGAAACGTGAACGATAGTGCCGGATTCACATCGAGAAAGCTGCTTCGAGAAGAAGAAATGACGCAGATTATGCGAAAGATTCAAACAAAAAATATTCAGATTACTTTTTAGTTTGCGGAGCTCAGGCGGAACTTGACCTCGATTTACTAGTAATTATAAATTCCGTCGACTTCATTCTTCGTTCAAAACGTTCTCCGTAATTAGACCCTTTCCAGACTGGAATTCGGAGAGATAAATTATAGTAGCACACTGTTTACTACGCGACCATTGATGTTAACATGCCTGACAAGAAGTTCACGAAGATCTTCTTTGCAACAGATCTCCATGGTTCCAGTAAGTGTTACGAAAAGATATTGAGCGCCGCAAAGTTCTACAAGGTTGACGTCTTGGTTCTAGGAGGCGACATGACCGGCAAGATGCTTGTCCCGATCGTTGACTACGGCAACGGTACGTTCAAAGCAGATTACATTGGCGAAAAAACCTTACACAGCCCAGACGAGGTGAAGTCTTTGGAGCGGGAGATAACTGACAGCGGCTACTACCCCTATCCCTGTAGCAAGGCAGAGATGGATGAGCTCAACGCGTCCAAAGAGAAAGTGGACAAAGTCTTCATGAGCGTCATGAAGGACACGTTACTGAAATGGGTCGACCGCGCTGAACCTTTCCTCTCTGAGCTAGGCGTGACGTGCTATTTGACGGGTGGGAATGACGATTATCAAGAAATTGTCGATGCCGTCCAAGATACTCCTCATGTGAAGAACGCCGACCACAAAGTGCTCAAGATTGATGAGCTTCACGAAATGGTGAACCTGGGATGGAGCAATCCAACCCCGTGGAAATGTCCGCGAGATCATACCGAGGAAGAACTTGAAACCATGATGGAGAAACTCGTATCCTCCGTTTCAGATAAGGAGAACTGCGTGTTTAACGTCCACGTACCTCCGATAAACTGTGGGTTAGATACGGTCCCGAAACTTGACGATTCCGTTTATCCACCGAAACCTGTGATTGACAAGGGTCAGGCAGTAATGATCGGCGCTGGCAGCACTTCAATTCGTCGCGCGATTGAAAAATATCAACCACTTGTAGATCTTTGCGGTCATATCCATGAGTCCAGAGGAACTACCAGGATTGGGAGAACACTCGTGTTAAATCCGGGGAGCGAATATCCAGAAGGGACACTTAGGGGAGCCATTGTCAATATTGCAGATAAGAAAGTACTCAGTTTTCAGCTCACGTCCGGATAACATAATCGGAGCGTAAGTCTGTTATTGAAACGTACAGTTAACGCGTGAAGCCAGATTTTCGATCCTGGGACAGCCTCTGCCGCAATCTAATTGTGTTTTTTCCTAAAGGCAAACGCTAGAAGAGCTAACCGGGTTCATGTCCGTTACTACGCTCGGAGCCCGCTGATTACTGAATTATAGCGGTGGCAGTTCCTTGTAGGCAAGCGTTATGTCAATGCCACGCTTGGCGTAATATGACTTAGACACCACGTAAATAATGATCCCAGCGATAAAGCTGCCCGCGACCCAACCGTAGGCAATTGCGTTTCCTCCCCATATTGCTGCGAACGCTAGGAACTGGTAGACAATGTACGCAAACACGATCGACATTAGGACACCGGATGTTGCGAGAACTGCTTTGGATAGTCCCTTTTCATTCTTCAAGGCGTAGCGCACGGCGGCGATTCCTATGAAGAAGAAGTAGATCATAGCGGCGACTACGGCTCCATATAGCGCAACTAGAGTACCGTAGAAGAACGACGCTAAACCAATCAAAACTATGGTGCCTACGAGCTCAATTAGCAACGCGACAGTGGGCGAACTATACTTCGGACTTACGTACGATATCTTCTCGGGTAGAAATCGGTCGAAGGATTGAGCAAAGAGATATCGCGATAGGACGATAATTCCGTAGGCTAAGATGGCTACGTTCCACAAAATCCAGCCTAAGCCTATGAACCAGGAGACGGCAGGAATCGTAGAGACGCCCATTGCGAGTGTCCAGAAATTGAAGGTCCAATTGTACACGAGGTTCGCGTTTCCTAAGGCCCCGTTGATGAAGGCGAAACCGCCTGCGTAGTACATGCTCGCGAACGCCGTAGTTACGACTATCAAAGTTACAACTGAAGAAATAAGCACGTTGTATCGCAACGCGCCCTTACCCTTAATCTCAGAAGCTACAGCAGGTCCAGCGTTCATCCACGGATATACGAAGATTGAGAAGAACGGTAGCATAAAGATGGTTGCACCAAAATCGAAGGTTGGACCACTATAGGAATTAGCGATCTGAGTATAAGTTGTGTTCGAGCCGATTGAGTTAAGGAAGCTCATATAACCCTGGACGCCGGCTGTCCCAGCAGATAAGAGTGTGAAGATGCCGACAAAGGTCGCGGCAATAGCGATTATGACGGCGACGGCAACAATTTTGTAACCTGCCTTCGGTTTGAGGAGGTTGACTGCAATAAGCACGGCGAAGATTAATGCACCGATAATGAACTGAGCTACCAGATTAGCCCCAGGAATGTTACCTGGCAGCGCTAAGGGAAGCATGTTTTGGTATCCAAGCGAAAGTCCAACTGAACCAATAGAGACTACTGCTGCAAGAGCGATCAGAGCCAGATAAGCCATCGTCTCAAGTGTGTAGCCCATGAATGAAAGGGCTCCTCCGAAAAATCCACCATAAACTCGAGAAACCCATACGTAGTCGCCGCCAGTCCGACTAATGCGCGTCGTCATCATGGTGTAGACAATGATTTGGGGAATCGATAGCACCCATGCGAGTATGGAGCCATAGACTAGGTTGACTCCTGATGTCGATGCGAGCAACACCATTGTATATCCGATGACTCCGAGTGCCGCTCCGCCTGACATGTTGCTCAAGTTGAGTCCGACTACGTCCAAAAAAGAAACGTCTCTGCGTAACCCTGAAGCTTTCCTTACAAACGCAACAGGTTGACTTGCCATAATTCTGCCTTGGGTGATTACTAATTTAACACCTTCCTATTCTATTCACAACTGGTTATCAGACAAAAACCTGCCTTTGAGCTACTCCTTCCTTATGATAATGAATTAACAAAGTTTCATTTAGGCGACGGTCTATCACCCTCCTTCGTGGCGTAGGTATCTTGGCAAAATATGGCAATGCACGCGCTGACTTTCTCGAAGAAGTGCACAGAATCACGGACGCGGCCAAATCCGAGGGCGTATTATTGAGGTTACTAGGAGCACTCGCATTTCACATTCATTGCCCAAAATTTTCCTACATACAGGAAATGCTTGGACGCACGTTTACTGACATAGACTTCGCATCCTACAAAAAGGAAACCGCCAGAATCAACACTCTTTTCACCGAACTCGGGTATCAGTATGACGTGCGAGTGAGAGCCCTTTTCGGCTCCAGGCTAATATTTTACGATACGAGCGGCACCAGTAGGCATTGCGATGTCTTCTTAGACAAGCTTGAGTTCTGTCACGACATTATTTTTCAGGATAGGCTCGAAGTTGATGATCCGACGATTCCGCTCGCAGAGCTCCTTCTAGAGAAAATGCAAATAGTCAAACTGGAGGAGAAGGACGCGATAGACACCATTATGCTGCTCAGGGAACATCCGATCGGTGGATCTGACAATGAGATGATTAACGCAGATTATTTGGCGCGGCTTACCTCTCGCGATTGGGGGCTTTGGAAGACGTTCACAACCAACTTGGAAAATGTGAGAAAAGCAACACAGACTCACGAGAAGCTCTCCGAAGAAGATAGGAATGATGTGGCGTCGAAGATCACTGCTTTACGTGGTCGAATAGATGAAGAGCCTAAGACAAGAGGCTGGAAGATGAGATCACAAATCGGAGAAAGAAGGAAATGGTATCGAGATGTTGATGAACTGTTACGTGAATAGGGGGCGAAAGATTCAAACAAAAAATATTCGGATTACGCTGTACTTTGCTGAGCACTAATTTTGCTGATTTGTTCTGAAAGTTGACTGGGGTCGGTAAATGGCGCGGTACACGTTCTGCCTACGCAAATGTATGCTGTGCCTTGTTGAGCGTTTTTTAGGCCGGACGTAAGTATCTTCTGTGATTCGTTTTTGGGATCGAGTAACGTGATGCTTTTTCGTGGCACGTAGATCTTCATTGCTTCTGCCAACATGGCCTTTGTATTTGGATTTTCGCTCGATCCGAGAATGCGAATGCTGGTAGGCTCGTTTAGGAAAGCGTCTACCGCTAGGGCGTAGTCTGCTGCCATGAAGCCAAACTGTGAGTAAGTTTCCGTGAAGTTTTTGAGTGTATCTGCAGCCAACCGTCTATATTCTTCTTTGTCGGTTAGCTCGAATAGTTTCATTAGAGCACGACCCGCTATACTGTTTTCATCGAGAGGCTTCGTGGTTTTGCTCAGGAAGCCTGGAGCATTTGGCTCAATTGCTGTATCGAAGAATCCTCCATTCTTTGTATCGTATAGTCTTTCTTTGGCGATTTTGATTAATTCCTCGGCCAATTGTAGAAATCTGTTGTTACCGGTAATTTCGTACGCTTGGCAGAGCGCTTTTGTCATTTGCACTTGATCCGACAGTTGATTGAGTATACGCGGCTGATTGTCGTAATAGTGATACATTCCTTCGCCACTTTCGTAATTTAGAGCGATAAGCCTCTCGAGGCTCCTTAACGCAAATTCCATTACTGATTTGTCATTTGTGATGAATGATGATTCCAGATATGCGCAGATCATCATGGCGTTCCAGTTTGTGTAGATGTTTTTGTCAACGAACGGAGCTTCACGATCGGCACGTTCTGTTTTACTGAGCTTGTAGTATTCCTCGTCTGCATCCTGGCTGCCGTAGAAACAACCATTCTCGCTGTCTCGTAACCAAGCGTTGACGTAATCTATGATGCCTCTTGCTATCTCGAGGTAGAAAGCATCTTGAGTAGCTTGGTAAGTGTGCAAGTAGACTGAAAGCCATTTGGCGTTGTCTTCGCACATTTTCTCGAAATGCGGGACGCTCCAATCTCTGAGGGTTGAGTATCTGAAAAATCCGCCTGCTTCGTGATCGTACACTCCGCCTTTACCGGCATTTTGTAGTGTTATGGTTACGATGCGTAGGAATTCTCGATTGCCGGTGTAGTGATATTTGAGGAGCGCAAGTTCGTGAGCTTCGGTGTGCGGAAACTTTGGTTGCGAGCCAAATCCGCCGTAGATTGGGTCGAAATTGTTCGCAATTTCTCCCAATATTTCATCGATGATTGTAGCGCTGATAGGTTCGCTGACTGTAATTTCCTGCTGCGTGCCTTGCATTTGTGTTGGTTGCTCTTTGGATTTTTCCCAGTAACTGAGAACGTCGTGTAGTATTTGTTTCATTTTGTCAGGTGGAAAATAGGTACCTCCGCCAATCAGACACCCATCAGGTGTTAGAAATGCTGTAGTCGGCCAACCTCCCATGTTGTATCTTCTGTTAATGTCTGGTCGCTTGTCGGTGTCAACTCGTATTGGTATAAAGTGCGACTCAATGTATCTCGCGATCTCGGGCACCGAATACGTGTCGTGGTCAAGTCTATGGCACCAGTGGCACCAGACCGCGCTTATGTCAAGGAGAACGGGCTTATGTTCGGTGTTCGCTCGGCGAAAGGCTTCGTCTGTCCAGTCAAGCCAATTTATTTTGGCGTCTCGATCTTGCGCCATCGCGTTTCAGCTACATGCGAGGCGTCGGTGAAGTTTTGTTCGGAAGTCGCTTCTTGTAATCTTCAAGAATTTTGTCATAAAGATCAAGCGTGTACTTTAGCGCTTCCTGAGATTGTCCATGGCAACTCTCGTCTGGCACAATTGTGCTTATGCATTTTGTCCTCGCGCTCTCGATAAGTTTGAATGCTGCCTCGAATTCTGGTCCCTTTTCAAGTCTGAGAACGGCGAGGATAGAATTGTAGGCTGCAAGATGAGCGCGTTTACACTCGATATGTGCCTTATTACCACGCTCTTGGAAGCAGAGTTTGCAACAGTCGATCGCCGTACGAGTCTGTACCCACGGTTGAACCAGAAATACTGCTTCCATATGTGACGCACATGCGTTCGGTAATTTATCGGTTCCGAAGACACCATTTATCTCGACAAATATGCAAGATGGTTGCTGGAAGCACAGAAAAAGAAGATTCAGAAATGACCGCGAAATCCGTTTTCATTGAAGCATTGAAGTTCGGAATTAGTGGCATCTTTGGCGCCTTAATTAGCGGCTCAATCTACTATACCTATCACGGAGCCATACCCATTCTCATTCGAGTTGTGCGCGGACACCCAATCAACCTAGCTGAAACCAGCTTCTATATAGCCACGAGCATTGCCGGAGGCACAGTACACTTTACTCTTAGCAAAGTATGGGTCTTCGTGAAAAAGAAACCATCGGATAGCCAGAATGCTAGTCATAAATCAGAGTAGAAAACGAAGGCCAAGTGGATCCATATTCTCTTAAAACAAGCGGTTATCTCTTACATATGTTTTCGACAAGCATGTTCGACCTAAGCATTACGTCAATAGATGGATCTGAGCTTCAGTAAGTTGAGGACTGGATCAACAGAAGTTGTAGACGATTTTTTCCCAGCTGCGCGAGTGGGAGAGTTTATGCATAATTTCAAGTATTATTGGGATGATTGCTTTTCTTTTGAGGTTTCATTTTTCTTCTTAGGCATTATCTTCAGTCTGCAGAAAACTGCGTCGCCATCTTTGATCTCGAAGATTTTTCTAATTTCTTCAGGTATCGTAATTCGTCCTCCCGCGGTTACTTCGGCGAAGAACGGAATGTCTTCATCGACTACTTCGGTTGGCATGTGAACGTCTGCAAGCTCTGGAAATGGATTCGACTAAAAAGAGTTGTTGACAGCATTGACGTTAACGCTGCTGCTAGGGCAACCGCTGTTAATTGGACATTTTTCGCATAAGGGCTTGGGAGCTTTGCAAGTTGTACGTCCGAATTTAATCATGGAGAGATGGAGGGTTCTTCTTTGGCTAGGTATGGTGAGTGATTCTAGGCTTAGTCTGATCGTCTCGTAGCTCGCATTGTTGGGAACTATGCCGAGTCGCTTTGCAATCCGCGAAACATGAGTATCTACCGGAACGATTTGATGACCTGCAATAAACGCTAGTAGTATATCGGCTGTTTTAGGTCCAACTCCGGGCAAAGAAGTTAGTTTTTGTTTGGCGTTTCGATAGCTAAGCCGTAGAATTTTCGTGAGTTTTCCTCCATACTCGTTTTGAATTATGTTCGATACTTGTATGATGTGAGTTGCTTTGGATCGGTAGAGCCCGGCAGGGCGGATCAAACGAATCAAATCGCTGGTTTTCGCGTTAGCTAGACTAGACGGGCTGATTACGTAATGTCCCCGGAGCTCTCTCATTGCTCGAACACTGTTCCTATCGTTTGTGTTCTGAGAGAGAATGGTGTGAATCAGCGTGGCGAATGAAGATTCAGATTTCCAAGGTCTGGGGGGAAAGTGTTTCCTAATTTCCCTAAGCATCTTCAATTGATTTTCTCGTTTGCTGATTGATCCCAATGATGCTCGTGTTATTTCTGAAGATCTGAGTACAGTTTAAAGCGAACTACTGTCATGGTTGTTGGTTGCGGATTTGCGAATTATTCTTCTCTCAGTTCTGTTAGCGACTGTCCTTTTGCTCGCCGTTAGGCCCGTCCTCGCGTCAGCTCAAGGCGATGTGCTAGTAGTCACTATCAGTTCAGAGATCTCTCGCACGACCGAAGAACTGGTTACACGTTCGATTGCGGAGGCTGAAGCAGGAAATGCAAGGTTGATAGTCTATGAACTGAATACTCCTGGCGGAGAACTTGATTCTGTAACGAACATTATGAACGATTTCAATTCGTCGCCTATACCTATCCTAGTGTGGGTAACTCCGACCGGAGCATCGGCTTGGAGCGGTGGTACGTACATTCTTATGGCGTCAGGCATTGCCGCGATGGCTTCGGGAACTACTATCGGTTCGGCCCAACCAGTTTCGGCCACAGGCGAGGTACTGAATGAATCAAAATACATTAATGCGCTTTCTGGACTCATGGCGGACAACGCGAGGCTCCATGATCGAAACGGGACAGTAGCACAGGAGTTCGTCACAGAGAATCTGAATTTAGGTCCCGAGGAAGCATTAAGACTTCATGTGATAGAATTCATCGCGGACAGCTTACAGAGTCTCTTATCCCAACTGGAACCTTATTCTCTCGTATTGAGCACGACTGCTAGTGAAAGTACCGTTTGGAGCGTAACACCCACCAATACTCTGGAAAATGTTCCTCACACTCAGACATTCGACTTTGCAGGCGTATCTCAAGCTACGGTGTTCACCTATGATCCCGGTATCGGCATAGGACTACTTACGGTTCTGTCTAACCCTATAATCGCTATCGTATTGTTTCTCGTAGGTCTCTATGCAATCATCATAGGTTTCAAGACTCCAGGATTTGGGCTCGAGATAGTTGGTGGGTTAATGTTCTTCTTATCGTTGATAGGGTTCGGGATAATAGGGATCAGTACCGCCGCGATTTTGCTGTTTGTCATCGGGATAATTCTCACATTAATTGAAATCAAGACACACATTGGAGTATTCGCATTAGGTGGAATAGGGTTCATAATTGTCGGAAGTTTCTTCGCGTTTCCTCTGCCCGGATGGGAACTTTTGTCCGCACAGGCCGTGGAATCCTCGAGGGAAACACTTGTTTCAGTTACTCTCGTAATGTCAGCGATCTTCGGCTTAGTTGTATACAAAGTTGCTCAAGCAAGGAGGATGAAAATTAAAACTGGACCAGAACAGTTGATCGGTTCAATCGGAAGCGCAATCTCAGAACTCGCTCCTAGTGGAGAAGTGAGAGTTGAAGGACAGGTTTGGAGAGCTGAGACGATTGGTGGAACCATAAAGCGTGGTGAGAGTGTTGAGGTTATCAGACGTGAGGGGCTAATCTTAAGAGTAAAGCCGACGCATGAGAATTAAAGGTTGAATTTTTGGGCTTAATGGATATGCTTTTCGATCCCGGATTCATAGTCAG
>Ga0074046_10004274_pt1 | contig 11721 bp, 8 predicted proteins | sample BogForMeECP23OM3_FD_94441 | JGI IMG/M metagenome (GOLD analysis project Ga0074046, IMG submission 94441) | Bog forest soil microbial communities from Calvert Island, British Columbia, Canada - Bog Forest MetaG ECP23OM3 | ecosystem: Environmental > Terrestrial > Soil > Wetlands ...
CACAACCACAGATTGCTCACCCGGCCGGTGAGCCCAAGGAGACGAAGAGTCGCGCTTCATGCCCTTGAGAATGCGCGATTCTCGCCCTCACGCCAAAACCAAACTGCCGTTTCTAGGTTGAATGCAGACACGTCCAACGACGACAATTTGAACCATTCGCCTCGCAGATGCGCTACCTGGCGCCCGATCGGCGCGTTATAATGTATGCTAGTTGCGCCATCTCGAGCCGATCGTTCGACGCTTTGTCGGGCGCGCGCGTTGAGTGAAGGCGGTTGGCAAGGACATGTCGGGATCGGTCGAATTCACGACTTGGGTCGTATTGGCCTTCGCCGCCGCCGTGGCGGGACTATGCTGGATATTCTCGTCTTCGCCGTTGGTCCTGATACCGGCGGCGCTCGCGGGCGCCTATCTGGGCTATCTGGCCGAACGAGCCGGCCGGCGCTATTTCGGCCGGCGTTTCGCGCAAGGACCCTGACGTCTTCTACTCCGCCGCGCTCTGTCTCGCCTTCGCCCCCTTCCGCGCCAGCACCGGCTTCAGGTACTGCCCCGTGTAGCTGCGGGAATTTCGCGCGATCTGCTCGGGCGTGCCCGCGGCCACGACTTCACCGCCGCCGTCGCCACCTTCGGGCCCCATGTCGATGATCCAGTCGGCCGTCTTCACGACCTCGAGATTGTGCTCGATCACGATCATCGTGTTGCCCTGGTCGACGAGCTCGTGCAGCACGTCGAGGAGTTGGGCGACGTCGTGGAAATGCAGGCCGGTCGTGGGCTCGTCGAGGATGTAGAGCGTGCGCCCGGTCGAGCGGCGCGCCAGTTCCTTGGCGAGCTTCACCCGCTGCGCTTCGCCCCCCGACAGCGTCGTCGCCTGCTGGCCGACCTTGACGTAGCTCAGGCCGACGCGCTTAAGAGTCTCCATCTTGTCGCGGATCGACGGCACGGCCTTGAACAGGTCCGCCGCCTCTTCGACCGTCATGTCGAGCACGTCGGCGATCGACTTGTCCTTGTAGCGCACCTCGAGCGTTTCGCGATCGTAGCGCTTGCCCTTGCACACGTCGCAAGTGACATAGACGTCGGGCAGAAAGTGCATCTCGATCTTGATGACGCCGTCGCCCTGGCAGGCCTCGCACCGCCCGCCCTTGACGTTGAACGAGAAGCGCCCGGGCAGATAGCCGCGCGCCTTGGCTTCCGGCAGGGCCGCGAACCAGTCGCGGATGGGGGTGAAGGCGCCGGTGTAAGTCGCGGGGTTCGAGCGCGGCGTGCGGCCGATCGGCGACTGGTCGATGTCGATGACCTTGTCGATCGCGTCGAGGCCGTCGATGCGCTCGTGCGGCGCCGGCGGGTCGCTCGCGCCGTTCAAGCTGCGCGCCGCAGCCTTGTAGAGCGTGTCGATCACCAGCGTCGACTTGCCGCCGCCCGAGACGCCGGTGACGCAGGTGAAGAGGCCGAGGGGCGCTTCGACCGTGACGTTTTTCAAATTGTTGCCGCGCGCGCCGACGATTTTTAGCGCCTTGCCCGGCGCCGGCGCGCGGCGCCGGGCGGGGATCGCCACGGTCCGCTCGCCTGACAGATAGTGGCCGGTCAGCGAATTGGGGTTGGCGGCGACCTCCTGCGGCGTCCCCTTGGCGACGATCTCGCCGCCATGCACGCCCGCGCCCGGGCCGACGTCGACCACGTAGTCGGCCGCCCAGATCGCGTCCTCGTCGTGCTCGACCACGATCACCGTGTTGCCGAGGTTTCGCAGCCTTCGCAGGGTGTCGAGCAGGCGCGCGTTGTCGCGCTGGTGCAGACCGATCGACGGCTCGTCGAGCACGTAGAGCACGCCGGTGAGGCCCGAGCCGATCTGTGAGGCGAGGCGGATGCGCTGGCTCTCGCCGCCCGACAGCGTGCCCGACGAGCGCGCCAGCGTCAGGTAGTCGAGCCCGACGTCGCGTAAGAAGACGAGCCGGTCGACGATCTCCTTCAAGATGCGGTGGGCGATCTCGTTGCGCTTGGCGTCGAGCTTTTGCGGTAGCCCCTCGGCCCATTCGATCGCCGCCTTGACGGACAAAAGGCTGACCTCGCCGATGTGCTGGCCGTCGATCTTGACCGCTAGCGCCTCGGGCTTGAGGCGGAAGCCATGGCAGGCGTCGCAAGGCGTCGCGCTCATATAGCGCTGGATCTCCTCGCGCGACCACTCGCTCTCGGTCTCCTTGTAGCGGCGCTCGAGATTGGAGACCACGCCCTCGAACGGCTTTTTCACCTCGTAGGCGCGCAGGCCGTCGTCGTAGGCGAAGCGGATGTCTTCGGCGCCCGAGCCGTAGAGGATCGCGTGGCGCGCCGGCTCGGGCAACTCGCTCCAGGGCTTGTCGAGCCGGAACTTATAGTGCTTGCCGAGCGCCTCCAGCGTCTGAAGGTAGTAGGGCGAGCTCGACCTGGCCCAGGGCGCGATCGCGCCGCGCTTCAGCGTCAGCTTCGGGTCCGGAACGACCAGCGAGGGATCGACCTTGAGCTCCGAGCCAAGCCCCCCGCAGACCGGGCAGGCGCCGTGCGGATTGTTGAACGAGAACAGCCTCGGCTCGATCTCCGCAATGGTGAAGCCGGAGACGGGACAGGCAAACTTCGAGGAGAACAGAATCCGCTTCGGCTCGCTCTCGCCTTCCGCCCTGTCGGCGAACTCGATCACCGCGAGTCCGTCCGCCAGCTCCAGCGCCGTCTCGAAACTCTCGGCGAGCCGCGCCGTCATGTCCGCCCTGACCACGATGCGGTCGACCACGACCTCGACGTCGTGCTTGAGCTTCTTGTCGAGGGCCGGCGCGTCGGCGATCTCGGTGAACTGGCCGTCGATCTTGAGGCGCTGGAAGCCGCGCTTCATCCAGTCGGCGATCTCTTTCCGGTACTCGCCCTTGCGCCCGCGCACGACCGGCGCAAGCAGATAAAGGCGCGTGCGCTCGGGCAGCTGAAGCACCCGGTCGACCATCTGGCTCACCGTCTGGCTCTCGATCGGCAGACCGGTCGCCGGCGAATAGGGAATTCCGGCGCGCGCCCACAACAGGCGCATGTAGTCGTGAATCTCGGTCACCGTGCCGACGGTCGAGCGCGGATTCTTCGACGTCGTTTTCTGCTCGATGGCGATGGCGGGCGACAGGCCGTCGATCTGGTCGACGTCCGGCTTCTGCATCATCTCCAGGAACTGGCGGGCATAGGCCGAGAGCGACTCGACATACCGGCGCTGGCCCTCGGCATAGATCGTGTCGAAGGCGAGCGACGACTTTCCCGAGCCCGAGAGGCCGGTGAAGACGACGAGTTTGTCGCGCGGGATGGCGAGGTCGACGTTCTTGAGATTATGCTCGCGCGCGCCACGGATGACGATCGCCCGGCCGCCGAACAGGGCCTCCACGCCGCCGTCGCCGCCAGGCTTCATTCGGGAATTGCGTTTGTCGTCGACGCCGGCCATGGATCCTCGAGTCGAAAACTTTGGCTCGCGGGAATCGCGCTTGCGCGTCCCCGAAGGCGATGTTAGAACAAAAATAGAACACGGGGAAGGCGCGCCCGGCCCCGTCGTCGGTCAATGTAGGCGCGCCGGCGCGCATTCCCAAGCGGCGCGCGCGGCGTTTGTGGACAAGTGGCGCGGGGGGACGTTTCCGCGCGTCCTTCCCGGCGCTTTGGGTTATGGAAGGCGGAATGTCGGGCGCGCTCGGCTCGAGCGCGGCGGCGCGGTCAGCAATCGCGACTACAGGGCGTGAACAAAAGGCGTAAGGAGGGTCCCATGGCGGGCAGCGTCAACAAAGTGATCCTGATCGGCAATCTCGGCGCCGACCCCGAGGTGCGGCGGCTCAATTCGGGCGATCAGGTGGTGAACATGCGCGTCGCCACCACGGAGACCTGGCGCGACAAGCAGAGCGGCGAGCGCAAGGAGCGCACCGAATGGCACAATGTCGTGATCTTCAACGAGAATCTGGGCAAGATCGCGGAGCAGTATTGCAAGAAGGGCACCAAGGTTTACCTCGAGGGCCAGCTCCAAACCCGCAAATGGCAGGACCAGAGCGGTCAGGACCGCTACACGACCGAAGTCGTGCTGCAGCGCTTCCGCGGCGAGCTGACGCTCCTCGACTCGCGTAGCGGCGGCGCCGACCGCGACAGCTTCCCCGACGAAAGCGGCTCGCGCCAGAACGTCGGCCGCCCCTCAGGCGGCGGCGATCGCCGTCCCGCGCTGTCGGGCGGCGGCGGCGGAGCGAGCGCAGGGCCGATCGACGACGATATTCCGTTCTAGAAGGGGACCCCCGCCTTAAGCCGGAACGGGTTGAGCAACGTCCCTGGTCGACCGAGCCGATGGGCGTCGAGCGTAAGCGCGCCAGAACGCGACGAAGGCTGTACCGGCTTTTCGGCGGTAATTGACTTTCCCGGCGCACTGCCTTCTTTGATCGGAAACCGAGCGCGGGTGGTTCTCAAACGGGCTCTTGCCGCGTCGCGCTGCCCACGAGTTCATCATGCCCATTCCTTCCGACATTGTGCTGACAACCATCGACGGCAAGTCCGAGACGCTCGGCGACTTCGACGGCAAGGCGCTGCTGATCGTCAACGTCGCCAGCAAGTGCGGCTTCACCCCGCAATACGAGGGGCTCGAGGCGCTGCACAAGCGGTTCCGCGACCGCGGCTTCGCCGTGCTCGGCTTTCCCTGCGACCAGTTCGGCCATCAGGAACCCGGCGACGAAAAGGAGATCGCCACTTTCTGCAAACTCACCTACGACGTGAGCTTCCCGATGTTCGCCAAGATCGAGGTCAACGGCGCCAACGCGCATCCGCTGTTTAGGGCGCTCAAGAAGGCGGCGCCTGGGCTGCTCGGCACCGAGGCGATCAAGTGGAATTTCACCAAGTTTCTGCTCGACAGGAACCATAACGTCGTCCGCCGCTACGGCTCGAAGGACAAGCCGGAAAGCATGGGGCTCGACATCGAGGCGGTGCTGTAGCGCCGCCGAGCGATGCGCGAAGGGCGCGAGAGCGGCCCGGACAGACGCCCCGCGACCGAAGGCGTCCGGACGACTGAGGCGCCCGCTCCATTGCGGCGAACAAATGTGGCAGGATAGTCCTTTCTTCTCGCTGTGATTCAAAATCCGGGCCTGTCACGATGCAATTGTCGGCGCGTAGTTGCTCGAGCGTCGGATCGAGCCGAATGAGCAAGGCAAGCCCCGGCTTGCCCTCTTTGCCCGCGCGTCTGCAGCGGCGCGAAGCCCGGGCTCTGCGCTGCGCGCCCGGCGCGCGCCGATGAGAGGGCAAAACGCCCGCAGGCTCATTGGCCGCGCCGTGCTAGCGCTGCTCACCCTTTACGCGCTGGCGATGATCATCCCGGACTTTGGCCGGATCGGACGGCCGCTCGGCTCCTTCGGCCTTTCGACCAACGCCGACGGGCTCGTCTACGACCTCCAGGGTCCCTTCGCGGCGGAAGACGAATCGCCGGCGTCGCGCGCCGGGGTCCACGTCGGCGACCGGCTCGATCTCGGGGCAATGCGCTGCCTGCCCATCGACACGGAGCTTTGCGCCAGCAACCTCGCGCTCTGGGGGGGCGTCACCTACGTCCTGCCGGGCCGGACGGCGACCCTGATGATCGCGGCCGAAGGCGATCGGCCGGCGCGCGAGGTGAAGCTCGTCGCCGAGCCCCGGCCTCGCTCGGTTGCGCTCGACATCGCTCTCGCTTTGACCCTGATCGCCGGGGTCCTCGTCGTGCTCGGCGCAGCTTATCTCGTCTGGATCCGTCCGGGTCCTATGACCTGGGGCTTCTTCGCCTACGCCATGTACTTCAACCCCGGCCAACAGTTCGAATTCCTGGCCTGGCTGCAGCAGTGGCCGCGCGCGCTGCTTGTGCAGGCTATCCTTTCATGCGTCTTGCAAGCGGCCGGCTACACGGGCCTCTTGCTGTTCGCCCTACGAGTGCCGGTCGACAGAACGATGGGTCGCTGGCGTCTCGTCGAACGCGCCCTCCCCGCGCTCGCCGCCGCGTTCCTGGCTGTCGAGCTTGCAAGTCTCGGAAGCCTGTTCGGCTACGGCAGCGAATTCTTCATGCGAGTCTCCGCGCTGATTGGGTTCGCCGTCAGCGCGGCCGCGCTCGCGATTCTGATCGGCCGCCGCGCGGACCTCAGCCCCCGCGACTACCAACGCATCCGCTGGGTCATCTGGGGCTGCCTCATCGGCCTTCCGGCCAATGTGATCGCGGAACTTTGGCAGGAGACCTCGCTCCCGCACAGCCTGTTCGGGGCCGGCGCGGCGACCGAAGACGTCACGGACTTCTTCTATCTCGTCAACGGGATCCTCTGCCTGTTCGTGGTCGAAGCGGTGCGCCGGCCGACGGTGGTCAGCGTCTGGGTCCCCCTGCGCCGCGCGACCATGCTCGGGCTCATCCTCAGCATCCCCGCCTTCCTCATCCACGAGGAGCTGAGCACGGTCCACGAGTGGACCGACCTGCCCGAATGGGCGTGGCTGCTGGTCGCTTCGGTTCTCGTGTTCCTCATCGCGCGCGTGCACGAATGGGCGACCGAATTCGCCGACTGGCTGTTCGATCGGGATTTTCGCCAGGCCGAGCGCCGGCTCGAGGCGGCAGGCCATGAAATTCGTGACGCGGACAGCGTGGCCGACATCGAGCGCCGGCTCGTCGAGGAGCCGCTGAAGGCCCTTCGCCTGGCTTCGGCGGCGATCTTTCGTCAAGAGAAAGAGACGCTCCGTCGATCCGAAAGCATCGGCTGGCACGCTCAGCATCGGGAGACCTTGAGCGACGGCGAACCGCCCCTACCCGCCAGGGTTCCCGCCGCGCCGTTCCCGATCGCCGAGGCCGGCGCCGGCCTGCCCGAGGATCTCGCCCGGCCGGTTCTCGCCGTGCCGATCGGCAACCCGCGGCGACGCTTCGCCGTCGCCCTCTACAGCGCCCACGAGGCGGGAACGGATCTGGACAGCGCCGAGCGCGAACTGCTCGCCGCGCTCGCCCGCGACGCCGAAGTCGCTTACGGCCAGGTCGAGCGCGAAGCGTTGCAGAGAGAAATCGAGCGCCTGCAAAACCTTATCCGCGAGGTCGCGCGACGCGCCTGACGGCGCCCCTCGCGGGGGCCGCGACAGAGAAGGAGGGACAATGTCCGAGGACGCGCCAAGGGGCCTCGAAGGCGTCCGGGCCTGCGTGTTTGACGCCTACGGCACGCTGTTCGATTTCGCCTCCGCGGCCGCCCGCTGGCCCGACGTGCCTGAGGACAGGCGCGCCGCGCTGACGGCGCTGTGGCGCGACAAGCAGTTGCAATACACGTGGCTGAGAAGCCTCCAGGGCCGCTATGCAGATTTCCAAGCGGTGACTGCCGACGCCTTGGACTTCGCGCTGGAAAGCCTCGCGCTCGACGCGCCCGGTCTCGGCGCGAAACTGATGGCGCTTTACCTCGAGCTCGAACCTTTCCCCGAAGTCCCGGGGATTCTCAGTGAACTCAGCCGGCGCGGCTTCCAAACCGCCATCCTATCGAATGGGACGCCCGCGATGCTCGAAGCGCTCGTTTCGCGAGCGGGGCTTGCCGGCGCTTTCGACGCCGTCCTGTCCGTCGACGCCGTCGGCGTGTTCAAGACCCATCCGAGGGTCTACCAGTACGCGCTCGACACGCTCGGCCTGCCGGCGCGGGCGGTCGCCTTCCAGTCCTCGAACGGTTGGGACGCCTATGCGGCGTCCGACTTCGGCATGCGCGTAGTCTGGTGCAACCGCTACGGCCAGCGGCGCGAGCGCCTGCCCGGCGCGCCGGACTTCGAGGTGCGGACGCTTGCCGAATTGCCTGACCTCCTGCCGGCGGCGCCGTAACCGCTCACCACCGCTCGACGTAAGGCCGCGCTTCGACCTCGAAGCTCCAGGCCGAGCGGTCCTGCCTGACGAGATGGGCCGCAATGTCCGCGACCGCGGAGGGCGCAATGAAAGCGTCCGCCGGACGGTCCGGAGAACGCGCCTCAGCCGCCGGCGAGCGCACAACGCCGTCGACGACGATCAGCGCGACATGGATCCCCGCTGGGCCGAGGTGTCGGGCCATCGATTCCGCAAGGCCTTTCTGCGCCATCTTGGCCGGCGCGAAGGCGGCCGTTCCCGCTACGCCGCGGCGCGAGGCGGTCGCGCCGACGACGACGATCGCGCCCCTGCCCTTGGCGCGCATCGCCGGGATGATCTCTCTGGCGCACAAGAAGAGGCCGAGCGCATTCACCCGCCACGACCGCTCGAAGCCCTCGGCCGACACGTCCTCGACAGTTCCCCAAACGCCCGAGCCGGCGTTGAAGACGAGGACGTCGACCTCGCCAAGGTCGGCGCGCGTCGCCTGGAACGCCGCCGAGACCGACGCCGCGTCGGCGACGTCGCAGACATACGCTTTGGCGGCCGGAAGCTCGACGGCGAGCCTGGACGTCAGTTCCGACCGCCGGGCCATCAAGGCGACGACGTATCCGTCGGCGGCGAACCGCCGTGCGAAAGCTTCTCCATTACCGGGTCCGATCCCGACCACCGCGCAGACCGGGGTTTTGTCGTCCGCCATGGCTTCCTCCTTTAGGGTTTGAGGTGTCGGCGATCCTGCCCCGCCTCTTTCGAGCGGGCAACGCCACGGAGATATGCGGACTTGACGGCCGGGCGCCGACTGCGCCTATTGGCGGGCTTCGCGACGGCGGGTCGGTGGCCGGATGCGGGAAACCCCATTGGGCAGGAAACGCGAGGGAGTTGATGAACGCTCAGCCTTGGTTGAAGTCTTATCCCGCCGGTGTCCGCTGGGACGCGCCGATCGAAGCCGCGCCGCTGCAGAGCATTTTGGAATCTTCGGCCCGCCGCTTCGCCGACCGCCCGGCGCTGCAGTTCATGGACAGGCGCATAACCTACGCCGAACTCGACGCGCTTGCCGATCGGGCGGCGGCGGGCTTTCAGAAGCTCGGCGTCGGGCCCGGCGTGCATGTCGGCCTCTTCATGCCGAACACGCCCCATGACGTGATCGCACTGTTCGGGGTCTTGAAGGCGGGCGGCGTGGTCGTCAATTATTCGCCGCTCGACGCGCTGAGCACGCTGGAATTCAAGATCGAGGACAGCGAGACGGACATTCTCGTCACCCTCGACCTCGCCGCCGTCTATCCACAGGCCGAGAAGCTCCTTGCGTCGACGCGACTGAAAAAGCTCGTTGTCGGCGCCTTCCCGGAATTCGCCGCCGCCCCGGGTCCCGTGAAGGCGTTCATGATGGCGCAGGGCCTGCTGGCGGAGGTCCCGTCGGACGAACGGCATGTCGCCTTCCGCGATCTCATCGACAATGACGGCCGCTATCAGGCGCACCCCGTCGGCGATCCCGCCGAGGCGCTCGCGGTCATTCAGTACACCGGCGGCACGACCGGCGCGCCGAAGGGGGCGATGCTGACCCACGCCAATCTCACCGCGGCCTGCGCGCAGTACATGGAGACGGCGACGCGCACCGACCCCCCAGCCATGGTCGAGGGCGAGGAGCGCACGCTCTGCGTGCTGCCGCTCTTCCACATCTACGCGTTGTCCGCCGTCCTCATTCTCGGCCTCCGTCAGGGCGCCGAGATCATCCTGCATCCGCGCTTCGACCCGGCGGCGGTCGCCAAGGACATCGCCCTGAAGAAGGTCACTGTTTTTCCCGGCGTGCCGACGATGCATGTCGCCCTGCTCAACCTGCCGGACATCGACAAGTACGACCTCAGGTCGCTCAAGTTCTGCGCCTCCGGCGGCGCTCCCTTGCCGGTCGCCGTGCAGCAGAAGTTCGAGGGCGTCACGGGCGCGCGCCTGACCGAGGGCTGGGGCATGTCCGAGACCTCGCCGGCCGGCACCTTCACGCCGCGCGTCGGTCCGGGGAGACCCGGCTCCTGCGGCCTGCCGATGCCGCGCATCGAGATGAAATTCATCGACGCCGCCGACCCGACGCGCGACCTCGCGCTCGGCGAGCGCGGCGAGATCTGCGTCAAGGGGCCGAACGTGATGAAGGGCTACTGGAAGAAGCCCGAGGCGACCGCCGCCGCCATGACGGCCGACGGCTTCTTCCGCACCGGCGACGTCGGCTACATGGACGAGGACGGCTTCGTCTTCATCGTCGACCGCACCAAGGACATGCTGCTCGTCGGCGGCTTCAACGTTTATCCGCGCACCATCGAGGAGGCGATCTACAAGCATCCTTCGGTCGAGGAGGTCAGCGTCATCGGCGTTCCGGATGAATACAAGGGCGAGATTCCGAAGGCCTTCGTGAAGCTCAAGGCCGGCGCGCCGCCGCTGACCTTCGACGATTTGAAGGCGTTCCTCAAGGACCGGCTCGGCAAGCACGAGATGATCGGCGCCCTCGAGATCCGGGACGCGCTGCCGAAGACGGCGGTCGGCAAGATCTCGAAGAAAGGCCTGCGCGAATCCGAGCGCGCGCACGCGGGCTGAGCGGCCGGGCGTCCTTGCCGATTGCGGGGCCGGCGATAAAGCAAACTGCATTTGGGCCGAAGCGGTAGCTGTAGCCGCGATCGCTGATCGCGGCCGAACGCGGTCAACGACCGCCTCTACAAGGCCCGGCTCATACAATCGCAGATCGAACAGAGCCTTGGGCATGGACGGACGAACGGACCTCGGCGAGCTGAGCGACGTCGGAGCGTTGCTCGCGCTCATCCCTGTCGCCGGGCTCGCGCTCGTCGACGTCGGCTGCGGGGCGGGCAAGAGCTCGCGCGAGCTTGCGGAGGCCGGCGCGACAGTGCTCGCCGTCGAGCCCGACCCGATCCAGGCCGCAAAGAACCGCGCGGCGGAGCCGGTGCCGGGCGTCGCCTTCGCCGAGGCGCGGGCGGAGCGCCTTCCGGCCGAGCGGGGGTCGATGGACGGGGTCGTCTTCTTCCGCTCGCTCCACCACGTGCCGGTCGAGGCCATGGAGGCCGCGCTCGCCGAGGCGGCGCGCGTCCTGAAGCCCGAGACCGGCTTTCTTTGCGTGATCGAGCCGGGCATGACCGGGACCCACTTCCCGGTCATGCGGCCTTTCCACGACGAGACGCGGGTGCGGAACGCCGCGCAGGGCGCGCTCGACCGGACGACGGGACGCTTCCGCGAGCGCCAATTGTTTCGCTACCTGCAGCATCCGCGCTACGCCGATTTCGGCGCGCTTGTGGCCCGCGTGCTCGGCCAGACCTTCAACGATATTCAGCGCGAGCGGGTCGAGACCGACGAGGTCCGCGCGCTGTTCGAGGCGGGGCGCTGCGATCGGGGCGACTACGCCTTCGAGCAGCCGATGCTGCTCGACCTTTTCCGGGCGCCGCTAGGGGCGTGAGGAGAGCGTCGACATTTTGGCGTCGGTTTTCAGCCTTTGCAAAGGGTCGAAGCGGCGTTTCGCAATTGCGGTCAGCATGGGGCCAAAATCTCGTCGGTCGCGATGTGACGCAGGGCTTGCTCGAGAGAAACAGACCGGTGGAGCAGCCACCATCGTCCGGTGTGCCGCATCCACATCAGATCAAACCGCGTCGCCTCGAAGCAGTCCTCGCGATGGTCGAGCCGGGCGAACGGCGCATCGAATTCCTCGCCGGCGTTGTCCGGAAAGCCCGATCGATACCGGACGACGAAGCTGTATTTGTTCGCGCGCCATTTGCGGGAGATGTCGACCGGATAGTTGAACCCGTGCCTGTCCGGTTAAGACCCACACCCACTATATCTGGTGGGGCATATCTGGCGACTTTTTCGGCTGCCAACCCTCAATCAGCGGGATATGACGCCGGATCGCCGCGACGATCTCGCGG
>Ga0074046_10004275_pt1 | contig 11717 bp, 7 predicted proteins | sample BogForMeECP23OM3_FD_94441 | JGI IMG/M metagenome (GOLD analysis project Ga0074046, IMG submission 94441) | Bog forest soil microbial communities from Calvert Island, British Columbia, Canada - Bog Forest MetaG ECP23OM3 | ecosystem: Environmental > Terrestrial > Soil > Wetlands ...
CGAATCGGCTCGCAGCTTCCTCGTACGTCGCCCCCTCATCTCGACATGCCGCCACCACTCGAGCCCGTAGGTCCACCGACAGCGCCGCTCCCATGCTGGCGTTCGATCATGACCCCGCGATCTACGCCAGAGGAAACCGCGCTAACGCTCCCGGTCAGACCCTCCCCCCCCTGCTAACCCTCCCCCCAGCCCCCTCCCTGCAAGCAGGGTGGGGGTGTCGCGCGCCGCTCGAGTCGCCACAACTTTGTCGAAGCGCTCGTGACGCTCGACTCCCCTTCCCTGCTTGCAGGGAAGGGGCCGGGGGAAGGGTTGCTCTCCGAGGACGACGAAGCCCTCGCGCTGTGGCGCAAGATCGCGGGCCTGCCCGAAGATCGCATTTTGAGGATCGCAACCTCCGATAATTTCTGGTCGATGGGTGAAACAGGTCCCTGCGGGCCCTGCTCGGAGATCTTTTACGATCATGGGCCGGAGATACCAGGGGGGCCTCCCGGAAGCCCAGACGAGGACGGCGACCGGTTCATCGAGATCTGGAACCTCGTCTTCATGCAGTATGATCAGGTCTCGAAGAATGAGAGGCTGGTTCTGCCGAAGCCTTCGATCGACACCGGCATGGGTCTTGAGCGCATGGCAGCCGTGCTGCAAGGCGTCCACAACAATTATGAGACAGACCTCTTCCTGGCGCTAATCAAGGCTTCCGTGGAAATCACAGGCGTGCCGGCCGAGGGCGCCGCCTTGCCAAGCCACCGGGTCATTGCAGACCATTTACGGGCTTCAAGCTTTCTTATCGCGGACGGCGTTCTGCCCTCGAATGAAGGGCGCGGTTACGTCCTTCGCCGTATCATGCGCCGCGCGATGCGCCACGCGCATCTTCTGGGCACCGAAGAGCCCATGCTCCATCGCTTGCTGCCAGTGCTCGTGCGCGAGATGGGTCAAGCTTACCCCGAACTCGTTCGCGGGCAGGCGCTCATCGGCGAGACATTGAAGATTGAGGAAATTCGCTTCCGCAGAACGCTAGAGCGGGGCCTGATCCTTCTCGACGAGGCTTCCGATACGCTGAAGCCGGGCGATACGTTGTCGGGCGATGTCGCCTTCAAACTCTACGACACCTATGGTTTCCCGCTCGACCTTACACAGGACGCTTTGAAAGCGCGCAATGTCGGGGTTGATGTCGAGCAGTTCAATGCGGCGATGGCTCAGCAGAAGGCTGAGGCACGCAAAGCGTGGGCAGGTTCGGGCGAAGCGGCCACGGACAAGCTTTGGTTCGATCTTCTGGACCAGGTCGGCCCCACCGAGTTTCTGGGCTACGAGACCGAGACCGCCGAAGGCGTAGTCCTGGCTCTCATCAAAGACGGCAAGCTTGTAAAGCAGCTGAAAAAAGGCGAGGACGGCATCGTCATTCTCAATCAGACGCCCTTTTACGGCGAGTCTGGCGGTCAGGTGGGCGATCATGGCGTGATCATGGCTCCCAGGGGCGTTCATTTCGAAGTGACCGAAACGCAGAAAAAGCTCGGAAAAGTCTTCGCCCATGTCGGTGTCGTCGAGAAAGGCCCGTTGAAAGTCGGGGATGCGGTCGAACTTCACGTGAACGGGGCGCGGCGCACCGCTATTCGCGCCAATCACTCTGCGACGCATCTTTTGCATGAGGCTCTGCGCGAGACTCTCGGCACGCACGTCACACAGAAGGGTTCGCTCGTCGACCCCGATAAGCTGCGCTTTGACTACTCGCACCCGAAACCGCTCTCAAAGGAAGAACTCGCCGCTGTCGAAGAACTGGCCAACGCCGTCATCCTGCGGGACAGCCCTGTCGTGACGCGCCTTATGCCGGTGGATGACGCCATCGCCGCGGGCGCCATGGCGCTCTTCGGGGAAAAATACGGAGAGGAAGTCCGGGTTGTTTCGATGGGCGAGGCCAACCACGACGACAAGGGCGGACGCATCTTCTCCGTGGAGTTATGCGGTGGTACGCATGTTCGCGCCACCGGTGAAATCGGCCTCGTCAAAGTTGTTCAGGAAGCCGCAGTCGCTGCCGGGGTCCGGCGCATCGAAGCACTGACTGCGAACGCGGCCCGCACCTACCTTGCGGGGCAGGATGCGGCGCTCCGTCAGGCCGCCGACCTTCTCCGCGTTCAGCCATCCGAGGTCCCGAACAGGCTCGCTTCGCTACTCGAAGAGCGCAAGAAGCTCGAGCGGGAACTATCGGAAGCCAAGAAGAAGATTGCGCTCGGAGCGGGTGGAAACGGGCAGGCGACTGCCGAAAGCCCGGTTCGCACAGTGGGAGCCGTCACGATGCTTGCCCGGACGGTACACGGCATTCAGCCGAAAGACCTCCGCAGCCTCGTGGACGACGGCAAACGGCAGATCAAGTCCGGCATCGTCGCGATCGTGGGCGTGACCGAGGAAGGAAAGGCCGGACTCGTTGTTGGCGTGACGGACGATTTGACGGCGAAGTATAGCGCGGTTGATCTTGTCAAGGCAGGGGCCGCGGCGCTTGGCGGCCAGGGCGGCGGCGGAAGACCTGACATGGCTCAGGCGGGTGGCCCCGACGGAGCGAGAGCCGAGGCGGCGCTTGACGCCATCGCCGATCGGCTCGCGCTCGCTCCGGAAGCGGCCTGACCGGCGAGCGTCAATACCGAAGGAGCCAGGGACAGCATGAGTCGGCTTGGAACTAAGCTGCGCAATAAGACAGCGCGGCGCTTCCAGCCGATCCTCTTTTCCATTATGTAAGACGAATGAATACTGTCCCACCGACCATCGAAGACGCCGCCCCCCGTGAAGCTGCCTCAAAAGGCGTGACGCCGCTCGCGCGTATTCGCAATTTCTCGATTGTCGCTCATATCGACCACGGCAAATCGACGCTTGCCGACCGGCTCATCCAGCTTTGCGGCGGCATGTCCGATCGCGAGATGGCTGGCCAGGCTCAGGTTCTCGACAGCATGGAGATCGAGAAAGAGCGCGGGATCACGATAAAAGCGCAGACGGTTCGGCTCGATTACCGCGCAAAGGATGGCGAACTCTATCAGCTGAACCTGATGGACACGCCGGGCCACGTCGATTTTGGCTATGAGGTGAGCCGGAGCCTTGCCGCGTGCGAGGGGTCGCTCCTTGTTGTCGATGCGAGCCAAGGCGTCGAGGCGCAGACGCTTGCCAATGTTTACAAGGCGCTCGACAACAATCACGACATTGTGCCGATCCTCAACAAGATCGACCTCCCCGCCGCCGAGCCTGACCGTGTCAAACAGCAGATCGAGGACGTTATCGGCCTCGACGCGCATGACGCTGTGGAGATTTCCGCGAAAACCGGCCTCAACATCGATCAGGTGCTGGAAGCCATCGTAACGCGCCTTCCGCCGCCGAAGGGCGACGCGAAGGCACCGCTCAAAGCCATGCTGATTGACAGCTGGTACGACCCTTATCTCGGCGTCGTGGTGCTAGTGCGCGTGGTGGATGGTCTTCTTAAAAAGGGAATGCGCGTCAAGCTGATGTCCACAGGCGCGGTGCACCCCATCGACCGGGTTGGTATCTTCCGGCCCAAGCAAGAAATGCTCGATGTGCTGGGGCCCGGTGAGGTGGGCTTTTTCACAGCGGCGATCAAGGAAGTGGCCGACACGCGCGTCGGCGACACGGTGACTGAGGACAAGCGCCCCGCCGCGCAGGCGCTTCCCGGCTTTCAGCCGGTCCAGCCTGTCGTGTTCTGCGGGCTCTTCCCGGTGGATGCCTCTCAGTTCGAGGACTTGCGCGACGCCATGGCGAAGCTTCGCCTCAATGACGCAAGCTTCCAATACGAGATGGAGACCAGCGCCGCGCTGGGCTTCGGCTTCCGCTGCGGCTTCCTGGGCCTGCTCCACCTCGAAATTGTCCGTGAGCGCTTGGAGCGCGAGTTCAACATCGACCTCATCACGACCGCTCCGAGCGTGATTTATCACCTCTATATGACGGACGGGCGCTTGATCGAGATGCATAATCCCGCGGACATGCCCGATGTCGTGAAGATCGACCGTATGGAGGAGCCTTGGATCAAGGCGACGATCTTCGTGCCTGACGAGCATCTCGGAGCGGTCCTGAAGCTCTGCGAAGATCGCCGCGGGCGGCAAAAAGAGCTGACCTATGCAGGTTCACGTGCCATGGTCGTCTACGATCTGCCGCTGAACGAGGTTGTGTTCGACTTTTATGATAGGCTGAAATCCATCAGCCGCGGCTATGCAAGCTTCGACTACTCCATCACAGGCTACGAGCCGGGCGATCTTGTCAAGATGTCCATCCTTGTCAATGACGAGCCAGTGGACGCCCTTTCGATGATCGTCCACCGTGGGCGCGCCGAAATGCGCGGCCGTATGATGTGCGAGAAACTGAAAGAATTGATCCCCCGGCATCTGTTCAAGATTCCGATCCAAGCGGCTATCGGGGGAAAGGTGATTGCGCGCGAGACGCTGTCCGCGCTGCGTAAGGATGTCACCGCAAAGTGCTACGGTGGCGACGTAAGCCGCAAGCGCAAGCTTTTGGACAAGCAGAAGGAAGGCAAGAAGAAGATGCGGCAGTTCGGCCGCGTCGAGATTCCTCAGGAAGCCTTTATCGCCGCGCTGAAAATGGATGCGAACTAATACGATCTCGGGGACCTTAGGACGGGCTTTTTGCTTACGTCCTTAACCGACTCTTTACCGGTGTATGGCTTTACCTTGAGTATCACGGGAGCTTTTATGAAAAAAAGCCGAATACTCACCTCAGCCGCAAGCCTTTTAGCAGTGCTTGCGTTGTCCGTGTCTGCCGCCGAGGCTAAGACCAAAACGTTCCACCGCTACGTAGCCAAGGCTCATAACCGTTGCCCGGTGCATGTCACCGTGAACGGCGATATTGTGGACTGCAACGGCTGGCGACTCAGGCCAACCGGCTGGGATAATACGTGCCTCAACCTAGATTATCTTCCGTCCATGTATGCTTGCAGTTCATCTGGCCGCCGCTAAAACGAATTGATCGATGCGGCGCACTCTGCCGCATCAAGCATCGCGTCTTCTCTTTCACGCCAACCAGCAGCAGCCACCCATTCATCCGGCAGCTTGTCGCAAAGCCGCAGAAGCCGTACATGCCGGCTTGCTGCGCTGTGAGCGAAAGCGTGTCAGCCTTTACAGCCGGCAGATGCCTCGACTGAAGCTCAGGTTTCGCGTCGGCGCGATAGTAAATTATTGAAAAGGCTATGAAACGGAAAAGCCAACACAACGTCAGATATCCAGAACAGCGAACATCCTCTTGCTAAATATCGGGCCGTAGCCGAACCATACGGCAGCGGCAGGGATCGCGAAGGCTCGCCAAGCGCGCAGCCGCTCCCGGTAGCGCCACAGAGAGCGCGATTCAACAGCCCCTGCCGAAAGCCGCCCAGTTTGCGACGACATAGGCACTTCGCCGTCGCCGTCTTCGTATTGCGAACCGATAGTCGTCCATAACGGAGGTAGCCCCAGATTGCGGTCTCGGTGCCGAAGAGCGCGACCACGCAACCGACGTCGCGCAATCCGCAGAAGATGCGGATCATGAACGTGGTTTGGCCGATGACGGCACAGCATACAAAGCCAGCCGTGATGACGATGATCGAAAGCTGGTCAAGCCAAGCGGGTACCATCGTGACCTGCAAAAGCACATGCTTACGGAATCACCCGGTCGGGGCACGATTCCCAAAAGCAGCGGTTCTCACGTATTTGCAGGGCGCAACGCCGTCGCGGAATTTGAGGCGGACTCGTCGTCTGACCTTTCCCAAATGCGTTAACCATGTTAGCAGGCACAAACTCAAACTCGCCGCGACAGGACCGAGATGACAGTTGAACTAGCTCTGAGCGGATTTGGCCTTGCCGTTTGGCTCTACCTGATCCTTGCACGGGGCGGCTTTTGGCGGGCTGATATCCGCGATGAGAACGGCGTGCCATCTCCGCCCGCCGAATGGCACTCGGTCATCGCCGTCGTTCCCGCCCGCAATGAAGCCGAAGTCATCGCGAAAAGCCTTTCGAGCCTGCTCAACCAGGACTACGCAAAACCCTTAAAGGTCATCCTTGTCGACGATCAAAGCGACGACGGCACCGCGGACGCCGCCCTCGCTGCCGCGGAAGCGGCTGGCGCGAGCGATCGCTTGACGATTTTGCGGGGGCAGCCGCTACCGCAAGGATGGACGGGAAAGCTCTGGGCCATGGAACAAGGGGTGACGCAAGCGTCGGCGCTCGCCGAACCTCCGTGCTATCTCCTCCTCACGGATGCCGACATTGCCTATGAGCCGGGCGTTATCCGCCGCCTCGTCTCGCGCGCCGAAGGAGGGCCCCTCGCGCTAACCTCGCTCATGGTAAAACTGCGCTGCGAAAGCCTCGCCGAGCGCGCCCTTATTCCGGCGTTCGTCTTCTTCTTCCAGATGCTCTATCCCTTCGCCTGGACAAACCGGCGCGACAGCACGATGGCTGCGGCAGCCGGAGGCTGCATGCTCGTGAGGCGTGACGCGCTCGAAGCGGCAGGCGGGATCGAGGCGATCCGCTCTTCCCTCATTGACGACTGTGCCCTCGGTCGCAGCATGAAGAAGCAGGGGGCAATCTGGCTTGGGTTGACCGGCAGCGTGCACAGCCTGCGGCCCTACCCTGCGCTGGAAGACATCCGGCGCATGGTTTCGCGGTCGGCTTACGACCAGCTCAACTACTCGCCATTGCTGCTGGCTGGCACCGTCGCCGGGATGCTGCTTACCTATCTGCTGCCGCCGCTCTTTGCGATCTTTGGCAGCGGCCTTGCGCAGGTGATGGGCGCTGTAACCTGGGGCCTGATGGCATTCGCTTTTTGGCCGATCGTGCGCTTTTACCGACTCTCGCCGCTGTGGGCTGCGGCGCTTCCTGTCATCGCGGCTCTTTATATGGTATTCACGCTCGATTCGGCATTGCAGCATTGGCGTGGCAGGGGCGGGCTTTGGAAAGGGCGCGTGCAGGCGCGCCGCGCGGAGGCATCATGACGGCGGGCCCGGTTTGGGAGGCAGGTGAGAAGACGCATCGCGACGAAAATTTCCCCGTCGCGTCGCATCTTGTCTCCAAACAACATCGCCCGCCGATCCTGGCCTTCTACCGATTCGCGCGCGCCGCCGACGATGTTGCAGACCATCCGGAGCTTTCCGAAAGCGAGAAGATCCGCAAGCTCGATCAGTTTGAGGAGACTCTTCTCGGGAAAACGGACGACATCAAGGATGCGCTGCCGTTGCGAGCGGCGATAACGGAACGCGGGCTTTCCCCGAAGCACGGCCAGGATTTGCTCGTGGCTTTCCGCATGGATGCAAGCAAGCAGCGTTATGCCGATTGGGATGATCTGATCCATTATTGCACCTACTCCGCGATGCCGGTCGGCCGCTTCGTACTCGACGTGCATGGCGAGAGCCGCGCCACCTGGCCGGCGAACGACGCGCTTTGCGCCGCGCTTCAAATCATCAATCATCTTCAGGATTGCGGGGCCGACTATCGCCGCCTCGACCGCGTTTATATCCCGCTCGACAGGCTTGCCGCGAGAAATATCCCGGCCGAGGCGCTTGCGGCTCCCAAGGCGTCTCCGGATTTACTGAAAACGATCCATGAACTCGCCGCAGAAACACAAGCTCTCCTCGGCGGCGCCGATCTCTCGCGCGGCATACGCGATCTGCGTCTGAGCCTGGAAGTTGCCTCCATTGAACGGCTGGCGCGCAAGCTTGTGCAAATGTTGATGGAGCGGGATCCTTTAAGCCAGCCTGTGCATTTGACCAAATTGGGTTTTGCGTACAACTTGATCACGGCAGCGAGCATCGCCCTCGGCCGGCGTCTTTTCGCGCCGGGCAATGCGCCAGCTGCGTTGCGGGGAATCGATGACCAGCCAAGTCCTTGAAGTCGAGACCGAGGAGGGCCAGGCGTCGCGGCGTGCGCTCGGCAGCTCCTTTTACGCAGCCATGCGCATCATGCCTCCCGGGCAGCGCGAGGCCATGTTCGAGATCTACTCGTTCTGCCGCGCGGTTGACGACATCGCCGACGATCAGGGCCCCGCGGAACGGCGCCTCGAAGGGCTCGACCGCTGGCGTCACGACATCGACGCCGTATACCGAGGTGAAAAGCGTCCCGGCCTCGGTGGGCTCGCGGTGGCTGTTCGCGATTTTGGGCTCGATAAGGAAGATTTCCGCGCCATCATCGACGGCATGGAAATGGATGTCCGCGAAAACATCCAGGCCCCTGATTTCGTCACTCTGGATCTCTATTGCGACCGCGTTGCGAGCGCCGTGGGACGCTTGTCTGTTCGCGTCTTTCGCATGCCGAAAGAGGAAGGGCGGCAGCTTGCCGAGCATCTTGGACGAGCCCTGCAGCTCACGAACATCTTGCGTGACCTGGACGAGGATGCGGCTATCAACCGTTTGTATCTGCCGAAAGAGTTCTTGAGAGACAGCGGCATCGCGAGCACCGATCCCGCAACCGTCCTGGCCAGCCCTGCACTACCCGAGGTTTGCGAACGGATCGTGGCGTTAGCGCGCTGGCGCTTCTCGGAAGCCGACAGGATCATGAGCGCTCATCCTCGGCGTATGGTGCGGACGCCCCGCGTCATGTCCGAGGCTTATAAGAGCATCCTCGCCGGTTTGGTGGCTCGAGGCTGGGCGCTTCCGCGCGAACGCGTCCGGCTGAGCAAGTCCCGGATTGCCATGATTGTCCTGCGCCATTTCATAATCTAGCGATGGATCTCACCTCACCCTGTCCCTCCCCTCCTGGGAGAGGGAACGATGCTGCAAGCTCGGCGGGCTCCCTGCCCCGGGGGGTGAGGGGCGCGTCAATGACGCATATCATAGGAGCTGGCCTCGCCGGATTGTCCGCTGCGATCAGGCTCGCCGAACAGGGACGCCGGGTTGCCGTGTACGAAGCGGCAGGACAAGCCGGCGGGCGCTGCCGCTCGTATTTTGATGCCGGCTTCGGGGCGGTCATCGACAACGGCAATCATCTACTTTTATCGGGCAATGACGCGGCGATCCGGTATCTGACCCTTATCGGCGGAGCGGACAAACTCCGCGGTCCGTCCAGGGCGGAGTTCGACTTTGCTGATCTCGCGACCGGGGAGTGCTGGACGCTCAGGATTAACGAAGGCCGTTGGCCCTCCTGGCTGTTCGATCCTGACCGGCGCGTGCCGGCGACCAAGCCCCTCGATTATTTAGCCGCCGCACCGCTCATGTGGGCGGCCCGGCGCAGAACGGTAACGGATATTATCGCCGGCGAAGGCCCTCTTTATGAGCGGCTGTGGCAGCCCCTGATGCTAGCCGCCCTCAATACCGACCCGCACGAGGGCTCCGCAAGACTTGCCGGGGCGGTTATGCGAAACACCCTCGCAAAAGGCGGGGCGGCTTGCAGGCCGCTGGTCGCGGAAGGCCTTTCCGCAGCCTTTGTCGAGCCTGCGCTTGCCTATCTTGGCGAACATCACGGAACAATCGCCTTTGGGAAACGTCTTCGCGAGATCGAGTTTGCCTCCAATCGCGTCCGCAGCCTCATGTTCGCAGATGGCAAGATTCCGGTCCGCGAAGACGACGCCGTCATTCTCGCCGTGCCGCCCTGGGTCGCGCAAACGCTTGTGCCCGGCTTAAAGGCCCCGACCGAGTTCCGAGCCATACTGAACGCGCATTTCAGTGTTGCGCCTCCGCCGCAATTTCCGCCGATCCTTGGTCTCATTCACGGCACTGTCGAATGGATCTTTTCATTTCCTGGCCGTTTGTCTATCACCATCAGCGGCGCTGATCGCTTAATCGATCGCCCCCGCGAGGAACTTGCGGCTGAGTTATGGCGGGATGTTGCGGCTGTAACGGGGCTTCCGGCGGAGCTACCTCCTTGGCAGATCGTTAAGGAGAAGCGGGCAACATTCGCGGCAAGTCCCGATCAGGATGTTTTGCGCCCAGAGTCAAAAACTGAGTGGCGCAACTTTTTTCTCGCGGGCGACTGGATCCAGACGGGCCTTCCCGCGACCATCGAAGGGGCGATTCGTTCCGGCGAACGGACCGCCCGATTGGCTATGAGGGAATTGGGCAAGCATGACAGAAATGAGCGAACGCGCTTTACGTGAGGATGACCATTACGAGGCTGAGCGCTTCGAGGCGAGTCTGTCAGTCGACTGCGAACGCGCGAACGGCCAGCTTGAAGATCGCATCCGGGCTGCGTCGGCGGCGCTTCGCCGCTACCAGCAAGAAGACGGGCACTGGTGCTTCGAGTTCGAGGCCGATGCGACGATCCCAGCGGAATACATCCTCCTCACGCATTACCTGGGCGAAGAGCCGAACCTCGAACGCGAGGCGAAAATCGGCGCCTACCTCCGCCGCATTCAGGGCAAGCATGGCGGCTGGCCGCTCTTTCACGAGGGCGCGTTCGACATGAGCGCCAGCGTCAAGGCTTACTTTGCGCTGAAGATGATCGGCGACAGCATCCACGCTCCGCACATGATGCGCGCCCGGCAAGCGATCCTTTCGCGCGGCGGCGCCGAGATGAGCAACGTTTTCGCACGCATCCTGCTCGCGCTCTACGGCGTTGTCACATGGCGGGCCGCGCCGGTGATGCCCATCGAAATCATGCTTCTGCCTAAGTGGTTTCCGTTCCACATGACGAAGGTGTCCTATTGGGCGCGAACCGTCATGGTTCCGCTTTACGTGCTCGCAGCGTTGAAGCCTGTAGCGCGGAACAAGCGAGGCGTTAGCGTCGACGAACTGTTCTTGACGCCGCCGAAAACGGTTGGCATGCGGCCGAGAGCAGAGCACCAGCAACGGTCCTGGTTTTGGACGTTCGCGGCCATCGACAATGTGCTGCGGGTGGTTGAACCGCTGTTTCCGCGGCCCACGCGCCGAATCGCCATTGAGAAGGCCGTCGCCTTCGTGAAAGAACGGCTGAACGGAGAAGATGGGCTCGGCGCGATTTTCCCCGCCATGGCCAACAGCGTAATGATGTACGACGCGCTAGGTATCCCCGAAAGCGATCCTGACCGTACCATCGCCCGCTATTCCATCGAGAAGTTGCTCGTCGAAACCGAGAATGAGATTTACTGCCAGCCATGCGTGTCGCCGGTCTGGGATACGGGGCTCGCCGCGCACAGCCTTCTGGAAGCCGGGGGTGAAGCTGAGCGCGAAAGCGCGTTGCAAGGCCTCAAATGGCTTAAGCCAAGGCAGGTGCTCGATGTGAAAGGCGATTGGGCGGATCAGCGTCCCGATGTCAGGCCGGGCGGCTGGGCGTTCCAATACGCCAATCCGCATTATCCCGATCTCGACGATACGGCAGTCGTGGTTATGGCGCTGGATCGGGCGGCGAATCTTCCCGGCAGCCGCGATGACTACGGCACCGCAATCAGCCGCGGGCACGAGTGGATTGCCGGCCTGCAAAGCAAGAACGGCGGGTGGGCCTCTTTCGACGCGGACAACACCAACCTCTATCTCAACAACATCCCCTTCTCGGACCATGGCGCCCTTCTCGATCCGCCCACCGTGGATGTCAGTGCTCGCTGTGTCTCGATGATTGCCCAATTGGGCGAAACGATCGAAACAAACCCCATGCTGAAGCACGGAGTCGACTACATCCTCAGCGAGCAGGAGAAAGATGGAAGCTGGTTCGGCCGCTGGGGCATGAATTACATCTATGGAACGTGGTCGGCGCTGTGCGCTCTGAACGCCGCCGGCTTAAGCCATTCCTCGGCCAGCATCCGGCGCGCTGTGGCCTGGCTACTTTCGATCCAGAACGAGGACG
>Ga0074046_10004276_pt1 | contig 11717 bp, 11 predicted proteins | sample BogForMeECP23OM3_FD_94441 | JGI IMG/M metagenome (GOLD analysis project Ga0074046, IMG submission 94441) | Bog forest soil microbial communities from Calvert Island, British Columbia, Canada - Bog Forest MetaG ECP23OM3 | ecosystem: Environmental > Terrestrial > Soil > Wetlands ...
CGCTTAACAAGCAAAAATCAAGTTGCGCTTGATTTTTGCTTGACGACAAAATCAAGCAATGCTTTAGTTACCTTCATCAAGTCGACAAAAGAAGCGCCCGAAAGGCGAGTGGCAAAGGTGCTGGCTATGTGCCGCCACTCTCGCCAAAGTGCGCTCCCAAGAGACGAAAGCAGAAGGTGATGCGTTATGAGTCTTTTCAAGAAAGCGGAGATGAGCACGGCTTATCTCAAGATGGGTATCTACGGCGAAGCTGGGTCCGGTAAGACGTACACCGCGAGTCAGATAGCCAGAGGGCTTGCAATTTTCCTTGAGAAGAAGTTCGGCGAACGGCCGCCGGTCATGATGGTTGATACCGAAAACGGATCGCATTTCGTTGCGCCGATATTCCAGAAGGCCGGCATCGAATTCCAGGTCGCGCAGACCCGGGCCTATGCGGACCTCAAAGTTGCCGTGCAGGAAGCGCAGGCGGCTGGCGCTATACTCTTTGTCGATAGCGTAACCCATTTCTGGGAAGAGATGCGTGAGGCGTATTTGGAAGCAAAGCGCAAACGGCTCAAAAATAAAAACGCGCGGCTGGAGCTTCCGGACTGGAATGCGATCAAGCCGGAATGGGCAAAGTTTACCTCACTTTTCCTGAATGCCCATGCGCATATAATCCTCTGTGGCCGCGCAGCGAGCGTTTACGAGTTCCAGGACCGCGAGGACGGAAGCCGCAAGGACATGATCACCGTTGGCACGAAAATGGCTGCAGAAAAGGGCCTCGGATATGAGCCGAACCTTCTTATTGAGATGTCCTCCGAGCAGCTGCGCGAACCCGGTAAAAAGAAGGTCGTGCGCCGCAAGGCCACCGTGCTGAAGGACCGCTCCACGCTTCTTGACGGCCAGGAGTTTGTCAATCCCAAATTCGAGAACTTCCTGCCCCACATCAACAGCCTGAATTTGGGCGGCAAACACCAGGGATTTGACCAGACCCGCTCGAGTGTTTCCCTCTTCCCGCAAGATGAGAAGGACAACACGGGCCGGCAGCGCCGCATTGTTATTGACGAGATCCAGACGCTTCTTGTGCTGCACATTCCCGGACAAGCGGCCGCCGACAAGCAGCGCAGGGCCGCACTCATAAAAAAGTATTTTAATGCGAGCTGGACAGAGATTGAGGAAGTGATGCCGCTTCTTGTCCTTCGCGGCGGCTATGACGGCTTGCACCGTGACCTGGAAGGGCTGCCTTCACGATATGCGGCAAACCCCGTTGCGGATCTTGCCCTCCCTGACGATGAGATCCTGCGGCTGAACGGCTCCGGCACGCAAAAAGCGGAGGTCTTGAATGCCAGCGCTTGAGGCAGCGGTCCGGATAGGACTTGATAATGCTAATTGCTTTCTATTTTTGGCGATCGCTGGGGCCTCCGCAAATTGGCCCAATACGCACAGTTTCTGCCCGTCGAGGAAGGAACTCGCGCAGGCCGCGTCTGCCGCTCTTGACATCATCATGCACGAGATTGGAATTCCAGCGCGCGAACTCGTGCGTGGCGTGGAGAGAGCCGCATGACTGGCTACGATTTCATCCGGCCGGCGTCGCGCAAAAGCCATCCTGACAAGGTGCGCCGCGAAGTTTGGATACGCGAGAAAGGCATTTGTCACATCGGCAAGCACAAGATCATGCCGGGCACGCCTTGGCATCTTGAGCATCCAGATTGCCTTGAAGATGGCGGCAGTGACGACCCTGCAGATTTGAGGCTGGCTTGCGAAGGCTGCCATAAGCTAAAAACGGGCAAGGAAAACACACGCCGTGCCAAGGAGCGCCGGATCTTCGACAAACACTTCGGCGTCAAGCAACCGAAGTCGCCGCCACTACCCGGCTGCCGGCGCAGCAAGTGGAAGCACAAACTCACAGGTGAATGGGAGAGACGGGAAGACCCTAACGGTTGTGCAAACCGTTCGGCTGAGACACCTAATAATCTTAGATCACCTAACCTGCCCAGTTAACCATTCAAAGATTTTGTTTTTGGAGCCTGAGATGGGTCATGGGCTGCCTTTTGAATTTCAAGAATGACAGCAGTAGCTTAGAAGCGGACGATTGATCGAAGGGGACTCCGGGCCAATGAACGAACCCGCTCTCGCGGGAGTTTGCTGCTGCCCGCGCCGTGCCTGGTGAGCGGGCCGTGCTAAGGCCGCGTACCGCCTAATCCGGCCATGATTTTCAGAAAATTAGCGGCGCCGGGTTAAGCTTCGGTTAAGAGAGGGCGGCAACAGTAATCTGGTATCGGGTTCGCCAATACCCTGCCCATTGCATCGCTGCGGCTTCCGGGGCGGCCTGATGTTTCCGCAGAAAAAGGGGACAGAATCTAATACGTAACCGTGACGGTGACGGTATCGTTGTATGTGCCCGCGGCAGGCGTTGTTTGCGGGGGCATGAGGCCGTAAACCGTATAGGCCGTCACGTTCCCGCTTCCAGTGCCGCCTTGAGTGTTGCCGCCAGTCCCGGTGGTATTTCCCCAGACTGAGGAATGCGCGGCGTCTTGATAGAGACCATAGGTAAGAGTGGCGCCGAGGGGGCCTGTCATTTTGCGCGCGGCCGGACCCGTGACCCCGGTACCCTGGCCGTTATCCAGTCCGATCTGGTAAGGGGTCGTGCTGGTGCATTGCACTGACAGACCGCCTTTCGCAGTCACGTTTGCCATTAGCGATGAAACTGTAATGTTACCAAAATTGACACTACTTATAGCGCTTAGAACACAGCTCTTAACGAGACTGGTTTGCACGGTGAAACTCGTGCTAGCCGACCCCCCTAGCAGGCTGTTGCAGCCGCCAAATATTATGTCAAGGGTGCCATAAACCAGCATAGCGTCCGAGCTGCTGAAAGTAGAGGAATACGTGCCCAGCGGAAGCGTGGTTTGGTTTATGTAAAGTTGAAGATATACTGTGGTATTTACGGTGCCGTCGAGAAGCTGGATCCCACCCAAATGCACAGGCGTTCCGATGGGCCAGGGATTGGTCATGCCGGAGTCCTGAAAAAATTGAAAAGGAATTGTGTTGTTCCCGGGGCCGGGAAGAAGGCGCTGGCCGCTTGAATTCGTCCCGCCGGTGCCTCCTCCGAGCGTGAAGCAAGAAGTGTTTAAGAGAGACAGACCAGAGCAGGTTATCGATAACGTCGCTGTCGTATTGTATGTGCCGCTGGTCAGCGGATTAACACCCGTGAAAGTGATCGGAGATGTTACCCTTGGGTAACAGGTTCCGAGGGCATGCGCCTTTCCGGGCAGCGCAAAAGCCAGTATCAGAATGAGAAGAAGGTGCTTTTTCATTGTTTTGACTTGACGGCTGGGCCTGAGGCCAGCGCTGTTTGCGCAACTGCGCTAGCGGTTGCTTTGCAGATAACATTGTCGATGCGGGCTTGAGCGTCCTTCTGCGAGGCGAAATCGAAGGCAGCGTTGCAAGAGCTGCCGTCGGGTAATTTCACGAGGGCGGCGTTGGACGGTTGGAGATTGGTAATGTAGCTCTCGCCGTCATAGCCGATGACGAAGGGGGCCTGCACGCCGTTAACCCAGGCCTCGGAGCCGGGCGGGATTGCCGCTCCCTTCTCATCCTTGAACGCAACGACCGCTGACGCAGGCTGCGCGTTGCCCTTGAAATGCACACTTGAGCCGCCCCGCTGTCTCGGTATGGCGACGAGTTGAGTGGTATCTATATCGGCCTGAGCGGGAAGAGTCGCGGGATCGATCATGATGCTATTTTCTTCACGGGCGCGGATGCTGGGAATGAGGATGCGGCCATCGGAATCCGTTTCTCCAACGGGGTGGTTGTCGTGAAGAACCGTCACGCCGGGGATGCCGGTGTCGACAATCGCGAAGGAATTGTCGATGCGGTTGGCGAAATAAACTCCATTCATGAAGGCAACCGACCCCGCAGCCGACGCCGTGACCTCGGCTGTCTTGCCAACTTGCTGCACGCCTGCGTCGAGCTGTGCCTCCTGTGCGCGATAGGAGACGGAAGCGGAGTTGACATCGATGGAGCCTTCCTGGGCGCGGATGCTATAGCCATAGCTTCCCGCTTCCTGGCCGAGGCTGCGTGAGAAATAGCCGCCCGCGGAGCTGCTGTTGCTGCCACTCTGCTCGATTGCGCCCGCCGAATATTTGCCCCAGGAAAAGGTCAATCCTGCATAGACGCCCCAGGAATTGCTTTGGTCGAAGTCGTTGAAGCCGGTCAGAGACAGGTTGCTGTTCCAAAAAAACGGGCGGCTGTAAGAGACAGAGGCGATCTTATATGCATTATTCGCGGCGTCTTCGGCATCTGTGTAGCTGAAGTTGAGGGTACCGGCGTCGAATGTGAGCGGTAGCGAGAGCGAGATTTGATCCTGCCGCTTATAGACAGAGCCGGTGGCGGCGGCGATGGTTGAGCCCAGGTTCTGTTTAGGGGCAGTGACCGAGGCGAGATCCTGGTAGTCCCCGAAACTGCGGAGCGAGCTGAGATAGAGGCGCGCCTTCCACAGCGAAGTTTCGAAAGAGCCGGAGACCTGGCCGCCAGACTTGCCCGGCACATCGCTTGCAGAAGCGGCGAAGGAGGCAATGCCATAGCGCCAGAGGCCGAAGACGGCGCCCGCGCCTAGATTCGCGAGGCCATCGCCGTCCTCGGTATGGGCTTCGAGCGTTAGACGATCCGTAAGGCCATAGCGCAGGCTGGCCGATCCCACGGGATTCTCGTCATAGGAATCCGATTTGACGTCATAATAGGTGCGGGCGAAACCGCCTTCGATAGAAGAATCGTAGAAGCCGGGAGCAAGGATGCGGGACGAGGCGTAAAATGAGTATTCCGTCGACGTCTCCTTCCCGGAAGGATCGCGTACGACCATTGTGAGGACACCGGGACCGGAGACCACGGGCAGATTGGAGATGGTGAATGGCCCGCCGGTAATTTGCTGGGAGAAGGTGCGGCTTTGATCGGCGAAGACCTCGACGGTGGAAGGGACGGCAGCGCTACCCGAGAAAGACGGCAAGGGCTGGGTGACAAGATCGGGGCGGAGCGAGAAGTCCCGTGAGATCTGGAAACCGCCCATGCGAATCGAGCGGGTCCAGCCCAGCGAGCCGGAGACGACGTCACCCGCGGCGTATCTCACCAGGGTGCTATCGTCATCGTAAAACCAGCGCGAATCGAGGCGTAGAAGATTTGGCTCGATGCCGCCGCCCGCTAGGTCCGTGACTTCGGAGTTGAGGCGGCCGGACTGGTCGAAATTGCCGTAATTGGAGAAGAAATGCGCGTCGACATAAGCGCCGGCGCCCTGGTAACTTGGGATGACGTTCCTGCCGTAATCGTCGGTGCCGAAGTTTGCAGTCAGCGCATAGTTGAAGATCGCGCTGAAATTGGCACCGGAATCGGTTTGGGTCGCCTTGGACTTGGCCCCGCGGGCATCGATCTGCAGCGTTTCACGCAGCTCGTCAGGCACGGTGAGATGTATCGCTTGCGCTGGAGCGTCGTAGCGGTAGGTCAAGCCGGGCATCCGCTCCAGGCAAACACCGCCACTGGAATGAATGGCGCTTTCTGGCGCTTTTAACCTATAATTGCTTAGGTCGCTGCGTTCGATGGTCAGGCATCCGTCGCGATAGCGGCGAAAGCTCGTAATCATATTGGTGCGGTATTCGTTGAGGTAGACTTCGAGATACAGCTCCTCTTGGGGCTGCTGGCTTCGCGGCGGAAGGTAGGATGGCATATATGAGTTAGCCCCTCCGCCGCCCGTTTGGGCAAACGTCGCGCAGCTCCAGCTCGAAGCGAAACAGGCAACAAAGAGCGCAGCAATGCCTGTGGCATTACCCGTTTCTGCCGAGAACCACTGACGCATTAATCGGCCCTGTTTCGCTCTGCGCGTCAATTTTGAGGTTAGTGCCCGGCTTCAGCGCTCCCGGCGATACCGGCAACTCCCATGTTTTGGCCTGTCCGCCGAGCACATAACCGGCGAGGCCATCGATCAAGGTGATCTGGCGGGCTGCGCCGTCGGTGACGCGCAACTGAGAAAGCTTGACATGCTTTTGGCCGGGATTGTTGGCCATAAGGACGAGCTTGCCGTTACTGCTCAATACCGACCAGGCAACAGCGCCGCTGCTTGCATCGAGACCTGTGAAGAAAACGGGTACGGAATGTCTCACGGTCAAGGCTACGGTTCCAGCTTGAAGGCGTTTGCGGTTTGGTATTTCCTCGACGAAAACGCGGTAAGCTTCCTCACCGGTAACGGGCGTCTGCGCAATACGGACGATACGAACGACGTTTCCCTCGCCCCGCCTGGCGGTAAGCATTGGCGGGCTCACGACCACGTCCCCAGTTCTTTCGAGCCTGTCCTGGCCGTTGACGAGCGACCACCGGAACACGCGAAGCTGAACTTGAACAGGCTCGTTTGTGCCGTTCTCGACGGTTAAGGACGTGCTCCTGGACAAGGGCGGCAGCTCAATCGTCACGGGGGACACCCGTAACGATTGAGCATGACCGGCGCTCATGCCCGGGAACGCCAGAAGCGCGATAAGCGCAATGGCTTTTACCCGGCGCATTTTTCTTAACCTTAGTAGGAGACCGTGATTTTGACCGTGTCGGTGTAGCCGTTGCCGAGGGTCAGGGTTTGGTTGGCGGGAATTTGGCCATAGACAGTTATGGTTTGCGCGCCGCCGGTACCCGTGCCGGCTAGGGTGTTAACGGTCGACCCCCAAGTTGGACTTCCGGCAGTCCGGTCGGCATCGCTGCGATAGAGCTGGTAGGGGACGAAGTTAGAGCCGAGCGCCATTTGCCGCATGGAGGTGCCGGCGTTGTAATTGCCACCGTTATCGAGGCCAACGGTGTAGTTTACGGCGCCGCCGCAGTTGACAGTAATGCTTCCGTTTGCATTCACGGCCTGGCTGTAGCCCGAAATAACGGGGCCGAATGCAACAGGCGAGCTGCCCGCTGAGAGGTTGCATGAGGTCACGACGTTTGCGGTAACGCTGAGCGTACCTGTCGCGGTGTCCGCGTTTGCGCCGGCAACACCGAAGGCGAGCGCTGCGGCGGCAAACGCCGAGCGGAAAATAGAACTTCTCATCTTTTTTGTCCAGTTGGGTAAGAAAACTTGGGTTGCAGAGCCGTTTTTTTGAGGCTAGCAGGGCTGCAACATTATCGCGCAGACGGCGTCTCGCATTGATCTATGGCAACGTCCGCGCTTTCCCAGAATTTTCTCCGGGATGTGTTGCAAACGTGACGCTCGCAGAGGTTGTGGCTGGTGGATATACAACCACTACTTCAATGATTAACTTACACCGCAGATGCGTAGCAGGCGTTTTTACTTACGGCGGGCTGGGCGAGGGGTTAGACCGGCAGCAGGTCCGCGGTTTGCAATATAAGCCCCGGCGGATCGAGCGCGATTTGCCCGTCGCGGATGATTTTCGGCGGGAAAATCCCCTCCGCAGACCGGAAAGCGGGGACTGCGTTGGCCAGGTGCTTCGCCTCTTCCACGATTCCCGCTCAGCTTCCGAAGAGTTCATCTCTGGAGAGGTTTGGTTCGCGGGCCTTCACCTCGAGCGTGTTGCCAGCCTGACGGCAGCCGGGAAGTGACGCTCGGCCTTGGCCAGCACGGGCTCACTACTGGCGGACGGTAAAGCGATGGACTGCAATCACTCCGCCCGAGCTGGTTGGCCAGCGTTTAGCGAGCCAGTGAAGGGCATGAGAACCTAAAGGGCGGCCGCCCCCGGCGAAGATAGCCGGGGCTACGCTCGACATGATTGAGGCTGAGGCCTTGGCGAGCATTAAGAGCTCGGTGCCAGAAAGGTTCGGCATCCGGGATATTACACCCGGTAATATTCGCGATACCACTGCACGAAGCGGGCGACACCGGTCCTGACAGGCGTCGCGGGCTTATAGTTCACCGCAGCGACGAGTTCGCTCACGTCTGCGAAAGTGTCCGGCACATCTCCCTTCTGCAACGGAAGGAGCTGTCTTTCAGCTTTGCGGCCAAGCTCTTGCTCGATGGCTTCGATATACGTTCCCAGCTCGACGGGAGAATTATTGCCGATGTTATAGATCCGGAAAGGAGCGTTCGACGTTGCTGGGTCCGGGGCATCGGCGCGCCATGTGCCATCGGGTTCCGCGATCTTATCGCTCACGCGAAGCACGCCTTCGACGATATCGTCGATATAAGTGAAATCGCGTGAATGCTTTCCGTAATTGAATACAGGGATAGGCTTGCCCTCCAGAATATTCTTTGTGAACAGGAAGAGCGCCATATCCGGGCGGCCCCAGGGCCCGTAGACGGTAAAGAACCGAAGTCCCGTCGTGGGCAGGGCGAACATATGGCTATAAGCGTGCGCCATGAGCTCATTCGCGCGCTTCGTCGCCGCGTAGAGTTGCAGGGGATGATTGACGCCGTGGTGCTCTGAAAATGGCATCCGCGTATTGGCGCCGTAAACGCTGGAGGTGGACGCGTAGGTGAGATGCGGCGTACCGCTATGCCGGCAGCCCTCCAAGATATTCGCAAAGCCAACCAGATTGGATTGCACGTAGTCGTGCGGATGGTCGACGCTGTGGCGAACGCCGGCTTGCGCAGCGAGATGAATGACGCGGTCGAAGCGGTGGTCCGCAAAACAGGCTTCCACTTGAGCTCTGTCCGCGAGGTCAGCCCGGATGAAGCTGTAGCCGCTGCTGGTTTGGCTAGCCGTTTGTTCCAAAAGCCCGAGGCGTGCTTCCTTAAGGGCCGGATCGTAATAGGAATTGACGGCGTCGAAGCCAACCACTTCATCGCCGCGAAGAAGCAGCGACTTAGCGAGGTGAAAGCCTATAAAGCCTGCAGCACCGGTAACCAAAACTTTCATCTTAAAGCCGCCCTTCGCTGGTGTTCTTGGTGAAGAGACACTTACGCTGCTGGTCCCTCCAGAAATTTCCGTCCGGTCGCCGATCCCGGTTGTGGATAAGATGCGCGCACAACATCCCGGAGTATTGGCGGAGCGCTTCGTCCTGAGAAAGCATTCCAGCGGATTCGAAACGTAACTGGCGGCTATGGGTAAAGCCTCAGCTTCGTCCAGGGCGCATCCGGGCTTTCGCGCGAAAATAGGATGCGGTCGTGGAGGCGATACGGCCGGTCGGCCCAAAATTCCATCTGCAGCGGGACCACGCGAAAGCCGGACCAGTAGCGAGGCCGCGCCGGGTTCATGCCCTCGAACTCCTTTTCGAAGCGCGCGACAGCCTCTTTCAGCACCGCGCGGCTTTCAAGCGGCCGCGATTGCTGGCTTGCCCAGGCACCTATGCGGCTTCCGAGCGGGCGGGTTGCATAATAGGCGTCGGCTTCCGCGCCGCTAACCTGCTCGGCCATTCCCCTTATGCGAACCTGGCGCCGCAGGGACTTCCAGTGAAAGCATAGCGCAGCCTTGGGGCTGGCCAGAAGCTCCCGCCCCTTGGCGCTCTCTAGATTGCCATAGAAGACGAAGCCGCGCGCATCCAACCCCTTGAGGAGGACGATTCGGGCGTTGGGCATGCCGGAAGCATCGACGGTTGCCAGCGTCATCGCGTTGGCGTCGTTGATCTCGCTGCGCTCTGCCTCATCGAACCAAGCGTTGAAGAGAGGCTCTGGCTGGCTGGCCTCGGTGAAGTCGTCTAGATCGGCGTTCGAGTTCATTTTGGGAAACCTGATTGAAGAGGGCTTTGGAGACTTGGCGCGAAGACTTGCGTCTCGCCAAGCGCGTGGCGCATGTTATCGCGAACGGAACCGCTCTTGCACCCCATTCTTGACAAGTTTTTTGCGAAGCACGGCGTTACTTTCCCGAAAACGGGAGAGAAACGGGCGGTACCCGGCGCAAAAGCTAACACTTTACGGCGTCTTCTTAATGTGTAGGATGCAACGCGATAAACATTGGGGAGTGAACGTGGCTCAAGCAGGACCATTGATGCAAGGCAAGCGCGGGTTGGTCATGGGCATCGCGAATAACCGTTCTATCGCCTGGGGGATAGCGAAGGCTGCCGCGGACCAAGGCGCGGAGCTGGCTTTCACCTATCAAGGCGAGGCGCTGAAAAAGCGCGTAGAGCCGCTTGCCGCGGAGGTTGGCGTGAAGCACGTGCTTCCGTGCGACGTCACCGATGCCGCTTCTATCGACGCCACGTTCGAAACCTTAAGGAAAAGCTGGGGCAGCCTGGATTTCGTGGTGCACGCCATCGCCTATTCGAATAAGGAGGAGCTCGACGGCCGCTACGTCGATACGACCGCGGAGAACTTCTCCAACACGCTCCTGATCTCCTGCTATTCCTTCACAGCGATCGCCCAGCGGGCCGAGAAGCTGATGAAAAACGGCGGCTCACTGCTTACGCTGACCTATTACGGAGCGGAGAAGGTCATGCCGCACTATAATGTGATGGGAGTGGCCAAGGCGGCGCTGGAGGCCAGCGTCCGCTACCTCGCCGAGGATTTGGGCCGGCAGAGCATTCGCGTCAATGCGATCTCGGCAGGGCCGATCAAGACGCTTGCGGCCTCGGGCATCGCCGACTTCCGCTACATTCTGAAATGGAACGAATATAATTCCCCGCTGAGGCGCGTCGTGTCGATCGAGGATGTCGGCGGGGCTGGCGTCTATCTCCTTTCGGATTTGAGCCGCGGCGTGACCGGTGAGGTCCATCACGTCGATTCCGGTTACCATATTGTCGGCATGAAAGCGGAGGACGCTCCAGATATTGCCGTCGTTCAGTCATCGAATAGCTAAAATCCAAGAAAATAGTCACAATCCTGGCTATTTTTCCTGCGTCGGGGTGACCGGAATCCATGGAACCATTTAAAGCGCTTACCTTTCTCGCGGCAGTGGGCATAGCTTCGCTCGTGGGCGCGGGAGCTGTAGGTTTTTACGCGGGCTATTCGGCCGGCCGCGGCAACCTCAACGAAATCAAAGCGCAAATCGCAAACGCGCCGGTAGCCATCGCGACCGGACCGGGCGGCGCCGTTTCGCTGAAGCCCGTGCTCGAGGACATCAGAGCGCTCTCGAGGCAAGTTGAAGCCCTCGCTGCTGCGAACGGGCGCCCGGCTCCCGATTCCGGTCAGACCGCCAAACCGGTGCTGGATGAAATCAAGGCTTTGGCGCGCCAGGTCGAAGCGTTGAAGGCAATGGGAATGTCCGCGGCGCGCGCGCCGAATGGCCAGGCACCTGCTGCCGGTCCCGACTACACAGAATCCCTCGAGGATATCCGCGAGGAAATCCGCGCCTTGAACACAAAGTTCGAGAAGCAGGAGCCGAAGGCGCCAAGGGCGCTCATCGATGAAATCCGCTCGCTCAGCGCATCGGTGCAGGCCCAGGAGCCAAATGCACGGCGCGCCATCGCCGAAGAGCTCCGCTCCGCTGTGGCGGCATTGCAGAATGCCGAGCCCAAGGTCCCAAGAGCTCTTATGGACGAAATCCGCAACATATCCGCCAATGTCCGCACCCAGGACTCCCGGCCGCAGCCGGCAGTCAGCGATCAGATCAAGGTGCTGGCGGCCTCCATAGAGTCTCTTAGGTCCAGGCTTTCCGAGAATACCGCCCCAAGAAGCGGCGACAGCGGCCTAGGCTCCGATATTGCTCAGCTTCGCCAGCTGGTCGCCATGGCTTCGGATCAGTTCGGAAAGTGCCAGACGCAGCTTGTTTCCCTTGCAGGCGGCGGCTCGCTGGCACAGCAGCCGGTGGCGCCGGCCGCGAGCACAGTGGCTGTTTCTCAAAGCGTGCACCATGAGCCTTCGACGGTCGTGTTCTACGACAACGTGATGTTGA
>Ga0074046_10004277_pt1 | contig 11717 bp, 5 predicted proteins | sample BogForMeECP23OM3_FD_94441 | JGI IMG/M metagenome (GOLD analysis project Ga0074046, IMG submission 94441) | Bog forest soil microbial communities from Calvert Island, British Columbia, Canada - Bog Forest MetaG ECP23OM3 | ecosystem: Environmental > Terrestrial > Soil > Wetlands ...
TTACTCCGGGTGCTTCCGCTGCCACGACGGGCAGCACGTGAGCGCCGACGGCAAGGTGATAAGCCGGGACTGCAACCAATGCCACACGCTGCTATCGGAGAGCGAGGGGACGGCCAGCGTGGCCGCCACGGCTTTGCCGACTTTCAAGCATCCGGTCGATTTGGGAGACCTGACGCAGGTCAGTTGCGCGGACTGCCACAGCGGAGGAGTTGGGCCGTAGGCCGAGTAGCTTAGCTGGCTGATTAATCAAAGACAGCGCCTGTGCTTCACAGTGGGCCGGGCTCTTCCCCCCGGCCATCACTCGATCTCACTCGATAGTTCAATCCCGCGGTTGTACCTCCGGTTACGTCAACCGTAACCCCAGTGATACTCTTCGCAAAGTCGGACGCCAGGAACACAGCCGCATTCGCGATCTCCTCCATGAGCGGAAGTTTCTTCAACATCGTGTCATTTTTCATACCGTGAAGAATCAATTTCATCTCTTTTGGGTTGCGTTCGATTGCCTGTTTAAACACTTGCGAATCCGGCGAACCGCCAGAGCGTATGTTCACAACACGCACGCCGTAGGCCCCCAACTCCGCGGCGAGATTGCGAGAGAAGCTTTCAATGGCTGCGCAGGCGGGGGCAAAGCCTGCCGTAAACGGGTACCCTATGCCGCCGGGTGTCGCGGTCAGGGATAAAATCACGCCAGAGCGCTGCTTCATCATGATCTTTCCCGCGGCGGTGGCCGTTAAAAACTGGCTCCGCATTGCAATGGAGACTGGACGAACAAAATCTTCGAGGATCAACTGAACCAGCGGGATATTCTGCACGACCTGATAATCGATCGCACAAAAAGACAGGTCGAGCATTCCTCCCCTGCGAATCACAGAATCGACAAACGCGTTGACTTCGCTTTCGTTGGTCGCGTCCACGAGTGCGGCCTCTGCACGTCCACCGGAGTCAATAATTTCGTCTGCCACTTGTTTCACTGCAGAAAGATGTCTTCCTGCCAGAAGGACGTTTGCACCTTCTTTGGCCATCGCCCTCGCGATCGTGCTGCCTAGCGAACCGCTGCCCCCGTAGATGACGGCATTTCTACTCTGCAGTATTTGAGAATTCATGCATCTCGGCTCCGAGACCAGATTGAGCTGGAGCAAAATGAAGGCGCGGCCCTGTCAAAGAGCGGGCGTTCCGTTCATCTTCAGCAGTTGGATTGTAAACGACTCCGTTCCCGCGTTGTTTCGGCAATCCGCAAGTTATCGGGGCGTCTGCCGTACCCGAGTGCGGCTTAGACCTAGCCTGTTTGCGTCCCATGTGGCCGGGCCGCAACCCAAGTGTTAACAACAGGTTGTGCTGAGGGTAAGCGCATTGAACGAAGTCTTGCGATTGTTCCGTTCTGGTCTCGTGTGTGATTGTAATCACACCGCCCTGTGAACCTGCGTCCCGACATGCACAGCCCCCTTCCTGCATCCTTAAAACATCATCGCGGCCGCGCCAGCGGCTGTGACGGATTTGTTCGAAAGGGGATGTGATGAAGCGCAAATTCAAGACCATGGACGCCAATGAAGCCGTTGCCAATGTCGCCTACCGGGCGAGCGAGGTGATTGCGATTTACCCGATCACCCCTTCGTCGCCAATGGGCGAGTGGGCGGACCAGTGGTCGTCCGAGAATGTGCCCAATGCCTGGGGCAGCGTGCCTCACGTGATCGAGATGCAGAGCGAAGGCGGCGCGGCCGGGGCGGTACACGGTGCGCTGCAGACGGGATCGCTGTCGACGACGTTTACCGCGTCGCAGGGATTGTTGCTGATGATCCCGAACATGAACAAGATTGCCGGGGAGCTGACGCCGGCCGTGTTTCACGTAACGGCCCGCACCCTGGCCACGCACGCGCTGTCGATTTTCGGCGACCACTCCGACGTGATGGCTTGCCGCACGACGGGATGGGCCATGCTGTGTTCGAACTCGGTGCAGGAGGCGATGGACCTGGCGCTGATCGCACATGCGGCGTCGCTCGAGACCCGCATTCCCTTCGTGCATTTCTTCGACGGCTTCCGCACCTCGCACGAAGTCAACAAGATTGAGATGCTTGAGGAAGACGACATGCGGGCCATGTTGAACATGGACCGCATCATCGAGCACCGGCGGCGAGCGCTTTCGCCGGATCATCCCGTGCTGCGGGGCACGGCACAGAATCCGGACGTGTTCTTCCAGATTCGCGAAAGCGCCAATGCCTATTACGATGAGGCCCCGGCCAAGGTGCAGGCGACGATGAATAAGTTCGCCGAGATCGTTGGCCGCTCGTATCACCTATTCGATTACGTGGGTGCTCCTGACGCAGAGCGCGTGATCATCATGATGGGTTCGGGAGCGGAGGCGGCGCACGAAACGGTCGAATACCTGAACGCCCGCGGAGAAAAAATCGGGTTGCTGAAAGTGCGCTTGTACCGGCCGTTCTGCGTGAAGGCGTTCATGGAAGCCTTGCCGGCCAGTGTGCGGCAGATTGCAGTTCTTGATCGCACGAAAGAGTCAGGCGCGATTGGCGAGCCTCTTTTCCTCGACGTGGTCAACGCCATTCAAGAAGGGATCAGCAAGGGTTACGTAGTCCCGGACGCATTCGTCCGGGGGGCGCTCGCTTCGCCTCGCGGGGCGGACGAATGCGTCCGCCCCTACACGATCATTGGCGGACGGTACGGCCTGTCATCCAAGGAGTTTACTCCCGCGATGGTCAAGGCCGTCTTCGATAATCTGAAACAGAGTCAGCCGAAAGATCATTTCACGATCGGCATTCAGGACGACGTCAACCACACCAGCCTCGAGTACGATGCGGCGTTCTCGACCGAACCCGATAGCGTGGTGCGGGCGTTGTTTTATGGCCTCGGAGCGGACGGCACGGTGGGCGCCAACAAGAATTCCATCAAGATCATCGGCGAAAACACCGACAACTACGGGCAGGGATATTTTGTTTACGATTCGAAGAAATCGGGCGCGATGACGGTTTCGCACCTGCGCTTCGGACCCCAGCCGATTCATTCCAGCTACCTGGTTTCGAAGGCGAACTTTATCGCCTGCCACCAGTGGATTTTCCTGGAGCGCTACGACATGCTGAACTCGCTGGTTGAGGGCGGCGTGTTCCTGGTGAACTGTCCGTTTGGGAAGGATGAAGTGTGGGACCACCTGCCGCGCCAAGTGCAGTCGCAACTGATCGCCAAGAAGGCGAAGTTGTACGCCATTGACGCCTACCAGGTCGCGCAGGACACCGGCATGGGATCGCGCATGAACGTGATCATGCAGGTGTGCTTCTTCGCAATTTCGAAAGTCCTGCCGCGCGATGAGGCCATCGAGGCGATCCGCGAGTCGATTCGCCACACCTATGGCCGCAAGGGCGAAGATGTAGTGCAGAAAAACATGCAGGCCGTCGACGAGACGCTGGCCCATCTGTTTGAGGTGAAGATTCCCGAGAGCGTCAGCAGCACTACTGAAATTCCGGACGTGTTCCCCGGAGCGCCGAAGTTCGAGCACGAGGTGCTGGGCACAATCTACGCTGGACGCGGCGACGAGCTTCCGGTAAGCGCGTTCTCGTGTGACGGCACGTTTCCCACGGGCACGGCGAAATGGGAGAAGCGCAACCTCGCTCTCGAAATTCCGGCGTGGGATACGAAGATCTGCATTCAGTGCGGCAAGTGCGCCATGGTTTGCCCGCACGCCGTGATCCGCATCAAGGTCTACGACAGCAAGGAACTGCAAGGCGCGCCGGCAACGTTCAAGGCCTGCGACGCGCGCGACAAAGAATGGGCGGGCATGAAGTACACGATCCAGGTCGCGCCGGAAGATTGCACTGGTTGCGGCGTCTGCGTGGATGTCTGCCCGGTCAAGAACAAGAGCGAGGTGCGGTTGAAGGCCATCAACATGGTGCCACAGCCTCCGCTGCGCGCGCCGGAGAGCGAGAACTGGGATTTCTTTTTGAAACTTCCGGAGCTCGACCGCAGGAAAATTAAAGTCGGAACGATCCGCCAGCAGCAAGTGCAGGAACCGCTGTTCGAGTTCTCGGGCGCATGCTCGGGATGCGGCGAGACGCCTTATCTGAAGCTGGTTTCGCAGTTGTTCGGCGATCGCGCGATTGTGGCGAATGCGACCGGATGCTCGTCGATTTACGGCGGGAATCTGCCGACTACGCCCTGGGCCAAGAATGCCGACGGGCGCGGGCCGGCGTGGTCGAACTCGTTGTTCGAGGACAATGCCGAATTCGGCCTGGGCTTCCGCGTCTCCATCGACAAGCAGACGGAGTTTGCCCACGAACTGCTACGCCGCATGTCGGTAATGGTTGGTGAGGAACTGGTCACGGCGATTCTTGATGCGAAACAAAAAGACGAGTCTGACATTTACGAGCAGCGGCAGCGGGTTGATCTCCTGAAAGAAAAACTGGCGAACGTGAATTCCGCCGACGCGAAGCAACTTCTTTCGGTGGTCGACATGCTAGTGAAGAAGAGCGTGTGGATCGTGGGCGGCGACGGCTGGGCTTATGACATCGGCTACGGCGGCCTGGATCACGTGCTGGCCAGCGGGCGCAACGTCAATATTCTCGTGCTCGATACCGAGGTGTACTCGAACACGGGCGGGCAGGCCTCGAAATCCACGCCGCGCGCGGCGGTCGCGAAGTTTGCCGCGGGCGGCAAGCCGGGGCCGAAGAAAGATCTTGGCCTGATGGCCATGACCTACGGCAACGTCTACGTGGCGAGCGTGGCCATGGGCGCGAAAGATGAACACACGCTCAAAGCGTTTCTGGAAGCCGAAGCTTACGACGGGCCGAGCATCATCATTGCCTACTCGTCGTGCATCGCGCACGGCATCGACATGACCACGGCGATGACGGATCAAAAAGTCATGGTCGACTCTGGTGAGTGGCTGTTGTATCGCTTCAACCCGGAGCGCGCCGCGGCGGGCGAGAATGCTCTGACGCTGGATTCGCGCGCTCCAACGCGCAAGTTGCAGGATTACATGCTGCAGCAGACGCGCTTCAAGATGCTCACCAAGAGCAAACCAGAAGACGCCGTCCGGCTGTGGAAGCTGGCGCAGCAGGACGTGGAACATCGCTACCGCATGTACGAATACATGGCCAGCCAAAAAACCGAAGCGCCCGCCGCTGCAAAGGACGCCACGGAAAAACCTTTGCCGGCCGCAGTGAAGCCGGTACCGACGGGAGCTGCGCGCTAGCCATACCGCAATTCAGAAAAGCGAGGAAAAAGTCATGATCGATCTGAACACTACCTATCTTGGCCTGAAGCTGCGCTCGCCGCTGGTGGCCTCGGCCTCGCCGCTGTCGCGCGATGTGGACGGAATCTGCCGGTTGGAAGAGGCGGGAGCTTCCGCCGTAGTGCTCTATTCGCTGTTTGAAGAGCAGTTGCGGCAGGAGGAAGCCGACCTGAATTATCACCTGGCCGCGGGCACGGAAAGTTTTGCCGAGTCGCTCACGTATTTTCCGCAGGCCAGCGAGTTTCACACCGGGCCGGAGGGATATCTGGATCACATTCGCAAAGCTAAAGCGGCGGCCAGCATTCCGATTATCGCCAGCCTCAACGGCTCGACCCTGGGCGGATGGACGAAGTTCGCAGCCGAAATCGAACGGGCGGGCGCGGATGCGATCGAGTGCAACGTGTATTACATTCCGACTGATCCGAAACTCACGGCAGCCGACGTGGAGAAAACGTATTTCGACATTCTGCGCGCGGTGAAAGCGGCCGTCAGCATTCCCGTCGCAGTAAAGTTGAGCCCATTCTTCAGCAACATGGCGAATATGGCCCATCGTCTGGATGAAGCGGGGGCGGATGCGCTGGTGCTCTTCAATCGTTTTTACCAGCCGGACATCGATCTGGAAGAACTGGAAATTCGGCCGAACGTTCTGTTGAGCACGCCGCAGGCGCTGCGCCTTCCGCTGACCTGGATCGGGATTCTGTTTGGCCGCGTGAAAGCTGGGCTGGCGGCGACTGGCGGAGTGCATAACGCTGAAGACGTAATCAAGCTGCTCATGGTCGGCGCCGACGTCACCATGATGTGCTCGTCGCTGATGCGGCACGGCGTGAATCATCTGCGCCACGTGGAGCGCGAAGTGCGCGAGTGGATGGAAGAGCACGAGTACGAATCCGTGAAGCAGATGCAGGGCAGCATGAGCCAGATCAAGTGCGCGGATCCGGGGGCGTTCGAGCGGGCGCAATACATGCGCGCCGTAAAGGGCATGACGCACATCCACATGGCCGGCTTCCGGTGATGGCGGCGAAGGGGCCATGGCCGTGGCTATGCAGGCAGCCTACTTCAAGATCGACATGCGTATCCCTTCTTTGCCGCAACTAATGTTGCAGAGCGTAAACTCTAAACGGCCAAGATACGCAACGGGCTGATCGCCGGCCTTCGCTGGCTCAAAGGTCCAGGAACGTAGGGCCTTCTCCACTTCCGCCTGAAGAATCGGGTGTCCCGTTAAGGTCTTCACGCACATAACTTCTCCGGAAGGACCGACGAGGACATCAAGGAGAATCTGTCCTTTTATATCTGCTTGCCTCATGAAGTCGCCGACAGTCAACCTTCTGAGTAGCTCATCGTTTCATTTCGTCTGAAGCTCTTCCCTGGAGGGGATGAACAGCCCAACGAGACTGCGGGACGAAACCGCGTGAAACAAGAAGAAAGCAAACGCAATCCGAGGATTGTGGCCGTACCGTGCGGGCGGAATGGCATGGAAAAAGCCAGCGGCTTCGCCGTTCTCGCGGCTTCGACCCGGGCTACGATTTGACTTGACTTTCGCCACAAACGAAAGTAATAGTTTTGACTCGTAATAATATGAAAGACGTTCGCAGGGAGGCTGCCATGCGTGTCTGCCGTTGCAATCGGGGTTCGGCCGCAGGTCTCATCTTATCAGGGACGATCTTGCTGCTCGCGGCCATGGGATTTGGGCAAGCCAGTTACACGGCGCAGGTGCGCGGCGTGGTCACGGACCAGACGGGCGCGCTGGTGGCGAAGGCAACGGTCACGATCACCAACGACGGGACGAATATAACGCAGTCCGCGCATACCGACGAGCACGGCCAGTATTTTTTTTCCGGGATGCGGCCTTCGGTCTACACGATCAAGGCGCAGGCCACGGGCTTCCGGATCGTGGAGAAAACAAATGTCGTCCTGCAGGTGGATCAACAGACCAGCGTGGATTTTGTGCTCCATCCTCTCGGCGTGACCCAGACCATGGAAGTTACTACCGTTGCTCCCTTGCTCGACACCGAGAGCGCGACCCTGGGCTCGGAAATTACCGGTGAGTACCTGAAGGAAATTCCTCTGATGAACCGCAGTTTTTTCGGGCTGACGTTTCTGGCTGCAGGCGTCACGGAGGTATCAGGATCGGGCACATCGGATAACTATCCGTCGGGAACAAACTTCACCTCGAACGGGCAACGCAACGCAACCGCGGAGATACGGCTGGACGGTTCGCTGATCAGCGCGCCGGAGCAGGGCGAAGGAGGGAATTCCAACGTCTACTACGAACCGCTGGTCGAGGGCATGCAGGAAATGAAAGTGCAGAACAACAGCTTCTCGGCGGAGTTCGGCAACAACGGCGGCACGGTCGTCAACATGGTGATGAAGAGTGGGACGAACGCCTTCCATGGCAGCGGATGGTATTTCCTGCAACGGCCGGGGATAGACGCGCGCGATTTCTTCAATCCCTCCTTCGTCGGCCCAAAGCCGGACAGCCGGCGCGACCAAGGCGGTTTTTCGGTCGGTGGCCCAATCAAAAAGGACCGCACGTTCTTTTTTGTTGATTTTGAGAAGGTAAGGAGCTCCAGCGCATCGAGTGGCGTGGCGACCGTGCCCACTCTGGCAGAGCGGATGGGCGACTTCTCGAACCTGACCAATCCCATCTACGATCCGAAGCAGCCTCTGGTTCCCTGTCCGGCGCCGGCAACACCCGGCACGATGTGCCGGCCGCTAGTGCAGGGGGGGGGCGTAATACTTCCAGGACTAGGAGGAGAGCAGGATCCTATCGGAATGGCCGTGCTCAATCTTTATCCAAAGCCGAACAACTCCAACCCCGAAATCAATAACTACAACTGGACGGCGACGTCGCAGGCGCCGGATTACCAGTTCGACATCAAGGTGGACCACCAGCTCAACGACAGGAATCGCATCAATGCCCGCTACAGCCGGGGCTGGTCGAACTTTACCACTCCGCTGACGCTGGGCGACGGCTTCGATAACGATGGAATTAAGAGCGGCGTGACCGTGGCGCAAAATGGCTCCTTTGAATATACCTGGACCGTGAACCCGCGGATCATCTGGACGAACCATGCGTCCGTCGACCGGGTACACGAACTGTCGATACCGAGTATCCCCACGATTTCCAGCTTCAACGCTTCCCTGCCGAGTGGCACGACGGGGTTGCCGCCAGTGTTCGAGCAGGCCAACGGGATCGACAAGATGCCGACGTTCCTGATGCAAGGGAATCTGCCGTGGACTAACCTCTACGATCAGTGCTGCATCAACACCAAGTTTGGCCACACGCTGGTCAGCTACTCGTCGCAGCTCGTGATTTCCAAAGGATCGCACCTGATCAAGCTGGGCGGCGAGCAGAGAATTTTCTACAACAATTTCTGGCAGCCGAACTACCCGACCGGCGAGTTGACTTTTACCGATGACGTCACTTCTCCGCAACCGAACAGCAACACTACGCAGATTTGTCTCAATAACGACTGCAGCAACCCCAACAATATCGAGACGATCACGACAGGCAACCCGTTTGCCAGCCTGGCTTTTGGTTACGGCGATAATGTCAACGGCACGACTCAGCTTGTAGTCACACCCTCGGTGGCGAACCGATCGGGAGAGACAGGGTTTTATATCCAGGATGACTGGAAGGTGAATGCCAAGCTGACGGTGAACCTGGGGCTGCGGTACCAGTGGAGTTCACCCTATACGTCGCGCGGCAATCAGATCGAATTCAGCAATTTCGCCGCGGATTCTGGGGTGAATATTGACCTTACCAGCCTCCCGCCCGGAGCCCTGGCAGCGGGGGCGATGGGAAGCGCGCAGGCAACTATGCAGTCGGCCGGGTTGAATCTTCCTGCCTCGCAGGAGTTATTCGGCACCACGCAGTTTGCTACTTCCAGCATGAGGACGGTGCCAACCTACAGGAAAGATCTCGGACCGAGACTGGGGTTCTCCTATCAACTCGACTCTCAGACGGTCGTGCGCGGCGGGGCGGGCGTGTATTTCGGAATGAGCCCGGCGACGAACTTCCAGTATCCTGGCTCCGCATTTCGGAAGACAGCCAACCTGTATTTTACCAACAATGATTTCGGGTGTGGCGACGGCGCCCCTCCCCCCTGTTCCCCGACTGCGACGCTGGGAAACCCGTTTCCCGGCGGATTCACCGGTCCGCAGGGTAAGCAGTACGGGCAGTTGGCGAACTGGGGCTATCAAAACCCGAACGATCTGGGCACAACGGCGGCGCGGGATGCCAACATTTACCAGTGGAATATCGGATTTCAGAGGTTGCTGCCCAGCCAAATCGTGCTGGGAGTGGACTACTCCGCGAACCGCAGCAATCATCTGCCCTGGGCTGGTACCAACAACCGGGACTTCATGCCGTCGGCTTTGCTTGCGCAGATTACTGCTGCCGTAACCCCCACCGACCCGACTTGCTTGACGGATGGTTGCGTGAGCAACTTTCTCGCGACTCCCGTGGGCAACCCGTTTTACTCGATGTTCAACACCCCTTGCACCCCCACCGCTTCGAATCCTTGCTTCAACGAACCCAACTCGAATTACGGCGAACCGATCCTTCCCTTGGGAAATCTGCTGAATAAGTACCCCCAATTTTCCGGCGACTTCGAAGGCCTGATGCTCGAGGAAGCGAGTTCGTGGTACAACGCGGTGCAGATCCGCTTCCAGAAGCGGACGACGCACCACATCAGTTTCGAGGGCAGTTACACGATCTCGAAGGAAACCGACTATTCCTCGGCAGGCAGGAACAATTGGGTGGGAGCGCTCGGTCTCGGCACTCCGCAACAACTGGATAACCTGTCTGCGGAACGCAGCATCGGCGCCAGCGACACGCCACAGCGTCTCGCAACGGCGGTGGTGGTAGACCTGCCGGTTGGCCGCAACGAGTGGATCGGCGGCGATATGAATCGCGCGCTGGACGCCGTGATCGGAGGTTGGTCGATCGCGACCATGATCACCGAACAATCGGGGCAACCGATGGCCATCGGCATGTCCACCGCGCGCCTGGCCAACGGCACCCAGCGTCCCGACGTTATCTGCCCACAACTCAAAACCGGGATCAGCATGCACACCGTAGCGTTGAACTGGAACAACGCGGGAAGCGGCGGGAACACGCCAGCCTTTCTCAACGCGAACTGCTTTGCCGACCCAGGCGATCAGATTCCGGGCAATGCTCCCCGATACTTTTCCGGCCTGCGCGTCGACGGCATCCACAACCTGGATTTGAATCTTTACAAGTCGTTTGCGCCGAAAGAAGGCATGCGGATCGAAGTGCGGGCGGAGATCTTCAACCTATTCAACCACCCGCGCTTTGCACAACCGAATTCGTCAGTGGGAGATCCGCTTTTCGGGACAATTACGAGTGATCAAGTGAACGGGACTACCCTCCAAACGGCGCGCTTCTTCCAGTTTGGAGCACGGTTCGAGTTCTGAGAACAATCCAGGCGGCCTTCATGAAAACCAGACTCTCATTTTTCGCCGCACTCGCGCTCAGCGGGTGCGGCTTCCTGCTGCTTGGACAAAGCACAACTTCCGGCCCGAACCTGGCGAATCAGGACTGGAGCAACTACGTTCGCATTGGTGCGTACGGGCTCAAGGGCGGGGACGCGGTGGAGATTGTGCGCCGCGCGCAGGAGAGCGGTGTTTTCGGGATTGAAGTCGACAATGATATTCCCGGGCGCTACGAGAGCTTTCTGCATCCCGAAGAAAAGCTGAAGGCGATTCGCGACGTGGCCGAAGCGGCGCATCACGCGGGCAACTTCGCGTTCGTATACATTGCGGGCACCGAGTGCATCACCGCGCATGGCGATCAGGTGGCGCACACTCTGGCGAAAGATCATCCCGACTGGTTGCAGCGCAAAGTGACGGGCGAGCCGGCGATTTTCGGCGGGGGATCTGCTTTTTGGATCCGGGCGGGGGACGAGGACGTCTGGGTCAGTCCGTATGCTCCGGAGTGGCGGAAGACTTACATGGAGCGGGTGCGGCAGATTGCCGCAACCGGGATCGATGGCATCTACGTCGATATTCCTTATTGGATGACCCACTTCGACGGATGGGAAAACACCTGGGCCAGTTTTGACGACTACACGGTCGCGGCGTTCAAGCAGCAGACGGGGCTGGATGCGAAGCACGATGTGAAGCTGGGAGATTTTTCCGATCCGGCGTTCCGCAAGTGGATTACGTTCAGGATACAGACTTTTACCGATTTCATGCACGAAATAGCCGAGACGGCGAAGTCGGTCAACTCGAAGATCAAGACCATTCCTGAAATTTATCCTGGGATTGAGGAAGCGGCGGTGCGGGTGGGGGCCGATGTGTACAGCCTGTATCCGGTAGTGGATGCGATTGCCCACGAATATGAATTTGGCGAGGGCGACCACATGGCTTCGTCGCGCACGCCGCTGGACTGGTTTCGCTACCAGGTGGGCATGCATTCGTTTAGAGCATTCGCGCAGGGGAAGCCCACGTGGATCCTGAA
>Ga0074046_10004278_pt1 | contig 11716 bp, 8 predicted proteins | sample BogForMeECP23OM3_FD_94441 | JGI IMG/M metagenome (GOLD analysis project Ga0074046, IMG submission 94441) | Bog forest soil microbial communities from Calvert Island, British Columbia, Canada - Bog Forest MetaG ECP23OM3 | ecosystem: Environmental > Terrestrial > Soil > Wetlands ...
ACACGTAACCCTTCGTGGGTTTCAGACGATAACCATTCATCGTGTCCTCGAGTTTACCCCATAGCACAATGTACCGTCTGTCAGTGTAACCTCCTACGGGGAGAGGTGTGATGTGGTTGAAGGTTAGGGAGATCTCTTTACCTTCAATCTTGGGAAGAGTTCGGGGCTTCGCGATCTTCACTATTTCGTTCTCTTGATCAATCTCGACGCTGACTGGGATCGAGAATGGGTATCCATCATCGTCTATGAATGAGAGTGACACTTCGGAGTATGATGCTGCCTTTGCTAGGAGATTCTTGCTAACCAACTAAGAGACCTCGAAGATTTTAGGCGGGTTGTCTGTGTCTCCGTTTGGCCAGAGGTACAGTTTCGTAGGGTTGATTTCGATGATGGACCTTTCCCAGAATAGTGGGAGAGCGTACCTCATCTTCACGAAATTATCAATGAACGGTTCCTTCTTCCTCCAAAGCGGGAGTAGCTTTTCCCAGCCGTGATGGACGTTCTCTTCGCCAACCTTCGCGGTCCCTTTGACAAGCACGGTTCGGTATGGGGAGACTCGTATTCCTTTCCTGTTCGAAAAGAGCGCTGCCACTTTCGGGTTCTTCTTAATGTGATCAAGTTTCTTACTGAATAGAACGCTTGAAGTCACGTAGAGTCTGCACTCCTCAGGATCATAGAGTGGGAGCAGAGGATGGGTTATAGGTCGACCTGTAGGGGATATAACCGTAAACTCGCAGATCAACGCATTCTCGAGTGTCTCTATCAGTTGAGGATCTGATTCAGCGACGCTTCGCATGACAAAAAATATGACGCGCGTTATAATTAAAGTGGTTATCTAAGCCTTCCAGTGTGCTCTCGCGAGAAAGAGAGTAATTTGATCGTGTACTGAAATAGGAGTCATGTCCACGTATCATGAAGTGGCGACTGACTATGACTGGTTGGGAGGTACCGTTCTTGACTGCTTTAGCAATTGGAGCTATAGCGTCAACGCTTCTCCGAATCTGGCTTTACGGAAGAAACCGCAAGAGAGGCAGTATCTAACGAGACGAGTCTAATAGAATAGACTTGTTAGAGATTGTTACAGGCTGGAAATATTTTCCTGATCTATGAGTGCTTGAAGACCAAACCTGCAGCTTCCAGAACGTCTTCATGCGATCTGGCAATTTCGGATTTCTTTGCGGTGTCCAGATGAACAAACGCGAGTTCGGACCATGCAAACGGTTTGGGTACATCATTCTCGGATATTTTTCCCTTGAATATGAACTCAATATCCCAGTGGCGCGGTAGGTCGGGGAACCTCTTTGGAGTGTAGGTTTCGGACACAACCTCTGGTCCGCTTAATGCCAGATCTATCTCAAGCTGTTCTTTGAGAATTCTCTTAGCCGCTTCATGTGGTGATTCATACACCAAGAGATGCGACGATGGCAGCATCCAACCTTTACTGTGAACTTGAACTCGTGAAGAATCTAAGGCTCCGATGTGGTCCCAGGGGGCTTTCGTGTTAAGGTGTCCCATCAGCACACTGTTCGGATTCCGTTCGTCCGTAATGACCAGGAAAGCAGATAAGCAGAGTCCGCCCTCAGGCGGCTCCGACATACCAAAAGACATTGTCTCGACCTGCTTGTTAAAACGACAAAACTTCCTATCAGTCACCATTCATATCCATTCCATCGGTCAGATTCTTCCGGGCAAAGTTATTCATTCTTGCCCCGAACTGTCTTACGTACCTACGTGACGGTTCGAGAGTGCCAAAGTTAGAATCGTCGTGACGGGTTCCACTGACTTGGGTAGCGTACTGAACTAGCTGGAGACGATGGTTCCGTCTGGATTAACAGATTTTACGTTCTTGATGCCATCAAAGACTGTGGCGGTCAGTTTAGTTTCGATCGTCTCATTTCCTTGTATTTTCTTTATGGTGCCTCTCTTCAATTGCTCAATTGCGCCCGGGTAGCCAGTGCACGGCTCTAACGCGATGCAGTAGGCTTTGCCGAACCATGGATGGTCCGGAATCCGGTAACTCTGCCAGAACCAAATGTGCTCGAAGACTGAAGGATCCCATCTTAAAGCGAATCCAAGCTTTAGGTTCTGATTGATTACCGTATACCAAGGTTCTTTGAAGTCCGTGATGAAGACCGTCTCATCCGCTACTATTTCGTTGCTTGGGAGCACGCTCAGGTCAACTGATTTGCCAGCTTTATCTTCAACTTGCGGCCACTTGTAGCTGTTTTCAGCCTTAAGGCGACCCCAAGGTTCAGGCTTATCGATCACAACTTTCTCCGCGAGGGTTGTTACCCTTGTGCCTGGAGCAATTAGTGGACTGCCCAGGGTGGGGTGCTGAAGCCAACAGTACTCTAGGGTTTGGCTGCTAGTGTTCACGACTTTCTCGCGTATTCGAACAGTTGCTGATTTGTCATCTAGCGTAATCCATTTCTCCACGCGGAATGGGTACCGAGGAATGGTCACTGTGAGTTTAGCCGTGACTTCTGAAGGTGACTCATTTTCGATTGTTGCATCCCACGAAAGCAGCGGCGTCTCACCATGCATTCCCCATTCGCCAAATCTGTGTTTGATCGTCTCGTTTCCAGCGAATGGAAGAATGTCTTGCCAGCCTCCACCGTAGTATTCCATGAATTCTCCATCTGACCTGCTTGAGGTTCCCGTAAGGCTACCGGGCTTCCGATATCCTGTGGGCGCGTGAAATAAGACGTCCAGGTCCAATGGTTTGTAGACGAGCTCGATTATGTCTGACCCCTTATCCAGGAGTGATACAAGTCGCAGCTGTCGGTTCTCCAACACCAATGTCCGCATTCCGCGGTAGTTCCAGTCAAGACTTGCCGTGCACCCTACCAATCAACATCAGCCGCTTCGCTATGCTATCGCACACATATTTCGTTATTACCCAAAACAGAATCTGATCGAGCCAAAGCCCGTGGAGTAACACTCACCGGGATTGTCGCTTGATCGGTTCGGATTCTCTTGCTAAGTCGTGTGTAATTTGCTTCTTCAGCTCTCAGTAGGCTTCGGCGTATGGCGGGATTGCCCACATTGGCGTTCCGATGCAGATGGTTCTTTCGAATGGATAGGGTGGGAACGGTTGGGTCGGTGGCCAGTTGGGGTACACGTACCCGTACACCTGGTATGCTCCCGGAGGTAGGGTGTCAGGAAGATTCCACACGACGTATGTTTGTCCCGTTCCGACGTAGAGGGTTACGCATGTTGAATCGTTCGTTATTTGACCGATAACTGTCACTGGGGGGCCTTCATTGCAGAGATTCGGATTGAAAGGGAAACCGCAGTACTGCTGGTTGAACCAAATCGGTGGTGGTCCAACGGGAACGGTTGTAGCCGACCCTACAGTCACGGTTGACATCACGGTCATTGTTGCGCTAGAAGTGAAACTGACGCTGACGGTAGCGATCTGCATCTGAGTTACGTAATTCGTGTTGGTAACCATGGTGGGACCTCGAATAGCCAAACCAATTGTGGCGATTCCCATTATTGCGAGCGCTATCATTGCAAGGTAGAAGACAGTTTTCGGCATTACAACCTGATTACCAGTTGAGGAACCACTGTCTTCACGAGTTGACGCACCGCAAATCTGACAGAAGACTGCAGCATCAGGTAGCTCCGCGCCACAACTATGACAGATCTTCATGACGTCTTCACGTTAATCATATCATTCTCTGGATTTGAGTCTTCCTCGGGAAATGAGCGCCCATGCAAATGTTCAGTCTGCTTCATTTACTCATCTTATAACCGATCTCGTTGGTTGAGCGAAGTTTCCTTAAGTCAGAACTCTCCAAATCAAAACGATTTGGGATGAAATTCAATACAACTAATCCTGCTACTGGAGAACTGCTTGAAGAATATGACATTGCCACTCATGAGCAGGTAAAAAACTCTATTCGAAGCGCAAGGACGGGTTTCGAAAACTGGCGAAGAGTCTCGTATTCTGAACGCGCGAAATTCCTCGCGAAGCTAGGTAAGATTCTGAGGGATCGGAAACATGAGTTCGCGGTGGCCATGACGAATGAGATGGGCAAGATCATTCGTGAATCAGAGGCTGAAGTGGCAAAGTGCGCGTGGGCCTTCGAGTTCTATGCTGAGAACGCGGAACAATTCCTCTCTCCCGAACCCGTGCAGACAGATGCAGCAAAGAGTTATGTTGCGTTCGACCCGCTCGGTGTCGTAGCCGCGATAATGCCATGGAACTTTCCAATGTGGCAACTCAGCAGGTTTGCAGCTCCAGCATTGTGCGTTGGAAATACGACAGTGTTCAAACCGGCGAGCGCAACTCCTCAAAGCGGCGTCAACTTGGAGAGAGCATTTGACGATGCAGGGTTTCCAGCCGGCTGCTTCAAAACCATACTCGGCGACTCACGAATCGCTGATCAATTGATCGATGATCCGGGAACAGATGCCGTCACCTTTACGGGCAGCGTTACTGCTGGCATGAAGGTTGCAGAACGCGCCGGAAGGAATCTGAAGAAAACTGTCCTCGAACTTGGAGGAAGCGACCCTTTCATAGTCCTTGGCGATGCTGAACTCGAGGCAGCGACCACAGGAGCGGTAACGGGCCGCTTCATTAACTGTGGACAAAGTTGCATAGCCGCTAAGAGATTCATCGTTGTGAAATCCGTCGCCAACCAATTCACGGAACAGTTCGTTAACAAAGTCAAGAAGTTGAAAGTCGGAGATCCGTTGAAACCAGACACGGACATCGGTCCGATGGTGCAGGAAAAAGCTCTCAAAGAGGTTGATTCACAGGTGAAAGCTTCGATGCAAATGGGGGCAAGAGTGGAGACGGGAGGCGAAAGAGTTGACCGACCTGGATTCTTTTACGCTCCAACCGTCCTAACCAACGTGACTGCAGAGATGCCCGTTATGAGGGAGGAGGTCTTCGGACCGGTCGCACCAATCTATGTTGCTGAAGACGCGGATGAAGCCATCACCGTAGCGAACTCATCACCTTTCGGTTTAGGCGCATCAATCTGGACCCAGAACCTCAAAGACGCGGAGAGATATTGCAGAGAGATTCAAAGCGGAATCGTCACCGTCAACAATATCGTAATTTCCGACCCGCGAGTTCCGTTCGGAGGAGTCAAGAAAAGCGGGATTGGAAGAGAACTTGGACGTTACGGACTCCTGGAATTTGCTAACGTGAAAGCAATAAGGATGTACTAGAAGTAAGGATCTGAGACAGCGTTTAAGACTGCAATAGCAACATGTCTATTTCCAGAATGAATTACGGTCGCACTCAGTTCAGAGCCAATGAAACATGCCAGAGCTTCCTGAAATCGCAAACCTCTCTAAACAAATGACCAAGCAACTCTCAGGCAAACGAATTGCCGACGTTAACATAACTCAACCCAAATGCCTTAACCTGCCGGCTAAGAGATTCCGAAGAGTCATTGGCAAGAGAGTCAATGAGACCACCGCTAGGGGAAAATGGCTTTTCACAAACCTCCACCCAGACATCCTCCTCCTAAATCTGGGAATGGGTGGAGACCTAATCTACCACAAGAACGAAGCCACGATTCCACAGAAGTACCAGCTCCGAATCAGCTTCAAAGATGAGAGCGCACTAACTGCCTCATTCTTCTGGTTCGGCTACATTCACTTGGTATCCGAGAAGGAGTTGCCTAAGCATAAGATGACTTACGATTTGGGGATTTCAGCTCTCGACAAGGAACTTACCCCTGAAATGTTCGCGTCCTTACTCTCCGGTAGGCGCGGAGCCATCAAGAGTTTCCTGTTGGATCAGAGCAATATTTCCGGGATCGGAAACGTGTACGTTCAGGATCCCTTGTTCAAAGCTAAGATTCATCCTCTTCGCCTCATCCCAACTCTCACGCCGCGCGAAATTCAAGATCTTCATACGAGTATACGGGAAGTTCTGAATCGAAGCCTGAAACTAGGCGGCTTACGGTATGAGAGAAATCTCTATGGGCGAAACGGGAACTATGGACCTGAGAATTTTCTGGTCGCGTATAAGACAGGAAAACCATGCCCGGCGTGTAAAACTCGCATAGCGAAAATCAAAACAGGTAGCACAGCCAGCTACATCTGTCCTAGTTGCCAGAAACTCTAGCGTTGCGCAGATACACCTGTGAACACGAATGCGATAGTATTTTACGGCGCTGAAGATTCAACATGGGTTCGAGTTCAGCATAGCACGTAACTCCAATTGTTCTTGAGGAGCAGTAGTACTGAGAATGGCTAACCAGGAAGAGAATGAGGCTCAGCTTGGATTCAAGAACGTGATCAGGTTAGGTTATGTCAGCCTCCTTACAGACGTATCGAGCGAAATGATCTTCGCAATCCTGCCGGTCTTCATAGTGACTCAGCTCGGTGCGACTGTGGGAGTTCTTGGAATAATTGAGGGTACAGCAGAGGCTTTTAACTACCTGTTCAGAATTTTCTCAGGAATTCTAACGGATAGGATGAATAAGAGAAAACCGCTTGTCTTGCTCGGCTATGGGTTATCTTCATTTGCTAAACCATTATTCGCCGTAGCTACTTCGTGGACCCAAGCCCTTGCGGTAAGGGTAGTTGACAGAGCTGGCAAGGGGATGCGGACTTCCCCGAGAGATGCTCTCATTAGTGACTCGATTAAGAAGTCGCAGGCTGGTAAAGCGTTTGGAGTTCACGAAAGTCTAGATCAAGTGGGCGCAGTTCTTGGTCCCCTGATAGCTTTCGTCGCTATTCCTTTCATTGCGATTCGAGGAATATTCTGGCTTTCATTTATTCCGGGTCTTGGTTCTCTGATCATCCTACTCTTCTTCGTGAAAGACTCACGCCGGTCATCCGAGAAGAGAAACGTGTTCGCCAGCGCTAGAATTGTGTTAAATCGCGAATTCATCTTCCTCTTGGCTGCTCTGTCCGTATTTGCTGTGGGGGCATACGATTACTCGTTCATACTCTTGGACGCCAGTGCTCTGGGTGTGACCGAGAGTAACATCCCGTTAGTCTACACTGTCCTCAATCTTGCCACAGTCATCTTAAGTGTCCCAGTTGGGGTGTTGGCGGACAGAATTGGGAAAGCCAAGACGTTAATCATTGGTTACTTCGTGTTTCTCGTCACATCTGCTGCGGGGCTCGTCCTTTCAGGTAGCTGGGTCTATGCGTTCCTAATCGCGTTTCTTTTTGGCGGTTATTTCTCGATAAGTGATGCCGTGTCACGAGCTCTAATCCCAGATTTTACGAAACCCGAGTTGAAGGGAACAGCGTATGCTCTCTACTATGTGATGGCTGGCCTTTGTTCATTTGTATCTAACTCAGCTTTCGGGTTCCTTTGGACGTCAATCGGACGATCGGTTGCGTTTGAGTATAGTGTCGTGACCTCGCTAGTTGGAGCCGCTACGCTGATTGTGTTCATTACTGCTCATCGCAGACCCATCAGCGGGTAAGGAAGTTCAGGTACCTCTTCCTTGTTTTGGGTTGTTCTTCGGACTACATCTGATGACTCACGATACAATCGGAGACTCGCTAGGTCTTCATTGCGCGTACTTTCTCATTCATTATGTTAGCAAGTTTTTCCTTCATTAGTTGGAGTTCCGTGTAAGCAATTCGTTCTTGCCAGTCGGCTAATGTTCCTATTTTAAGGAGACTCTCAACGAGGCGGATGCTATTTTCTAAGTGGCCATCAATATTTCCATCTTCGTATCCGGTGCCCGTAAATAATCTACTTTGCCTTGCAGACCAGTCACCCGGCTGGTCAGCACCAGGAATGAACTCGGGTAGGTAATCCATGAAGGTCGATCGATCCACGAGGGCTCCAATCTTGTTGACTGAACCATTCTTCTGCCACAACCATTCGTCAACGCCAAACAGCGGCATGTCATAGTTATTTGCGCAGAGGGCTGTCAAGTTTCCGAGTGCGAAACATGTTAAAGGTATGCCATAGCTCTGGGCGATTCGATCTAGCAACTTCAATCCTTCTAATGATACGAAGCCGTAGACTATCCACTTTCGAATCCGGGATCCAACTTTCTCGCAATGATGCAGCACGCGCTCGATGCTAATTACTGCAGAGCGGCTGCTGGCTACTGTGTCCTGCATCATTAGAACTATGTTACTGTTTTCCTGTAAATTAGCGAAATCTTCGTAGACGACTTCCAGTTGCTTCTGAATAAACCCGTCATGGTCGCGGTATGAAGTGTGAGTGTAGCGTGGTCGAACGAATACTGTTCTGAATGAATTGGGGATCAATTTCTCAGCTGCATTGTGAAGTTGATATCCAGGTGCTGCTCGAAGAATTTGCTCGAAGAGAACTCCATCCCTTTTCGTATCAACTTCAGCGAGTTCTAAGATTGCTTTGAGAGTGATTTCAGCGCTCTCTAACATCAATCTCTCGAGTTCTGCTCCCACTACATGCGGATGACAAGCAATCCTCCGAATGGGCGAAGTATCAACAATGTAAGAATCCAAAGAAGAATACGTGACTTTGAAGATTCTAACGTTGTTTAGCAGCTGCGTCTTCAATTTGGCGGGCGTAGTTGCGTCAACATTGACGCGGTATTCCTGGATGATTGAGTCGCCAACACTCGCTTCCACCTGTATCTCTGCCATTTGAGACAACAGGGACCTGGGTTTAGCAATCACTTACTGAAATAGCTTGCCTTACCTCATCAGAACAAAGAACAACATGCAAGTCAATACTCCATGATCGCGACGGTATCATTGTTGCTCGTAGCAATCTCATGACTTCAGTTTCATAATCTCATAACAAAATTGAAATATCAACGAAAAAGACGGGTGTTAGATTGTTTTGCGGCCAACGAAACTTCTTGGTTTCCTAGTCATAGTACTGCTCACTGGATCCACATTGGGCGCGTGCTACGGGCTGAGTACGCAAGACTCCATCTCAAGGCTTCATCCACTTCTCGTCAACTATCTTGACGGTCAGAATACTTCGAGACTCCATACTAGTGGGGATTCAATCTATGTTTTCGTCACCCTCAAGCCAGGCTATGGAATGTCAACGGTGCTTGACGATATGGCTAGCGAGTATCCAATCGGTCGACCGAATAGTCCGCTCTTCGTGTATGGGGAAGTGAAACGAAGTCAACTTCTTTCACTCGCGGGGCAGCAGGGAGTATCGTACGTTTATCCAGATGTACCAATCGGTTTCGACAGGATGAAGCCTGATGCCGACGTTTATGCACATGGGCTTGCAGCTGACATGTATAGAGTCAGACAGATTATTGGAGCGGACAGGGTTAATCAGCTTGGGGTAACGGGGAAAGGTGTCACGATTGCTATCGTAGACACGGGTACGGACTTTGGGATCCCTGATCTCCAACAGGCCGTTGCCAGAAACAGCCTAGGTCAAGCGATTTCATTCGATCCTGACGGACAGGGATTCGTAATTACCAGCCTGGTTGTGCATCGGGTTGGTAACTTGTTGCAAACCAAGAACCTTACCGTCGACGTGTGGAATGCTGCCAGCTACGTTGATACTACCAATGCAGTTCCGACGGTGCAATCTGTGACACTGCATTATGATTACGTTGCGCCTCAAGTTGTATCAAAATCCGGGAACTACCACTTCGGTATTCTCCGAGAAAGCATTCAAGATGTCGTGTCAGGTGACACAGTCACAGTCAACTTTCCTTTAGTCGTGGTGGATTCCACCACCCCGAACGTTTACGATACTGTTGTAGTTGACATGTCGACTGCATACTACAATTTCCTTAAACAGTATGAAGCGAAACTGAACGGTGACGCTTCACAATCGCTGGGCGTTGGCCTCAAATGGCCTGATCCCAATCCATCTTGGAATGATCACAGCTTCGCCGATGAAACACCTCACAAGGTTGGCGGAACTGACATAATCACATTCGACGCTGATCATGATGGAGTTCCAGACTTCAGTGCTGGCCTGTTAAGCTTCGGGATAGATTTGAGTGGGAGGACTGGGCATTACTTTTCTCTTCTTCCTCCAATAGACCCGCAGGGCAACTTCGTTAACGTCTTCTTCGATTTCGAAAGTCATGGGACAAGTACTGCATCAAACTCCGCATCGCGCGGGATCTTAAAACGCGATATCTACCAAAACGGCACTTTGATCTCTCTTCCGGGCATAGCTCCCGACGCGAAGGTGATGGGGGTGAAAGCTCTCTGGCTCGGTGAGGTAACGTTTGGATGGTACTATGCGGCAGGGTTTGATTGGAATCCTATAGACTTCTCTTTCAAGTACACGGGGAATCATCGCGCTGACATAATCAGCAACAGCTGGGGAGATTCCGACCCCATATGGGATCTTAGTTCAACATTCGGGATGGATTACATGAGCCAACTCGCCGACGAATTCAGTCTTCCACACTACCTTGACCCGTCTTACCCAGGAACTGTGATGGTGATGGCGGCAGGCAATGGAGGTTTCGGGTACGGAACAACCACTTCGCCCGCAGCCTCAACTCTTGCAATTACCGTCGGCGCTTCAACTAGTTACGCGTACCGAGCTCAGCCTCACCTAACGTTGAAAGATGAAGTGGCAGGAAGTTATGATGAGGTCGTACCGTGGAGTGCGCGCGGACCCACCACTATAGGTGAACCTAAACCTGACGTAGTGGATGTGGGTGCCTTCGGCTTCGCAGATCAATCGTCCATCACAGGCTACGGTAATGGTACGAAAGCTTACGATGTCTTCGGAGGAACAAGCATGGCTACACCAGTAACCGCGGGTGCAATTGCGCTGCTGCTTCAGGAATACCGAGATACACACGGCGGACGAACGCCCAGACCCGACCTGGTCAAGTCGATTCTGGCCAGTACCGCGCATGACTTGGACTATGATCCTTTAACGCAAGGTTCAGGCCGCGTCGACATTTACCAAGCAGTTGCGGCTTCTGCTGAAGGAAATGATTCTCGATTCCCGGAAAGATTCTACCTTGAATCTATGGCCACATGGAATTCAACACGCAAGATCATTGCGAACTCTTGGGAGGAGAATTATCAACTCGCGATTCCGGACGAGGATATGGGGGCAGCTAATTGGTTCGCGGGAATCGTAACCCCTGGGAGTTCCGCATCGACCTCTTTCAATCTATACCATGCCACCAACCCTCAAGCGGTATCATACGCTTTCCAATTGATCGGATCAAGATCGTATCAAAACTCCACGGCAGGTCGAGTGACGTGGATGACGCTTCCCAAGAGTGACATCCCAGCAGACACGGATCTCATGAAAGTTACACTCATCTTGCATTTCAAAGATTTCGCGAACGTAACGACATTTGACGTTAAGAATTTCCTAGTCGCACAATTATACAATTTGAATAGTGACGGTTCACTTTCAAGAATCACTAATGGTGCTCCTGAAAGCACGACATCTGAACTTGTAGTCAGCAAACCATTCGACAAGTTCCCTGGAATCATGAGAGCACGGCTCCTTCTGACCCAAGGAAACGGAACTATACCATTTGAATTAGCCGTACGGTACTACAAAAGATCTTCTTGGAACTGGATTACTAACCTGAACGTCAACGGACAAACTTTGGCCGCGACCCTGCAAGTTCCGAACTCTACTTCTCCAGGGGTATACGCCGGGTTCATTATAGTGAAGGATGGGGGATGGGAGAGTGTCGTCCCAGTTTCTGTTATGGTTCCGATTCTAGCGGCCGGCAATTATCAGGAAACTGCCCTCGGACCTCCATACGATAGCTACGCGGTTTATGGTGCATTCGACTGGAGCTGGCGATATGAAGCTGGC
>Ga0074046_10004280_pt1 | contig 11715 bp, 14 predicted proteins | sample BogForMeECP23OM3_FD_94441 | JGI IMG/M metagenome (GOLD analysis project Ga0074046, IMG submission 94441) | Bog forest soil microbial communities from Calvert Island, British Columbia, Canada - Bog Forest MetaG ECP23OM3 | ecosystem: Environmental > Terrestrial > Soil > Wetlands ...
CCGCTATGCCTCTCCCGCGATCGTCGGCACCTTGGCGACCTCGGCGGCGATGAATGCCTTTGCGTTCGCTTCGCACGCGGATGGCTTGATGATTGTCCCGGCAATCGGCCTCGGGTTCGCCGTGCCGGCATTGGTTTACGCCCTGACCAAAACAGGTGCGGTCCTATTTTTCGCACGGGGCTCGCAATGAGACTTTTTCAAACCATGATTTTTACAGACAGACCCAGGGAAGGCGTTCGCCTGGCGCTCACAACACTTGCCAGCGGCGCAATCCTGGAAATTTATCCGCGCGGTATCAGCATCAGCCCCGAAACAATGGTTCCCCTTGTTTTGGTCCACGTCTCACAAAGCGACGTGGATCGAGCACGACGGGCTTGCGAAGCTTTCGAGCGCGAAATGATGGGCTGAGATGTTTCTGCTAGGCGGTTTCCCCGGCTTCTGAGGCCCTGTCTCGAAATTCTTGCAGGCCGTGTGAAAACGCTGGGTAATCGAAGGGCGCGGTCGCGAGAGGCGAACGACACGAGATTTTCGTCGTTTTGGGCGCTGTTCGCCGCCTGATGCCAAATTAATAGATTGGGAAGCCGTCGAGCGCGAGTACCGCGCGGGCCAGCTTTCATTGGTCGAGATCGGCCGCCAGTACAACATCAGCCATACCGGGATCAATAAGCGCGCCGCCAAGGAAGGCTGGACGAGAGACCTGACTGAGCAGGTCCGGAGAGAGGCAAGAGCCCGTCTGGTTTCAGAAGTTTCAGCGGAAGTTTCAACCGAAGTTTCAGCGGCCAACGCGAAGAAAGCCGTGGATGATGCCACTGTGCGATCGGGCAAGACGTCCTTGATTATTCGGGCGATTGTCATGCGCGCGCTCCGCGGCCCTGGCTCGCGTCATACCTGCTGCGGTTCCGGGCAAATATGGCGCGGGCGTCGATTGCGCTCGACACTCTGCCGGCGGTCATGAAAGCATGCTTTCCTGGCGTCGCTATCAAAGTGCATTGGCAAGATGGTTATTTTGGATTCCCGAGCGGCTCGCAGATTTGGATCGGCGGTCTCGATGAAAAAGAACGGGTTGAGAAAATCCCCGGCTTGGAGTTTGCGACGGTTTTCCTGAATGAAGCCTCGCAGATTCCCTATGCGCCCGCGGATTTTAGTGATGCGAGCTAACGCTCACGCCGACCTTGGCTTTGGTAAGATCGAGCAGTTCCTCGATCCTGTAGGAGTCATCGCCAAATGTCTTTGAACGGCTCCGGCGACATCGCCGTATATTTGACCGTGTTCGTTATTGAGGCGTGGCCGAGGAAGTGTTGCAGGCGCCGCGTATCCATGCCCTTACCAGCAAGCGCATAGCCACTTGAATGCCTGAGCATATGGACATGAACGGGGAAGCCGAACTCACACGCTTCACCTGCTCGCTCGATCATGCGGGCGATGCCCATGCGATTAAACGGCTGGCCGCGCTCATTGATAAAAACGAAGCTCGATTTCAGGCCGGCAGCTTCCTGATCTTTTTGCAATCGTTTGAGACCAATGACTTCATCACGTTCCAAATAATGCGTGCTGTCCACGCTACCCTTGAGGCGCCGGACGATGATTGTGGCCTTACGGAGATCGATATCAGCCCAGCGAAGATCACACGCCTCACTGACGCGCAATCCGTGACGATAAATCATGAGCCCGATCAGCCGATCCCTCTGCCCATGGCGATTTTTATTGAGAGCGCCCAACAGCTTGGCAATCTCGCTTTCAGTCAGATGCTCGCGCGTCCGGTAAGCCGTGTTTGCCGCTCTCCCTCTGGCAACTGGTAACATTTCGATGTTTTGTTCTGGGTCAGATTTACGCATGTTTGCCACCTATGGCACATTCATACTGTACACATAATGATATAAAATGCGACCAGTTGCAAAGGATATCTTTTCACATCGTTAATCGCCATTCACGCAGCCGCTTAAGCGCGAGAAGGGCTGGCAATAAGTGCGGGAGAGTTGCGCGTTGGCCCAATCGATCGGCCTTCCGATGGACCTGAACTTGCCTGCTCCATTTATTACTAAGCTTTCTTGGGACAGTTGGGACAGGTGGGACATATGTCCCGTTTGTCCCGACAGTCCCTTGGGACAGCTGGGACACCACCCTATAGGGGTGTCCCAAGTGTCCCAGTGTCCCAGAGAAGGGGCGAGTTGCTACGGTAGCCATAGGACGCGGTCATTGTCGTGATAACCGGCCATCAAGGTTCTAGCCTTGACCTCGGCCGCTATTGCACGATTGAAGGCTTTGCGGCGTTTTTCCTCAACCCTGTCGGGATCATCCTCTTGGTCGATCGGTTCCGCGATTTTGGCTTCGACGCGCGCCCTAACGTTGGAGGCTTTTGCGGCTTGCACCATGGGGCCGTCCGGGAAGGGGCGGAAGTTTAGTCCGGCATCGGCGATAGCTTCACGGAGAACTTCCATTAAGAGACGTTGCGAGCGCGGGACTGGCTTGGCACTCTCCGCCTTAAGTGGCTTAGCTGGGTTGCCCTTCCATCGGACGATGGCGGACTTGATTGGCATGCCATCAGAATCGCCAAGGGGAATATCGCAAAGATCGAACCCTATTGCGAAATCCCCTTGCATGTCCCTTTGCTTTGTAACGCTAACAGCGCCCTCAGTCGTCTCTATCTCAGTTTCGGTCGCCGTTCGAAGTAGTGAATGTCCTCGCGCCCCCGCGCTGCATCCTTTCCGGTGTGGTGCACGTATGTGAAATGCGCGCCAGTCTCATCCCTGAGCAGGTCCGCCGCGGCGACCACGCGGCCCATATCGACGGGACTATTTTCATCACCGCCCGCCATTGCGCGGGATAGCGTGTCGACGATGACCCAGACGCATTTTTCCGCAGTTTCCTCCTCTGCCTTGCTAATAAGCGCGATGAGCTCCTTAACGTTCGCGTCATTTGACCGGAGATCGATAGGATAGCGAATCAGCGCAAAGAGCGGCGCAGCACCTTTGTTTCCGTGATGCTTTTTAAGGGCGGCCAATCTTTTGCGGATACGTGTGCCGCCTTCCGCCGCCACATAGACGACGAGGCCGCGCTTTACAGTGCGTTCATTCCACAGAGCACCGGTTGAGACATGATATCCTATGTCCAGGGCGACGAAGGTTTTGCCGCTGTTTGAATCCCCATAAATGACGCTGAAGGCTCCGGCGTCGAGCAAGCCAGCAATAAGGGGATCTGGAGTTTCATCCATCGCTGCTTGAGCGGCGTCGTCAAACCACTCGATTGTCATTTTACGCGCTGCGCACGATCGGCCGTTTGGCCGCGTCGAGATCTCGACCAGCTCGCCCTGAGGGATGTAATAGGGATCATTATGGGGCTCATCCATGGCGGAGCCCCTTCATCAAGTGGAGGGCGTCTTTTAGACCCCAATCCCAAGCCCTTTTCTTGTCGGCCGGCCAAGTATGATAACCAATTGGAAATCCCCCGGCATCTCGCGGAATCGGCAATGTGAGGCCGATCCCCCATGCGTATCCGTCACAAAATGCCTCTGGCCAATTCGTTAGAATGGCAACGCGAATTTCGCGGCCGTGCTCAACTTTCTCCTTTTGATTGTTCATCGCGGGCCTGCCTTTCGGCGCCGCCGGCCGGAAAATGTTGCTGTGAGCGCGGCCATGCCGGATAGATTCGCATCGGCTTCTTCGAGCCAATGGAGATCGTCAGGTGGGATCTTCCGCGTGGCCTTGAAGCGAACTACGAGATCATGCAGCCGCCTTTTTTCCTCGGGTGTGAGCAGATCATATCCGGCTTCGCGGACGCGATCGATAAGCCGCCAAATCGCGGCGTGATCGCTCATGGCTTCTGCCTTTCCGCCGCCGCGGCGATTTCCGCAGCAAGGCGCAATGGCAGGATCACAAGCGCGTCGCGCCGATCGGCTTTGACAACGAGAACATCACGGGCTTCGAGCCAGGCATAAATTTGCGCGAACCCGTCAGCGCGCGCCTTCGCCTCGACGACAAGATCGCGCCCTATGACCGGGACGGTTAAGTCGCCGAGATAACTCCCGCCGACCGCGCCGGATAGCGGCACCCGCTCGGCGCCGAGGCCGTGGTCTTGAAGTAGCCGCACAATAGCGCGTTCAAGACGATTCCCTTTGTCGCGAGAAGCCCGACCGCCGCGTTTTTTCGCTCGTGAAGTTTCGAGAAGGATCGCGCTCATAGGACGCGTCCCTCTATCTGCCGAAGCTCAGCCATAATATCCGTAAGGGGCTTGTTCAGCAGCCAAATTTCTCGGGCGTAATGAACGACATTTTGTTCGTCGCGCCAACGATCAGAGTCGGAGGCGCATGTCGCGAAATAGATGAACTGGTCGAATATGATGGCGCGCTGTTTGCGCAGGGACATCAAACGCGCGGCTTCAGACAGCGATGGCCCAAACCCTAGCCCGTAAGATCCAACCGGTCTCGTTAATGTCTCGGGCGCCGGCGGTGACAGTTTGAGCAGGGCGGATTGGTCTTGCCCTTCCTTGGCTTTTGTGGCAATTTCGGAATCGTCAGCCGCCAAGCATGACGAATTTCCGGGGCTGCACGCGCCAATGTGCGGCCCCAAATCTATTTTAGACATAGCAATATCCTCCCCGCGCTCGCGTGGTGGTTTCGTGAATTTAGGTGACGTGAATTGCTGGACTGCGATGAGCGGTTAGTTGGAAGCCGACTCCCGCACCGGCCGAGCGGACGCGGTAGCGCAGCTCGCGTCTTCAAGCCGCGCAAAATGGGCGAGTAGCGTCGATTTCCGTGCGCAGATTTTCGCGCCCATGCGCCACACGGGCAGTCGCCCACGCGAAACATGATAAAAGACTTGCCGACGATCCAGCCCGGTGAACGCCGCGATCTCCGTGGCGCCGTGCAGCAAATCGTCGTTGAGGGCGGGGGGTTGTGTCGACTCGTCTCGCATTACAATTCTCCATACAAAAAAATAGCGCCGCTGCTGGTGGCAGGGCGCTAATGTGGATTCCGATTACTATTGGTTTGCTGTTGCGTTCTTCCATGCGCGCGGCATGGAAAGATCAAGGCCGCGGAAGCTTAGCGGCACGCTCTATAGGGTTATTTTCTGGGGACGGCGCCTAGCTGGTGGCCGACGCATCGGTACGACTTGGATACACTCGCAACCCGTAGCAATTTCATTGTCAGAAAAGCGCCCTTTTGTCCAATGTGAAATTGGCGTTAAAATTTAGAAATATGCGCAAACAGACAAGTTCCAGAGGGAAACATGTCAGATGTCGATCCGCAAGCGCACATGGAAAAACTCAAAGGGCGATGCGAAAGAGGCTTGGGTCGTTGATTATATCGACCAGGCGGGTAAGCGTCGGCTGAAGACCTTCGAGCGGAAGAAAGAAGCGTCGGCATTCGCAGCGACGGCAACCGTTGAAATAAAGCATGGCCTACATACGCCGGAAAGCGAGTCGCCCACGGTGAGCGAGGCTGCGGCGGCATGGATCGCGGATTGTGGCGACCTCGAACGCGCGACGCTCGCCCAGTATCGCCAACACGTGACGCTGCATATAGAACCCTATTTGGGGCGAGTGAAGTTGTCGCGGCTCTCAACTCCGATGGTTTGTGACTTTCGCGACAAGCTTCGTAGCGGCGAGCCTGCGCCTGGCGAGGCCGAGGGCAGGGTGCGCTCGCCCGCGCTAATCCGCAAGGTCATGACAAGTCTGGGTTCGCTGATTGGCCACGCGAAAGAGCACGGCAAGTTCGCAGGCGCGAATCCAGTGCGTGAACTCGGCAAGAGCAAACGCGGCGTCCATAGGCGGGGCGAGAAGCGCCAGAAAGGGCGCCTGCAGGTCGGGCGGGACATTCCTAGCCCTGAGGAAATCAAACGGCTGCTAGGAGCCGCTACACCAAGACAAAAGCCTATCCTTATGATTGCGGCATTCTGTGGCCTTCGAGCGAGCGAGCTTCGTGGTCTGCGCTGGATTGATATCGATCTGAAGCGCAGCGAACTGCAAGTCCGGCAACGCGCTGATCGCTATCTCAAGATCGGGCCGCCGAAATCTGAGGCGGGCGAGCGCAAGGTGCCGGTGCCACCAGGCGTCGTGGCAGCGATGAAGGAATGGAAGCTGGCCGGTCCAAAAAGCGATCTCGGCTTGGTTTTTCCGTCCGCGAGTGGAAAGATCCAGCACCATAGCAATATCGTTCGGGATATTTTGATCCCAGCATTAGCCGAGGCCGGCCTTTTGTTGCCAGACGGCGCGCCGAAATATGGACTGCATTCTCTGCGGCACTTTTTCGCGAGCTGGCTGATCAATCGGAAGGAAGACGGGGGCCGCGGAATGCCGATAAAGACGGCCCAGACGATGTTGGGGCATAGCTCCATCACCATGACGGCAGACATTTATGGGCATTTGTTCGAACGTGGCGACGACGCGGCTGAACTTGCGGCGGCCGAGCGCGGCGTCATGGGCTAGACGCAACACAAACGCGACATGACCGCTTATGGATCTCGTAAAATCATGTACATAGGTATGGTTTTCATCGGACTGTAAATCCGCTGGCTATGCCTTCGTAGGTTCGAGTCCTACCTCCCCCACCATAAAAAGCCATATAGGCTGTAAGCGCTGGAAGGCAATGGATATTGCCAAGCAATGGGTCATATGGAATAGTGTTCGAGTTTTTCCACGAAAGTGGCGGTGAAACGGAATGGTTGTGCGGGATGAAATCCCGAGCGACGAAAATCATAATATTAATCAATGGTTTGACAAAATGGCGAGAGCGCCGATGCTTTGCCTGAGAGTGTTTTCATTCGGTTTCACTCTGCTTGCCGCCTCCACCATTTTCGATGCTCAGCCAGCTATGGCGCAATACATCGGTGTTGGACCTTTCGGCGTTTATCTTGGGGGTGGCCATCGGTATCATGGAGGTGGCTATTATCACCGCCACTACCATCACCACGTTTATAATCATTCTCACCGTCATTCTTCTTACCGGTACGGCCATCGCCATCATGGCGGCGGTCATGGCCATCATGGCGGTGGTTCGATGCCGGCCCTTTAAATCTTTCTTGCCACACGCCTGCCCCTGTACGCTATGCAGCCGGTAGTGCCGGTTAGGCGAGGGCCTTGCTCATTGGCCGGGTTTCTTCCGGGCATCAATTCTCCGGGCTATACCCAGCGGCCTTCGCCCTAGCGTAGAAGTCCTCGGCGTCGCGGGGGCTCATACCAGCTTCGTGACGCTTACACATTGTGCCTAGAGCCCACATGGCTTGGCCCGCTGCTTCTGTGTCGCCCGCCTCTAAAGTCTTCTCAAACCATGAGCGGGCAGCATTCTTGTCTTTCTCACCGCCGACGCCGTCGTGATACATGAGACCGAGCTTCACCATGGCCCTTGGAAAACCCTTTTCGGCTGCCCGGGAAAAGAAACTTCTCGCCGCAGTAGGGTCTTTTGGAACGCGGCCGTAGCCATGGACGTAAAAATCACCCTGCCCATAGGCTCCAGCCGGATCTCCCGCTGCATCCAATTTCTTCGCTATATCGAAGGCCACTCCATAGTTCCCTTGTTGCTCGGCCGCCTCGAAATCCGCAAATGTCAACTTGGCTCCCTCTTGGGTACTGGATACCTCCGGTTGAAATGCGGTTTTTTTTTCGGCGGGCTGGCGAAGGTGCCCTTTGGTTGGATCGGCTTGGTCATGGGTGACACAACCCGGTTCGTTGGGATTCACAAAACTGCTGTCACAACTCGTATCTTGCGATGATGGGATTTCCGGAACGGAGGCGGGCCGGCCGCTGTTCGATGGCGGAATGACGGGGTTAGGGGGCGAAGCCTTGGTTTGGCTCACCTGCAGTTGGCCTTTTACGGACGCCGATGAGGCGGGCATGGGATTTGCCGGCAACGGGCTGGATTCTTGGTGGAATAGGAACAGAAGTGCGCCGATGACCGCCACTGCGAATGCGCCAATCGAACCGCCTTGCACGGCCGGATGAAACCCCTTGAACTGGCGCGCGATTGCCGCCGCCCGGCTCCGTGCCAAGGCAAGCGCGACGGTATGCAACGGCGCGCGCTTTTGCGTGTCATGCACGGGTTCCGGCCCTTGGTCGAGGCGGGTATAACTCTGGATGATCGAGGTCGAATCGCCGCGCAACGCGGTGGCACCGGTCGCGTCGCTGAAGGCGCGCATCGAAGGGAAACGTTGCTCGGGCCGCTTGGACAGCGCAACCATAACAGCGGATTCCAAACCCGGCTCGACGCCCGCGATGCGAGGAATGAGCGGTGGCGGCTGCAAATCGTGATGCGCCTTGGCCAGCTCGAAATCGGTCGTGCCCTTGAAGGGAGGCGCGCCGGCCAAAAGCTCGTAGAGCACGACGGCAAGCGAATAGATATCGCTACGCTCATCGCCCTCCAAACCGCGGTGTTGTTCCGGCGACATATAGAGTGGAGTTCCGATCGCGCTACCCACGCGGGTCAGCCGAGCGCTCCCCTGCACGCGCGCGATACCGAAATCCATAATCTTGACGCGGCCTGAATCGGCGACCATCAAATTCGATGGCTTGATGTCGCGGTGAATCACACCCTGTTCGTGGGCGTAGGACAAGCCGTCGGCCACTTGGGCGATAATGGCGAGGCTCTCTCTTATCCCGAGCGGGCCGTGCCGGTCATGAATCATGTGTTCGACCGTGCGGCCACGAACAAATTCCATGATCATGCAAACCTGATCATCCTCCTGCGGCAGCGCATAGAGCGTCGCGATATTGGGATGATTGAGACGTCCGAGACTTCTCGCCTCGACGAGGAAACGATCGACGTAATTTGGATCGCTCGCAAGCTCCGGGCGGAGGAATTTGATTGCTACCTCGCGGCCGAGCTTTGTGTCGATTCCCGCATAGACTTCGCCGGCGCCTCCCGTTGCGAGCTGCTCGACGATTTGATATTGGCCGATCATCCGAGGGTGTTTCATGACAGTTCCTCCGGCACGCCCATGATACGTAGTGCGGTGGCCTCTGGCGCGGCTTCCGCTTCTTTCAAGTATGCGATCTCAATCGGTCGCGTCGCCCCTTGCGGCTCGGCCACCCGGCCGGCAAGCGCGCGCAAGACGAATATGCCGACCGACACATTGTCATATCCGCCCGCTGCGAGCGCCGCGTCGACGAGCTGTTGACATGCCTCTTGGGGCGCCGAGCGAGCGGCAGTTTCCGCTATCGACGCATCGTCCACCATGTTCCAAAGTCCGTCCGTGCAAAGAATGAGAATGTCGCCTTCGCTCAGGGGAATCCCATTTTCCTCGATGGTCGGGACAACACCCAAACCCGTGCCAAGTGCCTGCAAAATGACATTGCCGCCTCCGGCCGCCTTGGACTCTTCCGCCGTCATCAAACCCTCACGGATCATTTGCGCATGCAGCGTCTGGTCGTCGGTCAATTGAGTCAAATGACCCTTGCGCAAAAGATAGGCTCGGCTATCCCCGACGTGACCAAGCCACAGCTGGCCATCACGAATAGCGAGCGCCGTGCATGTCGTGCCCATGCCCCTGCACTCTGGGTTGCTTTGCCCGTGTTCATAAATGGCGCGATTGGCACTCTTAAACGCCATCAACAGAGAATCCGGAACCGGCTTTTGCAGCGAAAAATAAACCTGCCGCACGATCTCGATGGCAAGCGCGCTCGCAACCTCTCCTGCCGCATGTCCCCCCATTCCGTCGGCAACGATGAACAGACAGCCCCGGCTTGCGGCGGGATCGTTCTTGGATGGAATGACGAAGGCGACAGAATCCTCATTCGACTTTCGGACACGGCCAACATCGGTCAGCATCGCGCCGGCGATCTCAACCCAACGGGAGTTCACGGAAGCGAGCGCCATGGCTGGGCGCCTTCCTCGTTAAGGGTACTGAGCCGATAGGAGATCGCGGCCGTATTTGATCGGGATGGCTCCAGAGGTATTGGCGCCGCCGCTGCTGATTCCATAGGTGAATATGCCGATGACTTTCCCCTCTTTATTAAAAACGGGGCCACCGCTGTTGCCGGCGCCAGTGGAGTTGATGCTCATTTGGATGACTTCGCCGGAGCTGCCAACCACTGTCACTCCGTTCTCGGTCCTTTCACGGGGACTGAGCAGCGCGACAATTCCCTCGCTTACGAAAGGCACAGGCACGACATCTGTATTTTCCCGATACTGCCCGTTTTCGATTGTGGAACTAATCGCGACCATCTTTTCGGCCACGGAAGGATATCCAAGCGCCATCACGGTTTCGCCGACCCTCACTGCGTCGTCTGAGGCTATGCCCACTGTATTTAGCCGTTGAGGCGTGTCGACCTTGATGAGAGCCGCGTCGCTATCGTTGGAAGAGCGGACAAGGTTTGCGTTGGCACTCAGGCGGCTGTTCGCGAAGCGGACTTCGAGCACGTCGTTGCGTCCGAAAAACGTTCGATTGCCACCCTTTTTCGGATCGGGAACGTTACGCTCCGCGCCGATAGCTAAGGCCAAATCCTTCATAAAGACGATTCCGCCAGTTGCCGGCACCCAAGCTTTTAGATCGCTGAATGCGTCATCCGATAAGTCGATCAACTGCGGCATTCTCAACTTCCGGCTCTTTGCACTAGGGCCGCCCGTATACTCGTACAACCAGCCGCAAGAACGCGCCTTATCAGAAGTGGCCGGATCCTCTTGTCCAAAGGCGAGATTCCAATTTGCAGCCACATGTTTGTTGGTTAGCATGAATCCTTGTTCATTGACCGCGAAGCCGGTGCCACTCGCCCGCCCGCCGATCGGGATATTGGTCCGATTATCGTCTTCAAGTGTGAGCCAGCGAACGATGCCGTATTTTTCCCCCAAATTCACATAGGCGGGGCATGTCCTATTCTCCCTCTTGCCGACAGGAACACTGATTGTTTGATGGAAGATCGGCCGGCCGGTGGTCTGGTCATAGAGACGCCATGCCCGGGTGATTTTGGCCGTCGTGTTGCCGAATTGCTTGACGATGTCCGCCGGCGTTAAGCCGCGCTCCGCCTGCCGTCTGCGCTCCGCATCCTCGGCTTTCTGCTCGACATCGGCTGTGCTTTGGTCGAGCTTCGACGCGAGGATCGCCTCTTCATTCTTCATCTCCTCCAAATCATGCTTGTGTTTCCAGTAGAAGGCGCCGCCCCCTAGTGCCGCAAAGGCGACGAAACCAGCAAGCGCGGAAATCCAGACGCGGCTTGTCGAGCGCCGCTCCTCGCCGAGCATGCGGATCACGGTTTCCCTGCCGATCCCCGGCTTCGGTGGGGGCTCGAATTTCTGCAACGCCGGCTCGACGTTGATATTGCCCTTTGTGACCGCGTCTTGTGCCGCCGTTGATGCCGCCGTGATCCCGGTAGCCTTGATGATGCGCGTCGAGGCCGGATCAGTGATATTGATGACCCGCGTGCGCGACACCATATTGGCTGGCCGGGGTTGCACGTCGAAAATGAACTTCAGCCCGTTCTTGCCCAATCCGATCGTATCTTCGGGAAGAAGCTCCTTCTCCTCGGTGATTGGCTCGCCATTGAGAAAGGTCCCGTTGCTGCTACCAAGATCGGCGAGACGGAATGAGATTTGATCGCCGCGGATCACGCGGATCACGGCATGGCGGCGGCTAACAATATCGTCACGCGGGGAGTCAAAGGCTATGTTGGACGAAGGATCGCGACCGATGGTGATTTCAGTTAAGTTGACGAAAGGAATTTGTTCGATCTGATTGGCCTTCGAACCGGAAACATGACGAATGACGATTCGTTCGATCTCATTTATACTCA
>Ga0074046_10004282_pt1 | contig 11713 bp, 8 predicted proteins | sample BogForMeECP23OM3_FD_94441 | JGI IMG/M metagenome (GOLD analysis project Ga0074046, IMG submission 94441) | Bog forest soil microbial communities from Calvert Island, British Columbia, Canada - Bog Forest MetaG ECP23OM3 | ecosystem: Environmental > Terrestrial > Soil > Wetlands ...
AGCCCGCAGTCGGTCACGGTTCAAAACATCGGTAACCAATTCCTGAGTGCCGTTGCCCCCGGCCTGAGCATAGGTGCAAATTCTTTCGTGCGGGTGCCAGGCTCGGGCAGCCCCGCCGATTGCACTAGCACATTCTCGCTGGCTCCGGGCGCCAGCTGCAACCTGAGCGTCAGCTTCAAGCCGCAGAGTGCCGGTAATCTCGTCAGCGCCGCAACATTTACCGATAACGCGCTCAATGCCATTCCCTCAGCCACCCAGAGCATCACGCTGCAAGGCACCGGGATAGGGACCGGCCCGATCGCGCCGACGATAACCTTCACAGGAGCCCCAACCAGCGCAACCTACAATACTAATTTCCAGGTGTCGGCGACTACGAACTCCGGGGTCACCCCAACCATTACGGCAACCGGTTCCTGCACGGTTGGGGCAGTGTTTTCGGTGGGAGCAAGCTTCGACGCCATAGTTACGATAACCAGCGGTCTTGGCACGTGTACGGTAAAAGCCAGTTGGGCAGGGAATGCTAGCTATCTCCCCGCCGCCGCCAAACAAACGACAACTGCGCAAAAGGCAGCTAGCGGACTTACCTGGACACAGCCGGCGGCGATTACCTATGGCACGCCGCTAGGAGCAACTCAACTAGATGCGACTGCGAACGTTCCGGGTAGGTTTGTGTACACACCGGCCAGTGGGAAGGTGCTCACCGCAGGCATGCAGACGTTGTCGGTGAAGTTCACGCCGACGCAGACCGCGGACTACACAACCTCGACGGCCAGCGTGCAACTGACGGTGAATCCGGTGGACACCACTACCACCATCACCAAGACCACTCCGAATCCCTCGAACGTTGGGCAAGCCGTAAAGGTGAACTTCAGTGTGGCGCAGGCGGTGACAAACAAGATCAAGCCGACGGGTAGCGTGACCGTAAATGCCAGCAGCGGGGAAAGCTGCGTGGGAACGCTGGCGCTGGGTAACGGCACTTGCTCGCTGACCTTCACCTCCTCTGGGGCCAGGACGCTGACCGCAAGCTACCCGGGCGACAGCAACAATAACGCAAGCTCCTCGGCTATAGTTACGCAGACAGTGAACTAGCAAGGGTGAAGATCGCGGCCCGGGACAGCCATCAAGCGAGAGCGGCTTTGAGATTTCCGTCAGACTAACTGGAATGTTGTCGACGTATGCCGCGTGGTTTGGCCCCCCTCCGCCTTTTCTCGCTTCCTCACCTCCGGATCTCCTCATTGCTCGATCTCTTTTCCCCTTTCCAGACTCGTGTCCCGCCTTCCGCACTCGTTAGCTTGTGCCTCATTTTGTTTAAACTAGTGCAAAGCCTTGCACGAACCATGAAAAGCTCTTGACGCGGCCCATCATGTTCGCGCATGGTGCTGTCAGGAATGAGAACTGACATGTCGCAACTGGTAGCCTACGTGGACGGCAGTTCCCATGGGAGTCCTGGGCCGTCCGGTATCGGAGTCGTCGTCGAAGATCCCGGAGGAGGCCGCATCCGCATTGCCAAGTGGATCGGCTGGCAAGACAACAACGTGGCCGAATACGTTGCGCTGCTGGAAGCGCTGCAGTGCGCCTTGGGCAGGAAAGCGCGGTCCCTTCGCGTTTACTCCGATTCCGACGTAGTGGTGCGACAGATGTCGGGCGAGTATGCCTGCCGGAGCCCCAGGCTGTATTCCTTGAACTGGATCTGCCGCAAGCTGGCTCGGGCCCTGGAGTTTGACATTACCCGCATTCCGCGCGAGCAGAACACCGAAGCTAACCACCTCGCCAACAGTGCTGCCCGGCGGTGCCAGGACTTCACCGACAACTAACTGCCAGCTAAGACATTAGGGAGCGGCCTCGCCGACGTTTGCGGCCGTAGCAGCTCTCAGAGCGCGCCCGCAGCGCGTCTCGCCGCCTTCATCGAGGGCGGCTTCGTCTTGACGCGCCGAAATCGCGGCGTTGATTTTGAAGCGGCCCACCAGGTCCCGCAGCTGGTTTGCCATCCGGCTCAGATGTTCGCTCGCCGTTTGCTCTTCTCCGACGTTGGTCGAGGTGTTCTGCGCGGCTTCGGCCACGCCTTTGATGTTGTGTGAGATCGTGGCCGCACCCTGCGCCGCTTCCATCACATTCCGCGCCATCTCACTTGTCGTCGCACTCTGTTCCTCGACCGCGGTGGCAATGACGGTCGAAATATGGCTGACCCCGTCAATCACTCCCTTGATCCCCTCAATTGCCGACACCGCCCCGTTCGCGTTCTCCCGGATCGCCGCAATCTTTTGCCTGATCTCCTCTGTCGCTTTCGACGTTTGCTTGGCCAGTTCCTTCACCTCATGGGCCACCACGGCAAAACCTTTCCCCGCCTCGCCCGCCCTCGCCGCTTCAATGGTCGCGTTCAACGCCAGCAGGTTGGTCTGCTGCGCGATCGAGGTGATCACCTCGATTACCTTCCCAATTTCCACGCTGGAATCACCCAGCCGCGACACCGTCGCGTTGGCCGATTCCGCGGCTTCGGCCGCGGCGGCCGCCACCCGGGCCGCTTCGGTAGCGTTCTTGGCAATCTCGCAGATGGTGGCGTTCATTTCCTCGGAGCTCGTGGCGAGCGTCTGTAGGTGGGAATTGACCTGACTGCCGGCGTCGGATACCACCATCGCCTGCGCTGTCGTTTCCTCGGAGTTAGCTGTAATCTGCTGGCTCGTGCTGGAAAGCTCTGCGCTCGCCGCTGCCACCTGCAGCGCGTTTTCCGCGATCGTCCGGACCATCTCCTGCAACCGGTCCATGAAAACGTTAAACCACTTCGCCAGTTCTCCAATCTCATCGTCCGAGGTAACGCCGATCCTCTTGGTAAGATCTCCCTCGCCTTCGGCCACGTCCTTGACCCGGTCCACCATGTCGTTCAAGCGCAGAAAGATCGAACGCGAAGTAGTAATCGACACCACCACCAGAGGAATCAGGCAAGCCAGGGCAAGGCCTCCAGCCGTCAGCGCGTTTTTTCGCCAGGCGGCGTCAAGATCATCGATGTAGATCCCCGTTCCAATCACCCAGCCCCATGCGGCGAAGCGCTTGACAAACGAAACCTTATCCACAGGCTGGTCTTTCCCCGGTTTAGGCCACAGATAGTGGACATACCCGCCATTGGGCGCCTTCGCCGCCCTGACGAATTCGACAAACATCGCCTTTCCGCTCGGGTCCGTGACTGTCGTCAGATCCTTTCCCTCCAGTTCGGGCTTCATGGGGTGCATGATCATCGTCGGATGCTCGTCATTGATCCAGAAATAATTGTTCCCTTCGTAACGCATGGACCGGATCACTTCGCGCGCGCGCCGTTGAGCCTCTTCGCGGCTGATTTTTCCCTCCTTTTCCAATTGATACTGCTTTTCCATGACCGAGTACGGCACCTCGGCCAGGTTTTTCGTCTTCTCCATTTTCTCGGTGAGCAACGCGGAGCGCTGGTTCTTGATCCAAAAGCCTGCAATCGCCACCAGTCCCGCGGCAGACACCATGACCAAGACCCTGAATTTTCCTCTGAGCGTCACGCAGCTGTACCTATCTCTCTAGACTGGTAATCGGCGGCGCGGTGGGAGGCTTTAAACAAGCTCCTGGGGCGTTGGAGCACTGACCCTCGGTGCATGAAAGCAACCGCGCGCATACTCTCGGGTAGAAAAGCCTGTGGGAAGCCGAGAGTCCAGGGCTACAAGCCCGGTTCTAAAATTCCGCCAATTCCTTCATTGCCCGGTACAGGTCGCTGGGCTGCGGCAGGATGGCGTTTTCAAGAATCGGCTGATAGCCGACAAACGTGTCGGTGGCGGCGATGCGTTTGACTGGGGCGTCCAGGTGATGGAAAAGTTCGTCGGCGACGCGGGCCGCGATTTCGGCGCCGTATCCCCAGCTTAGCGAGTCTTCGTAGGCGATGAGAACGCGGTTGGTTTTCTTAACCGAGTCGGCGATCGTGTCCCAATCAAAGGGGTTCAACGTGCGCAGGTCGATCAGTTCGACGCTGACCTGTTGCTCGCGCTCAATTTTTTGCACGGCTTGCAGAGCGCGCGGAACGACCGCGCCATAAGTGACGACAGTGAGGTTGCTTCCGGAATGAACGATCTTCGCCTTGCCGAACGGGACCATGTAGTCGGGGCCGGGGTACGGTGCGCGCCCGTAGGTTTCGCGGTAAAGGCGTTTGTGCTCGAGAAAAAGGACCGGGTCGTCGCAACGGATGGAAGTGCGGAGCAGGCCGGCGGCATCGAGCGCGTTCGACGGAAAAACGACGCGCAGGCCGGGGATGTGAGTGAACGTGCTTTCGCCGCATTGCGAGTGGTAGATTGCACCGCCCGTGAGATAGCCGCCAATCGCGACGCGCACCACGAGCGGCGACGAAATTGCATTATTGGAACGCCAGCGCACCAGCGCCAATTCGTCGCGCAATTGCATCATCGCCGGCCAGATGTAATCGAAGAACTGAATCTCAACGACGGGTTTGAGCCCGCGCGCGGCCATGCCGAGGGCGCGGCCCACGATGTTCGCTTCGGCGAGCGGCGAATTAAAGACTCGGTCGGCGCCGAATTCCATTTGCAGGCCGGAAGTTAGTTTGAAAACTCCACCTTTGCCCTTCACCAGCTTCTGCTTCACATATTCTTCGCGGCTGGCATCGGCGACGTCTTCGCCGAAGATCACGATGCGCTCGTCGCGGCGCATCTCGTCGCGCAGGGTCGCATTAATAAGGTCGGCCATGGTCTTGGCTTGCGAGGCGGCGGGGCGCTTGCCCTCGGAAGTGGCTTCGGGCGCGGCATAGGCGGGATGCGTATCGAACGCCGCCGACTTCGGATCGAGGTCGGGCGAGTAGACGAAGTTGTAAATGGACTCCGGCTGCGGCAGCGCCGCATCCAGCGCGCGGTCGGCGTCGGCCTGAATCTGTTCTTCGATTTCTTTCTCGAGTTGGTTAATGCCCGTTTCGTCGAGAATGCCTTCGCGCAAAAGAAACATCTGCAGCCGCGGAACGGGATCGCGCGCAGCATCGCGCTCGCGTTCGCTTTCCGGGCGATAAAGGCGCTCGTCATCGGAGAGCGAGTGCGAGTAGGGGCGTATCACGTGCGCATGCACAAAGGCCGGACCGCTGCCGGAGCGGCAATAGTCGGCCGCGCGCTTAAACGCTGTATAGGCGACGATGGGATCGGTGCCGTCGATTTCTTCGAAATGAAAATTCGGAAAGCCGGACACCAGGCGCGAGATGTTGCCGCCCGCGGTTTGCACTTCGACGGGAACGGAGATGGCGTAACCGTTGTCCTGGATCGAAAAAAGCACGGGCAGGCGCCGATTGGAGGCGGTATTGAGTGCCTCCCAGAATTCGCCTTCGCTGGTCGTTCCGTCGCCGAGCGAAACGTAAGCGATTTCGTCGCCGTGGACCTGAACATCCTTAAACTGGCGGTAGTCGCCTTCGGCTTTTCGCGCCGCATTCGGATGCTGCGCAAAGTAGCGTCCGGCCTCGGCGCATCCCACGGCGTGCAACACCTGCGTACCGGTACAGGAAGACTGCGTGAAGACATTGAGCCGCTTGTGCGCCCAGTGCGACGGCATCTGGCGGCCGCCGGAACTGGGATCGTCAGCCGCGCCGACCGCACCCAGCAGCATTTCATACGGAGTCGCACCCAGCCCCAGGAGCAGAGCGCGGTCACGATAATAGGGAAAGAACCAGTCGTAGCCGGCCTTGAGCACATAAGCGGCGGCCACACCAATCGCTTCATGTCCCGCGCCGGAGATCTGGAAGAAGACTTTTTGCTGGCGCTTAAGCAGAATCTCGCGGTCGTCCACGCGGCGCGAGGTGAACATGATGCGGTAGGCATCGATCAGTTGCTGGCGGGTCAGGCCCTGGTAGCTCCCAGATTCCTTTTTCTGCTCGCCTTCGCTCAGCTTGGGATCAATCTTGGTTGTGGCCATGCTTTCCGATCACCCCAGGGCAGCGCTCTGCCGGGGTTTATTGTAACCGCGAAGAGGCGGTTGGGAACAGAGCCAGAAGTTGGGGCGGGAGGTCAGAGGTGAGAGGTCAGATTGCAGAGGTCAAAACCGGACCGCGACCGGCGATGCCAAAAATGCGATCGCCTGCTACCTCTGAAATCTGACCTCTAACCTCTCACCTCACCGCAGCCACAATCATTTATCCTGTCAATTCCATGATTCGCTTTCTGCGGCGCTTTGATCCGCAATCGATTCGGCTGCTGGTCTTTGATCTCGATGGCACGCTGATTGACTCCCGGCTGGATTTGATTCATTCCGTGAACGCGATGTTGCGCCATTTTGGCCGCCCCGAACTGGCGGGCGACGTGATCGCCAGCTATGTGGGAGACGGAGCGCCGACGCTGGTGCAGCGGGCGTTGGGCATCGACACTAACACACCAGCGCCGGGTGTTCCGGGGGTCCCTTATTGCGTGGAGGACGAGTTTTTCAAGGAAGCGCTCGAGTATTTTCTCGGCTACTACCGGCTGCACAAACTCGATCACACAACCGTGTATGACGGGATTCCGGAGACGCTGGCCGCACTGGCTGCTGGCTCGTGTGGGGCGGACACTCCCTTCGACTCTCCTTCGCAAAGCTCTGCGTCGCTCAGGGCAGGCTCTGTCCGCCCAGGAGTGCAACGGCTGATGGCGGTGCTCACGAATAAGCCCGTGCGTCCCTCGCAGGATATTGTGCAGGCGCTGGGCCTGGCAGATTACTTCGTGCACGTCTACGGCGGGAATAGTTTTGCGACAAAGAAGCCCGATCCGCTGGGCGTTCGGACCTTGCTCGAAGAGACCGGCGTCGCGCCCGCGAATGCTTTGATGATTGGCGATTCGTCCATTGACGTGCTAACTGGCCGTAACGCCGGCCTTTGGACCTGCGGCGTGACCTATGGCTTCGCTCCGCATTCGCTGAAAGAGGTTACGCCGGATGTGGTGGTGGAGCGGCCAGCGGACTTGCGTGAGCTATTCGGGTGAAAGTGCGGCGAGCGTTGATCATGGTCGACCGTAACACCTGGGCCCGAACCCCCTCCTTTATTCCCAACTCTCGCCCGATCCTGCTACTTTCAATCATCGAAAATGAACAAAGACAACAATTCTTGGGGCTTCACTCCCGCCGAACTGCGCAAGCTGCGCTCGCTGAAAGATCCCTATGGCATTCAGCGGTTTCTCGACGCCATGCCTTATCACCTGGAGGACACGGCGTGGTCTCCACGGCGGGTTTTGCGCGAGAACACTTCGCATTGCTACGAAGGCGCGCTGTTTGCGGCGGCCGCTTTGCGGGTGAATGGCTATCCGCCGCTGCTGTTGGATTTCGAATCCGTCCACGACACCGACCATGTGATCGCCATTTATCGTGTGGACGGGTGCTGGGGAGCCGTGGCGAAATCGAATTTTACGGGATGCCGGTTTCGCGAGCCGGTGCACCGGACGCTGCGCGAACTGGCCATCAGCTACTTCAACCTTTACTTCAATCTGCGCGGCGAGCGCACGCTGCGCACGTTTTCGCGCCCCGTGAACCTGAAGCGTTTCGATCATCTCGACTGGATGAGTTCGGAGAAGCCCGTATGGTTTGTGGCGGAGTATCTGCTGACGATTTTCCATTATCGGCTGATTTCGCTGGCGCAGGCGAAGCGCCTTCACCGCGTGGATGGGCGATTATTCCGGGCCGAGTGTCTGGAGCGGGCCGTCAAGAAGTTGGAATAGTGGGAACTTATTTTGCTTTCTTTCGTTAATTACTGCATGGCTAGCTGCGCTCGTCAGTTCATGCTCGCTGCGCTACTCCTGGCCGCCGTCTGCGCATTCGCGCAAGTCCAGGCGCGCCCGGCGCCCGAAACCACTCCTCCCGCTCCGATCGAACCGAGCCAGCCTCACAAGCAAGTTCCGGAGCAGAATGATTGGAAGCCCGTAGATCTCCAGCCTGATGCAACCGGTGTTGTGCCTCCGGAACAAATCCGCCAACTTCTGCGCCGCGCTGAGGAGAAGGATCTCGAAAACAACAAGCAGTTGCGCAACTACACCTACATCGAGCATTCGAACTTGCACTACTTCGACGGTCATGGCGGGGTGAAAAAGACCGAGTCGCGGACCTCCGAAGTGCTGGAGATTTACGGCGAGCAGGTCGAGCGCTTGACCGCGAAAGACGGCAAACCGCTGCCGGCTCGCGAGGCCGAAAAAGAAAACGAGAGGGTTGAGAAGATTATCGACAAGCGCAAAAACGAATCGGAAGATGCCCGCCTCAAACGGCTCGAAAAGGAAGAGAAGGAACGCCAGGAGGATCGCAAGTTTGTGCTAGAGGTGGCCGACGCCTTCAATTTCCGGCTGCTTGGCTCCCAACTCATCGATGGGCGCGATTCCTGGGTGCTGGACTGCGAACCCCGTCTTGGCTTCCGGCCCAGGAGCATGGAAGCTAAGATGCTGCCCAAGCTCAAAGGCCGCATTTGGATCGACAAGCAAGATGAGCAATGGACAAAACTCGACGTTACCGCCATCGACACCTTTTCGTTTGCCTGGGTTCTGGCCAGAGTCCACAAAGGTACGCATGTTCTGTTCGAGCAGACTAAGGTCAACGACGAGATTTGGCTGCCCAAACACATTCAGGCCTTTGTCGACATGCGCATTGCGCTCTTCAAAGGCTACGACGTGGATGTCGATCAGACGTACCGTGATTACAAGAAATTCAGCACGGATACAAAGATCACCGTGTTGGGGGAGGAAAGTCACTAGCTTGCCACCGCACCGCCCTTACCTCAGTAACTGGAGTAGCTCCTACCTCCATGCCAAGCTGAAGCAATACTTGGCAGGAGTCATTCATGCGAAAACTCACGGTGGCTGTTCTCTCTCTGATTTTGTCCAGCGCCGGCCTCTGGGCCAAAAGCTCAGGCCAGGAAACTCCGCAAACGCCCCGTCAGGCTCTGATGGAAATGTTCTTCAGCAAGGAGTCAGGAACCTTCCTGAAGCATTTGCCCGCCGTCACCCGCGCCACTCTTGAAAAATCAGGCGCCATGACCAGCCTGCAGCAGTATTCCGTGCTCGCCGGGCAGTTCCACGCCCAAGGCAAGAGTCTTCAGACATTTGAGACAGGGCCGGTGATGCTAGCCACCGAAGATCCAAAGACTGGCCACAAAACCGAGCTCGTCGTAGACGGCGACTCTCTCCAAGGCGATCAGGACGACATCCAGGTGTCAATCCGCACCTACAAAGAGAACCAGCCGCAGCGAACTCCATTCATGCCCGTGATCGTCTTCTCCATGAAAATGGAATCGGGGCTTTGGACATTGAACGAAGTCGCGGTCACCATCAAACTGCCGCTCGCCGATCCCGATCTTCTGAAGAGCATCTCCGACGGAATGAAAGCGCGCGCCGCGGCTACCACCCCGCAGATTCACATGCAAAGCACGGGTCAGGTTTCGGGCCAGACTCCCATTCGCACCTTCGGAGGCGATTCGAACACTCTAGCCGCCGTGCAAAAGATTCTCGCGGCAGAGACCACTTACGCCGCAACCTATCCTTCCGTCGGGTACACCTGCAAGCTTTCCGATCTCGATGGCTTTGGCGCTGCCGAGGCCAACGAACATCAGGCCATGCTCATCAGCAGCGGACTAGCCAGCGGCAAGCACGACGGGTACGCCTTCTCCCTATCGGCGTGTGTCAGCCAGCCCGCCACAAGTTTCCATCTCTCTGCCACGCCCATCGGAGACAGTTACGGCCGCCACGCATTCTGCGCCGACCAGTCGGGAGCGATCCGCTCTGCTGCCGACGGAACCGCGGCGGCGTGCCTCAGCAGCGGAACGCCAGCCCAGTAAGCCAGGAATTCAATCCGGCCCGGAGTCGTCGCTTGGCTGTAGTAACAGTGACCCTTAGGCTACCAAGCGCCCACCTCTATGCCATTGCCGGACTCCACCCCCCAGTGGCATAGTAGCGGGAATCTCTTCCTCCATCCCCAAGAGATTGTTCGCAGTTATCTCCCAGCGTTGAAGCGGATTCCAGGATTTTGAGGGTCCTCACCCACTCGTGAGCGGCTCGTCTCGAGCAATCCGTCACGACAGTGCCGGACCACATTAGTTCAGGACACGAAGCAGTTAATAACGCTCTGTCTCTGCGCTTGTGACCGCTGCTGTACCGCAAGAATTGTTCGCTGGCAATCTATCTAAGAACAAAGGAGAACAATGAAAAACAAACTAACTCTCGGGATCGTGGCGCTGCTGCTCAGTCTCCCCGCTCATGCTGCTTGGAAGTCCATGGCGGCGATACCTGCACCGACTGGGGCGGCAGCAGTGGAGTCAATCAACGGGATCATCTACGTGGCTGGCGGAAACAGTGGCGTCCCTAACTCAATGCTGCAAGCCTTCAACCCAGAGACGAACACCTGGACCGCTCTGGCCAACATGCCGATCACGTTGTACCAGGGAGATGGAGCTGGGGTGATTAACAGTCAACTGTATGTCGCCGGTGGGTGGAACGGCTATCTGCCAACCAGCGCGCTTTTCAGGTACGACCCACCGTCGAATTCCTGGACGTCTCTGGCCTCGATGTCGCACCTGAGTGCCTGCGGTGGATCGGGTGTCATCAACGGCAAACTCTACGTCGTGACGCCTTGCAACGGCTACAGCGGATACGCCAACTATCTGGATGTATACGATCCGGCAACCAATGCCTGGACCAGCTTGCCGGGATCTGCCAGCGCCCATGGGAGTCCCGCCACCGCTGTGATCAACGGCAAACTCTACGTCGCAGGCGGAGTTAACGGCAGCGGGACCATCACCAATGTCGTTGAGGTGTACGATCCAGCCGCAAACACCTGGACTACGCTCGCGCCTATGAAGGTACCGATGCAGGGTGCGGCCGGCGTGGCCCTCAATGGCCAGTTGTACGTTCTTGGCGGCAACAACGGATCCGATGTCACCACCGTGCAGGTCTACGACCCTCACAAAAACAAATGGAAGACCCTGCCTGCACTGCCGTCCGGTGTGCAAGTTGCAGGTGCGGTCGCTGTCTACGGGATGATCTTCATGGAGGGAGGCGATAGCGGTAGCGGGACAATGAATCAGTACGCCGCTTTCGCTCCGTCGATTCCGTAAAACCACTTACACCGAAATCGTTCGATCATCGCGGCAGAGACTTAAGACGAACACGCGGGCGAGACTCGCCCCCGTTCCATCAACTGTCTTCCGACCAACGCCTGGGAGTTGCTGCTATAAAAAGCTTCGGACGGATTCGAAGATCCCGGTGGTGGGAGACGAGAGTTGCCGGCAGTGAGGGGCAAAAGAGCGAGCAATCGGCAGCGCATACCGCCGAAAAGATGGATGCGGTTTCTTGTCGATTCCTCTGGGCCGACGGCCTAAAATAGTTCGTTGGGGTGAGGGGGACGGAGTTTTTCCCCATGCCCAGCCGGGCGGAAGGCCAGGATTTGCTCGTCGGCAGTGAGCTGGGCCACTACCGCATCGTCGAGAAGATCGGTGCCGGCGGCATGGGAGAAGTCTACCGCGCCCACGATGAGCACCTCGCTCGTGATGTCGCCATCAAAGTCCTCCGATCCGGCACGCTCACCGATGAATCCGCCCGCAAGCATTTCCGCAAAGAAGCTTTGCTTCTCTCCCAGCTCAACCATCCCAACATCGCCACCATCCACGACTTCGACACGCAGCAGGGCGTGGACTTCCTGGTGATGGAATACATTCCCGGCATCACACTCAACGTGAAGGCAGCTGGCACACCGCTACCAGAAAAGGAAATCCTCCGCTTAG
>Ga0074046_10004283_pt1 | contig 11705 bp, 10 predicted proteins | sample BogForMeECP23OM3_FD_94441 | JGI IMG/M metagenome (GOLD analysis project Ga0074046, IMG submission 94441) | Bog forest soil microbial communities from Calvert Island, British Columbia, Canada - Bog Forest MetaG ECP23OM3 | ecosystem: Environmental > Terrestrial > Soil > Wetlands ...
CCCCCATTTGACCCAGAAAAGACGGACCCGCTGGTCCGAACAGGAGTGTACAGACCTCCAGGACACGGATTCCTTTAAGCGGGCCGGGCTTTTTGAACTTATTCTTTACGTAATTCTGGAATGACCCGGACATAAAAAGCCTCCTTCAATGCGAGTGGGCTACTAAAAAGAGGAAATCCACCTTCAAACACACGGGATTACACAAAAGAATACCCTGTCCGTCAATACCGGTTGACGAAAAGAAGCTAAGCGTTATGCATGATAAAGGAGCACCAGTAACATGTCAACGAAAGGAGAGGAATTTACACATCTTGATTTCTCTCTTGATGCCGAGGCGAGCCTCTTGATGGACGTAGATGGAGACCCGGAGATAGTGGAGAAACAGGCCGCCCTGGTTGCCGAGTTCTGTAAGGGGCAGGGGGCGAGGGAAGTGCGTGTTTCTTCGTCCGAGAAAGAAAACGAACAACTGTGGTTTGCCCGTCGCTCCGCTTTCGGCGCTGTGGCCCGGATGCGTCCGTCCTGTATTATCGAAGACGCCACTGTGCCTGTGAGTTTCCTCACGGCAACCATCAAAAAGGTAATCGAAATTATCTAATGAGCCAAATAAGGCGGCCAAGCGGGGCCGCCCGACTCCGATTCTTTAAATTCGAAAAGAAAAATCACACCGGACACCTCGAACTACTTTCGGACGTGGCATTCGCCGCAGGTAACCGGTCCGCTTTTCATGGTCTCATGGCAGGTTTTGCACTGAAAATGGAAAGCATCCTTTAGCGAGAGCTGGCCTTCATCGGCTTTCTCGTTGTGGCAGGAATCGCAGGTCTGCCCCTCTCCGCCCCGGTTATTCATGAATGCATCAAAATCATGATGGCACCGATTGCAATCCAGCTTGTTTTCAGCATGGAGCTTGTGATTGAACTCGACCAGGGGTCTCTGGTGATTTCCAATCTCTGTATGATTAAGCAGGAAGGTATCATCCTGGGAATGAGCCAGCGGGACGAAAGTGGCAACAACCAGGACAACCATCAAAAGTTTTATGTATGTCATTGGAATTCCCTTCATTCCTATTCTTTTTCCTAAACTCTCTCCCGTCGAGTTAATCCTGCGCTTCCTCATCGTCTGTATCAACAGGTCTAAACTTCTCCGGAATGATCATCGCCTCTGTGATCACCTCCTTGAATTGAACCACCTTGATCCCGAGATTATACTCCTTGTTGAGGTCCCCGATCTGATCGAAACAGTTGTGGCAGGGAGTGATAACAATCTTGGCGCCGGTCGCCTTTATCTGCTCGGCTTTTATCCTTCCGGACTCCATCCTTCTTTTTCTGAACTCGGGTCCCATTGGAATAAAACCACCCCCGCCCCCGCAGCAGTGATTGTAGATGGAGTTGGGCGTCATATCGCGGAAATCCCTGGCGATGTACTTCATAATTGCCCTGCCCTCCTCCCACAGTCCGCCGTTTCTGGAAACATTGCAGGGGTCCTGGTAAGTTACGGGTTGTTTGAGCATCTTGTCCGGATCGATTTTGATCCGCCCGTCTCTCAGGTATTCATAAAAAAGGCGCACTGAGTGGACGATCGGAACGGGAGGTTTGCCGCTGCGGTAGCCCAACATGTATGGGCCTTCGAAAAGAGCCGACCTGTACGCGTGCCCGCATTCGGTGATGGCGATCGCCTGGACCCCGAGTTCCAGGGCCTTAGTGTACATGTTTTTTACAATCTGGCCTCCCAAGGCTTTATCCCCGGCAAACATGGCCAGATTGGTGGAGTCCCAGCCGGTGCTGGGCATTGTCCAATCTTCCTCGGCCACAGTAAATATCTTGGCCACCATCGCAATATCCTGAGGATAGTACATGGGTTCGCGGGCATTTACCGTATACATTATTCTGGCGCCCGGCTTGTCGATCGGGATATCGAGACCTCTGATCTCTTCGGCTGTTTCCTCGGCCATCCATGAGCAGGTATCGACGAAGTCCTCTGTACTCATGCCCATCTGATTTCCGGAAGCGCGGTAGTTAGCCGAGGCCTTGAGCAGGCCTTCCGGGACGATCCCCTGCGAGTTGCAGATCCCACGCATTGTGGCGATCATCACGGATATATCAATACCGAACGGACAGAAGAGCGAACATCGCCTGCATGTCGTGCATTCACCCCAGATAATGTTGTAGCATTTCTCCAGGAACTCGCGGTCCACCTCGCCTTTTCTGCGATAGAGTTCGCGCAGCGTTGCCCTGACCTTATATGCCGGACTCAGCTTGGGGTCCTTATTTTTTGCAAGGTAGAACAAGCAGCTCTCGGCGCAAAGACCGCAACTCGCACAAATACTCAGCCAGGTCCTGAACCTTGCGCCATCGTTTATGTCCAAAAGCTCTTTTATCACTTTAGTATTGATCGGCTTTTGAAGCGCGTCATTCATTTTTCCGGTTCTCCTCTCGAATAAATCCAAACCTCATTCAGACTGGTTTTCAACGGGCGGCTACCAGGTCCGCGCCCCTCGCCTTCCCATTTCGAATCCGAAAGAAGCGCGCGAAAAAAAGAAAAGGATAATATGGCCAAGCTTGCTGAATGGAATGATTATCAGCAGTATTTCGGCGAAAAGAATATGCAGAATCAGAGTCAGTTTATAAGGGCCGATCTGGTGATATGCGAGAAAACCGGTAACGAAAGGCGCACTCGTCAAAATGAGTAGAATATAATCCCAGGCTGAGGACAGGAACCGCACTTCTGCGCGGACTATTCTTCTGGCCAGCAGGACTAAAGCCGCCAACACAAAGACCACCGTGAGCACGTCGGCGACAGAATCCGGCAGCGAAGGAAGGCTTATGCCGAATGCTTCCTGCCACAGTGTATTGTGCGCAAGCAGAAAGATAGGAACGCCCAGCAGACAGAGATGGAAAAGGAAAAAGGCTATTGCGAAAACTGGTTGTGCCCGCAAGCTTACGCTTCCAAGCGGGATCAGCCAGTGGATGATTGAACGAAAGGCCCATTTCAGATCAACGTGGTTGTATAAAACCCTGTCGCGTTCCTTGCTCAATCCATAAAGATAGATCGCCCGCACAATGAGGCCCACGATAAATATTATAAAAGCGGCCCAGAGAGCAGGCCCGGTGAGGAATTCATAAAAGTCGTTCATGCGCTGCGCCCCCATGATGTGAATAGGTCGGTATAAATCTAATTTGTACACACATTCATTAAGTTAGGTCAAATTTAGGAATCAATTATCATATTCATGTTCGACAAAAAAGATAAAAAACAACGCCAGTGTCTCCTTTCCAGTTTTCGCACAAATTCTGCAGTCAAAAAGTACCAGAAACTATGCCAATTTTGAAACAACACCAAAACAAACCCGACGATTCGAGGAACAAGATCGGAAAAAAATGAGACGAGAAGCGGCTTGGAAGGAGCAACGGATCGGCCGATTATACGAACATATCCGGGAGTCTTTTTCAAGGGAAAAGCACGTGGCGAAATCTATGTCGAAGTGTGCTCTGTTTGCCCATAATGCAGGCACAGGGATGCATGGAGAAGAAAGTTTGGATAAAAGAGGGGGCTCTTAATAGGGCGCTTTTTTTGCTTTCGAGCCCTCGCTTCCAAACCGGATGCTGGACACCGGATGCCTCGCAAAGCGTGAGTCACGTGCGATCAGGCCACGAATCAGGTCCGCGGCAGGCTCTATTTGACCCGCTTTGTTGGAGACAAACAGGCGCCCCGCAGCAGCCCACCGCAAATGATAGACCCCACCCCGGATTTGCGCCCCACCTAAAATCACTCTATACAGCGCCTTTCTCACTTGTGCTCTTTGTCTAGATCGCTCGCCTCAATTTATTGGACGTGTTGGAGGTGATTTGGGAATTGAACGCCCTGATCGGCGCCGGCGAGGGCTGCGCAATTGAGCGGGTGCGCTTTGGGTCGGCCCCGCGTTTCACCCGCTCGTTCTATGGAGTGCCGGTTTAACCGTCTCCATCTACGCGCCTTAGAAAGTTGCGGGGCGATTGACCCGGCCGGGCTCAAATCGAGCCGGAATGATTATGCACAACGATCAGGGCCAGCGATGCCTATGATACGCCGCCATAGCACCCCCATGCTCGTTCTGCATCTAATTATGGTAAACTGCGACATTGAATCGGCATGTCTCCGACATGCCGTTTTTTGCTACTGAGCTAGACTTTGTTAAGTCTATCTCAGTAGGTGGGGAGGGGTATTTTCAAGAATCATAATTACCATTATAAAAGGGTAATGAAACCCAGGGCGACTCCTGATTGAGGGGCGCCCCTTTTCATATTGCAGCCGACGGCGCACAGGAGAATGGATATGGATGTCAGCCCCCTGGCCGGGAAACCCGCCCCGCAATCAATTCTGATAAATATTCCCAGACTGGTTTCCACTTACTACACCAATCATCCAGACGCCTCAGAGAAAAGCCATCTTGTCGAATTCGGCACCTCCGGCCACAGGGGGTCGTCTTCCAAAAACACTTTCAATGAGGATCATATACTTGCAATAACCCAGGCTATCTGCGAATTCCGCATGGCACGCGGCATCGCGGGCCCCCTTTTTCTGGGAAAGGACACTCATGCGCTTTCAGAACCAAGTTTCGCAACGGCAATCGAGGTACTCGCCGCAAACGGCGTTGACATAGTGGTCCAGTCAGATTGGGGATATACGCCTACCCCGGTGATCTCGCACGTCATTCTGGCACATAATCGCAAAAAGGACTCCATGGCAGACGGTATCGTAATAACTCCATCTCACAATCCGCCGGAGTATGGGGGTTTCAAGTACAACCCGCCCAACGGCGGGCCCGCAGACACGGAGATAACCACAGTGATTCAGCGAAGGGCAAATGAGCTGCTGCGGGGAAAAAACCGTGAGGTGAAAAGAATTCTTTACCAGCGTGCCCTCAAGAGCGGGCGGATATATTTGCGCGATTTCATCGGATCGTTTGTGGGCGATCTTCGAAGTGTAATCGACATGGATGCGATCCGTTCAGCCCGGATTCGAATCGGCGTTGATCCGATGGGTGGCGCCTCCCTTCCCTACTGGGAATCAATCGCTGAAAAGTATGGCATTTCGGTAGAAATTGTGAACCGTTCCCTCGATCCGGCTTTTGGTTTTATGACGGTCGATAAAGATGGAAAAATCAGGATGGACTGTTCTTCGCCTTATGCGATGGCAAGGCTGATAGGACTCAAGGACTCCTTCGACGTGGCTTTCGGAAACGACCCGGACAGCGACCGGCATGGGATCGTAACCAGGAGCGCCGGGCTTGTGAATCCGAATCATTACCTTTCGGTGGCTGTCTGGTACCTTTTCCAAAACAGGCCGGGATGGAAAGAAGATGGAGGCGTTGGAAAAACTCTGGTCAGCAGCGCAATGATAGACAGAGTTTCCGCACATATTGGCCGCAGGGTGTTCGAGGTGCCGGTCGGGTTCAAATGGTTCGTGGGCGGCCTGCTCGATGGCTCATATGCATTTGCGTGCGAGGAAAGCGCCGGGGCCTCTTTTTTGAGACTGGACTCAAAGCCCTGGTCGACTGACAAAGACGGCATCATTATGAACCTGCTCGCCGCCGAGATCATGGCCAAGACCGGTAAGGATCCAGGCCAAATTTACAGCTCTCTGACCGAACGGTTCGGAAATCCCTTCTACGAAAGAATCGACGAGCCGGCAAACCAGGACCGCAAATCCATACTAAAGAAACTCGGTCCTGAAATGATCACATGTGACACACTTGCAGGCGAGAAAATTGAGGCAAAGCTAAGCCACGCGCCGGCCAACGGGGCGCCAATCGGCGGAATCAAGGTCGTAGCCCAAAACGGCTGGTTTGCCGCCCGTCCCTCCGGTACCGAAGATATTTACAAAATCTACACCGAAAGCTTCAAAAGCAGGGAGCATCTTCTCCAGATACAGCAAGAGGCCAGGGAGATCGTCAGCAACGCCTTCAAAACGGCCGGAGTATAAACGGACCCCGGAAGCTGGAGCACAGATAGCCCGCTACGGTTGCGACTTACGAACTCCGATGTCCTTTGTCAGATCTCCGTTAATCCGCCCTCCGTTCATTCCTCTTCCTCAATGGTCTCGGCGGCCTGATTCGGGTCCTGGTTCATTACCGGTTCGGGAATGGGCGCATACACATTCTGCGGAGCGTGCCTTCGGGAAGCCGGGGAGCCGGCAACATTGGGGTTAGGGGAAGGCGCCGCCTGGCCCGGAAGTGACTGCGACGGGTTTGCCGGATTGTAGCCGGGCTGAGGCGGAACACCTGCAGGCTGATTGGCCTCTGCTTCCTGCGGCGCAACTCCGGGCGCAGCCGGCGGCGGCTGAACAGGAGCGGGAGCAGGCGGGGGGGCCGATGGTGGAGTAACCACTTTGTTTTCGGCAAAAAGACCAATTATAAACGTTTGACCATCCTTTTCGAGCGAAATGCTTTTGGATTCGATTTTCGACACACGGTAATCGCTGACCACCTGACCCTCCCGAACCGTGACGAAAGGAGACACGGGCTGCCCTTTTTTGCCCGCCGCGTCGGCCGGCCGGCTCTTCATTCGCAACACCGCCCTTTTTGTGTTGCTCTGGATTATTACTCCGTCGAGTTGAATGTTTCCGATCGCCATTCCAGGTTTCGCGGTCTTGGGAGACGTGTCCGCTGACTCCGCTGAAGGCGGCTTGCGGTCCGTTGCAAACAAGTTTTTTTCAACCATCAACGGGGCAGCCGCGCAAATAGAATTAAACACGACACCCCATACCAGAAACAACAAAAAGGAAAGAATTCTTTTCAGAAACACTTGTTTACCCCTTTGCCTCTCGCCCTGGATAGTTCCCGTCCTGATTTTTTGTCCTAGCAGAAGTCCTTTTCCAATTCGCAAACAGTGTCTAATGAGCTGTTTCCGGATGCACACCGGCCAAACGCAACTCATGAGGGTCAAACCGATAAATCGATCTTCGTCTCTGTATGCTTAGCAGATTCCAGGCCAAAATTCCACCGCAACATAAATTTAGCGTAAGTGTTCACCGCAGTCCATCATCTCCCCGCGGGACACCTAAACCATGAAAAGTTGCCCCTTTTCGTAGCAGAGGCGCAGAGGACGCGGAGAAAAGCTTTGTAAGACAGGATTTACAGGATTAGCAGCAATGGCTATTTCTAAGCCCTGAGACCCCTGCTGATCTTGTTGAATTTTGGTTTTCTCTGCATTCCCAGCCCTTCGGCAGGCTCAGGACAGGCTTTCTCTGCGTGAACGGGTACGCTTTTTCTGATTGAATAATCTAAATTTGAGAGCAATAATTGTAAGTCTGCCAACGGTGAATTGAAACATTTTTAGAGGTTTTCGCAACGGTCATTTACAAAAAAGGAATTATAGATGCAAACAGGACTTCTTATTCTTGGCGCACTGCTTTTCTGGTTCGTCCTGAGCAAATGGATATTGCCCAAACTGGGGGTCTCGACCTGAATATCGCCTTCCTGTGGTGCTGGAAGTTCCACTGAAGATAAGAAGCAAGGCGAGTAAGACCCCACAATACCAGAACGAATCTCAATACTCCGGAGAAAGCCCGTAGCTCGTTCCGAACGCGATGTGAGCAGAGCACGAACAGCCGGGGACAGGCACCCGGTGGACCACCCGCAAAAGCTCAGAATCAAGCGGCTGATACGTAACACTAAAGGTAGATCTTCGAAAGCTTGTCGATCATCTCGTGAAAAGCTTCATGGGTCCCCTGCCCTATCTCTTCCTTTTCGAAGCGGTCGAATTGCTCTCCGATCAATTTCAGCTTATCGGCGGGAACCGCTTTTTCAGCCATCGGCAACAGGACATTGTTTTCTTTCCATATATGGCTTCTGAGCAGGTTCACATACTGGAGCGCCGGGGTTGTGAGCACCAGCAGAAAACCCGATTCTCCTTTCTCGTAAGCGTTCAGAAGATTCTTCATCTCTGCTATGAATTGCCGGCCCCTGCCGTGCTCTGAGAGCATGACTGCGAGCGGTCCACCCTCTTTGGGCACCCCCGCTTCCTCCATTGCCGCAAACAGGAGCCGCTCCTCTTTGCCGTGATGACATTTGTCGGCAAAAACCTGCAAAAAAACCAAAACCTGCTTGACATGATCGGTTGGGACGCTTTTACCCGCTGCGATCCTCTCCGACATTCTTTCGAGTACATCAAGCATCAGAAGGATTTCCTCGTGCTCAGCCTTGAGATCTTCTATCGGTTTCATGGCTCCTCTTTTTCGAGACTTGCGCCAAGAATGGCTGAAGGTCCCCCGGGGTCGAATACTTGGATTTGGAAACCACGGATAGCGGGTTTCCCTCAGGCAAGGGTGCTTTTGCGAGTTGGAAAATGTTCCTGTTGCATCGTCGCTTGTTGCCGCATGGGCACCAGCTATACTCTAAAGCGCATGCAGAAGTGAACGAGTTCCCGTATTTTGGAAATCTCTTCAGCCGGCCCTGAAAATCTGGCGCCGATCTCTGTCTTCCTGTGGATCTGGTTATATTTCACGGTTGTTATCGTGCATTGCAGATCTTTTATCAATTGATCGCTGGGAAGCGTGAACGTTGCGATAATGCCAAGACCTTTAAATAATGAAATGATCTTTGGCAATTCAAACGAACAGCCGCTCTCGCTGAGGTCTTTGACAAGCCCTGAAAGCTTCAGGTCGCTTATGCACAATGCTGCCGCAAGATTTACCTTTACTCTCGGCTCCGTTCTCAATTGCTCTACTTCGAAATTTTCCGGATAATCGATACAGATGATATTTCTTAGGAGTTTCTTGTTGAATCGACTTTTGAACGTAAATAAGTATCCGTCATATAAATAGGCCACCAGGAAATCATCTTCAACAATTGCGGTGATATTGTCGCTTATCGCAAACACAGGGTTCTCGATCATTATAAACTCTTTTTCGAGCACCCCGATTATTCTGCTTTTCGCCTTGTGCGAGGGGTTGGATGACGAGCGGAGCAAGATCTCCGAGCCAAGTTGGAAGGGCATCTTCTTGTAAACGATCATGCTATTCTCCCATCCATTTTTTGCGCTGTATGCCGCCTTCGATAATATGGATATTTATATCATTTATAAAGCGAGGAGTTCAAAAAAGAAATACTCCCTGGCAAGGTGGACGGGGAGCAAGTATTGGAAGCAGGGAGCTAAGATCACACTTTTTGCTTCTCACTGCTGTCTTTTCCGCTTCATGCTTTAGGCTTTCACATAAGGTCTCTATTACGCCAGCCCTTCGTCTTCAAGCAGCTTTCCGAGCATAAAAGCGACGTCGCCGACGAGCTGAAGGCAGATTTTCCTTCGGCTTTCCGGATTGCTGTAAAATTGCTTCACCATCTCCTTGTCCTGCCAATCCATTCTGGCAATGTCGCGGCAATCCGTGCCGCCGTATTCCAGGGTCAGTCTTTCGAATTCCCTGATGAACTTATGGCTCACCGACCGCATCCTGGGGTCTTCTTTGCTTTCCAGATTTCCCCTGCTAAAAAGACTCGAAATCACGGCAATGCCACCGGTCAGCGCTCCGCACACGCGACACGTCCCGGCGATCCCGCCCCCAAACGCCCCTAAGGCCTTGATTACTTCTTCATTGACGATCCCAAGCTTTGCCTGCCCAACCGCAAGGACCGCTTGGCTACAATGGAATCGCTTCCTGAAAAGCTCGAGTGATCTGGCTTTCATTTGTTCCGGGCTCATAATGCCTCTATCTTCGAAGAAAGTGAAAAAGCCCTTCTATCAGCGTCTCACCGGTTTCAACAGTGAACGCAGGAACACGGTTGAAAAACAGCGACTCAAAAAAGCAATCGCCGTCGCTCCTGCTTTCTATGCGGTTTATCGAATCACGACGAATTCCAGGTGATTTTATTCTCTCGAAGCTTTATTGTCCAGTGTGGAGTCCGGAAGGAGGGCGTACAAACCCGCGCGAAAGAAACGCACTTGTAAATTTCAAGGACCGATCATGGCTCAAGCTCTATGGCACTTATGCACTCAGCTCCCTAAACGGGCAAATCTCGCTCAGCGCTCAATAGCCGCGCTATGCCCGATCTGCGCTGCGCTTTTGCTGATTGCTGCCTGCTCCACAGCAGGTGGACTGCTTCAGCCTCCCTCTGCGCGGCCCAGTCCGGTTGAGCTTCGGGTCGGCGCCGTGGTCGAGACTGCCACAGGCAATGTGATCAGCATCGACGAGCTTACAGGTAAACTTTCCAATGTACCCATCGTTTACGTTGGCGAAATGCACACGAGCGAAGAAGACCACAAGCTTCAGCTCGCCGTCCTTGAGAAACTTTCCCAGGGCGGGCGATGCGTTGAACTGGCAATGGAGATGTTTCCGGCAGCGGCGCAACCAGTTCTGGACCGTTATCTGCGCGGGCAAATGTCCGAGGAGAACTTTCTTAAAGAGGTCAGATGGGAGGATGTCTGGGGATTTCCCTATCAATCCTATCGTGGCCTGATCGATTCGCAGAAAGATAGGCGCATGCCCGTTCTCGGCCTGAACGCACCAATTGAGGTGGTGAGAAAGATAGGCCGCAACGGCCTTGGTTCGCTCACGCCCGACGAACGCTCCCAGGTGGCCCGCGAATTTCATCTCGACAATCCCGGCAACCGGATCCGGATCCGCAAAGAGTACACAGAGCACGGAAAGGAGGGGATCAAGGATTTCGAATCCTTTTTCGAGGCGCAGCTAGCCTGGGAGGAGACAATGGCTCAAACCCTTGCGGAGCGCCTGGAGCAGACAGGAGGGAAATGCAAAATCGTGGTCGTTATCGGAAAAGGCCATATAAAGGAGCGCCTCGGGGTCCCGTATCTCACCCGTCTACGAAAACCGCACGAGTACAGCACCATAGCCCCGGTCTCAATAGATTATCCATTCAGCACACTCGACCCGAAGCTGGCCGACTACGTCGTCATAACAGACAAATCCGAACAGTTCCGGCGGCCCCGGCTCGGCGTTACAATCCAGCCAGCGGCCTCGGGCCGGGGGGTTGAAATTCTCGGCATTTTGCCAGGCACCCCCGCAGCCGAAAGCGATTTGCGCAAAGGAGACATTATCCTATCGGTCAATGGCTCGCCCATAAAAAGCGTCGAGGAAGTTCAGCAGGCGGTTGCCCAGGGTGGTCCCGATTACAAAATCCTCGTTGAACGCGATAAGAAAAAGATAACGGTCACTGTGACTATTCGGCAGTAATTGGGATAATGACACAGGGGATGAAAAATATAGAGCAGGAGGGACGGGGCAACTCGGCTATAAGGGGAAAGAGCAATTGGCGTTCTCCCCAGTCCCGGTCACCACGTCACCGGCTCACTTTGAACCGTTCTTATAGCGAGGAGGGAACAATGACAACTCGCGATAAACTTCAGAAAAGACCAAGACCCCGGGCCATTGGCGCCATGCTGACGATCGCGGTCCTCCTCATGGGGGCCGCGACATCCAATGCAGCAGCGTCATGGGACTATTGATGGAGTTGGTTCCGGTAAAGACGGGCTGTGATTGAAGTCAACGCAAGAGGTGGGATTCTATTTTTGCCAGTCTTTCCTCGATTCCCGAAAGGTAATCTGGTGAGAGTTCCCGGCCGGCCTGCCTTGCGAACATCTCATTATCAGTCCACCAGTCCATGCCCATTTCCCTGGCCTTGTCCACCGAACAGATGACCAGGCGGATCTGCAGGGTCAGCAACTCGACGTCCACCAGCTTGATCTTTATGTCTCCGGCAATGACAATGCCCTTGTCCA
>Ga0074046_10004284_pt1 | contig 11705 bp, 15 predicted proteins | sample BogForMeECP23OM3_FD_94441 | JGI IMG/M metagenome (GOLD analysis project Ga0074046, IMG submission 94441) | Bog forest soil microbial communities from Calvert Island, British Columbia, Canada - Bog Forest MetaG ECP23OM3 | ecosystem: Environmental > Terrestrial > Soil > Wetlands ...
AAGCATCGGAAAAACATACGGATTTGACACCGAGGACACCACCATTCTGAGGCAGGAAGAGCTCAGTTCGATTCCCCTGCTGAACGATTTGTTGCAGCGTATTCCGGGCGTTCTGAACCTGCGGCACCTGATAAGGCAAGCGGGCCGCAATTGGACCGTCGCGCCGGTACTTCTCGGGTCGCTCGTAGGGGCTCTGGTGGCGGGGTGGGCAGCCAGCATGTTCACACCAGCTCTTCCGTTAGTTCTGCTCGTGGGAGTTGTAGTGGGCTCTGTCCCGTACGCATACTTGTTCTTGCAGAGGCAGGCCCGGTTACGGCACTTCGAAGAGATCCTTCCCGGCGCAATTGACTTGATGTCTCGGGCCCTGAGAGCCGGACATGCCGTGACTTCCGTAATTGAGATGGTTGCGGAGGAAACTCAAGAACCTGTTGCTTCAGAATTCCGCACCCTTTTCGAAGAACAGAACCTAGGGCTCCCATTGCGCGAGGCAGTTGTTGGTCTGGCTAATCGAGTGCCCCTTGAGGACGTCCACTTCCTCGCGACGGCGATTGTCGTTCAGAAAGAAACCGGAGGCAATCTCGCCGAAATCCTGGACAAGGCGGCGTTCATTATAAGGGAGCGCATGCGGCTTAAGGGGCAGGTGCGAATCTATACGGCTCAGGGCCGACTGAGCGGTTGGGTCCTGTGTTTGATGCCATTCGCCATGTTCGTTCTGTTGTCTCTGTTGAACCCCGATTACGAAAGGAAACTGTGGACAGACCCTTTGGGGATGCATTTCGTTTATGGGGGTCTAATCCTGATGGCCATCGGCATTTTTGTGGTTCGGAGAATTACCGACGTCAAAGTGTAATGCTATGAATCTGCTGATCATCGCAATTGGAATCGGACTTTCGCTCGCTTTTTTCGCAATCTTCTTGCTGTTTACTCCGCCCTCTCGCCAGAGTGAACTGTTGAATCAGGTCACGTCTCGGGCATACCGATCAGAGGATGCGGGTCCACAACAAGAGCGATTCAGTGCAGAGAGCCTGACCAGGCCGCTGGGGTCGATCCGTAGGCTATTCGGCGGCCCCCCCAATCCCGAAATTGTCCACCGTCTCTTGCTTGCCGGCTACCGAAAGCCCTATCATGCCGACACCTTCTTGGGCGCGAAGTTGACTCTGCCAGCAGTCGCCGGAGTTGGGGTCGCCTTTTTCGTGCAAAACAATGTGATCGTCTGGTTTTTCCTAGCTTTATTGGGGGGCTTCCTAGCTCCGGACTTTTGGCTCAATCACGCCATCAACAAAAGGCGTCAACACATCGAACGCAGCCTTCCGGACGCATTGGATCTCCTTGCGATCTGTACGGAGGCTGGGCTTGGACTGGATCAAGCCATCGTGAGAGTTTCCCAAGAAATGCGTTTCAATCACCCCCAGTTGAGTGAAGAACTCATTCAGATCAACCTGGAGCAGCGGGCTGGCAGCCCTCGCCTCGGGGCTTGGCGCGGCATGGCAGACCGAGTCGGTCTTGAGAGCGTCCGATCCTTCGTCAACATGCTCGTGCAGACGGAGCGCTTTGGAACACCAATCTCAAAAGCGTTGGCGGTGTTTTCCGATACCTTGCGCCTTCAACGAAGACAACGAGCGGAAGAGCTTGCCGCCAAGACGACGATTAAGCTGCTCTTCCCTCTCGTTATCTTCATTTTTCCCAGTATCTTCATCGTAATCCTAGTGCCGGCAGTCATAACTCTCATGAAGAATTTTGGTCAGCTTGTTAAGTAGGAGTTAACTTTACTGGTAATCTCGGAGGTGAGTAATGGACAACGTTACGTTAATACGCGTGGTTGCGGGAATTCTCGCCGTGGTCGTGGCTGCCATTTTGGTCTACAGGATGAAGCGAAGCACCAGCGGTCAAAAGTCTCATTAAGACTTTTAGCGATTCTCTTAAGCAGTTAACTAAACTTCTGAGGTGGGAGATAAGTCGTGGACAACGTTACGTTAATACGTGTGGTTGCGGGAATTCTCGCCGTGGTCGTGGCCATCATTTTGGTCTACAGGATGAAGCGAAAGGCGCCTCGCTAAACTCCGGTTGCGACTCGTGGTGGGATATGGCAGCGAAGGAATCATGCATGGCCGAGAACAGCAGGAGTGTCTATGTTTACAACCAGACGAAGGAAACCTTTCTGGCCTTCCGGGTCAAAGTGGCTGACACGGGTTTGAGCCGCATGGTCGGACTTCTCGGCAAGCGGTCCCTGGAGCCAGAGGGCGGCGTTTGGATCGTGCCTTGCAATTCCATCCACACCATCGGTATGCTTTTCACCATCGATGTGGTGCTGCTTGACAAGGACTTCAAGGTCGTCGGTCTGCACGAATTACTCCGGCCATTCTCAATCACGCGGCCGAACTTTCGCGCCGAAAGCGTCATCGAGCTTCCACCTCACACGATTTTCAAAAGCGGAACCGTGCTCGGTGATCAGTTCGTGATCGAGCGTTACGAAGCCAGCCGGACCCCATCGGTTGGCTCTCTCACGCACGGCGCTCCCATAGGCAAACAGTGAAATCCCCTGGCGACTAGCGCGACAGGGTAGCCGGGAAACTGGTCGGCCGTGGATCGTATGGGATTGGTCGAACAGAAGCCTCTCTGAGACGAGTGATGAACTTGCGCGAAGCCAAGCCCGTGGCGCGCGTACCCACTCCGGCGGGGACGCCGAGTTCTGACCCACCGAGTGGTTTGGGTGCATTCTCCAGTTCCCGCAGGCAGGGTACCTGTTGCACGGGCGGGTGGCGCCGCCAGCAGAACAGGGAGTATTCCCTTGTCGCTCGCTAGAATGAAAGCGCAAATCGGGTGGTAGAAGTCTCATGCGAAAACTTTTGGCCGGTTTTGGCGCAGCCATACTACTTCTCTTGCCGTTGGGGAAACTTCCAGCTGCTCCCTTCCCCAACCGGGAGATGAAGCAACTCAAGAAACGCCAAAAAGTAGAACGGAAGATGCTCAGGCAGCAACAGCACGCCATGAAGAAAGTCATGGGGCAGCATGGGCAATCCAGCGACTCGAACGCGCGCTTCAAACACAATCTGAAGATGCAGCAGCAGATGTTACAAAGAAGCCAAAAGGACGCAACTCGACGCCTGAAGAAGAATCACAACTCTGTAAAGCGACCCATCCACTAACCTGAAGGACCCTTCCTCCTCCCGCGCCTGAAGCTCCTTCTGTGGCTCGTCGAAATCATGACTGCCTGAACAGAGTTGACGTTTTCCCATCCACCTCTAATGTTTGTCTCTAGACTGTGGTTCGCCAAGAGTCTTCCCACAGACACTTGGCATATGCTCAAGCCCAATCTGGGCCGGCCAGATCACATTGCTAACGTCGCATCTGGTTCCAGCCCCTGCCACGCCCTTTAACAAGAAAGTTAACGCGGCCGCGAGCGACAACGGCCTCGCGCAATTCACTAGTGACGACTTCAAAGCCGAGCTTAAACGGCGGGGGGAGCAGCTGGAAATCATCCTGACGCCCGTGCTTCTAGGGGGACACCCAGTGCCACATCAGAGAGTCCCCGCGACGAGGCAAGCAGAGTGAAAAGAGCGACCAATGCCCGAGACCCAGCCCACACCGGGCCAGACCCGAATCGCCCACGCGACCACGGCCAAGCCTAAAACTCAGATCGCGCCCTTCTTGTCGTTGCTGATCGCGGGCCTCTTCGCCGCCTGGAATCTCTCGGGCTGGCCGGCCCGCGTTTGCTACTCGGGCGAGGGCGGCGTCATGACCGAGGGGGCGCGCCTAGTGGAGATGGTCCACTTGAGGGACGGGGTTCCCATCTACGCCCCCGGCTCGGCGGAGCGCTTCGATGCTTCCATTTTAGGCCCGCTCTATTACCTGCTCGGGACCGGCTGGTGAACCCCGAAAGTCCCAGCTACTCGACATTGCGGACGGTCTCGGTGCTGGCCACGCTGGCGACGTCGGCTGCGTGCGGCCTTCTGGCTTTTTGGCTCAGCGGGAGCTGGCTTGCCGGGGCGACCGGCGCTTTGATCTGGCTCGGCTTCCCGGTGGTCGGGGCGTTCGGGCCCACCGACCGGTCTGACATGCCGACCCTGGCGCTCGCCTTCGCCGGCCTGCTGGTCGCCTACCGTTATCGAAGGTCTCGTGTCGGCCTTGGCATGGCAGCGCTGCTGATGGTGCTGAGCTTTTTCTACAAGCAGCAGTTTGTGGCGGCGCCCGTGGCGGTCCTGCTCTCGCTCGCCTCCGAAAAGAAATGGCGTCAGCTGCCTGGTTTGCCACGGTCGCCGGCGGCTGCGGCATCGTGGCGCTCGGCCTCTTCCAGTTCCTCGTCTTTCGTGGCCAGAACTTTCTGCTGCATTTCATCACTTACAATGTAGTGCCCGTCGACTAAAGTCGCTTCGCCTTGTTTCTTGTGGTCACCGCGATGACCCTGCTGCTGGCCCTGGCTCCGGCGCTCGAATTCCTCCGGGCCCGTCATGACTAGTTGCTGATCTTCTATCTTGCTTGGTCGCTGCCCTTCGCCGTCATCGGCAGCGGCAAGGCTGGCTCCGCTTTCAACTACCTCCTGGAGTTCGTTCTCTTGATCGCGCCAGCGCTCGCCGCCTGCGCGGTTGCCGGGGCCGTTGGAACCATCAACAGCCGTGAGATGGTGGTCCTTGTGCTCCTTTCCCTGCTTTCGATGCAGATTCCCCGGCTGGGTGTGAATCTCAGTCCAACTGCGGAGGACGCGAGGCATGACGCCGCTCTCCAGGCGTTCCTTCGGCGGAACCTTCCTCCCGGGACCCGCGGCTTCGACTTCTACAGTGGGGACCTACTGCGGGCGGGGCTGGCCGTTCCGATTTCCGACCCTTTCCAATACACTCTTCTGGCCTGCCATGGGATCCTGCCCGAGGATGAGTTCGTCGGGGCACTCCGGGGGCGCTAGTTTGGCGCGATCGTCTTTGACTTCGATCTCGAAGACCGGCGAGCTTGGCTCGGTGGGACTGACTTGCGCGTGAAGGAAGCGGCCCGGAACGCCATTCTCAGCGACTATCGCGTGCTCGCCGTCGTTGATCTGCCGCGACCCGAAGCTCGCTGCGGCCCTCGCGGCTATGTCTGGGTGCCCCGCTCGTCCTAAGCGCAATACACGGGGAATCGTCAAAACGGCTAGACGTAAGAAGAGTCTTAGATGAATTCCAGAAAGCCGAAAAATCGAGGCCTCACCGCAACGGAACCTTCAAGATCGAGGCTCCCTTTGAGAAAGCCCTCGATACCATCATTAAGGCCAAGCCAGAGCCGAAGGTCGCGAAAGTTAAGGGCTAGTCGGCAAGGTGGATTATCCGACGGAATACGTTTGCAGCTACGAAAATTGAATGAGCAACTATTTGCGGGTGTTAGCCTCAATTTTCTCTAACAGCCCGATGACTTTGTCCGTTTTGCGAATGTAAATAGTAGGGACATAGACTGCGAGTAAAGCAATCAGTATCAAACACCCGCCAACCAATCCCAAGGACCATGCCATAGAAACCTCCTGTAAAAAAGGATAGAGTCTCGCTCGACATATATATACACCCAATTGAGGGCCGCAGCAACAAGTGAATTGAGGTTCAATCCGCATAACACGATGTTACACCGCGCTCTGAATCAGAATTTGAAACCGAAAAGCGAGAAGCTGTCAAGATTCCAGCCAAGCTACCTACCGAAGCTTGACTCTAATTGGGTCTGTCAAGGGAATAATTCCGGGAAAATGTAGCGGGTGCAAAGCAGCGCGGATCTGCGCACCCGCAGTTTAGTACTCTAGCCTACTAGTTTCCCAATGTCAAGAGACAACAAGCCCGCTTCTATCGGCTGTTCCGACCTCGCCGCCAGCGCCTTTCTTGTTAGCTGCCATTTTTCGGCAACCTGCCAGAGGGCCATAGTGCAGACAGTACAGAGGGCAGATCAAAAAAGTGCCCTCCCGCATAGTACCAGTACTTTTGGTTAGTTTCTCAAATGAAACTTTTCTAATACGCTAAAAAGCGCAAGACACAATGATTCAGGAGATTTGAGAAACGATACCTTCTCAAGTGTAAAGGTGCACCCATGGCTGATTTTACAAATGCGTGGCAAGAGGAAACAGAAGGTATCGCAGGTCGCGCAATCGGCAGGCTTGTGATCGCGTTACCCATTACGTTGAGCGGAAAAGACGCCAATGGCGTCGAATTCAAGGAGAAGACCAGGACCATCGTTATCGACAAGTTCGGCGGAAAGATTGCCACCAAGTTCGTCCTGGGTCTGGGCTCCGAAATGACCCTCCATAACCCGATCGCGGGACAAACAGCGAGGATTAGGGTCGTCCGGGCGGGTGAGAAACGGGCGGCCGAAGAACCCTATGAAATCGGCGTCGAATTGATGGGGTCGCAGAACATTTGGGGCATCGCTTTTCCTCCCTATGACCGGCAGGAAAGTGCACTCCCAGCACCCCGCGTGAAGATTCTCAGTCCACAGATGCCGGCGGGGGCCACCCCTTCTCCGGGGCAACCTACCGCACCGGAATTCGCCGTCCCTGACGCCAGCTCCTCACTGAAACCCGCCGAAACCGGCAGAACTGGTCCGTCCTTCACCCCACCGACGATGCAAATACCTCGACCGTCGCCACTGACCGTTGCTGTGGCGACCGCCGCGCTACCGGTGGAGGAATCGAATGAGTCAATCGAGGGCATCCTGACCCGCCCCACTCAGCCGATCGAAGCCGCCGGCGAAAATGAGGCGCGACGGTTTCAAGAAGAACCGGAAGAGTTAAGTCGTCCAATCGCTCTGCTAACGCAAACCAATCTGCACGACACCGCTCTGCACGACGCTCCAAAGAGCTTTGATGAGCGTGAGAGTTCTGTCGAGGAACACGTGAAGACGCTGGAAGGCGATCTGCAAGCGTGCCGTACAAAGACGCAGCGACTCGTTGCAGAGCTTGAAGAACTGAAGCATGCGGTAAAGGATGAGATGGAAAAGGCCTTGCGAGAGGTTCAGGAGAACAGGCCGAAGATTGTTGAGCTTGTGATAGGCGACCTGGAGATGAAGGTCAGAGAGGAGATCGACTCCGTGACAAACCAGTCGATCGCCCTGACCCAAAGGCGCGTCCAGGAAGAAGTCGCAGCAGCTTTGGAACCCTTAATTCAGGGAGCTCTAGAGCGGGTGTACTCCGTGGCTGAAGAAAAGTCAGCAAGAGCAGGAGAGGGTATTCAGGGTCAACTCCGCCCTTTGATTGAAGAAGGGCAAGCGCAACTCGGCCGAATGCTTCAATCCGCCATTTCGGAATTCCGAAAAGAGAGCTACCACATCTCTGAAACCACCATCGCGTCTGCCCAGGCGGAAATCGCCACGGCGTGGTCCAAATCCGCTTTCGGGTTTGAGGCCCAACTCCAGAATACCGCTGACGAGGTAGCGGAGGCAGCGGCTAAACAGCTGCAAAAACAGGCCGAGGACACGTTCTTACTGTTGGGCGAAGAACTGAAGACTTCCGGCAAGAATGTGACGGCAGAAACTGAAGAACGACTGTTAAGCGCCGGTCGCTCAGCCCTCGATGCAGTTTCTAGCGCCACCGATTACGCTCTGGAAGAATTTCAAGTACGGCTAGGCGAACGCGCTGAGACATCCGGTGACAAATGCATCAAGAGACTTGAGGAATCTCTCGCGCAGGCTGAAGGCGAACAACAGAAGTCAGCGCAAGGCAGTTTTCGGAATGCTCTCGAACAGGAATGTGCAGAGGCCCTGGCCAGGATGAAGGGCGAACTCGCTCAGGCCCTCCAAACTGTTAGCGAACAAGCGGCACGGCAGGCGAGCGCGTTAAATGACCTTCGCAAGGCGGTCGAGGAAGAGTCTTTGCAGACTCTCGCCAACGTGAAGGGTGCTGCCACCCAGACCATCGGAGAAATCTCGGGCCAGATAGAACGGCAGGCGAACGCGTTGAAGGACCTTCACGAAGAAGTGCAGGAGGAATCCGCCAAGACCCTCGCCAAAGCGAAGAGTGACGCCAACCAAGCCATGCGTGGGGTTTCCGAACAAGTGGGGCGGGACATGGAGGCGCTAAACGACTTGCGAAAGGCGCTCGTGGAAGAATCCGCCCGGGCCCTTCCCAAGTTCCAGGAAGACCTCGGGCAGGCGATGGGAGAGGTTACCGACCAGGTGCAACAGCAGATGAACATGTTATGCAGCCTCCTGAACTTGATCGAAAAGGAGTCGGCGCAGATTTTCTCCAAGGTCAAGAACGATCTTGCCGCAGCTCTGGCGGAAAACTCGCTTCTCGCGGAACAGCATATGAAGTCCACCCAGGCTGCGCTCAGTGATTGGGAGACGCAAATGGGCTCGCGCGCCGAGTTACAAATCCAGCAACTCGAAGGGAAGACGCGGGCTTCCCTGGAAACTTTGCAAGAACAATCAGAGGAGTTGCTGAAAAGCACATTGGAGAAACTACGCCGCGAATCTCGGGAGTTGCCGGCGCAAATCGAGGCCAACCTCAAGAAAGCTGCGGGCAATATCGAACAGAATTGGCTTGAGAGGATTCAGGGAAAACAGCAGCAGGTGGCGGATGAGATCATGGAAGCCTCCGCCGCCCAGCTCCGCAAGCAGTTGGAAGAAACACTGAACCTCTTCGGCGAGGAGTTGAAACTTAGGCAAGAACAGGCCGCGAGCGGTGTTGCTGAAGCCTTCCGAAGCAAGATGGTCGAGATGCTCTCTGTTTTTCAGTCTCCGCCCAGAAGCAGTCCTCTGCCTGCGCAGCCCCCATCCCCAAACGCCCCGAGCCTTTGAGCCTTGAGGTCTTGCAGGTATTCGCGGTCGGCCTTGATACCCTCCAGGAGCGGAACCATACCTCCCCTCCTTTTGCCGAGGTTACATCGCCCTGGCACTCGGGCAGCCCAAGCAGCCCGCTAACGCGCTTGCCACCCCGCACCGGCGCGCTGGCAGCTCGTGTAGAATGCCCCACCGTCGCAGGTCACTAGCCCTAGGTCTCTCGAATTGAACCTGCTACCCACTCCACGCCCACTTGATGAACCCCACCAAGGCAAGGAGGAGCGACACGGCGACGGAAAGCCAGAACAACCAAGAGACTACCCGGAAGCCGCCTACAACAAGTGGTCCAGCGGCCCTGCCCTTGCCCGGCATGTCTACTTCCAGCGCGTCGGCGATGATGTGGACAATCACCCCTACGCAATACGCGCCAAAAGCCAATAGAAGCCAACCCAACCACGGAACATCGCTTGGATTGAATGGCATCGCACGTTACCGCTGGTCAACCATGAGAATTTGGTGCGCGGGCGACCTACGCGCACGCTGGATTATCGCACAGGACGCCCCGCCAGCACGCAGAATAACCCCAGGACGCACCGGTTTTGAAGATTGAAGTCCAGGGACATTCGGGAGCGATGCACCGCTTGGACCCTGAAAGAAATTGCCCGGAGGCGTGTGGATTAGAGAGCAAGGTCGGTAGTAGCAAGGGGCGTTCCATTCGAGCCATGAATCATCTAACATCGCTCACAGAATTGCTCCGACAAGGGGTGGACAATGAGACTACAGGCGCTAGTGTTCCGGTCTTCTGTGCCGGCGATACTGGTGGCTGGTATGGCGTTCGCCCACCCTACTGCCTGGTGAGAGTGTCGCGGGGGCAGTTTTCTTCGCTGCCCCTAAGCAGTACGCGAAGGACTACGGGACGGCGAAGTTAGGCGCTGTCCCAAGAGTGCCGGTGGGTGATTACGTGTTTGAGTTTCCGTTTTGGTGGGAGGGAACTCTGCCAACGACAAAACGCCAAGAAGTGAACGATCACCCGCCCGAGCTTCCACTGTGGTGGAAAGCAAAAAAAGTGAGCGGTGCTCGGCCTGACAGCACAGAATGCGGGCCTGGGCAGGAATCGCGAAGTGGCGGCGTCAGGGTCGCGTTCGCGGAGGCTCATGGAATGCCCCGACGTGGTGCAGAATTGGCCCAGGATGCGCGGAGTGGCCCAAAACTCACCCATCCTGTGCGAGCGTGACCGTGCAACCCACTCTGCCGTCACAGACTTGCTCAGAACGGCCCGCCGTGCGCTTGGCAGCCCCACACACGCACGCGGACGGGTCAAGCCATGCTCAAACCCCTACTCCTGATGACGAAGCGGTGACTTAGCGGTGACTAAGCACGCGGAAAACGGGTTCACGACTGTCTATCGCTGTCCATGTGACGCGAGCCTTATCCGCTGGCAAACCCTTGATTGTGTTATGGAAGTCATACACTGTCTATTCTTGTCATTATCCAGTTTCAGGACTTTCACGGCGGTAACGCGGGTTCAAATCCCGCCGGGGACGCCAACCTTTTTCAAGTACTTACGATTTCCTCACCCTCACAAATTCCCTTAGCAGCGCCGATGTAGCGCGTGGCGTCGAAAATCGCGTCCAGAGCTGCGAGCGCAGCCTGTGCTCCGGTGTCGGTTAGGTGGGCGTTGCGGGCGGTCGTTTTCAGGTCAAGGGGGAATGGATTTCTGACGATATACCTAACGACCAGTCTGGAGGTGCGGTCGGGAGTCTGGTTACCAGAGAGAACCTTAAGATGGAAGGTTTTGGGGCGCCTCCACAAACCAACGGTCACTGCGACCTACAAGCGGGATTGGGACTGCTGGCCAGCCCAACAGAAATATTGTCACGTGAAAAAATGTCCCTGGCTGTCCAATACTTGTGGTAGGATGTTGACTGGGCTGGAGGAAACCTAAACCACTTCTCGTCTCATCGGTAGGTGGCTGATTTTTCTCTGAGCCTCGCACGTTTTCAGGGCTCCTCGGGAAAGCGGACTGGATAGCACCTAGCGGGAGGCGGATGACCTTCATGCGCGACGGGGCGGCCGGCGAGAACCGCAATGGAGGCTGGCGAAGAATGCAGTGAGCGCGGGCCAACTTGGGCCATGAGGTCGCGCGGGGCACCGTCGCCAACATTCTTAAGGAGAAAACAGTTTGGGAGTTCGCCTTCAGCATCAGAACAGTGCTGTAGCATGGCGAACCAGGAAACGTTACCAAAAGTGCGGGTGAAGCTGAGGGCAGCCGCGGTGGCTCCATGAACTTTCTTCAAAACATCTGGGATTGGGTCCGGGAACAGTTTGCCGGCTGGGTTCCTGAGGATGATGCCCTATGTGAGTTCGACTGCCGCAAACCGCAGTGCAGGGAAGGAGAATGGGAGATCTGTACACGCCGCTTGCAGCGCGCAGCAGGGGAATTGATGCCGGTGAAGCAACCCGCTTCAGAGACGGTGGCGGAATCGACGCCTGCGGATAATGTCATGCGCTAGAATTCCGCCCGGCTTTGAAATCCACAACATTGGACGCCAGCTTCACCCATTGCCAAGCCCATGATTGTGTTATGGAAGTCATACACTGTCTATTCTTGGTATTATCCAGTTTAACGGTTTACACTGCGGTAACGGAGGCTCAAATCTCGCCGGGGACGCCAACAGTCCAATTCCTGATATTTAACTGATTGACCACCACTTCAGGAAGTTAGGAGTGAGATCTTAAACCAGATTTCCGAGATCAGCTATTTCCTCCCAACCTACGGGCGCCATTTCTCATCTGTATTTAGGCGTGTCCAAACGCATTGAAGAGGCCTTAGAGGCACGGGATCATGCAGTTGCCTCTTTGCCCGGAGTTTCAGATTCAATAGGCCCGGAACCGTCCCTCGCGGTCAAGATAAGCACCTCCGCTTCCGTTGGGTTCTTGCGACGCTCCCCTTCAAATGGCTTACGTTCCGTTTGAGGGAAGCGAGC
>Ga0074046_10004285_pt1 | contig 11704 bp, 11 predicted proteins | sample BogForMeECP23OM3_FD_94441 | JGI IMG/M metagenome (GOLD analysis project Ga0074046, IMG submission 94441) | Bog forest soil microbial communities from Calvert Island, British Columbia, Canada - Bog Forest MetaG ECP23OM3 | ecosystem: Environmental > Terrestrial > Soil > Wetlands ...
ACGCGCTGATTGTGGCGTCGGTGAGCTGTATCTATGGGCTGGGCTCGCCGGAAGCCTACTACGGGATGATGTTGTTTCTGGAGAAGGGCCAGAAGATCGCGCGTGAGGACATTACGCGCAAACTGGTCGACATTCTTTATGAGCGCACGAACGGCGAGTTCCGGCGCGGAACCTTTCGCGTGCGTGGTGATGTGATCGAGGTCTTCCCTACCTATGACGACATGGCTTACCGCATCGAGTTGTGGGGAGATCAGGTGGAGTCGCTGGCGCAGATCGATCCCCTGTTTGGCACGGTGAAGCAGAAGTATATGCGGCTGCCGATTTATCCCAAGACGCATTATGTGATGAAAGATGAGACTCGGGCCACGGCGGTGGAGTCAATCAAGAAGGAGCTGGCGTGGTGGGAGGTGGAACTGGAGAAACAGGGGCGCGCGGTCGAGTCGCAGCGCATTCATCAGCGGGTGAAGTTTGACCTGGAAATGATCAAGGTGATGGGCTACTGCCACGGCATCGAAAATTATTCACGGCATTTTACGGGACGGATGCCGGGCGAGCCTCCGCCGACGCTGCTGGATTATTTTCCGCGCGACTATCTGATGTTTGTGGATGAATCGCACCAGACGATTCCGCAGTTGCGCGGCATGTATGCCGGAGACCGTTCGCGGAAGGAAACGCTGGTGGAGTATGGCTTTCGCCTGCCTTCGGCGCTGGATAATCGTCCGCTGACATTTGAGGAGTTCGAGCATCGCACCAACCAGTTGGTGTATGTTTCGGCGACACCGGGGCCTTATGAGCTGACGAAATCGGCTGGCGTGGTGGTGGAGCAGATTATTCGGCCGACTGGACTAATCGACCCGGAGGTCGAGGTGCGGCCGGTGAAGGGACAGATCGACGACCTGCTGCATGAGATTCGTGCGCGCGTCGAGCGCGGGGAACGCGTTCTGGTGACCACTTTGACCAAGCGCATGGCGGAGGACCTGGCCGAGTATTACGCTGAAGTGGGCGTGAAGTGCCGGTACATGCATTCGGAGATTGAGACGCTGGAGCGGGTGAAGATTTTGCGCGATCTGCGCAAGGGCGAGTTCGATGTATTGATCGGGATCAATCTTCTGCGCGAGGGCCTCGACTTGCCGGAAGTTTCTCTGGTGGCGATTCTCGATGCGGATAAGGAAGGCTTCCTACGGTCGTGGGGATCGCTGATCCAGACGATTGGACGCTGCGCGCGCCATTTGCGCGGGCGGGCAATTCTGTATGCCGACCGGATGACGGATTCGATGAAGCGGGCCATCGACGAAACTCTGCGGCGGCGCGAGATTCAGACCGCGTACAACACGGAGAACGGGATCACGCCAGAGTCGATTGTGCGGCCGCTGGATATGACGCTGGCGGGGATTGTCGCGGCGGACTATACGGACTTGACGGGCGCGGAAGCCGAAGGGATGCCGGAGTTCAAATCGCAGGAAGAACTGGATGCATACATCGTTAAGCTAGAGAGCGATATGCGCGAAGCGGCCAAGCGGTTTGAGTTTGAGAAGGCGGCAAAGTTGCGGGATACGATTAAGGAGTTGCGGACGAAGGAGTTTTTATTCGCGTAGAGAAGCTTCTGTCGATGGTTTCGTCGAGGTTCGCGGTAACCGTAACAGCCTTCCTATATCTATCTAATCGACAAAACTGAGGAAACCATACAGCAGTGGCGCTGCTGCCGGGCTTTGCCCGGCTGGACAGCCGGGGGCGGCTGTCCCCACATGGGCCGTGCCAGGAAACACACTGATTTCGTGTTACACTGTTTTCGTGTCCTCTAACAATCGCTTACGCAACGTGACCGTCACCCTGGAAGAAGATGTGGCACAGTGGGCTCGGATTGAAGCGGCGCGTCGGGATACCAGCGTTTCGCGGCTTCTCGGCGCGCTGTTGAAGGAGCGTATGGAGGCCCAGGACGACTACGAGAAAGCCATGCGGCGGGCTCTCGGCCGCAAACCGTTTCTGCATAGCAAAGGGCGGTACCTGACCCGCGAGGAGGTCCATGATCGCGCCCGTCTTCGTTGATTCGAACGTATTCCTCTACGCCTTGGACGAGGCGGACCTCAAGAAACAGGAACTGGCACGGACCTGGCGATCTGAGTTGTGGAAGAGCCGCCGGGGGCGTGTGAGCTTTCAAGTGTTGGGGGAGTTTTACGTCAACGCGGTCCGGTTGTTGCCGAAGGCGCGTGACGAAGCCCGCGCAGAAGTTCGCGATCTGCTCGCATGGAATCCGGTGATAACGGATGCGACGGTGCTGGAGCATGGATGGAAAATCCAGGACCGGTACCAACTTTCCTACTGGGACGCGTTGATCGTGGCGGCAGCTAAGGCGTCCTCATGCCGTTACCTGCTTACTGAAGACCTACAGGCTGGGCAAACGTTGGATGGGATCGAGGTAGTAAATCCGTTCAAAGGCGGCCCGGAGTCGATCTAGGAAGTCACCAGAACCACCGCATCGCCATCTTTCTGAGTTTTCCATGGACCGTTGTCTACCGCCCATACGCTGCGCTGGCGGCCATGGGTTTGCGGTGGAAGGTGTAGCCGTCGAAGGTTTCGGAGCGGAAGTTCAGGTTCGGGGCGGAGAGTTTTTCAGTCTGGCTGAGGAAGAGATAGCCTCCGGGCTCGAGATAGAGGTGCAGGCGTTCAAGCACGGCGAGGCGCTGGGCGCGAGAGAAGTGCGGCAGCACGTCCATGCAGAAGATGCAGTCAAAGCGCCCGATATAGCTGGGGCGAGCCAGGTTCATGCAGTTGAAGGTGACCAGGCTGCGCAAGCGCGGCTTCACCAGCAGGTGGAGAGCGCTGGTTGGATTCTGGGACGGAGTGACCTCATTGAAACCGTCAATTTGTCCGTTCGACGGCGCGGCGGTAGAACAGCCGATCTTTGAGAAGTAGTTTCGAATCGTGGCCGGGGGCAGGCCCTCCAAGGCGGACATGGGATAAACACCGCGATCGGCGGTCTCGATGCTCCAGGGAAGCAAGTCGCTGCCCACGATATGAATCGAACAGCCCGCGTTCAACTTGACCGGCTGGGTGGGCGTAGCTGACGGCACTTCGGAGTTGCTTCCGTTTCGTGCGCTTCCCTTGCCGGAGCCGTTGCCGTTGTTGAAGGCGCTCAGGTTGGCCGGGCTCACCGCATCGCAGACGGCCATCGCAATGGAATAGGTTTCCTCTCCCGTGCCGCAGCCCGCACTCCAGATGCGGATAGGGCCGGGGCTGTCGGCGGAGCGGCGGGCGCACAGTTGCGGCAGAACCTGCCGGGTGAATGCATTTAGAGCACTGGAATGGCGGAAGAATCCAGTATTCGTGTTGACCAGCCCATCCAGCAAAGACGGCAGGCTGGAGGGATCCTGCTCGGAAGAGCGCAGGCGCTCGAGCAAGGCAGTCGATGAATCCAAATCCTGGGCTTCAATAAACTCGGCGACGCGCGCGGCCAGCGCGCTATTGGGGCAATCGAGCACAACGCCGGTCTGGCGCTCGATCAGCAGGCGCAGCTCCGAGATCTCATGCTCCAAAATTGTGCTCGTCGTAATTAGCCTATGCATAGAGCCCTTCCCACTCAGATCGGCATTTCTGGGGGAGAATCGGTTTTCAACTTCCGGCGGCTGCCCCAACCACTCGAACCTTGCCGGAATCGCGTTCTGCCTGCCGTGCCACCACATTCATCTCTTTTTCCAGGGACGAAAAACGCTGCATCACCTCGTGGATGCGCAGGGTCATGTTGCGAATGGTTTCGATCTGGCCGCGCGCCTGGGCCGACAGAGTACCGGGCTCGATCAACAGCAGATCGGAGTTGCCCAGCAGTGAGGTCAGAGCGTTATTCAGGCCGTGCCGCATTTCCAGCATGTAGCGGCCGAGCATCGCCTGCTGTTCCAGAGCCGCACAGGCCTGTTCGGCGGCGCGGGCGCGAGCTTCAGCGATAGCGCGTTGCACGGCTTCGCCGGCGGCGAGAATCAAACCGTCGAGCCAGTTTTCATCGTGACGCAATACGGACGTACGTGGCCAGCGCTCGTGGACCAGGCGGGCCGTAGCCGCATCCTCACAGACGCAGAACAGCGGCTGCAAGGTGGAGTGCAAAGGTTCCAGAATCAGGGAAAGCAACTCACGCCGCAAAGGCCCAACAATGGCGACTTCGAAATTGTCCACGCTGCGCGGCCACAGATCTCCGCTCAACATGGTGAATGTGGGCACGTTGCGCTCCGCCTGCCAGCGCGCGGTGATGCTCCGCGAGAAATCCACATCGTCGGAGATAACTAATACGGTCGGATGATCCACTCGCTCGTTTCCTTCTTGCTTACAATCCCGCAAACGCGCGGGTGTGGTTGAAATGTTGTCGATCTCAGCCGTCGATCGATTGCAGGCTACTTTTTCTTCGGTGGTTGGGAGTCCTCATCGGGATTCCACTCGGGGGCCGCGGAAACTTCAAATTCCGGAGTCTCGTCGTTCGCCACCACAAACTTGGCCTTCGGTTTCGCAGCCGCTGACGGTGCAGCTTTCGTGGTTGCTGAGGCACCGGCAGCTGCCGCCATTGCTTTCGCCGGCTTCTTGTCTGGCGAAACTCGGGCTGGCGCGCCTTTGGCAGCGGCCGTTGCTTCGGCGGCCTTTTCGCCGCCCTGCTCATCCGCGCCTCGCCCCAGCGCCGCATCCACCGAGGCCCGCAGGTCCACCAGCATGCGCAAGGGCTGCCCGGAGGAATATTCCGCCTGAAACATTACCTTCCACGACTGGCAGATCATGCGCAGCCGCACGATGGGCTCCTGCGCGGAGAACTGTGCCCGGCGGCAGTCGATCGTCTCCACGCCCTGTTCTTCCAATTCGGTGAGCCCATCGAGAATGTTGTTGAGATCGGCCAGCATGAGGCGGAAGAAGACGCGTCTCATCAAGTATCCAAAGCGGGTGAATGCCACGAGCGCAATCGGCAGATAGAAGAGATCGCCGGCCTGAACTTTGGCCTTGCGACCTTGCTCCAGCACACCACCGTGCAGCAACTCGTCCAGCGACCGGCAGTGACGCGCGGCCTCGAGGACCCGATCGAGCGCGTTCAGCCAGACCGGGGTCTTTAATTCGACCTGACCCAGCACCTGCTCCAGGCCCTGCGCTACGTAGGCAATGTCTGCCTCACTGTCTTCCAATTCCGTGGGAGCTTTCTGGCTGAAATACTGCACCAGCAGGAAGTCGATCTTGTCGCGGGAAGAATCCGTTCGCGTGGGCTGGGTCAGAAAGTGCTGCAGAAGCGCGACCAAGCCATCTCCATCCACCAGCGAACTGGTCTGGAGAAATTGCCGCAACTGATGTACCTGGATGCGATCATCCATCTCCTGCAACCATTGCTGGGCGTGCTCTACGGTTTCGCGATCGGGGGCGTCCACGGGCTCATCCAGGGCGGCGAACGCCGGGGCCTCGATTACAAACTCGCGCGCGAGTTCAACGTAGACAGGATGCAGGCGGCGCGCACTCGACCACAGCGCCGCAAGATCTGGAGCAGGCGATACCCCCTGCGAGGGTGAAGAGGATGCTGTCATGATTTCACGATCCAGTTGGGAACCGCGTGAGTAAAGCGTGCCGCCACAATTGTTGTGCCGGGATGGTATTGCACGGCCACTACCGAGGCCTCCGTATCCAGCGAGCCATCCGAATTGCGCAGCCGGATGGCGTCGGCAAACTCCAGCGGGGTGGTGCATGCAAATAAGACTTCGCGCGCCGTTCCAAATTCAATTACGGTGTTCTCAGGCAATGCAGGCTTCGGAAGTCCCAACCCGTCAGCCGGGCTGGGGTCCCCTCTCCGGCTGCTGCGGGTCAACACCACCGGAATTCGCACGGGCGTAGCTTCCGGAAAAAAGCGCGCCAGATCAGCAACCGTGCTGGGCTGAGCCGTCCGCGCCTTCGCTATTCCGATTTGCCCCAAGCAGTGATGCCCCTTTGCTTCAGGTAAAACACCTTGTCATCCCGACCCGGCTTTCGCCTGCCGAACGAATGCCTGCTGAACCGATGCTTGCCGAACCAAACAAGTGCGGTTAGGCTCCCCCCTCTTCCCGGTTAGGAAGAGCTTTGGGGAGCCAAATCCGCGGTTATGCGAGAAAGAGAAGCACGAGCGGGACCATCACTTGGAACGGAAGGATTAATACCCAGGACGTATATTTATCAATTACTTAGCAGCCACTGCGATGCCAGGAAAAACTCTTGGTGAAAGCCAAGTCTCACACTGAGACAGCCGTCTCAGATTCCGACAATCTGGAAGAGCATCTCATGCCCGGGGATGCCTGTCCGCGCGGTGGTTCCGACGAGGAGCTTACGAGTTTCCATTGAAGTTGGGCGTGTTCGGCGAAGCTGCCCGGTCAGGTTGCGCGAATTATTCCGAGATTCAATTAGCCCGCATCACCGGTGAACCGGCCAGCAGTCCCGCAGCGAGTTCGAGGTCGTGTAAATCTTCGCGGCTAAAGTCCTGAGTGAAACGCGGGTCCAGCCCCTTGCGCGAGATCTGGAGCACGCCGAGCACACTGGAATTCTGATCGAGGATGGGTACGGACATCAGCTTCTGAATGGGCGCGGGCGGAGCTGGAGTATCTTCTTCGGAGCCGACTGGTTTAATGGTCTCGAAGATACTGGCGTGTTTTACGCGGGCGAAATTATTGAAGATCTCCGCCTTTTTGCTTAACGCGGTATGGGCGGCAACGGCCTTGCTGGAAATTGGAATTGCGCCCGTGGTGCGGAGATGCTCCGGGAAAAGGAACTTGAGCAGACCGCCTTCGAGTCGCAGCAGGGCGACTTCAGCGTACTGGACGCGGAACACCTTCGCCAGCACCATGCTGACGTCCAGAGGCGTCACGCCTTCGCCCAAGACAGTTCCGAGTGGGACAAGGTTCTCCGGGAGGATGATCTCTTCTTCGATGGCCGCGTCTTCAGGCTTATGGGTCATAGAGCACTCGCAAAATTCAATTTCCAAAACCTTACCAAGTCTCGCACTTTGACCGCCAGATAACAGCTGTAATGACATCCTACAAGCCCTTTGGATTCAGCAAAGTAGCTTCGGACCATGACCTTTCGCGGCAGGCCAGTTCGCCAGAAACTTGCAGGCAGAGTGACAGTTTTTGTCAGGAGACTTGCTTTAACAGCGACCTTCAAGTCCCTCTCTGCGTTCGACCCTCTCACTTCTTTCCTTTCCGCCCCTAAAGTCATTACACTGCTTTCCTATGAGTGTTCCGCCACAACCCAATGTAAAGCTGACGAACGCCCCCGAGTATCGGGAAACCTATGCCAACAGCGTACAGATGCGAGTGAATGTGTGGGATTTTTTCCTCGTCTTTGGCACGGTGCAACAGCAGAGCGAAACTCAAGTCGAGATTCGCAACTTCCAGGGCATTTACTTAAGTCCTCAACAGGCCAAGGCTTTGCTTGGACTGCTGCAGCAGAATGTCTCCGGCTACGAAACTGCCTTCGGCGAAATCAAACTCGACCCGCGAATGAGCCCCAGCGGGCAAGTGCACTAAGGCATTTCTAATTCTGGATTCACAAGTCGCCGGCGAAGTCGGGGCGGGCTCGCGGAGATGCGCGATTGCTTCTTGAATGCTGATTCGTGTCTTCTCCGAGATGGCTTTCCAGAAACTGACAGGAGGGCGCTCTGAAGGAATACCAGTCGCGTCGCGATCGAGTGCAGTGGTCTGATGATTACCCGGCCCTGGTGTTCGCAGTCATCTTCATATTTATCTTTCTGCTGCATTTGCCTCTATTGCAGCTTCCTTACTTCTGGGACGAAGCGGGCTACTACATCCCGGCGGCGCGCGACATCCTGCTGACGGCAAGATTCATTCCGCATTCCACGATCTCGAATGCGCATCCGCCGCTGGTGATGGCGTGGCTGGCCCTGTGGTGGAAAGTGGTGGGCTACGCTCCTCTGGTGACGCGAACCGCCATGCTGGTGTTGGCCGCTTTCTCGTTGCTGGGTTTGTTTCGCCTGGCTGAGCGCGTATCGAACACGCGGGTTGCAATTGCGGCTACGCTGTGCACGGCGTTGTATCCAGTATTCTTCGCCCAAAGTTCTTTGGCTCATGTGGACCTGGCAGCGGCGGGACTCATCTTCTGGGGACTCTCCGCTTACGTGGAAGGACAACTGCTCCCTACGGCATTGTGGTTTTCGCTTGCGGCCCTGGCCAAGGAGACCGCGATTCTGGCTCCAGTTGCGATTGCAGGGTGGGAGTTGATTGGACAATTCGCGCGGGAAACTTCGCTGCATCGACAGTGGCTGGATTATGAAGCGGAGCGGGGTGATTCGCCAGCGGACGGCGGCGCCGTGCGGCGAATCGCCTCTTTATTGTTTCCGGTATTGCCTCTGGCGCTCTGGTATCTCTATCACTACTCGCAGACTGGGTACGTGTTCGGCAACCCGGAATTCTTCCGTTACAACGTGGCTTCAACCCTGAGCCCGACGCGGTTTCTGCTGGCGCTGGCTATGAGGCTGTGGCAAATCAGCGGCTATCTTCATTTGTGGGTATTGACCCTGGCGATGTTGTTTGCGATGTGGATGTTGCCGCCGCAACAGGATTCGGGTTTCGAGCGCCCGCGAATCAGCCTTCGGGCGCAGATGGTTTTGTACGTGGTGGTACTTGCTTATGTGGCGGCGATGGCTTTGATCGGCGGCGCGGTGCTGGCGCGCTACATGCTGCCCGCGGTCCCTCTGGTGATCATCGTTTCGGTCTCGACGCTATGGCGCAGATTGCGCTTCTGGCACGCGGCCATCGCTTGTATTGCGCTGGCCTTCGTGATGGCATGGTTCTGGAATCCTCCCTACGGATTTTCGCCGGAAGATAACCTCGCCTACCGGGACGACATCGTGCTGCATGAAGATGCCGAGCGATTCCTGGAAGCTCGCTACCCGATGGCTCGCGTGCTTACGGCCTGGCCCGCGTCGGATGAACTGATCCGGCCGTGGCTCGGCTACACCACGCGCCCGATGCGTGTGGTGCGCATCGAGGATTTTTCTCTGGACCAAATGCTTTCCGCGGCCGAGTTTCGTTCCAATTATGAAGTTGCCCTGGTTTTTTCGACGAAATACGAACCGGGCCCCGCGCGCTGGGACCGCTGGCGAAGGTGGACAGAATGGAAGACGCGCTTTTTCGGTTTTCATCGCGACGTGCCGCCTGCTGCTGCGGCGCAGATTTTGGGCGGTCGCATTGTCTTATCAGAGCGGCGCAAGGGTCAGTGGATTGCCGTGATTGAAATGGAGCGAGGCGAAGAAAGCATGGACGCCCGCCCGGTCCCAGCCGCGGGCTCTTTTCCTTCCGTCTACTTCCCGATCGCGCTTAAGACTGCGTCGTTGATGCCGTAGACCGTGCCATCGGCGCCGATCACGGTGGGAGTGTAGGCCTCACCAATGCCTCCGGAAAGCGTGATCCGCTCGGACAATGTGTTGGTCGTCAGATCCCAGCGGTAGAGCTTACCGTCTTCACTATTTGCCATTACCGACTTTGTGAACGGATCCACCGCCGCCGTATTGATGCACCATTCCCGAACGGCCCCGGGAAAATTTGGGAACTCGGGATCGGGCGTCACACCCAGTTTCGTGATGACTTCCCTCATCACCGTCGTGGAGGGAATCACTGGATCTTTCTCGGTTCCATTGGGATCGAGGATCGCGATTCGATTGTGACCATCCCCGGTATTGACTCCGGCATAGTTGTTGTATTTCGTCATCAACAGATACGTGGACTTCCCGTGATAGGTGCCAACGAGCGAGGCATCGACGATCGACGGCGTATCGTCCCAGCCAAAGCTGCCGGGGATCTTCAGCTCAGTAAGGTCACTGTTGAAGTGCAGCAACCAGCCGCGATCGTTGTGGCTGGGAAAAGGATTCTCAAGAACGCCGAAGTAGACGTCGCCATCGGGCCCCACGGTAGGAGTAGCGCTGCTTTCATCGGTGAAGGTGGCGTCCAGTCCGGACCAGGGATCCAATAGACGAACGCTATTGATGACATCGAGGCTGACGCTGTTCAGGGCCACCAGGTATCCGTATCCAAAATCCTGGGTATCGACCGCAACGTAAACCGTGCTGCCGTCGTTCGAGAGAGCGGGGGCGCAACTCATCGCGACTTTTGTTACCGCTGGATCGCCACTCATGAAGGCCGCCGTGACCCAGGTGCCGGTCCCATCTGGTGCGATACGGGCCAGACCGCTCTGCAGTCCGAGTGGTGTGGGGCCGAGAATCAGGAATCCAAAGAAGAGATTGCCGTGCGCATCGGTGGTCAAAGGAGTGTTGATCTGGACGTTCTGCTCGTAGACTTCCGGATCTGCCTCGTAGTTTTTCTCGCCGTAGAAGTAAAGATGGGTGATAGCACCCTTGGCGAGATTTGGATCTTTTCGCACCAGAACGCCGCCTGCGATGTCAGGAATGAAGAGCCGATCCGCATGGAATGTGGGACCAAGACCCGGCACGAATATCGCAAAGGGGGACTGATAGCGGATGTTTTGAGACCAGAGACGTTGGCCGGTCGCCCCCTCGTGAGCCTCCACGCGGAAGGTGTTCGTACCCGTTTTCACCGGCACGATCACGGTGTTGGCGGCCGTGACTAACGGCGAACCATAGTGAATGAATATCTCGCCGGTTGGCGGAGCGAGGTCCACGGGTACATGCCAATGAATCGTATCCAGCGGTTGCGATGCCACGGAGGAAACCGCCGTGTGCTGCGCGTCATGAGAGTGAGAGGCCCAAGCGCCGACTTGCGAGGCCGCATTGCGGGAAAACAGAACGCAGGTTACGCTGACCGACAGCACCAGGACAAACACGCGAGACCGTATCAAATTCGAGAGGTGGGTCATAGGCTTTCCTCTGGGATAGCACGCGAGAACGGACCCCCTGACGGTATAAGCGAAATAAGAATATGGTGTTAAGAAAATGTAAAAGGAATGTCATCTCGGAGTGAAGAGTCCGCAGTCAGCGCTGCATCAGATGGCAGGAATGAGTCTTGATTACCAGCCATACTTCTTTGCCCGGCATGAGATCAAGCGCATCTCGGGCGGCCAGGGTCAAGTGGACTTCCATCTCAACGCCACAGTTCACTCGCGCGGAAACTATGACATCGCGCTGTTGCAAGGAGACGAGACGTCCTGGGATCACATTGCGCGCACTCAGGCCGAACGGTGGAGTGATCGCCAGCAGAATGTCGCCTGCTTGGATCCCGACTAGCAGGTGCGATCCTACCTCTGCGCGCACCAGGGGAGTCTCGATCTCCACCTGATTTCTGGGCTGATTCTCGGGCATGTCTGCCTCCAGCTTGCACATCATGGTTCCGCGGTCTTCGTGCACGGACTCGACCGTAGCGTCGAAGATATTTTCGAAGCCGACCAGCTGCGCCACGGTTTCCTGGAGTGGCGCGCGCAACACTTCATGCGGCGTGCCTTGCGCGATGATCCGGCCACAATCGAGCACGAGAACGCGCTCACCCAACGCCATTACTTCTTCGCGGCTGTGGGTGACGTAGAGGATCGGGATTTGGTGAACCTGATTCCACGCCCGGAGATCGTCGATGATTCTGGCCTTGGTGGCTGCGTCCAACGCGGCGAGCGGTTCGTCGAGCAGAAGGATACAGGGATCCGTCACGAGAGTTCGGGCGAGGGCGACGCGCTGGCGTTCTCCACCGGAGATTTTCGCCGGCGGTTGCTGGCGCAGGTGATCGATGCGGAACTCCTGCAGCAT